>Ga0181532_10003434_pt1 | contig 14227 bp, 12 predicted proteins | sample PEATcosm2014_Bin_33_FD_119768 | JGI IMG/M metagenome (GOLD analysis project Ga0181532, IMG submission 119768) | Peatland microbial communities from MTU Mesocosm Facility, Houghton, MI, USA - PEATcosm2014_Bin11_30_metaG | ecosystem: Environmental > Terrestrial > Soil > Wetlands > Peat | place...
CGAAGACAACCTGGGCGACTTCGTCGATGCCGGTCATCCAGGAATAGCAGACGAGTTGCGGATCCAGCGCGGAAATGCCCGCGGGCTCTTCCGGATATCGTGCAGAGGCAGTCTTCCACTCCAATAGACAGGGTGTGCCGTCGAGTTCACCAATGGCGTCGACGTAAGCTACAAAATTGTAGCCGGAGCTGAGTGTCCGATTGAACTGGATCTGCTGGGTAGAACGTGGCTGCCGAATACGAACCCGGCCGTCCTGAGCGAAGCGCTCCAGCAACTGGATGCCTTGTTGTAGCATCTTGTCCCAGGTGTCGTTTCCGGAGTAGGTCAGGCCCATGTCCTTGCAACCGCCCCACTGCTCGAACAGCACAGCCGCCGGATCTTCACGGCGAAAAAGTGCGGCGACGGCTTGTTCGAAGGCACGGCCGAAGAGCATGGGGGCACGAGTGTCTTTCTCTTGCCATCCGTCGAGGTAGCGGTGCCGGTAACGCCGCGGACAGCTAAGGTACTGGCTGATCTGGGTGTAGGAGTAGTTCATCGGGTGGCCTCTTCGGTGTCGGAACGAGAAGCACTCGATATCGGAGCTGCAGACAATTCTTCCCAGTGGCTGGCTGGGGCGAAGCCGTCGAGGTTGATCAGCGAAATGCCGTTGATCACGGTGTGGCTGATCTTGACGACGCCGCGGAGTCCGGGCAGGGCCTTTTCGTCGACCTGTTCGTGGGCCAGAAGTTCTGGGTCATAGAGGAAATCCCGCAAGAACCAGCCGAGCTTCCACATCGCCTTCTGGGTACAGTAGAGACGACCCACGATGGACTGGCCGGCGGAAGTACTCGGTTCAAGGATGAAGAGTCGGAGAACGTAGAACGGTTTGTGGGCATGCCAGCGGAACTGGGCGCCATCGACGCGCACGAGGTATACACCTTCGGGAATTTCCGGCCGAGAACCGCGGGCAGTTTCGGCAAGGCCTGGCACTTGGCGTTTCATGCGACCGCCTCCTGTTTCGGGTGTGCGTAGCTGTTGAGCTGGCAGAGCAAAGCATTGCGGTCTCTCTCGGCCCAGTCGGCCAGTTGCTGGACGAAGTTCTCGACCTGTTCACGCGTCGCCTCTCGGAGTGTCTTGGTCCCGCAGAAATCGGTGGCATAGGCCTTGACCAGGTTAGGATCGAGTTGATGCTGCCGAATAATCTGGCAGAGGCGGTCGCGAACTTTCGGGCCGCCGTAATTCCCGTTGGCAGGCTGCGGCGAAATCTTTTTGGTCTCGCGGGAGGACTGCGACGGCTCGGCGAAGGATCCGATTTCCTCAACGGAACAGATGCCGATCCCGTAGGCCTTGCGTAGGGCTCGATTGACGGCGCGAGTCTCCGCGACTCGCATTTCCGCTCCATGCACCAGCGCAGAAACATTGGAGGGGTCGGCATCGCCGTAGCCGACGAATCCCTTACAGGTCTTGGACTTGAAGACTGTGGCTGCGAACGCCCATCGGGAACTCCGTGGATCGCACAACTCTTGGACGGGCTGGACATGAATCCCAGCGCAACGGCGGCGTGCGGCGAGCCTGAGGAGGCCCGAATGGGTGACATACCAGCCGCTGTTAAGGTACCTAACATCACCGTTTATGACAGAAACCTTGTGTTGTCGATGCAGCTCCTTGAGCCCATAAAGGGCGTATCTTGGCATGTCTCCGCATAGTGACTTTGCGAACTTCAGCTCCCGTGCGAGATTGTCTCTAGGTGGCTTCATAGGTTGCTCCGATGGTTGCAGATGGCAGAGTGTGTTTCACTAATCTCCATAGAGATATTGTAGCTCTAAAGAGATGACACCGTCAACCCGAAAATCCGCAAGCAAGGCTCGAATAGATCTTCGTGCAATCGGTCGGCGGATCCGTGAACTCCGGGGTTTCGAAATGACGCAGGCTGAATTTGCGCGTCGCATTGGTGTTGCCCAGAGCTATCTATCTGCACTGGAGCGAGGTGAAAAGGAACCAGGCGCGGCTGTGCTGTTAGCAATCAGCCGAGAATTCGGCAAATCGGTCGATTGGCTACTGGCAGGGTAGATGTCCGTTCGGCCGTTTGGAGCCCCCCAAAGACAGCTGCTGCAAGCTGCTGCGGTCCGAAAGCTCCCGATTGCGTTCAAGGCGTGGAATGCGCAGTGCTCATTTTGCAATATCTAGTCAAAAACGCACAGGAAACCTGACTTGGTGAGCGGAAAAGACCCAATGGTCGACTGAAGCTCAAGAACGCAGCTTCGGGAGCGAACGGCTTCGCTCATCATCAGTCCGAGAAGTCTGCAAACGGCAACAGTCTCTCGAAACCAGAATCAATATCGCCGCAAAATGAGCTTCAGAAAAAAAATGAAGGGATCGTGGAAATAGATGAACCTACTTACAATGTTACGTTCAAGCGCGAACGAATATTTGGAACGAACAACGACGATTTGACCCACGCCCTTGCAAGACAGGTCGGTGGTTTCGTAGCGACCGTCGCTGGCAAGCTAGATCTGCAGAATCTGAAATGGGCCCTGACAACTCTAAGCGAGATTGGTCCAAAGGACGAACTTGAACGACTACTCGCCGTGCAAATGATTGGTGTTCATAACTTGGCTGTGCAATGTCTCAAGCGGGCGTTACGAGAGGAGCAAACGGCAGAAGAAATGGATGCCAACATCAATCGAGCCACAAAATTGTTGCGAACTTTCACGATGCAGATGGAGGCTCTGAGCCGGCACCGCGGAAAGGTCGGCCAACCGATGGTCGTGGGGAACGTAAATGTCAATGAGGGCGGTCAAGCAATTGTTGGATCTGTAAGCCATGGCGCTAGTGGGAAAGCTCCCACGAAAGATGACGCAGACAAACTCAAGTGAGCAGAAGCCGCCTCCTCGAAGGGGGTGGTTGAAAAATGGGAATCCGCCAGGCGACCCGAACACCGCGCCGAGGTGTGGTGCCAAGACGCGTCGCGGCACGGCATGCCAATCGCCTGCAATGCGCAACGGCCGCTGTCGCATGCACGGCGGCGCCAGTACGTGCCCTCGTACCCCGGAGGGTTTGGCTAGATCCCGGCGCTCGCGTTGGAAGCACGGGCGTTATTCTTCAGAGAGCAAAGCAGAACAGAAACGCGTGCGTGAGCTTGTCCAGCAGAGTCGGGAGCTACTGAAGCGCTTGTGACTAGTCATCCCGCGGTCCGGCGTAGCTCCCGACACCTCTTTGAATTCCTTGATGCTACGATCCGAATCAGAAAACCGAATTTCTCATGGGAAAGATCTGCAGCAATGTCGCCGAACGTTTCTCGTCGTCGACGCGATGATTTCCGCGATTTTGCCAGTCCCACTGCTTATCTTTTCCGATGTTGCTGCTCCGCTTTGCATGGGGTTCATCCCAGCTTTTGTTCATCATCCTACAGAAAATTGCGAAACGAACCCAGTAAGTCATTTGTTTTCAGTCTACGTGTGCACAACTGGGTTGGTGGGAAAGCAGGAATAGATCCGAATACGGTCTTCATTCTCTTTTGCTTCTTGATTAACTCTTTGTTTCGAGCGGGCTACGTGTTGTCCAGACCCGATGTGCTGATTCGGCCACAGCCCCGGGGCCTCCCAACTGTAGTAAAAGTGTAGAGTTACTCGTCTGCGTGCGAGCGTCAATCCAAGACTCAGCAGGAGGGAACTTGGCCCCGAAAAGCGCGACATCTTTCCATACGGAGAAATCAAAACGCCTGTATCAGCGGGCGAGTAGTGTTCTGGTCGAGGGCGGAAGCTCTAATTCTCGCGGCCCGGCCAACTATGGCGAGTATCCGATATTCATGCAGCGTGGGCAGGGTTCCCGCTTATTCGACGTGGACGGAAATGAATACATCGACTGGATGATGGGATTCGGCGCGCTCCCCTGGGGACACGCCGACCCCGAGATCACGCAGGCAATCACTGAAGGAGCGGCCACGGGCGCCCATTTCGCCACGGCAACCGAAATTGAAATTGAAGTGGCCGAGTTGCTGCGGCAGATCGTGCCCAACGCCGAGATAGTCCGCTTTGCCAACACCGGAACCGAGGCGGTGATGGCCGTCATCCGTTTAGCCCGCGGCTACACCGGCCGGCCGAAGATCCTGAAGTTTGAGGGCCACTACCACGGCTGGTACGACGATATCCTGGTGGCGTCAAACCCACTACCGCCAGCAGCAGTTGGACTGCGTAGCGATCCGGTCAAGATTGCAGACAGCTCCGGCCTCAATCGCCACGCCCTCGACGACACGATTGTTGTCCCTTGGAACGACCTGCCATCTCTCGAACGTGCCATGCAGAACCACCCGGGGCAGATCGCCGCTGTAATCACCGAAGGCGTGATGGCGAACATGGGCGTGATTCCCCCCGCCGAGGGTTACCTCGAAGGCCTGCAGAAGCTCACGCGGCAACACGGCATTCTCTTCATCCTGGACGAAACCGTCACTGGCTTTCGCATCGCACCCGGCGGCTGCCAGCAGCACTACCGGCTATCTCCGGACATTGTCACGTTTGGCAAAGCGCTAGGCTGCGGACTTCCGGTCGCCGCTTTTGCCGGACGCGCCGAAGTGATGCGCGCTCTCGTCAGCGGAGGCGTTCTGCACTATGGCACTCACAACGCCTCGCGCATCGGGCTCCACGCAGCACGCGCAAACCTGCGCAAGCTGATGCGCGATAACGGCGCAGCCTTTCGCCACATTTGGGATCTGGCCGATCATTTCGCCACGGGAATGACCGAACTCTTCCGCCGCAAGGGAACGCCTGCAATCGTTCAGCGAGTCGGCCCCATGTTCCAGATCATGTTCACCGGGCAGGCGTGCATCCGTGACTATCGCGAGTTTTGCCAGTTCGTGGATCGCAAGAAGTATCAGCGCCTGGCATTGAAGTTATTCGAATACGGTGTGTACACAAGCCCGGCAGCGACGCTGCACTCGATCGTGACCGGCGCCCACAGCGCGGGCGACGTTGCCCAGACGCTAATTGCCATGGATCACGCTTTGGACGCGCTGGGGTGAGCACGGCCGATGGAGATGATCAAGTCAATTGGAACTTCGGTAGTGGTTCGTTTCGATTTGTTTTGAAAGGGCTGGCTTCACAGCTTGCGGAAAAACTCCCGTAGAGACGGGGCTTGCCCCGTCTTGCGTCATCGGTGAACCAGGTTCGAGCACGAACGGGAAGGGCACGGCTTCAGCCGTGCCGTAAATGGCGCATAATCAGTAGCGGCTTTAGCCGCTGGGGGAATGCGTCTTCCAAACTGAGCCACTACGGGAACCTCCGATGCGAGGCAGAAATGGATTCCGAGAAAATTCGCAATAGACCCGAGCGGATGCTATCGCTTGAGGGCAAGGTCGCCATAGTCACCGGCGCGGCCTCGGGAATCGGCCGCCAGATCGCGGTCCGTCTCGCGGAGATGGGAGCCGCGGTTGCTGTTCTCGATAAGAACGCCGAGGGTGCAACGGAGACAGTCGCCGCCATCCAGCAAAACGGTGGCAATGCCGTAGCCATCCCCTGCGATGTAAGTTCGCGCTCCGACTGTCACCAGGCCGTCGATCGGACAATTGCCGCCTATGGCCGTGCTGACATTCTCTGCAACAACGCCGGTATCGTGATCCGAAAAGATGTCCTGGCGCTGGAAGAAGAAGAATGGGACGCGGTTCTCGACGTGACCCTGAAGGCCGCATACCTGTTGTCTCGCGAAGTAATTCCGCACATGATCCGCAACGGAGGCGGAGTCATCATCAATACCGGATCGGGATGGTCATCAAAAGGAGGCGCAAAAGCCGCTGCCTACTGTGCGGCGAAAGCAGGACTGCTGAACCTGACCAGGGCCATGGCGATCGATCACGGAAAAGACAACATTCGCGTCAACTGCGTCTGCCCAGGCGATATCGATACTCCGATGCTGGCAAGCGAATGTCGTCAGCTCGGCGAAAATCCCGAGCGGTTCATGAAACAAGCCGCCAATCGTCCGCTACAAAGGGTCGGAACAACCGACGACGTAGCGAACGCTGTCCTGTTTCTCGCCAGCGACATGGCAAAGTGGATCACCGGAACTCACCTCGTAGTGGATGGCGGCGGACTCGCCTGAAGCAAGAAAAGCGCGAACAAAAAAAGGACACCGCCTTCGCGGTGTCCCTACCTACCAGCAACTTGACTTACTTATTTTCGTTGAGCGATCCGGCTCCAAACTCTTTGCGTTGTGCCACCGGACGCGCCACTCTCGCCGCCACCGCTGCGGGCATGGCCGCCGCCGCTCCGTAACGCTCGAGCAGTACAGGCACCATCGCGCCTTCCGCTTCCTTCACAAAGGTGAGCTTGCTCTCGCCCACCAGATCGACGCGGACGAAATCTCCCAGCTTCACCTGCCCTGTCGCCACCAGGTTCGCCAGCGGAAACACCAGGTGCCGTTCAATCGCGCGCTTCAGGTGCCGCGCCCCGTACTTCGGATCGGTGCCTTCCGCGAGCAGAAAGCTTTTTACCTGCGGCGTGCAGTTGAATACGAACTGGTGCGCGCCCGCTGCCATCAGCACCCTCTGCTGCACCATTCCCAGTTCGATTTCCAGTATCTGCTGCAGATGCTCGGAACGCAGCGTCTTGAACACCACCACTTTGTCGATGCGATTCATGAACTCGGGCGCAAACTTGCGCCGCGCCGCATCCACCGCCGAGCGGTTAATCTTTCCGTCGAGCGAGTCGTCCACCTGCACCGCTTTCGGAGCAAAGCCCAACCCGCCATCCACCAACCCGTTCATCTCGGAGGCGCCCAGGTTCGAGGTCATGATAATGATGCAGCTCGAAAGATCCACGCGCCGGTTGTCGCCCAGCGTCAGCGTTGCCTTATCCAGGATTCCGAGCAGCAGCTGCCACAGCGAGTCGGAAGCCTTCTCGATTTCGTCGAACAGCAGGATCGACAACTTCAGCTTTTCCGTGTGCCACTGGTTCAGCGCTTCCTGCGTCAGCAGCGGATGAGTCTCGCGGTGTCCCAGGTATCCCGGAGGCGAGCCGATCAACTTGGCAATCTCGTGCGAATGCTGGAACTCCGCACAATCGATCTTGATGCAAGCCCGCGCGTCGCCGAACAGCGACTCGGCCACCGCTTCAACTACACGAGTCTTGCCCGACCCGGTCGGCCCCAGAAACAGCAGGTTGCCCACCGGACGGCCCGGCGCATTCAGCCCCGCCAGAAACATCTGATAGATTTCCGCAACCTTTTCGATTGCCTGGTCCTGCCCCACGATCTTCCGGCGCAGGGCCGTCTCAAAGTCGCGGGCATCGTTGCTGCGGCGGCTAGGGTCAAGTACGGTTGCCAGGTTCGTTCTCATCGGTTCGGGCCCTGATTTCCTTTCCGGAAGCTGCACGTTTTTTGGAAAACTGCTCATTTTTGTCTTTCGTCACTCGCTTGCCATCTGGGAGAGAAGGGTGCATTCCCCGCCCGCTCCCTCCCTAGTGCAAGCCGCTAGCCATCCGCCGGAAGACCCGTAGTCCCCCGCTTCTCATAGTTTTAGATACGGCTAGCCCGCCTCACGCCCTGCCGGTCATGTCACCCACAGTTTCCTCAAGAGAAATTGTTTGCAGCCTGCGGGAACTTTCCTTTGCCCCAACCGCCCGTACGTGCATGTCCGGTAAGCCGTAAGCTGCTTGGCCTGTCGTAACTGGCAGCCCCGGTTACCCCTGGCCCACAATCAGAAACAGCCTCATAAGCATCATATTTCTGGAGAATAACCCTTGTCCCAATTCTCGACGGCTAGACTTTCGGAAGCCAGATCCCCGATAGCAACGAACCCGATAGCGAACTCTGCGTCCTTCCTGTTCCGCCGGGCCATCGTCGGGCTCGGCCTCTTTTCTGCGCTGGCCTTCGCAGTACAAAATCCCCACGGCGTGCAGTTGGTGCCGGCCAAAGCCGACGCCACCAAGAAGCCCGTGATCCCGGCGCCGGTCGCGGTTATTGCGCCGCCCGGCTCCGAGCTTTATATCGCTCAGCGCGGAGACAGCATCCCGTCCGTAGCCCGCAAATATCTCAAGCGGACCAAGTTCCTCACCTCATCCGAACTGGGCGACGCCATCCGTGAGGCCAACCAGAAGCGGCAAGGTGTCTTCCTCAAATCCGGAGAGCCGATCATAATCCCCGGAATTCTCGAATCCGCCATTGTAGAGAAATCGGTGCCGGTTGCAAGAGATTTCGAAGTCCGCGCCATTTACCTGACCGGCGTCATGGCCGGCAGCGATCATGGAGTGCGCATCATCAAGCATTGGCGCGAAGTTGGCGGCAACGCGGTCGTATTCGATATCAAAGATAGCGACGGCATCGTCAACATCGCCTTCGACCACCCCCTAGCCGCCGGACAGCGCCACTATATTCCCGACTTGCCCAAGTTCGTTCACTTCCTGCATTCCGAAAACATGCATGCCATCGCTCGCATAGCCATCTTCCGCGACGAGCATCTGGTCACGACCCATCCAGAACTGGCGGTGAAGTCGCAACGCACCGGCCAGGCCTGGCGCGAGAACGGCAAACTGGTCTGGACCGACCCCTCGAACCCCAGGGTGCAAGACTACGACATCGCCCTGGCCAAATATGTGGCCCAGTCTGGAGTCGATGAAGTCCAGTTCGACTACGTCCGCTTTCCCGCCGAAGGCGACCAGAAAGACGCCGCCTTCGCGTTCCAGACCGCCCATCCCGACTGTAAAGACGCGGCGTGCCCCGGCTCCAGTCATCCCGAATCCCAATGTAGAGACGGGGCTTGCCCCGTCTCCGCCGCGGGACCCACGACCACCGCCGGCTCCACAACCGCTCACCCGAAGCCAAAAAAAGACACGCAACGCTCCGAAGTGATCGCCGATTTCCTCAAGCGCGCCTACGCCCAGCTCCATCCGAGCGGCGTACTGCTATCGCTTGACGTCTTCGGAATCATGGCCTGGCAGCGCCCCGTCGATCTTTCGCACACCGGGCAGGACATCGTTGCCATGGCCAAGCACTGCGACGTGCTCTCGCCCATGATCTATCCCTCGCACTTTTTCGGCATGGATGGCATCGCGCGCCCCGGCGACGCGCCCGAGCATTTCATCGGCGAGTCCATGGACCGCTTCAAGCTCATCACCAAAGACAGCGGCGTCGTGATTCGTCCCTGGCTGCAGGCCTTTGCCTGGCGCACCAAGACTTACTCGCCTCAGTACATCGAAGTACAAGCCGAGGTAGCGAAACAAAAAGGCGGCATCGGATTTCTTTTCTGGAACGCCAATAACGACTACTCGAAGCCCTACATCGCCATGCCGGAAATGCGTGCCGCCAAAAACAAAGACCGCTACTTGCGCGGAGATGAAGTGGGCATGAAGCCCGAACCAGTCGCGGCCACGCCGGTCGCAGCCAACACCGCGCCGATTGCCGCTCCCGTCGCCGCGCCCCACACGAAGGTAGAGACGGGGCTAGCCCCGTCTCCCGCCGACAGCACCCACGCCGCTCAGAAAATCTGGCGTCACTGAGCCAGCAGGGCATTAAGGCTCCGGAGAGACGAACCTCCCTCGGACCACCCGCCTACGCCTTCACGCAGGGTTCTGAGCGCAATCGCCTGTTTTCGTCATTGAGCGAGAGCATAATACCAACTGAGGCTACCGAAACATGACTGGAAGGGCCGTTGCATACATCCTCACATGCGGTCCTCTTGTGCTTATTGTCGCTGCTTGGGTGAAAGTCTATCTGGCGCGAGAATGGAAATGGCCGAACGCGTTCGCACTGGTGGCCCTTGGCGTCGTCACCGCAAATGCAACTTTCGGTGCTGGTACCTTCCTCTATTTCGAACTGAGGCCACCTTTGCACCTGCCGCCATGGGAGGACCCGGAGATTCTCGGCCTCGGCTTATTGTTTCTGCTCGCTCCCGTCGGCATGATTCTCGGCGGTGTCGCGGCATTCATGGGAGCTCCCAAGTGGCTGACCTGCATCGTGGAGGTAGCATCGCTGCCGTTGCTTGTGGTTGGTGTCATGGCTGGTAGCGCAGTCTGAACCGAGTCGATTGTCGTAACATCGCAATGACACTCACTGACCTCAACGGCCCTAACGCCTAATTCCAACGCTTACCGGCCTGCAGTGTCTTTCTTTGATTACCATAAGGATGTGAAACCACAGAAACACGTTGGCCTGGCGCGTGCCCTCTCCAAAATGGGTTATTGCTCGCGGTCCCAGGCTGCGGTTTTGATTCGCGCCGGACGAGTCACCCTCAACGGCCGAATCGCGCGCGATCCGGAAACTCCGGTGCGAAGGCCCGACGGTCGAACCAACGCCAACAACATTGAAGTCGACGGTTCGCCGCTCCACCAATCGCCCGCGGTCTACCTCCTCATGAATAAGCCGCGTGGCGTGGTGACAACCGCGTCCGATGAAAAAAGGCGCGAGACCGTTTACGGTCTGCTGGAGCCAGGTTTGCCATGGGTCGGACCCGTAGGACGCTTGGATAAGGCGAGCGAAGGCCTGCTGCTCTTGACCAACGATTCGGAGTGGGCGGCAAGAATCATCGACCCTGCCACTCATTTGAATAAGAAATATCACGTGCAAGTGGACCGCGTAGCCGACGCCGATCTACTGGCGAAAATCACGCGCGGACACCCGAGTGAAAGCAAATCGGCTGATGGCGGCTCGGTTGAGCGCAGCGCAGCCGGACATCAGCGCGCGAAAGCAGCCCGCCTGCTGCGGCACGGCGACAAAAACAGCTGGCTTGAGATTACGCTCGACGAAGGCAAGAACCGCCAAATCCGGCGTCTGCTGGAATCGCTGGATGTTAGAGTTCTGCGGCTGGTGCGAGTGTCGATCGGCCCGCTAGATTTGGGCAATCTAAACAAGGGCAAGACGCGACCCCTGGCGCCCGAGGAAAAAAAAGCCATAGATCAAGCACTGCAAAAGCACGCGTAGCGACAGCCGCCCTCGGCTGTCCCTACGCCTGCTTCTCCCCAACGATGCCGTGCGTTTCCACATACTCCCGCGCCTGCCGCAGCACGTTGCGCTCGTTGCTATGCGCAAGCTGCCGAGGCGCGTCCTCAAGCGGAATCCAGAGGGCTTGTTTGACTTCGATCCGCATGTCGGGGGCGAGGTCGTCGATTTCTCCCGACACATAGCGCATCAGGTAAAAACTCACGATCTTAAAAACTCGTTTGCCATCGCCCCAGGTGCGGACGTAGACATACTTGTTGTCACAAAGTTTAGTGACCGGCTCGGCCACGATGCCGGTCTCTTCTTTCACCTCGCGCACGGCGGCAGCCTGCGGTTTTTCGCCCGTATCCACGAGCCCCTTAGGCAGCGCCAACACGGCCCGGCTGCGCTTGCGTGCCGTCTTGGCAGGTTTGGGACTCTGCTTCTGCGGCTCACTTTTCTGTGGCTCGCTTTTCTGTGGCTCAATCAGCGCGACGTGCCACATTCCCGAGATTTGCCGAAGCACCACGCCGCCGGCTGAAATTTCACGCGCCATCTGGAATCCCTATCGTGAATTGAACGGTTCGTATCATGGCACGCCCTTGCATGCTGCAAAAACATTCCGTAGAGACGGGGCTTGCCCCGTCTCGCGCCACCTATGAACTACGCTCGAGCAAGGACGGGAAGGGCACGCCTTTTAGGCGTGCCGCGAGTGCCGCCTTACAACGCGCCTTTAGGCGCTGAGGGCCGAGTTTGGCGCTGAGCCATGGTCTCCTACTGGACAAGGTATCAGGAATTCGCGAGCTTCCCAGTCTCTTGCTGGATTCGCTGCCAGGCGCGTTCCACATGGCGGGCCTGAGTATTGGTTTGGCCGACGCAGAATCGAAGCGTAAGTTTGCCATCGAGCTTGGTATGCGTCAGGTAGAGGTCGCCGCTGTTATTGAGCCGGTCCATGAGGAGTTGATTGGCCCGATCTTGATTAGCGTGATCTTGATCAAGATGATCTCCCGCACGCAGCCGGAAGCAGACAAGGTTGAGCAGGGCGGGCGCAGCGACCTCGAAACGCGAATCTTCGCGCACCCACGTGGCAAATTGTTGCGCCAGGCGCACGTGCTCGCGCACATGGTGCTGCAGACCTTCGATGCCGTAGTGCCGGATCACAAACCAAAGCTTGAGCGAACGGAAACGGCGTCCGAGCTGAATGTGCCAGTCGCGATAATCAATGACGGCGCCGGATTCCGTGGCCTGGTTGCGGAGGTACTCCGGCAGGATCGAAAGCGTTTGGATCAAGTGTTTCCGGTCGGCAACGTAGAAGACGTTGCAATCGAAGTTGGTGAACATCCATTTGTGCGGGTTGAAGCAGTAGCTGTCGGCGAATTCCACCCCATCGTGAATGAAGCGGAATTCAGGGCACAGCGCCGCCGTGCCGCTCATGGCGGAATCCACGTGCAGCCAGAGATTATGCTCGCGGCAGATGCGGGCAATCTCGCGTACGGGATCGATCGCGTTCGAAGATGTCGTGCCCACGGTGGCACAGACGAAGCAGGGAATCAGGCCGGCCTTGATGTCTCGCTCGATCTGGCCGGCCAGCGCTTCGGGGCGCATGGCGAAGTTCTTGTCTACTTCGATGTGGCGCAGGTTGTCCGAGCCCAGCCCGGCTATCTTTATTGCTTTTTCAATAGAAGAGTGCGTTTGGGTGGAGCAGTAGGCCGTCAGGCGTCCATCGCCGCCTTTGCGATTGCTGGCGAACTTTGTCGCACGCTCACGGGCAGCCAGCAGGGCAGAGAGCGAGGCGCTGGACGCTGTGTCCTGAATCACGCCGCCGCCGCTGCTTGTCGAAAGAAATTTTTCCGGTAGCCCCAGCATCGGGACCAGCCAGTCGAGCACGTGCGTTTCAAGTTCCGTGCACGCGGGACTCGTGGACCAGAGCATGCCTTGAACGCCCAATCCAGAGGAGAGCAAATCGCCCAAAATGGCCGGCCCGGACGCATTCGCCGGAAAGTAGGCGTAGAAGTTGGGCGATTGCCAGTGCGTGATGCCGGGAAGAATGACGCGATCCATGTCGCCGAGCATCTGATCGAAGGCTTCGCCCTGCTCCGGCGCATTCGGCGGCAGCTTCGAGCGAATCTCTCCCGGCTTCGCCCGCGAAAGAACCGGGAAACTTTCAATGCGAGAGTGGTAGTCGGCGATCCAGTCCACCACGGCATGGCCCTGGCGGCGGAATTCCTCGGGAGACATGTGGAACGATTTTGAGTCGGGCATGGGAATTGGCATAAAAGTCAAAAGGCAGAGGTCAAATTGAAGAAGTAAGAGCGAGGGCAGTTGGGTTTTACTTCTTCAATTTGATTTCTCACTTCTGACTTCATCCACTACAACTTGCCATAGTAAACCCGCGTGTTGTATTCGAACTCGACCATGTCATCCGCGGCATGGGCGCGAAAAATCCGCTGCAGCTCGCGCATCATGGGCGCGTGACTGGGATGACCCTCGAGCGGCGCATACGAAGAAGACAACAGTCGTCCCGCCGTGCCTTCGTAGTCAAACTGCTGACGCAGGTCGAACACTCGCTCCTGGTGCGGAGCGGGAGCAAAAAATTCGTGGATGATGTCAGTCGTCCGTTCGTGGCGCACTTCCTTGTAGTCTGTGCCGTAGGTCAGCAGAAGCTGTTCGTATTCACGCAAAAAAGGAGTGCTCGCGGTGCGGCGTTCATTCCATATCAACACGCACCATCCCCCCGGCTTCAGTATGCGGACGAATTCCGCGCGCGCCCGAGGCAGGTCGAACCAGTGCGCCGCCTGAGCGGCGGTAATGAAGTCGACGGAAGCGGAGCCGAGCGTCGTCTCCTCAGCCGTCCCGGCAACCGACACCAGCCCTGCGTACTTTTCGAGCTGCCGCACACCCATCTCACGCATCTCCGTATTGGGTTCGACGGCGAAAACCGAATTCCCGTTTTCCAACAGAAGCCGCGTAAGTACGCCGGTGCCGGAAGCGATGTCAGCCACGATGTGACTCGGCCGCAGTCCACATTCAACCCGAAGCAAGTCCAGAACCGCAGCCGGATATCCCGGCCGATAGCGGACGTAGTTCTCCACTCGATCAGAAAAACGAGCCGTTGGCGACTTAGTCATCGCTCCGAGTTTAACCCGTGAAAAAGTGTAACCCGTGAAAAAGTGTAACCCGTGCCAACGCCGGTTCGCTCCACACGGTACAATCTTTATCTTGTGAGTGGGTCTTGTGCCGATTGAATCGGCGTTTCCTACAAGGAGCTTCATGAAACTTATCTCGGGTGCAATTCTGTTCTTCGCGCTGGTTGGTTCGAGCCTGCAGGCGGTTGATCAGGGCGGCAAGA
>Ga0181532_10003437_pt1 | contig 14210 bp, 13 predicted proteins | sample PEATcosm2014_Bin_33_FD_119768 | JGI IMG/M metagenome (GOLD analysis project Ga0181532, IMG submission 119768) | Peatland microbial communities from MTU Mesocosm Facility, Houghton, MI, USA - PEATcosm2014_Bin11_30_metaG | ecosystem: Environmental > Terrestrial > Soil > Wetlands > Peat | place...
ACAGCGCCGGTCGCGCCCCAGAGCTGCTTCCACGGGTCCTGCGGGAATTCCTTCCCGGTGCGCTCGCTGATCAGGGCCTTGAACCGATTCACCAGCTCCTTGAGATCGTCCACGTTGAGCTTGGTGTCCTCGATGTCCTGATGATACCGCTCGTGCTTCAGCCCGTGAATAACGACTTCGAAGGGCTCATGATCCTCGTCCTTGCCTTTCTGGACGCCCACGACCACGTCGCCATACATCTGGATGAACCGGCGGTAGCAATCCCAGGCAAAGCGCGCATTCTTCGTGGCGTTGACCAGGGCCAGGACGGTTTGGTCATTGAGGCCTAGGTTAAGGATGGTGTCCATCATGCCGGGCATGGAGTCCCGGGCGCCGGAACGGACGGAAACCAGCAGCGGCATGGCATTCTTGTCGCCGAATCTCGTGCCCATGATCTTCTCGATGAACGCCACACCGGCCTCCACCGCAGGCTCAAGGGTCTTGGGGTAAGACTTCTTGTTCTCGTAGTAGTAGGTGCAGACTTCGGTCGTGATCGTGAAGCCCGGGGGCACGGGCAAACCGATGCGGCTCATCTCGGCCAGGTTTGCTCCTTTGCCGCCCAGCAGCGGCTTCATGCCGCCGTTGCCGTCAGCCTTCTTATTGCCAAACAGATATACGTATTTTGCAGATTTTGCCATAAAACAGTGCTCAGTAACTCGGTGATCGTCTAATAGTCTTCAACATCAGGTTTCGCCGGAATGAATCCTCAGAAACAGACCGCGGAAAATAGCAAAAGCAGCCGGGGTGTCAACGCGCGAGAGGACGGCCGGCGGCAGGGTGGCTGGTTGCCTTGAACCCGGGTACCGCGCGCTCCAACCTCCCCACCGGGTCACCCGCTGGCTGGAACTGGAGGAAAATGGGCAGCAATGCGGCCAAATGGGCCTTGCGCCGAGCACGGCAGCAAGCCTCCACCAGCCCGTGCTGCTGCACGCTGCCTGAGCGCAATGCCCGCAAGAAAAGCTAAATCTTCCGCAAAATATGAGTAAGGGAGTATCATAGCTTTTTCCTGCACGGACCAGCTTGATGCCTGCGGCGGGCGCGGGGGAAAAGGTCGCCAGGGAAAATCCCTCCGGCTATCTTCTGGCCCCATGTCAACGGACACCAGCTTTCACATGACGCCGAATGAATTCCGCCGCTGGGGCTACGCGATGGTGGACTGGATTGCCGACTACCAGCAGCGCGTAGCATCGCTGCCGGTGCTCGCGCAGGTTCAGCCGGGACAAATCCGAGCCGCGCTTCCGGCAGAGCCTCCGCGCTGTGGCGAGCCCTTCGACGCCATCCTCGCGGACGTGAACAAGCTCATTCTGCCGGGCCTCACGCATTGGCAGTCGCCGAACTTCTTTGCCTTCTTCCCAGCGAACAATTCCGGGCCCTCTATCCTGGGCGAGTTGCTTGCCGCGGGACTGGGGGTGCAGGGGATGCTTTGGGCCACCAGCCCGGCCTGCACGGAACTGGAGACCCACGTGCTGGACTGGATGGCCGATTTGCTGGCCTTGCCGCCGCAGTTCAAGTCGGCTGGGGCGGGTGGCGGCGTCATCCAGGATACCGCCTCGAGCGCCGTGCTCTGCGCGCTTCTGGCGGCCCGGGAGCGGGCTACTGGATTCGACTCGAACGAACACGGCGCTGGCGGGCGGCTAGTGGCCTACACCTCCACTCAGGCCCATTCGTCCGTTGAGAAGGCGGTGAAGATTGCCGGCTTAGGCCGCGCCAACCTGAGGCAGATCGAGGTGGATGAATGCTTCGCAATGCGGGCGGACCTGCTGGCGGAGCAGATCGCCAGCGACGTCAAAGCCGGCCTGAAGCCCTGCTTTGTCTCTGCCACGGTTGGCACCACCTCGTCGAACGGCATTGACCCACTGCCCGAAATTGGCCGGATTTGCCGCGAACACCACCTATGGCTGCACGTGGACGGGGCGATGTGCGGAACCGCTGCTCTATGCCCGGAGTTCAGACACATCCACCAGGGATTGGAGCTGGCGGACTCGTATGCCTTTAATCCCCACAAATGGATGTTCACCAACTTCGACTGCGACTGCTTCTATGTCGCGGATCGGGTGGCCCTCATCAAGACCCTCAGCGTGCTGCCGGAATACCTGCGCAACAAAGCCACCGAATCTGGCGCCGTGATTGATTACCGCGATTGGCAGGTCCCGCTGGGCCGCCGTTTCCGCGCGCTGAAGCTGTGGTTCGTCATCCGCCACTATGGGAGCGAGGGCCTGCAATATCACGTCCGGCGCCACGTCCAACTGGCGCAGGAATTTGCCGGTTGGGTAAAGGCTTCGAAGGATTTCAAATTGGTAGTCCCAGCCCCTCTGAACCTGGTTTGCTTTGCCCACCGGGCGGGGGACGAGTTCAACCGTCGGCTGCTGGACCGCTTGAATCAGACGGGCAACCTCTACCTGTCGCACACAGTTTTGAATGGTCGCTACACATTGCGCCTATGCGTAGGGCAGACGCACACGGAGGCGGAGCATGTCCGCCGGGCATGGGAGTTGCTCCAAAAGACGGCGGCAGAGCTGGCCTAAACGCGATGAATTTGGCCCTTGACCCTTGGCATGACGCAAGTTATACGGAGAAACGAATGACGGGACGCTAACGGTAACTGCATTACTTATGACTCTAACAAAGCGTGACCTGGTGATTCAAATCACCGAGGAACTCAACCAGGAACAAGAGAAACTGGAACAGCAACAACCCGAACAGCCGGCTTCTGCGAAGGCGATGCCGGGACGGAAGCGGCAGGAGCGTGAGCCACTGGAGCAGCGGCAGGTCTTTGATGTAGTCCAGAGGACACTGGATGGCATCACCCGCGCCCTGGCCAACGGTGAGAAGGTGGAACTCCGCAACTTCGGCGTATTCGAGGTGAAGGTGCGCAAAGCACGCATCGGGCGCAACCCAAACGCGCCGAGCACCGACGTGCCGATTCCCGCCCGCTCGGTAGTCAAGTTCAAGGCCGGCAAGGAAATGCGCGGGGAGGTGCTGAAACTCCCAGCCAAGTCCGCCCCCACCGCTCCCAAGCCTCCCGCACAGAAATAATCGCCCCCGACCGGTGCCGTCCCTGTAGCCCGCGTTATGGACCGGCTGCCCGGATTCCGCGACTTCTATCCCGAGCCACTGCCCCACGCGGACGTGTGGAGCGCGGAGCTGCGCCAGTACATCTTCGAGCAGTGGCGCACGATGGCGCGACGCTATGGATGTCGGGAATACGATGGCCCGCCGCTCGAAGGGCTCGAATTGTTCACCACCAAGAGCGGCGAGGAAATCGTCGGCCAGCTCTACAACTTCAAGGACAAAGGAGACCGGGACGTGTCTCTGCGCCCGGAGATGACGCCTACACTGGCGCGGATGATCGCAGCCCACGAGCGCGCTTACAAGAAGCCCGTCAAATGGTTCGCCGTTCCCCAGCTCTTCCGTTACGAGCGCCAGCAGAAAGGCCGCCTGCGCGAGCACTTCCAGTTCAATGCGGACATTATCGGCGAGACCGATCCCGCCGCGGATGCCGAGCTAATCGCATTGCTGATTGATACACTCCGCTCGTTCGGATTGACCGCAGAGGACTTCGTCATTCGGCTCAGCAGCCGGAACGCCTGGCACGACTTCTTCGTCCGGCACAACGGCAACCCGGAGCGGGAATACGAATTCTTCCAGATCATAGACAAGCTGGAACGTGAGGCACCCGAGCAAAGCGATGAGAAGCTGGGCCGCATGGGCTTCTCCCGAAGGGCCGTGTCAGCGTTCATCGAGAAAGGCGAGCCCACCGCGGAGTTGGGAGCGATCGTGAGCAACCTGGCGGCGCGCGGCCTGGGTGATTACGTGAAGATAGATTACCAGGTCATCCGTGGGCTGGCGTATTACACGGGCATAGTCTTTGAAGCCTTCGACCGCAAGCGCGAGTTCCGGGCAATCGCCGGCGGCGGGCGCTACGACAACCTCATCAAGCTGATGAGCGGCGGCAAAGTGGACCTTCCCGCCCTCGGCTTTGGCATGGGCGACGTAGTGCTGGCGGAACTCCTCAAGGCCCGCAAGCTCGTGCCGAGCTTTGATGCTCGGCTCGACGCCTTCTGTCTCATCGAGACGGAGAACCTGCGGCCCGCGTCCTTGAAGCTCATCCAGGAGCTTCGTTCGGCAGGCCTGAGCGTGGACTACTCCCTGACCGCGGCTAAATCCGACAAGCAATTCAAGCGCGCCCAGGAACTCAAAGCCGCCCACACGATCAAGCTGGAAGCAAACCCCACCGGCGACCTCACAGCCAGGATCAGGAGCCTGAAGTCGCGTGAGGAATGGGCCGGCAACCCCGCTGAAGCGGCCAGTCGGTTACAATCGAAACTGGACTGACCGGGAGGCAAGCCGTGCCACCCTGGCACCGGCTCCTTTAAGCCGCCTCCTGTGTTAGCCGGATGACTTCCTCGCGCGTCAGGCGCCTGAATTCCCCTTTGGCCAGATTGCCGAGCGGCACCGAGCCGATGGCCACGCGCACCAGCCGGCGCACACCAACGCCCAACGCAGCGAGCAGGCGTCGAATGTGCCGGTTCCTGCCCTCATCGAGGACGATTTCAAGCCAGCTATTGCGCGTTCCCTCGCGCAGTACGCGCACGCACTTGGCGGCCAGGCGATCACCCTCAACCGTGGTGCCTGCCTGGATGCGCCGCGCCAGTCCCTCGTCCGCAACACAATCCACCTGCACGTGATAGGTCTTATCGAGATGACTCTCCGGCGCGGTAATCCGCGCCGCCCAGACGGTGTCGTTGGTGAAGAACAGCAATCCTTCGCTAGCTTTATCCAACCGGCCTACCGGCGCAACGAAAGGAAGTCCCTTGCCCGCGAGGCACTCGAAGACGGTATCGCGCCCTTGCTCATCCGCGGTTGTCGTGACCAACCCACGCGGCTTGTTCAGCATGAGATAAACCTTGGCCTCTTCCCGGACCCCCTGCTCATCTACTTCAATGCGGTCCCGCTGCCAGTCCACGCGCAACTCCGGGTCACGGCGAAGCACGCCGTTCACGCGGACTCGCCCGGCCTCTATGAGCTTCCATGCCTGGCTGCGCGAGCAGAAGCCCAGCTTGGATAATGCCCTCGCCAGCCCGCTGCCGTGGCCGGCTGGCTGATGAGGATGCCCACGAGGGCGCGGGCCGCGCCTTGGTCCTTTGGATGGCAAGGTTCTCCGCTTAGTTGGTACGTCCGGTGAACCCGGCCAGCATGACGACGATGGTGTCCAGGTCACCTCGCGCGGGGCGCAGTTCGTAGTAGCGGTTGAGCATGAGCGAAAACGCCAGGTGCTCGCCCGCTGCGGTGGTGACGAAGCCCGAGATGCTATTGGCCCAGCGCAAAGTGCCGGTCTTGGCGCGGACGTTCCCGGCAGCGGGGGTGCCCTTCATCCGGTTCCTCAACGTCCCGTCCACGCCTGCAATCGGCAGCGCCGCAATGTAATCCTCGGCGCACTTGTGGCGGCTCATGAACTGCAGCAGGGCCACCGTGGCATTGGGGCAGGCCAGGTTGTCCCGCGACAAGCCCGACCCTTCCTCAAAGAACGTCTCGCCCTTCTGGATGCCGACTTCCGCCAGGAACTTGTTCAGCGCGCGGACGCCGAGGTCTTCCGAGGTCTCGTCAGGCCGGGAATCGGCGTCCCGCGTCTTCTCGCCAACATGCGCGAGGAGCAGGTCGGCGTAGAGATTCTGCGAGGGCTTCTGCACCTCGCGCGCGATGTCGCGCATCGGCAGCGATTCCACGTACCCTAGCTCGACGAGCTTGCTGTAATCCATAGGCTGCGCCTGCCGGTCCAGCCAGTTTACCGTCCGCAGCTTGCCAGCGACCTTGATCCCGTGCCGGGCGAGCGCCTGCTTAAAAAAGGAGCCAAACAGGCTGGCAGGATTGTGCAGGGTGACTTCGTTGGTGTAGCCGGCCTCGCCCAAAGGCATCTCGCCGGACACATAGACTACGCTCTCTTCCAATGGCCGGTAGAATTGAATCGTCCTCTTCTCACCTGTCCCCGTAGTCTCCGTCCGGTTGCTCAACGTGAGCCAGGGCGTGGCGGGCGAAAGCGAGAGGTTGCACGGCGCCCCAACTCGCGCGCCGGGCTTCACCGATGCCACGAGCACGTTGTCGTTGATTGTGAGCGCCGAAATCTCAGCGCCATAGTAGTACTCAAGGTCGTCCCACACCCAGCCCGACCCGAACGGCGGCCCGCGGAAATAGCTCTCGTCGGCCACCAGGTCGCCCGCGATGCGTTTGACTCCTGCATGGGTTAGAGCGGCGACCAGCGGTTCGAGCGCCTGGTAAATGTCACCGCCGTGCACGCGTGCATTAATGGTCGGGTCGCCGCGCCCATACACGATCAAGTCGCCGCCAAGCCTGCCGGATTTGCTGGGCCTGGCCTTGGCGTAGAGCGAAGTCTTGATCCGATAGTCGGCCCCGAGCCGGTCCAGGGCCAGTGCCACAGTGTAGAGCTTGCAATTCGACGCCGGGCTGCACAGCTTCTGAGGGTTCCGCTCGAACACGGTTTTGCCGCTATCCAATGAAACAATCTTCACCCCCCAGAGCGCGGCGTCGTATTTGGGCTGCGATACGTGCTGCTGTATTCGCTGCTGCAGCTCGGCCAGCGTGGCAGGGGGCTTCGGTTCCCGGGCCAAGACATTGCAGAGCTGCAAGCCGAATAGTACAACGTAGGAGAGTATTGCCGTTCGCCTCGGATTCATAGCGCTCTATTCAGGGGAATTGCTTGTCGAATTCGTTGTGCGTTCCGATCCAAAACCACTCGATGGTCTCACCCTGGCGGACGCCGACCGCCCGGTACTGGTCGTTAACTCGCACGGACCAGTAATTGCGTCCCGAACGCAGTTTCTTCCAGCGGAGCGAGGGATGATCAGGATTGGCTGAAAACAGTCGAAAGACCTCTTTCGCGCGCAGCTTAACCGCCTCCGGCAAAGGCGCGTACAGGCGCCAAAACGAAGGGCGGGCTTTGGAAATCACATTGTATCGGGGTCCAGGGGCACCGATTCACCCTCATGCAACGATTGCTCGGCGAAAGCATCCAGATTTGCTCTCGGCCTGGGATCAGCCACGATGCGTTCCCATTGCTCATCGCCTTCACTTTCGTCGGCAGCTTGTTGTTGCAGAAACCGGGCGAAGTCAACCAGCTCTTCTATCTTTCGCGGCGGGAGTTGCTCGCAAATACTCACTAGTTCTTTGGTTCTCGGAGCCACGACGACAATCTAACGAATCGCCTACCCCAGGGCAAGCCGTGACGGCACTTGCTTTTCCCGCCGCGAGAGCCTAGTCTAATGGCCCAAAAACGACGGGTTGACAGCACCGGCAGGTTCTGGTTTCATCACGGTCCCTTTGGTCTGAATATTTATGTACGCAGTATTAGAAACAGGCAGCAAACAGTATCGCGTCAGCGCGGGCGATACGGTGGAAGTCGAGCGCTTGGCTACTGACGCTGGGCAGCCGGTGACCTTTGACCGCGTGCTGCTCGTCAACAACGACGGCAAAATCACCCTGGGCTCGCCCACCGTGGCCAGCGCCACGGTCGTGGCCGACGTGGTCGGGCACATCCGCGGAGAGAAGAAGATCGCCTTCAAGATGAAACGCCGCAAAGGCTATCACAAGACGATCGGGCACCGGCAGGAACTGACGGTAGTCAAAATCAAAGAGATAAAGACCCAAGCAGAGCCCGGCCCGGCTGAAAAGCCGGCTGCCGAGCAACCATCACCCACCACCAGTTAAGAGTTTATGGCACACAAGAAAGGTCAAGGCAGCGTCCGCAACGGGCGCGATAGCGTCAGCAAGCGGCTGGGCGTAAAACGGTATGGCGGGGAAGTCGTCACCGCCGGCAGCATCCTGGTGCGGCAGCGCGGCACGAAGTTCGTCGCCGGCCGGAATGTCGGCACCGGGCGCGATTGGACGTTGTTCGCCCTGGTGGACGGCAAGGTCTTTTTCGACAAGGCCAGCCACCGTATCAACGTGCTGGCCGCACCGGCAGCCGCCACGAGTTAAAGCCGCCGCGCAGATTTCGAGGCGAGGCGCGGGCCTCGCCTTTTTCATTGCATGGGAACGCACTGGAGAACTGGAGTGATGGAGTGTTGGAGTAATGGGGTGTTGGCCGAGCCCAGCGCTGTCCCAACCCTCCGACACTCCATCACCCCATCACTCCAATTCTCCATCTCCCCATCACTCCACCACTCCATCACTCCGCTTTTCGTTTCTCCCCATGTTCGTGGATGAAATCAAAATCTATGCCCGCGCGGGGCACGGCGGGAAGGGGTGCGTCGCTTTTCAGCGCGAGAAGTATCGCCCCAAGGGCGGGCCCAGCGGCGGAAATGGCGGGCGCGGCGGAAGCGTCATCCTGGAGGCCGACCACGACCTCAATAATCTCATCGCGCAATACTATCAGCCGCGCCTAATCGCGCAGGACGGACAGGGGGGCCTGGGCAAAGGGATGGACGGACACGCCGGCAAAGACCTTGTGGTCAAAGTCCCCTGCGGCACGATTGTCTGGAAACTGGCGTCGGAGGACGGAAGCGGCGTGGGCAGCGAAGGCAGCCCGGATGATGAGGGCGCAGGTTTGGTCGCCAGTTCCAGTCAACGCCCGCTGTTCCGCACTTCCGGGAGCGGACGCGCGCTCGAGGTTGATCTCGAAGCAGAACCGCCCGCTGCTCTCCTCGACGCAGACACGAAGCTCGAAGGCGACTTGGCCGCTGACCTTGTCGAACACGGCCAGCGATTCGTGTTGTGCCAGGGCGGACGGGGCGGGCTGGGCAACCGCAACTTTGCCACCGCCGCGCGCCAGACCCCGCGTTTCGCGCAACCCGGCGAGCCGGGGGGCGAAGGCGAGTTCCTGTTCGAGCTGCGCATCATGGCCGAAGTGGGGCTGGTCGGCTATCCCAATGCCGGCAAGTCCACTCTGCTGACGGCCATCTCCCACGCCCGGCCCAAAGTCGCGCCCTATCCGTTCACCACGTTGCACCCGCAGATCGGCATTGTGGAATATCCCGACTTCTACCGTCTGACCGTGTGCGATGTGCCGGGGTTGATCGAAGGCGCGCATCGCAACGTGGGGCTGGGCCACAAATTCCTGCGGCACATCGAGCGATGCAAGGTGCTGGTGCTGCTGCTGGACATGGCGGGGACGGACGGTCGCGCGCCCTGGGACGATTTCAGAAACCTGGTGCGGGAGCTGGAGCTGTACGACCCGGCGCTGCTGGACAGGCCGCGCCTCGTCGTCGCCAACAAGATGGACGAACCGGCGGCTGAGGAGAACCTCAAGAAGTTCAAGCGCCGCGTGCGCAAGACGCCGGTGCTCCAAATGGCCGCCGCCTTCGACCAAGGCATCGAGAAGTTCCGCCAAACCATCCGCAGTGCGGTAGCTACACCTCGCCGCGGTTAACCATCAAAGAGCCGATGCATTCTGTGTTGGCTCTCAATTTCAGTCAATTATATGCGCGCCTAATAGGTTGTTATCCATACCAAAGGTTACGCGTGCGTATAACAAGAGCCGATAGAGTTTATCTGTATGGTCACTTTGTCGGCTCTCTTTCTGCGTGGTGTATCACCATCGCCTTCGCTTACGACTCCATTCGTAATACACCATACACCACGTCACCATAAGCAGCACGATTACAACCACTAAGATGCGGCTAATGTGACGCACCAGAGCCGTAGTCACTCGCTTTCGTGGGTGCCGTTGCTTTGGAAGCAACCATCGGTTGAAAGAACTGCCACGTATGAGTGAAGACTATCTGGACGCTTCCCCACGGTTGGAAGCCATTCTGTATCTCCGCAGTTACTTTGGTTTCCAAGTCGGGTGACGATTGTGCGGACACTATCTGGTAATCAGTTATATACATGTTGGTCTCTCTTTCTTCTTTTACCGGTATCCTCGGTCTTGGAGGAATTTAGTAAGCCGTTCTTCCATTAATCCCAAAGTATTGGTCTGATTTTTGATTGCTTCCGAGAGTTTTGTCGTCTGATTTGTGATTACTTCTGACATTATTGTTGGCTGGTTTTCAATTGCGGCCGATAATGTTGTGGTCTGGCTCTTAACTGCCTCCGACAAGGCACGAAGTTCTTTTATTAAATGGTCTGTTTGAGTTTTGTCGGTAGCGGTTCTGGCAATTGAGTGAAGAATGTTTTTGCCACTCGGTTCGGGTGTCGTTTCGCTCATAATGTTTTCCGTTGTTATTTGTTTTCAGTGATACCAGCCGGGGGGATACTCGCAGTTGCGTTGAACAAGTCAACAGCGAAAGTGGTGTTTTCACACCGCAACCTGTAGTGGTGTGGTTTACCCCATGATGAATTCGTACGCTATATGTTGTGGTGTGGGGGCATAATTCGCACCACCGTCCATGGCGTTCTACGATCACGAGTCGCGCCGGGCGTAGCAAGGTCTAACCTCACTTCACCGCATACTCGTCGCCATCAAGTTAGAGAGAACTACAACGGATGCCGAAGGACCACGTTTCCACGGATGGCTATTATCAAATCGGCGATAAAAGTAAGTTGGAATTGTATCAGAAGAACTGCTCCCCAAACAAGGGCAGAAGTGTAGTTCGTGAGCTGGACTGATGTAAGTGGCTGCGGGGAATGGTATATGATAAATGCTCTAATGAGACAAACTACCGCTGTGGCGAGGACGACGTAATTGAAATAACGCATAAACCTCATGTGAGTTCTCATAGTGATGCCGAAGAAAAGTGTTTTGCTGTTATAGAATGACTGAGGGGCTTCCGCTAATTCTAATGTTGCGTCCTCCTCCGTTGGTCCCGTTGATTCAATCGCTGGTGCTGGGGTTTGTGCCTTTTCGGTCGCACGCAATTGACTAACCCGCAATTTCTCTCTGTCAAATTTGACTTTGGCTGAGAACAAGGCCCAATCGTGAATTATTTTCAAGGCCACCAAAATACCGGCTGATATTGCCGCAATGGATAGGCTGTCTTTCATATCTGTATTCGTTCGGCTCCGTTTCAACTACCCGTTACGAGTTGAATAGACCAAACGCAGGAATTGTTCGCAAGGGATAATTTCAACCACCCTACCGCTTTGGGGGGGTGTCTGAATTGGGCTCCGATAACAACCCCCATCGAAAACACGGCCAGACGCAAGCCAGAGGGTCTAAATGCCCAACGTTGGAAATATGGTCAACCCCATTTGACCCAATGGCCACAAGGGTTTTTAATGGGGTGTGAACGATTGTAAATAATGCTCAGGCAGCGCGGGCCAAAGGCGTCCGGCATTGAACAAAACGCGAATCCCGCGCTTGCCTGCAGCGCTCTTGTTCGGCGCTTCTGTCATGGCGTGTGTGTGGGCTGAGCGGAGACGGCGGGCGGAAAAGCTGCAGATACCGGAGGGCCTGGGGACGGCTCCCACTGCCACAACGTGCAGGAAAGGTAGCTAGAGCCGCCGATCAACATCGCCCAAAAGGCACTTGCGACAGCTACGGCGACCATCTTCCCCCAGCAGGATCCATCGTTCCAGTGTGCTGCGCCGCTTGGCTCAACTGGGAAAGCCTTTTCCTCTAGTTTCTTGATGTATTTAGCTTGGCGACGAACCCGCTTCCAGAAAACAAAATATCGGATGAGGCAGAAGCAGAGTAGAATTGGTGGAATTACCACGACCCACTGAAAGTGAGTATTAGCCGGGAGCTCCCTATTAATCTCCCTCCAGTGCAAGTAGAGGAATGTGTAAACCCCTGCCGCTGCGACGCTGCCCCACAACCAGGTACGATGCATCTCGTGCTGGCACATTGTCATTTCTTCGCGCAAGGCCTTGTACTCCTCAACGCGCAGCGTTTTGTACTCTTCAGGATAGTTCAATACAGTGTCCATATTTGAGTAGCTCCGACTTGATTAGACGGAAAGAATTCGGCCTAAGTGCGTATTGGGGCACAAACGCGGAATTACTTGCCTTGACCTTGACCATGGCGCAATATTAGGCGGATGGAGTACCGCGGGCAAGACAAAAAATGGCGAGCTGCCGGTGGCGGCGGCCTGGGCAAGGGGCCGGAGCTCGTCCTTCCCAATCCCAAGCTCAAGCTCATGGACCAGGTCCGCGAGGTATTGCGGGTTAAGCACTCCTGTGAGCCGACTGCCAAACCAAGGCTAAAGGCTGAAGTGGAGTGGCTCTGCTTTAGCCTTTAGCATTCAGACTTTAGCCTTGCCTTGCCACCGAGCGTATGCCTGTGAGCACCGGGCGGGGCTAGGAGTGTGAGCCAAAATGGCAAACTTGGGGCGGGGAATTCCGCAGCCGCGGCATGGCCGGCACCGCACCGCATTCCCTCCCCTGCCCCTCCGGACACACACCGTCGTACCTCTGCTAACTTTGCAGAGGTACGACGGTGTGTGTCGGGAGGGAATAGCCAGAGACTGAGGCGGGCTGGGCGGGCCAAAAACGTGCTGGCTTGGATCGGGCCGCGGCGCAGCCTGGAGGGTGAGCCAAAATGGCACAGTCAGGTTGTGCTGGAATAATCGCCACTAATGGCATATTGGGGTCCGCGCGCCGGAAATACGCAGAAATCGGCCATATTCGAGGGAAATGAGGACCCCCCTCGTACGAGAGAGGTACGAGACAGGTCATAGACAGGTAATAGCCAGGTACGAGCCTGGCGCAAGATCGGGCCACAAGTATTGCAAAAGCTTATGGCCCCTGGGCGGGGTTGGATGTGCCACAATGGCTCACCCGGAAGCGCTTCGCCGAAGGCTGTGCGCGGCGCGGTAGGAAACCCGGACCCCTGGCCTGTAGCAACAACCGAAGAAGGTAACCGCCAAACAGGCGAGTCACGCGAAAGCCAGGCCCCCGCATTTTCTTGTGTTCCTCTGCGCGGGGGCCGGGTAGGATGCGCGTATGCTAAAGGCAGGCATCATCGGCCTCCCGAACGTCGGGAAGTCCACACTCTTCAACGCCATCACCCGCTCGCACAAGGCGCCGGCAGAGAATTACCCGTTCTGCACGATCGAGCCCAACCTGGGCGTGGTCAGTGTGCCGGAGCCACGGCTGCCGCAGCTTGCCAAAGTCGCCAAGGTCAGCACGCAGATCCCCACGGCGTTTGAGTTCGTGGACATCGCGGGACTGGTCAAAGGCGCCTCGCATGGCGAGGGCCTCGGCAACAAGTTCCTCAGCCACATCCGCGAGGTGGATGCGCTCATCCAGATCGTCCGCTGCTTCGAGGACCCGGATATCGTCCACGTTACCGGGAATATTGACCCGGTGCGGGACATCGAGATTGTCACCACCGAGCTGGTCCTGGCCGACCTGGAGACCGTCAAGAAGCGGCAGGAGAAGATTTCACGCGACGTCAAACGTGGAGACAAACACGCCCTGCTGGAGGCCCATTTGCTGGACAAGATCGGCGCCCACTTAAACACGGGCAAGCTTGCCAACACTCTCGGGCTGCCGCTGGCCCCCGACGAAAAGCTCATCGTCCGCGGCTTCTTCCTGCTCACTGACAAGCCCACCATCTTCGTCGCCAACGTGAAGGAGGGGGATCTCGTTTCGGCGGACACCCACCCGCAGGTCGTCAAGGTGCGTGAATACACCCGAGCGCACCATGCCTGCGACACGGTCGTCGTCTGCGCCCAATTGGAGAGCGACCTTGCCGACCTGTCGCCCGATGAGGCACAAGAGTATTTGAAGGAACTGGGCGTGCAGGAATCCGGCATCGCCGCCCTGATTCGCAGCACCTATCACCTGCTCGGGCTGCGCACCTTCTTCACCTTCAACGACAAGGAAGTCCGTGCCTGGACCCTCCACGCCGGCGAGACCGCCGTGAAAGCCGCCGGCACCATCCACACCGATTTCGAGCGAGGCTTCATCAAGGCCGAAGCGGTGAACTGGGAGGACCTGGTCAAAGGAGGCTCCGTCGGCCATGCCCGCGAAACCGGCCATTACCGAATCGAAGGCCGGGATTATGTGGTCCGCGACGGCGACGTGCTGCTCTTCAAGGTCAGCGTGTGACCTCAGCAGCCGAGCAGTTCCAGGACCTTGGCTCGGATGTCTCCCTGCCTCATCAGCGACTCGCCCACGAGCATGGCTTGGGCCCCGCATTTGGCCAGCCGTTCGACGTCAGCGCGCGTGTGGATGCCGCTTTCGGCGACCAGTAGCGGGCGGCTGCGCCCGGCTGGGGCTGCGGAATGCACACGGGCAGCCAAGCGCTCGGTGGTGGCCAGGTCCACTTTGAAAGT
>Ga0181532_10003439_pt1 | contig 14200 bp, 10 predicted proteins | sample PEATcosm2014_Bin_33_FD_119768 | JGI IMG/M metagenome (GOLD analysis project Ga0181532, IMG submission 119768) | Peatland microbial communities from MTU Mesocosm Facility, Houghton, MI, USA - PEATcosm2014_Bin11_30_metaG | ecosystem: Environmental > Terrestrial > Soil > Wetlands > Peat | place...
ATCACAGAGGTGCTCGACCGAATCAGGGCTGAAGGCATGGTCCCGGGCCTCTGGCTCGAACCGGAGGTCGTCGGAGTGCGCAGTCCCGTCGCCGAACAGTTGCCTACCGAGGCGTTCTTCACCCGCGACGGTGTGCGCGTTGTGGAACAGGGCCGGTACCACCTGGACCTGTCACACCCTTCTGCTGTGAAGCATCTCGACCAAGTCGTCGACCTCCTCGCGGGAGATCTGGGCGTCGGGTATCTCAAGATGGACTACAACATCAGCGTCGTGCCGGGAACCGAGACCGGCCATGTCAGCGCCGGCGTCGGGCTGCTGGCCCACAACAGGGCATTTCTCGACTGGGTGGACGGCGTGCTCGATCGCTACCCCGGTCTCACGCTTGAGAACTGTGCCTCCGGAGGGATGCGCACCGACTACGCCTTGCTGTCGCGTTTTCAGCTCCAGTCCACGAGTGACCAACAGGATTACCTGCTCTATCCGCCGATTGCCGCGGCAGCCCCGACGGCGATGACGCCCGAGCAGGCCGCCGTGTGGGCCTGCCCGCAGGCGGACTGGAGCGACGACCAGATCGCCTTCACGATGTGCGGCGCCCTGCTCGGCCGCCTCCACCTTTCAGGGCATCTGAGCCGGATGCGCGACGCTCAACATCAGCTTGTAGCCGATGCGATCAGTGTCTACAAGCAGATCAGGCCCGACTTGACTGCAGGGTTCCCCTTCTGGCCGCTAGGGCTCCCGGGCTGGACCGACTCCTGGATTGCTCTCGGGATGGCGGGGCGGTCAGTTACCCATCTGGTCATTTGGCATCGCGGGCGCGTCGGCGACACTCCGGGTTCGGCCGAGCAGGTAGATCCCGCCGAGATCCTGGTTCCCGTCGCCCACTTGCGCGACCAGCTGGTCGTCCCCGAAGTCAGATATCCCAGGCTCCCTGGCGCGGAGGTCGAGTGGCGTGCACCGCGCGGAGAACTGGTCGTGACCCTTCCCCGCACACCGTCGGCCTGTCTTGTGACCTTGCACTCCGGGCCATCACATTCCGGCTGAAGGCCGAGGTATGCCGAGAAGAGTCACTTGCAAAGGTGGCAACCGGGAATTGGACTGAGAACGCAGAGCACCGAACAGCCCCGCGAACCCGATCGGTCACGTGTACCTCTCCTCATGGCGGTTCAGCGCGTTGCAAGGCTCTGCGCTCCGCGACAGGTGAGGTTGAACAGGGTTTGTCGACGTTTGCAGCGTTCCCGCCCGCGGTGTTCGAGACCATGATGGGAGCGGACGCTTGACTGGGCAGGAACCGTAGGTCATCTTGCTCGTCCTGGCGGAGGTTGCCTTCGCTCGTTACGGCCCTTCCCCGGGCCGCCTGCACGGCTTTGGCGGCAACGAGGGCGTCCTGTCCGTGGTTTGTCCGGCTCGGAAATGTAGTTGACTGAGAAAATGGCCGTTGCTGAACGAGTCGACCCTGGCCGTCTGGATGTCATCGCTTTCGGGTCGATCTACCTGGAGGTCGTCTTCGGGAACCTTCTTGCTCTGCCTGCAAGAGGCGAGGAGATCTTCACCGACCAGTTCGCCTTCTCCTGCGGCGGGGCCATATCGATTGCGAGCGCGGCGAGTGGTGTCGGCGCCCGGGCCGGCCTGGCGACGGTCCTCGGCGACGATCTCGGGGCGCGGGTCGCCGCAGCCCACTGTGCCCGCGTCGGCGTCGACACTTCAGCGTGCCGTCGCGTCGAAGGCCCGACGAGCGGCGTTACCGTCGTTCTCAACTTCGATGGTGACCGGTCCTTCATCTCCCACATGCCCCGACGCGACGAGGCCATGCCCGACGCCACGTGGTGGGCAGGCGTCGCCCGCGCCCGGCAGCCCAAGTGGATCTACCTGTACGCGAGCGGTCCCGCTCTGGGCGTCATCGCCGAAGCGCGTCGCGCGGGGTGTGCGGTCGCGGTCGACACCGAGCTCGGTACCATCGGCCGCTCCCCGGAGGTCGTGCTCGAATGCGCGGCCGCCGCGGACCTTTTCCTTCCCACTCGTAGAGAGCTGGCGCGTCTGACCGGGACCGAAGACATCGCCCACGCGGTGGCGGCCCTCGACGCGCCCGGAGCCACGATCATCGTCAAAGAGGGGCCCAACGGCGCGACGGTGGCCCGTGCCGGTCAACTGGAGCACAGCTCGGCAGGCCTGCGCGACGTCCGTGTCCGGGACCGCACCGGCGCCGGCGCCGCCTTCGCCGGTGCCCTGCTCGGCTCGCTCGCGCTAGGGCGCGACGTGATGGCTGCTGTCGAGGCCGCCAACACAGCGGGCTCCGAGGCCGTCGCCCGGCTCGGGGCCATCGGACCGGTCGGCCTCGTGGGCGAGGCGGAGACGCGGGCGTGAAGCTCACCGTGCTCGGGGGAGGCGGGGCCCGGATCCCTGCCCTGGTGTACGCGGTGGTAGGCGATCGAGCCACGACTTTCGACCGCATCGACCTGTTCGAGCCCGACCCGCAGCGCCGTGCGTCGCTCGGCCGGCTTTCCATGGAGCTGGCGGCCGCCCTCGGCCACGAGGACACCGTCGGCGTCACAGCTGATGTCGAGGAGGCCCTCTCCGGCGCCGACTACGTCTTCTCGGCGGTCCGGGTCGGGGGCGACGCCGGCCGCATAATCGACGAGGAGGTCGCGCTCGCGCGCGGCATCGTCGGCCAGGAGACCACCGGCCCGGGCGGTTGCGCGATGGCACTTCGTACGATCCCGGTCGTCCTCGGCTACTGCGATGTCATCGCCAAGGTGGCGCCGGGGGCGACCCTGGTCAACTTCACGAACCCGGCCGGGATCATCACCCAGGCGATCACCGAGCACAGCCCGGTCCGGGCAGTCGGCGTCTGCGACACACCGAGCCAGACCGTGGCGCGCATCGCCGAGTTCCTGGGGGCCGACCCCGGCCAGGTCACGTTCTCCTACGGAGGGCTCAACCACCTCGGTTGGATCTCCTCGGTCGTCGTAGACGGGCACGAGCGCATCGAGGAGCTCGTCGCCAACTATGGCGCCCTTCGGGCTTTCAGTCATCGCTTCGCCTTCGACGCCGACCTCGTCCGCCGGCTCGGCTGCATCCCCACCGAGTACCTGTACTACTTCTACGACTCGGCCGAGTACCTGAATGGCGTCGCCCACGCCGGCACGACGAGGGGCAACGACGTCCGACGTTTCAACGAGGCCCTGATCGGCAGGGTCAACAGGGCCTTTGCTACCGGCGACGTGCACGAGGCCTGGGCCGCCTACTCCGAGGTGTTGAGCGCCCGGCGGGCGAGCAACATGAGGCTCGACTTCGGGGGGGAGCGGGCCGACCCCGAGGCCCGAAGCGGCTCTGACGCCGACCCGCTGGACGGGCGCTCGCGCAAGATCGGAGGCTACGAAGGCGTCGCCCTGCGCGTGATCGACGGGCTCTCGGGCGCCGAGCCCGCCCGCGTGGTCGTCAACACCCGCAACGGTCCGACCCTGGACTTCCTCGGAACCGACGACGTGGTCGAGGTGCCGGCGCTAGTCGACAGCCAGGGAGTCGCCCCACTGGCCAATGCCGGCCTGTCAGGCGCCAGCCGCGGCCTTGTGCTGCAGGTGAAGGAGTACGAGCGGGCAGTGGTGGAGGCCGCCGTGACCGCGGACGCCGGTCTTGCCGCCCTTGCCCTTGCGATGCACCCGCTCGTGCCGGGTCTCGGCGCGGCGAAAGAGTTGATGAGCGCCTACCGGGAGGCGCACAGCCCATACCTCGACTACCTGCGCTGAGACGCCCGGCGGCATCGGACGACCGGACGACCGCCGGTGCCACCGTGGCTCATGTTCCCGTCGGGGTCCAGTCCGCCGCCACGGCCCCCGGGGCAGTCGGGGTGTCCGGGCCGGCCGAGCGCGAGGCGGCGGGACTGCGCCGCGCGCCGGCGAGGTCGGACGCGCTGACGTTGAGGGGATGGTGGCAGGCGGCCTCGTGCCCACCGGGGTACACCGTGAGGGGTGGCTCCACCTGCCGGCAGATGTCGGTGGCGCCCGGGCAACGGGTGTGGAACCTGCACCCCGGCGGCGGGTCAACCGGGCTCGGCAGCTCGCCGCGGGCGACCTGGCGCACTCGCGAGCGGCTCAGTTCCGGGTCCGCGATCGGGATGGAGGCGAGCAGGCTCTGGGTGTAGGGGTGCACCGGACGGGTGTAGAGCTCCTCGGCGGCCGACAGTTCGACGACCTTGCCGAGGTACATCACCGCGATGCGGTCCGAGACGTGTCGCACCACGCTCAGGTCGTGGGCCACGAAGATGTAGGACAAGCCGAGCTGTTCCTGCAGGTCGTCGAGCAGGTTTATGACCTGGGCCTGGATCGAGACGTCGAGCGCGGAGACGGGCTCGTCCAGCACGATCAGCTGTGGGTTGACGGCAAGGGCGCGGGCAACGCCGATGCGCTGGCGCTGACCGCCGGAGAACTCGTGGGGGAACCGGCTCGCGTGCTCCGGGTTGAGTCCGACCTGGTCGAGCAGCTTGCGGACGCGGTCTTGTTTGGAGCCACCGCCCGCGTCGAGCTCGAGGGCGGCGCCGATGATCTGGCTCACGCGTTTACGGGGGTTCAACGACCCGCGGGGGTCCTGGAAGACGATCTGCATCTTGGCCCGGTAGGGGCGCAGCGCCCGCGAGCCGAGCGAGGTTATGTCGTCGCCGCGGAACCTGACCGTCCCGGCGCTTGGTTGCAGCAGGCGCACGACGCAGCGCGCGAGCGTCGTCTTGCCGCATCCCGACTCGCCCACGAGCCCGAGTGTCTCGCCTTCCGCCACGGCGAAGCTGACGTCGTCCACGGCGTGCACCTGGCCCCGCTTGCCTCCTGCCGTCCCCTGCCGGACAGGGAACCACATCTCGAGGTGCTCGACCTCCAGCAAGGCCGCCGAGTCGTTCGAGCCGGGCGTGCTCACGCTGTGCTCGAGGTCCCGGCCCGGTCGCCCGCGGCGGCCACCGGAAGCCCGATCGAGCCGTCGACTACCCGTCTGGCCCGGGCGAGCCCGAGCGGCAGCCAGCAGCGGCCCAGGTGCTCGGTGTGCTCAGGGTCGTCGGCGGAAAGCTCGGGCACGCCGCTGCAAGCCTCGAAGCGCCAGGCGCAACGGGGCGCGAAGTGGCACCCGGCCGGCGGGTGGAGCAGCGACGGCGGCGAGCCGGGGATGGTGGGCAGGCGGGCCGGGCGGGCCCTGTCCAGGCGGGGCACGGACCCGAGCAGTCCCCAGGTGTAGGGATGGCGGGGATCGTAGAAGATGTCGGCGAGGCTGCCCTGTTCGACGACGCGCCCGGCGTACATGACCACGACCCGGTCGGCGACATCCGCGATGACACCAAGGTCATGGGTTATGAGGATCACGCCGACGCCCGAGTCCCGCCGCAGCTTGTCGATCTCGGCCAGGATCTGGGCCTGGGTCGTCACGTCCAGGGCGGTCGTGGGCTCGTCGGCGATCAGGATCTCGGGAGAGCACGACAGGGCCATGGCGATCATGACCCGTTGACGCATGCCACCCGAGAACTCGTGCGGGTACGCCCGCGCACGGTCGCGGGCGCGGGGAATGCCGACGCGGTCGAGCAACTCGACGGCACGGTCCAGGGCGCGGCGCCGGCTGACACCCTCATGCTCGCGGATCTGCTCGACGATCTGGTCCCCGACGCGGTGCACGGGGTTGAGGGCGGTCATCGGGTCCTGGAAGATCATGGCTATGCGCCGGCCCCGCACGCGTTCGAGCTGGCGCTCGGCGGCCGTCAGGAGATCGAGGTCCCCGAACATGACGCGACCCGAGAAGCTGGCGTTCGGGCCGCGGCTCAGGCCCATGAGCGACAGCGCCGTCACGGACTTGCCCGATCCCGACTCGCCGACGATGCCTAGGAGCTCGCCGCGCTGCAGCGAGAACGAGACGTGGTCGACAGCACGCACGACGCCCTCTTCGGTTCTGAAGCTCACGTCCAGGTCCTCGACCTCGAGCAGGGCCGTCACAAGGAGCTCCCTGCACGGACACGTGGGTCCAAGACGGCATAGATCACATCGGCGATGGTCGAGAAGACAACGACGGCGAAGGCACCGAACATGGTGATCACGAGCACCGGCGGCACGTCGAGGGCGCCGATCGACTGGGCGGCGTAGTTGCCGATGCCCGGCAGGTTGAACACGACCTCGATGATGATGGCCGAGCCCCCGAGCACCGCGGCAATGTCGAGGCCGCAGAGCGACACGATCTGGGTGAGCGAGGTCCGCAGCACGTGGTGGATGACCACCCGGCGCCGGGACAGGCCCTTTGCCCTGGCCGTGCGGACGAAGTCCTCCCCGAGGGTGTCGACGACGCTGGCCCGCAGCACCTGGGCGTAGATGCCGGTGTAGAGGATGGCAAGGCTGAACCAGGGCATGACGAGATGGTCGGCCCACCCGAGTGGGTCAGACAGCCCCACGTATCCGCTGGAGGGAAAAACGTGGAACTTGAACGAGAGGAAGTAGATGAGGACGTATCCGATGACGAACGACGGCGCCGAGATGCCGACGAAGTTGAGCACGGTGATGCCCGTGTCGATCTTGCCCCCGGCGTTCAGGCCTGCGACAAGGCCGAAGAGGATGCCGAGGAGGGTCCACAGAACGGCCGCGCCGAGCACGAGCGAAGCCGTCACGGGCAGGTCCTGTTTGAGCTGGGACAGCACGTTCAGGTTCTGGGCGTAAGAGACGATCTTGCCGGTGAAGATCTGTCCCATGGTTCTCAGGTACTGGATGTAGATCGGCTTGTTGAAGCCGTAGGCCTTCTCGACGGCCGCGATGTTGGCCGAGGTCGCCGTCCTCCCGGCGAGGCGCAGGGCAGGATTGCCGTTGGGGATGACCTCGAAGATGAGGAAGGTGAGGACGCTCACGGTGAACAGCACCAGGACCGAGGAGGCGAGCCTGCGCGCGAGGAAGCGTGCCATCAGCGGGCGACCCCCACCCTGCCCCTCGGGTCAAGGGCCTGTCGCAGGCCGTCGCCGAAGATGTTGATGCCGAGACAGGCGGCCACGAGCAGGGTCGCCGGGGCCAGGGTCAGATAAGGGGCGACGGTGAAAAGCGGCGTGCCCGATGCCAACAAGGTGCCCCAGGACGAGGCGGGCGGCTGGACGCCGGCGCCGAGATAGGAGAGGGCCGCTTCCAGGATTATCGAGTGGGCGAGCTGCAGGGCCGCGAACACGACGATCGTCGAGCTCAGGTTCGGGAGGATCTCGGTCGCCATGATCTTCAAGTTCGAGAACCCGAGCGCGCGGGCCGCCTCGACGAACTCACGCTCTCTCAAAGCGAGCACCTCCGCCCGGATGGGGCGGGCGACATATGGGACATAGACGATCCCGATGATGAAGGTCGGGATGAATATCGAGCCGCTGTTGAGCACTATCGGGCCGATGCTGATCCCCCCCGTCGCCAGGCTGACCCCGATGGCGATGGCGAGCAGGAGGGCCGGGTATGCCCAGACGATGTCGAGGATCCTGGAGATAACTCCGTCGACCCAGCCCCGGTAGTAACCCGACGCGAGGCCGAGGACGGTGGCCAGGCAGAGTGTGACGGCGGTGGCCATGGCCCCTATGGCTAGCGAGGTCCGGCCACCGTAGAGGAGCCGGACCGCCAGGTCGCGTCCGAAGGAGTCGGCCCCGAGGAAGAACCTGCTGTGCCAAGTGGGCCCTATGGGCACGCCTGTCAGCGAGACGACGTCCACCTGCTTGCCGTTGATGTTCAGCACATCGGTGATGTGCTGGTCGTTCGGGCCGGTGTGGGCGATGTACCTGGCGTACTCGGGCGCGAGCAGGCAGATGACGACGACGAGAACGAACAGGAACCCGAAGAACAGCGCCGTGTAGTTGTGCCGGAGCCGTCGCAGCGCCAGACGGTACGGGGTGACAGAAGTGGCGGTGTAGGGCTCTCCGGCTACCACCGGGAGCCCTACACCGCTGTCATCGGACGCCGACACTCGGCTGACGGCCAACGCCGTCGAAAATCATGTTGCGATGTTAGTTATGAGCTCTTCAGCTCGAATGTCGACCAGTCGTCGCCGAACACCGGCTGGAACACGGCGGTGGCGAAATCGACCCTGTCAGACAGGAAGAAGGGGCTCACCTCGTAGCCGAAGTTGATCTGGTAGTCCTTGCTGTCGACGTACTTCTCAAGGGCCTGCCACTGCGAGGCGACGCTGCCGAGGTCGCTCGACTGCACCTTGTCCAGGCGGATGATCGTCGACTGGATGTGCGGGTCGTCGATGTAGCCCAGGTTCAAGTTGTTGACCGGCTCGATCGAACGGGCGTCGAGCACGAGATAGAAGTCGCCCGGGTTCGGGTAGTCCTGTGACCACTCGCCCCAGCCGGCTTGCGGGTCGACCTTGGCGGAGCCGATCGTCGGGTCGAACACGCCGCTGTTGATCACCTTGAGCGTCGACTTGAGGCCGATCGTGTTCAGCTGCGCGTTGAGGTATGTCCCGAACGACTCGAAAGGCTCCCGGTTCTCGGTCCAGACCGAGACCGGCGCTCCGACGAGCTTGGCCTGCTTGACGAGCTTCTGGGCCAGCGCGATGTCCGCCGACGACCCGAGCGAGCTGGCGGAGAAGGACCCGTTGCCGCTAGGGGCGCCGAGGGGGCAGGGGCCAGAGGCGGCGCCGACGATGCTCGGGGGCAGGTAGTAGCAAGTCGGTGTGATCTGCCCGCTGGCCAGGCGCTGCAGCGCCACCCGGCTCACGGCCAGGTTCGCCGCCTCGCGCACCAAGACGTTGTTGAACGGCGCTATGTGGACGTTCAGCCAGAAGTAGTCGGTGGCTGCCAGAGTCTCGGGCCGGTAGCGGTTCTTGGCCTGCGTCTCCACCTGGGCGACCAGTGCGGGCGGGAGCACGTCACCCCAGTCGAACTCGTCGCTCGTGTTGTCGAGGACGTTCTGAGCCTCGGTGTTGGCGTTGGTCTGGATCGTGACCTGGACGGTGTCGACGTATCCGGTCGGGATGCCCGGGATGTGAAAGCCCGCGAAAAGCGGGTTCTTCTTGAGGGTGAACGACACGTTCGGCTTCACCTGGGTGATCTCGTACGACCCGACTCCGGGCGGCGGCGCACTCGACAGGGCCGTCATGGCCGTTCCCGTGGGCACGAGGCCCGAGGATGGGAAAGCGAGGACATTGTCGAACGCTCCGTAGGGGGCGAGGAGATGGATCGTGATCTGACCGGTGGCGTCGTTGGTGACGATTCCGGTGATCGTCTTCGACTTGCCCGCCTGATAGGCCGCCGCGCCGACGATGTTGCTCGTGTAGAACGAGTCACCGCCCCAGCCGACCTTGAGGTCGCGCTCGATCGTGTAGGTGAAGTCCGACGCCTTGACGGCGACCCCGTTGGAGTACTTCAGGCCCTTGCGCAAGGTGGCCGTGTAGACCGTCCCGCCGTCGGAGACGGCGGGCAGCGCGGTCGCCAGCCCCGGGATGAGCGTGTCACCTGCGAGGCCGCTCTTGTGGGCGTAGGTGACAAGTGGTGTGTAGACGAGCCAGTCGGCCTCCTGGGACTCGCTCGAGTAGCCCGACTGTGGGTCGAGGGATTCCGGGGGGCTTCCCATGCTCACCTCGAGGGTCCCGCCGGGCGCGTATGTGCTGTGAGCCGCCCTGGCCGTGGCCGGGCTGCCGCTCGATGTGCCGGCCGCGAAGGTGCCGAACGCCGCCACCAAGGCGGCAAGTGACACCCCCACAGCGCCTACAGTTGCCAGTCGTTTGCTGTATCTCATGTGCTTCCTCCCTTGTGTTGTCGGTGATTGGTTTTGGATCGTCGGCGGTGCTCAGGCAACTTCGTCGCCCTGGCAGTCCACGCCTGCGAAAAGGTCCGTCTCCTTCAGACCGGCGCGCTCGTCACGCCCTGTCAGGTCCCGGGCAAGGATGTACTCGTCGAATCCGTAGACGTCGGGAATGGCTTCCGGGGCGATCGAAAGGGTCTCGGCCAGCGCGGGCTTGGTCTGGCTCCGGTGAGCCCGCATTCCCTCGATCCACTTGTGGGCGAAGGGGGCGACCTCGATCCGTGTCGTGACGCGGGCCTGCTCGGGAGCGAGCTCGGGATCACCTCGTCCCTGGAGGCCGGCTCCCTCACGGGCGGTAAAGGGCGCCTGCATGCCCAGCGCCAGGTACTTCTCGTTGATGGTCCTGCGACGCTGCTTCGAGGCGAGGGTGTAATAGAGCTTGAGGGGCTGCCAGGCTGGGCCCGCGGCGGGGTAGGCGGCGGGATCGCCGGCAGCGTCGAAGGCCAAGAGCGCCACCTCGTGCGCGCGTATGTGATCGGGGTGCGGGTAGACGCGCTGGTCGTCGACGTAGGTCACGATCACCTGAGGACGCGTCCGCCTGATCACCTCGACCACGCGGCCCACCGGTCCCTCGAGAGGGATCCGGGCAAAGCAGTCCGGGGACCGCTCAGTCAGGCCGACCGAACCGGAGTCCGGATAGTCCAGCATGACGAGTTCGTCGTAGCCGACGATGGCGGCCGCGTTCTTCAGCTCGAGGCGTCGGATCTGGGCGATGTTGGTGCGGTCGCCGACCTGGCCCACCTCCGGGTTCAAGATGCGCCCGCTTCCTCCGTCCGTGCAGCAGACGAGGACCGTGTGCACACCTTCGTGGTGGTAGCGGGCCACGGTGGCGCCGCCGAACTCAGACTCGTCGTCAGGGTGGGCGTGGACCGTCAGCAGGCAGCGGCCAGCGGCCTTCCCGGCCGCGGGCGCCGCGTGTTGTGAATCTGTCATCGCGGAACCGTCCACCCTCGTCAATCCATTGGTCCGATAAATATAATCGAAATAGTTAGCATTAGGAGTCGCCCATTGTCACATGGCCGCAGCGGCAGCCTCGTCGCTGGAGGTACGCGGGCGAAGCGGTTCGCCGCGGTCCGGTGGTCGACCGAACGTCCGCACTTGCCGATGGACGGAGCTCACGCTCGACAACGGCGCCTGTCGAGCCCACAGGCCCTTCGAAGACGAGGCGCGACTGGTTGGCCCGGTGCCAGAGGCAGTCGTCGGGGCAGAACGCGAAGGTCGAAGCGCAAGAGAGTCCATCCCCCCTTTGGCCGTACTCTTGTCCGTTGAGCAGCTGATGATCCGCCTAGCCTGGCGTGGGTGTCGTCGAGATTAGCGAGTCGGACCGGCACATGGGCCGCCCCGGAGCCGAAAGCCACCTACTCGGAGGAGGGGCCTTTTCATGAGCGCGGTCATCCAGCTCGAGTCGGCGACCCATCTTGGGACGGTCTTCGCGTCCTGGCGACCGAGCCGACGCCGGACACCGAGCAGATGCATACTGTTTCCGCCTTTTTCGGAGCGAGCAGTCTCGAGCAGTCTCAAGCGGCCTCGTCGTCAGCCACAGGCTCTATAGCCTGCAAAATGGCGGCCGCGGCCTTCTGGATACGGTCGCACGAGGCTCTGATTCCGGAGATCGCCTGGTCGCCGCCACCTGCCCAGGTGGCGACGTAGCCGAAGGAGTAGTCGCCGGAATCAAGCCCAAGTGCGTGGCAGACGACGTAGGCCGTGGACTCAGCCTCCAGCTCGGCGAGTACCCGGTTGTCGCAGCTCTGGTGGAGCAGGGCATGGGCCAATTCGTGAGCGAGCGTCTTTACCCGCTGCGCGGCCGTGTTGGTGGTCTCGACCCGTATGCGCCGGTTGTCATGGCAACAATCGCCATTCGCGCCGCCGTTGAAGTCGTGGTCCTCGACAGTGAAGCCGCAGGACCGCGCGACTGTCACGAGCCGGCCGTAGAGTCCCCTGGGATCGTCGCCCTCGAGCCGGTTGCAGACCGACGGCAGCTCTTCGCCGTCGGTCTGAGCGATGTCGAAGACCGGCACGAACTTGAAGCCCCGGATGACCCGGTCGTCCTCGCCGTCCTCAACGGTCTTGTAGACCATGGGGGCGAGAATCCAGATGGCCCTTTCCCCCTTGCGGACGAAGCGGTTGAGGCCCCGCCAGGCGTTGAAGCCTGCAACCCGAGATGCCTCGTGGCGCTGGGCGGCGATGAGCAGAACGTTTCCGAAGCTGTAGTGGTGAAAGCGGCTCTGGAACCCGAGGTAGCGCTGCCATTCCTCCGACGATGTGAGGGCACCGATTCCCTCTGTCAACTGGGCGACGAGTTCGGGGTGGTTGTTCTTGTCCAGCATTGCCTGAGTCCTCCGTGTGATGCCGATGAAGGCACCTTGTCCGTCAGAAGAGGGGCCATCAGCCCGAGGAGCACAGTCCAAAGGACGCGGGGCTTTCCAGCCCAGGAAGCCCTGCCGGGCCGCGATATGTGCAGTGGCCCCGCTGCAGGAGCAACAAACCGCACCAGCACCCGTACGGCGTGGCGCTGGCTGGTCAAGGGGATCACGACGTGATCCGACGGCGAGGGAGGCTACATCGGCCCTGTGACACCAGCCTTCCGGCAAGCCGCAGTTGGCTCAGCTGCTCCTGCGGAGTGCGCGGCCGGGAGGTCCTCCCGTCAAGTTGTTCAACAGGCCGGTTCGAAGCCGAGCACGGCTGGCGCTGTTGTCGGCAGGTCGCCTGCTCGCCCCCACCGGCGGGGTCGCCATGTACAAGAGCGAGTCCTCACCAGGGTCGGTCCCAACCGGCTGGCAGACAAAACGCCGGCGGAGGATGCGACGCAGGCAGATGCGATGATCGATACTGGATCCCTCGGAGCTCCGTGTCAGGCGAACACGGAGATGTCGCTTGCTGGCCGCCCGACGGCCGGGACAGCGCTGGCAGGGGAACCGAAGTCGAGACGGGAGAACGATGAGCACTTACATGCTGCCGGTCAGCACCCCGGCGTCACAGGGTGTCGCCGCAGACGGCATCTTGTCGTTCCTCGACGCGCTGGAAGCTCTTCCCGAGGCAGATCCGCACAGCTTGATGATCCTGCGGCACGGCCAGGTCATCGCCTCAGGCTGGTGGTGGCCCTATACGCCTGAACGGCGACACCTTCTCTACTCACTCAGCAAGAGCTTCACCTCCACCGCCGCGTTGTTGGCCATAGCCGATGGGCTCCTGCAGCTCGACGATCCGGTCATCGCGCACTTCCCTGAGCTTGACGCAGAGATCACCCTCGCGCGGGCACGTTCGATGCTTGTTCGCCATGTCGCCGCCATGGCCAGTGGGCATCTGGGCGAGACGTGGGAGCAGGTATTGTCTTCCGACCCGGATGAACCGATCAGGGGATTCCTGCAGTTGCCGCCCGAACGCGAGCCCGGCACCGTCTTCGCATACAACCAATCGGCGACCTACACGCTGGCGGCGATCGTTCAGAGGCGGACCGGTCAGACGCTCGTCGAGTATCTCCGCCAGCGCCTGGGTGAGGCACTCGGCGCAGGCGAAGTGAGCTGGCGACAGCACCCCGTAGGACGCGACATCGGATTCAGTGGACTGTTCGCCACGACCGACACCGTTGCCCGCTTGGGCCAGCTCTACTTACAGCGCGGCAAGTGGCGAGGTAATCAGCTCCTGGCCGAGGATCTGGTGGCCGACGCGACGCGGCCCCACATATCGACCCGCTCACGGCTAAACGGCGCTGGCGAGCCGGAGCCGGACTGGCAAGAGGGCTACGGGTTCCAGTTCTGGATGTCGCGCCACGGCTACCGCGGAGACGGAGCCTACGGGCAGTTCTGTGTCGTCTTGCCCGAATACGACGCCGTCGTGGCGATGACGGCGCAGACAGACGACATGCAGGCTGTGCTGGATGTCATGTGGGACAAGCTTTTGCCCGCGTTCGACGCGACCGATCGCGACGCAGATGCCGGCACCGTCCTCGAGCGGCGTCTCGAGCATCTTGCGGTGCGGAGTTTCGAGGGTCGGTTCGCCCCTTTCAACGATGACGAGGTTTGGACGAGAGGGACGTTCCTGCCTGCACGCGGCGCCTGCGAACAACAAGAGTCGCTGTTGGCCGTCAAACTCGCACGAGAGGAGGATGGCTGGCGAGTCACCTTCAGTGAAGCCGACTGGACCATGAACGCCGGCTTCCGCAACGACAAGTGGGTGGTGACCGAGCCGGTGTCGCGCTGCGACGGGGTGCCGACCGCCTGCGTCGGCGGGTGGCTCGACGGGAGCACCCTTCGGTTGGACGTCGTCTTTCTCGAGACGCCGCATCGGCTCGTCGTGACGTGCGGACTGCCCGAGCGGACCTTTGACGCGCGGTGGGAAAGTGTTCCGCTGCACACCCTTAGCCTGCGCGACCTGCGCGCGTGAAGAACCCAAGCCGTTCCTCCGGAGTCCGGGGCCGGTCG
>Ga0181532_10003441_pt1 | contig 14197 bp, 12 predicted proteins | sample PEATcosm2014_Bin_33_FD_119768 | JGI IMG/M metagenome (GOLD analysis project Ga0181532, IMG submission 119768) | Peatland microbial communities from MTU Mesocosm Facility, Houghton, MI, USA - PEATcosm2014_Bin11_30_metaG | ecosystem: Environmental > Terrestrial > Soil > Wetlands > Peat | place...
ACCCCACGACTCCGGGGTCGTCTAATTGGTAGGACACCAGCCTTTGGAGCTGGCTATCCTGGTTCGAGTCCAGGCCCCGGAGCCACTTTTTGGCGTGTTGCATTCTAAGACAGCCACCGGAAAGCCGACATTGAGACGGACCGGAGATCCGGGTGGCGTGGCTACAGCGCCGGAGGCGAGGGATAGCAATGAAAACCATCCTACAATCCAGACGGTTTCCCCGGCGCGTGCGCTCTACCCAAGCGGGCATGACGCTGCTCGAATTGATCATCGCCTGCACCCTCCTTCTGATTCTGGCAGGCGCGGCCGAACCTCTTATTCGCGTCACCATTGTGCGGAGCCGTGAGGCGGAATTGCACCGGTGTCTGCGCGAAATGAAGAACGCCATCGATCGGTACAAAGACATGGCCGATACCATGGCGTTTCAGACCGAGCTAACGAGCAATGGTTATCCTCCCGACCTGGAAACGCTGGTAAACGGTGTGATCATCTCGGGCAACAGGAGGGTTCGCTTTCTGCGCAGGATTCCCGTGGATCCAATGACAGGGAAACGCGAATGGGGATTGCGTTCCATTCAGGACGATCCCGATTCCACAAGTTGGGGCGGAAGCAACGTGTTCGACGTGTATTCGCTGTCGCAGGGCAGCGCGCTCGACGGATCGAAATATTCCGATTGGTAGCGGTGCCGAAGAACTTTTCTCCCGCTAAGTCCAGCAAGATCTTCCGCGAGTTTTTTGTACTCACCGGCGGGCGAGTAGGGGGAGAACTGCGCGCCGATAGCCTGGGGATGGGTCAGGAATGCCCGGCAAGCAGCTCACCGACGGCTCGGTACGCTTGGTCAATCGCAACATCCGTGTAAGCATTGGCACCGGCGTCGGAATTCGCGATGGCGATGCGCCCGAACGGCTGACGGCCACGTACCCAAGGTTGTTCGCCTTCCTTCCAGTCCGGAGTATCAAGCCCGAACGGAGTATAGGCGTATCCATGAGCCCATCGGTTTACGGTAATGCCAGCGATATCGGTGGCAGGGTCGAATCCGACGCCGCCGAGCATGCGGCCAAGTTGCTCACGAATGTTGCGCTCAAACTTCGAGAAAGGCGTCTGTAGCAGTTCCGCACGTCCGGCGCGATTCTGATCCCGGACCGGTAGTCCCGGTTTGCACGGCGTGCGCAGCATGAAGAGCACGGCAGGCTCCTCAGGCCTACTCGAGAATTCATAGCCGCCCAGGCTGACTGGAAAATCGAGCGCCGTGTAGGTGTGAAAACTCCCCGGCGCAACGATTTGGTGCACGCCCAATTTCGAAAATGCGGTCCAATTGCGGATGGCCACGTGCGTATAGACAAGCGGCGCTTTCACCAAATAAGAGAGCGATTCTTTTTGCGGCTCCGGCAATTCCGGGCAGATGTAGGAAATCATGACGTTATAGCAGGCCAGAACGCAGTAATTCCCTTTGACGAGGTAGGGCTTGCCCGCGCGCGTATAAGTGATGTGGACCTGGCTCGCTGCGTCTTTTCCAGGCGCGTGCTGGACGTTGATGACGGTGCTGTTAAGGCGCAAGCGCACGGTGTTTTCCGCACGATCCAGTAGACTGTAGTCGGCCTTGGCCGTAACTACGTCCAGCATCGTTGATCCAGGCATCGCAGCGGGAACTAGCGAGCGTACCAGCAGGCGTGCGATCGACGCGTTTCCATCCGGAAAATGGAAAATGTAGGGTTCTTCTTTTTGATGCGGGGGCAAACCCAATCCGTCAAATCCGGCATAAGTGAAAGAACCGTAGTCATCCCCTGATTCGTAACAGGCGTAAGCGGGCACCGCTTCGATTCCCACGCAATAAAGGTCGTGAGTAAAAGTCTGGAAAAATGGCAACGCGTCTCGAGAGAGCTTGCAGTACTTTGTCAAAAATTCCGCGTAGCTGATCCTTTTTAACTGGTCGATTTTCTGCTGCTGCGAGAGCCCCTTCAGGTAATCGACTTTGTCGGAGTAAACGCGCGCAATCTCTTTTCGCACGGACTCAGAAAGCGGACTCTTGGCCAGAAATTCCGGCCAAGGCGTGGTGTTCATGCCGGTGAGCAGCCGGTCTTCGCCAAAAGTTTCCTTGTCGAAGAAAGCCGCGGTGCCCAGTTTGGAATAGAGCTTCTGGTCGTACGCTTTGTAGAATTTCTGCGTGTCGATCCCCAGCTCTTTCAGCAAGCCTTTGGCTTCGGCGCTGTACTCCCCGGGGCTTTCGATCGATTGCGTGCCGCCATAACTCAAGCGCATGCGGCCGCCTACCTGGAATTCGTTGCGCTTCGCGTGGCCACCAAAATCGTCGTGGTTGTCCAGGATCAGGATCTTGGCGTTCTTTCCTGCCTTTTGCCGAAAGCGATACGCGGCGGCTAGGCCGCTGATTCCTCCCCCTACAACGACAAGATCGTAAGCTTCCCCTGTTTGCGCCGGCTCTCCGAGAGCCTCTGCATTTTCGCCGTCGCGCATGCGATGCGCCATGCTGAAGCTGCCATCATGATTGCCGCGCATGCCAAGCTTTGCGGGTGGGTAATACTCCGGTGACTTTTCGGGATCAGGTTCATCGAGCACTCCCGCAGCGAGGAGTCTTTCCGCACCAAGGGAGCCTGTGAGAAGGCTTGTGCCCGCGCCAATGGCAACGCCATTCAGAAAATCTCGCCGCGAAATTTGCCGATCCTTTGCGAGTTTTCGATCCTTATTTCGTTTGTCCATCCCCTGCCCCCAGCTTCCACGAAGGGCGTAGTATACCGCGGCCATCCCTCGCTTACACATTTTCAGCAAGCTCGGCGAATGCGTCAATGGCGCGGTGAGATAAAGCACGCCGGGAATCGACAGCGAGTTGCCGAGCACAAAGCGAACAACTTCGAATTCTGGTACGGGGCTGCTACTCTCTAGGGCTGGAAGTAAGGTGAGCGACAAATGGAAAAACAGGTCATCGAGCCGCATCCGGAGAAAGAAACGGGGCGATTGGAAGCGTTCAGCGACGGTGTGTTCGCCATCGCGATCACACTGCTTGTACTGGAGTTGAAGGTCCCCGACTGGCAATCCGCAGGTGGTTCAGCAGCGGCGCTCGGCAAAGCATTGCTGCAGCAATGGCCGAGCTACTTCGGCCTGATCACCAGTTTTTTCACCATCTTGATTATGTGGGTGCATCATCATGCCATCCTCCGCAATGTTTGCCGCGCGGATGCCTGGCTCCATTTTGCTAATGGCTGTCTGCTGCTCGGTGTGACCTTTGTTCCCTACCCCACTTCGGTTCTGGCCTCCTACCTGGAGACACCCGCGGCAAAGATGGCAGCAGGGTTCTACGCCGGCACCTTTGTATTCATGGCCATCTGCTTTTACCTGTTCATCCGCGCGGCTTTTCGCAAGCCTTTACTCTCACCGGACGCTTCCGCAGAATTTATTGCCAAGACCTGCCACAGCTATCTGTTTGGGCCGCCTTTATATTTACTGGCAACACTGGCGGCCATCGTAGACGAGCGTCTTTCACTGGCAATCTGTACGGTTCTATGGATTTTCTGGGCTACCACGATTACGAGAAATACCCGCGCCTGAATTGCGCAAGTTCTACTGGTAGGTGGCCACGAGCTGGCCGTTTTCAATGTGCATGTCGGAAATATCGGATGGCAGCTTGAGCTTGTCGCGATTCTCCGGCGACTCCATCATGCGCTGGACTGCGGTTTCCAGCGTGGACTGAGGAATGGGCAGTGAACCGATCTGTCCGCTGATCGGCTCAAACTTCAGGTAGCCATCGCTGGCACCAAGCCGGCCGACGAGTTCGAGAGTCATGTCCTTGCCGTGCAGATCGAAAACCACATACGCCCTCACGTGGTCCCCTTCCATTTGCACCTTCACGTCCTTCACCGAGGAGCGAACTTGCTCTAAATCGGCGGCAGAAGGATCGCCGTTCGGGTCCGTAGCTTGCGGCGCGGCCGTAGCAGCGGAAGCGGGAGCCGCTGCGTTTTTCGCCAAATCGAGGTGTGACGCCAGATAGGAATTCAGTTCGCTTTCATCCAGTCGCAACGTCGCTTTCTGCCCTTGAGAAGCGGATTGTTCCGCTTGCTCGAATTTTTCTTCGGCTCGCGCGGCAGCCTGTGGAGAGGATTGTACGGGGGGAGGTGCAGTCTTGTGCAACAGCAGAATCAGGGTGATCAAAGCGGCCAGGTAGGTAGACCAGCGAAGGCAGCGGAAGGCCCAAACCCACGCGCTGACCGGCTTTTCCGGGGGTGGAACGGCGCTAGATGCGTTTGCGGTGGTCATGGGCTTTGCCTCGCAATGGGTGAGGACACTTCGCCCTCACCCTCGTGCCATCTAACCCTAGCGGCCCGGGAAGGTTGCGGCAATGGAACCACCGGTCTAGGGGGCCAATTCGGCACCTGAACGTGTTGACAGCGTGTGGGATACTGCTGCGGGCAAGAACGGGGGGACAATCGTGAGAGCCGAAGCAGGATCCATCGTTGGGGCAAAGACGCGTGGGCGGGTTCTGCCGGCGTACCTGGCTCTCCTTGCAGGAATCGTCTGCATCGCCTGGTCGGCCATCTTTGTCCGCTGGACGGACATTCCCGGACCGGCATCGGCCTTTTACCGCATGTTGATTCCCGCGGTGGTATTGCTACCGACGTTTCTGTTCGATCGTTCAGGTACGCAACTCCATGGGCGCATGCTCGCCATCATAGCCCTCGGTGGCCTGTTCTTTGCACTGGACCTAGCGCTGTACAACTCTTCCATTCTGGAAACGAGTGCGGCCAATGCCACCTTGCTCGGCAACAATACCCCCATCGTGGTGGGGCTGCTGAGCTGGTTGGTGTTCCGGACGCGCCCTCAGGCATCGTTCTGGCTTGGTTTGCTTCTGGCACTCGCCGGGACGCTGGTGATTCTGTGGGCGGATCTCGGCAAACATATGCGCTTCGGAGTGGGCGATTTGATGGCACTGGGAGCCGCGGCATGCTTCGCCGTGTACCTACTGGCCACCGAACGCGTCAGGACTTCGACGAGCACCCTAGGATTTCTGCGCTTGGCTATGATTTCCAGTACCGCGGCGCTCTTGTTCATCAACCTGCTGATGGGAATTTCCCTGCGTGTACCGCAGGGCCGGACACTGTGGGCCATCCTGGGTCTGGGACTGGTCTCGCAGCTGGGCGGCTACCTGGCCCTGACCTACGCTTTGGGACACTTGCCGGCAACCATCACTTCCGTGAGCTTGCTGACACAGGGTCCATTGACCGCGGTGATGGCGGCGATACTCTTACATGAGCCTCTGACGTGGCCGCAAATTGCCGGAGGCGCGCTGGTGCTTACCGGCGTTGGTTTGGCGCACCGTCAACGCCATCCGGAAGAAGAGGCAAATATTTAGCTCCGCTTGCCAGCGCTATTTCTATTCAAGGGCGAGAATTTCAATGTTGTTTCCCGCCGGATCCTTCACGTAGACCGAACGCGTTCCGTCTCGGTGCTTTTCGGGCTTGCCGTAGTCGGCGGGATTGCCGAGGACAGCGAAGTGCGGTGGGTGCTGCTCCGGCAAAACAAATGCCAAGCTCACATTCGCGAATTGGACCAGCGCCCAGGTATCGTCCTGATAGGTGACGCGGCAACCGAAGTGTTGCGTGTACCAGTCCACCGTCTCCTTCACATTCGAGACAGCAACGGCAACGTGGTGCAAGCTATCCAGCTTTGGAGCTGCCTTTCCATCTGCCATGGTGTGAAACTCACTTTCCGGGAACTCAAACAAGTTGCCAGCCCGTTGGATGTCCGTAGGACCGGCAAGGCCACCAACCAAGTCTACGAGAGCGGAGCGCGGCCGCCAAGTTCTGCCGAGGAAGTGCCTTGCCAGCAATGCAAAGGTAGGTAAGACTGGGTGCGATTTTTCGATCCGCCGCCCAGCAAGTCGCCTGAGGGACCACCATGCGCTCACTTCATTCTGTGCTACTTGTATCCTTGCTGTCTTTGTCTCTGCCCTGCTTGGCGCAGGACAAGCCTGATTCGCCCCAGACCGCCACTTCAGCTGTACAGGAAGCCAAGCCTGTCGCCAAAGTGAGACCCACCATCGGCGTGGCTCTCGAAGGGGGCGGTGCCCTCGGAGAAGCGCACATCGGCGTGCTGAAGTGGTTCGAAGAGCACCATATACCCATAGACTATCTAGCCGGAACCAGCATGGGCGGCTTAGTCGGCGGCCTCTACGCCACAGGAAAATCGGCTGATCAATTGCGGGATATCGTCAAGACCGCGAATTGGTCGCTGCTTCTTGGCGGCGAGACTCCCTACCAGGACCTCTCCTTCCGAAGAAAGGAAGATGCCCGGGACATCCCTAACTCGATCCAAATTGGTTTGAAGAACGGTGCCACTCTCCCCCCGGGCCTGAACTCCGGTCAACAGGTATATCTCTTGATCGACCGGGAGACTTTGCCGTACTCGACGATTCACTCGTTTGACGACCTGCCCATTCCCTTTCGGTGCGTTTCGACGGAAATTGTTTCGGGCAAACCCTACGTTTTCCGAAACGGTTCACTTTCCGACGCCATGCGCGCCACCATGTCGATCCCCGGAGTATTTGCGCCCGTACGCCGGGACAATCAGATCTTTGTCGATGGTGGGCTGGTCGACAACCTTCCGACGGACGTGGTCCGCAAGATGGGCGCAGACGTCGTGATCGGGGTACACCTGCAGATTTCTAGCGTCGCTGCCAAGGAAATTCAATCGGCGTTTAGTATCTTGGGGCGCTCCGTCGAACTAATCATCGCCGAAACCGAAATTCGTGGGATGGCCGGAGCTGACCTGATCGTCAAGGCCGACGTCGAAAAATACACCACCATGGATTACGAGAAGGCCGACGAGCTGATGAAGATGGGCTACGAGGCTGCCGAAGAGAAAGCCCAAATCCTCAAGACGTATGCACTCGATGACAAAGCTTGGGCGGAATACATGCGCGAGAAGGAAGCTCGGGTGCGCACCCACGTTGGCGTGCCCCAATTCGTGAAAGTGGAAGGGGTTACGGGCGAGGCCGCTGTAAACGTGCAAAAATTCCTCTCCCCCTTGGCCGGGAAACCGATCGATCAACCGGCTCTCGAGCAGCTGCTGACTCGGCTTACCGGCGTCGGACGATACGACAGCGTCACTTACGACATTATTCGAGAGAACGAGCAAGACGGGCTGCTCATTCGCATCCACGAAAAAAGCTATGCGCCTCCCACTCTGCGGCCCGGTGTGGTGATCGACGGCACGCAGACCGACGACGTGACCTTCACTGCGGGTGCCAGACTTACCTTCATGGATGTGGCGGGCTTCCGCTCTGAATGGCGGACCGATTTCCAGTTCGGCCAGACTTACAGCATTGCCTCGGATCTTTACCGGCCCTTCCAACCAATGGGCAAATGGTTCTTCGATCCGTTCCTCAAGGCCAGTCAGTACACATTTCTGATCTACAAGAAAAGTGACCCTCAGGCGGACTATCGCATCGACAACGTGCTCGGTGGCATCGATCTTGGTTACGGAATCAGTCGTTTCAGCGAGATTCGCGTGGGATACGGCATCGGGTATAACAATGAGTATCTTCGCCTCGGCACTCCGGAATTCGCCTCCACAAACGGGCGCATCGGTGCATTGCACATGCGCTATGTCCTCGACCACACCAACGATGCCGTCATTCCCACTCACGGCTATTACGTTCAGTCGAATTTCTACTACTACGATACCTACCCTGATGCCACGGAGGCTTTCCCATCCCTGGTCACTACCATTCAGTACTTTCAGCCCGTTTTGCATCGTGACTCCATCTTCGTCATAGGCACGGGCGGCACGACCTTCGGTTACCGCAACATAGGTGATCCGCAATTTTTCCTGGGCGGCGTGGGCCGCTTGACAGCGTACGGATTAAACGAGCTCCTCGGCGATCAATACTTTATTGGTAGGGTGGGCTACCTTCGCCAGATCGCCACGCTGCCTCCCTTTGTGGGCAAGAACGTGTATCTGGTCGGCTACGGTGAAGTTGGCAAAATGTATGGCGATCCCTTCGGGGCACCTCGACTGTCCGGGGACGGCGCTGCCGGCATGATTGCCGACACTGCCTTCGGTCCGGTGTTCATTGGGGGCAGCGTTGGCGACACCGGCCATCATAAATGGTTCTTTCAGTTAGGACGTGTTTTCTAAACGTTCATCCGCCAGTAACAATTCACCGCTATAAGAGTGGCTCGCTGCAAACGCGTTCCGCTGGGATTGTGTTGCGTCCCTTGTCTGACCTGAAAGGATTGTCATGGCCACCGCCACCACAGCCGCTTCTTCGCAGGTAATCGCAGAGAAACTGAAACGAGGCCCTGGACGCCTGGGAATGATGATATTTGGTGTCGTGCTAATTGCGGGGTTGGTGTTTATCGGCGCCAGTATCTCGCGGGACCTCGGAGATGTCACGCTGGGCTCCTCGTGGCCTTATGTTTTGCTGGGCATCGCGTTGCTCGTCGCTTTGGGTTTTGAGTTCGTCAATGGATTCCACGACACGGCCAACGCCGTGGCTACGGTCATCTACACGCATTCGCTCGAACCCAACATTGCCGTGGTCTGGTCCGGTTTCTGGAATTTCTTTGGCGTCGTCACTTCGACGGGCGCGGTAGCGTTTGGCATTGTTTCCCTCCTACCGGTGGAGTTGATCCTGCAAGTGGGCAGCAGCGCGGGTTTTGCCATGGTGTTTGCGCTGTTGATTGCGGCCATCCTCTGGAATCTGGGAACTTGGTGGTTTGGCTTGCCGGCTTCAAGTTCGCACACCTTGATCGGCTCGATCATCGGCGTCGGCATTGCCAATCAGTTGATGAGCGTGAAAAGCGGCACGAGCGGAGTCGATTGGGGGCAAGCGGCCAATATTGGTAAATCCCTGCTTCTTTCGCCCATCTTCGGATTTATTCTCGCCTCTCTCCTGTTTGTCACCATGAAGGCCATCATCAAGGACAAGCGATTGTACGAAGCTCCGAAAGGCACGGAGCCACCTCCCTTTTGGATCCGCAGCCTGCTGATCCTGACCTGCACGGGCGTTAGCTTTTTCCACGGCTCAAACGACGGTCAGAAAGGTATGGGCCTGATCATGCTGATCCTGATCGGCACCGTGCCGACCACCTACGCATTGAACCACGCCGTGACCGCACGACAGTCGCAGGATTTCGTGGCGGTGTCCCGCGAAGCCGCCGACACGCTCGGAAAATATGTCGAAAGCGCCACCGTGGTTGGTGACCCGCACGACGATGTGACGGACTATGTGCGCACCAAAGAATTTAAGCCTGGCACCATGCTGGCATTGCGCATGATGATCAACGACATCGGTACGGAAATGGCCCAGTTCAAAGAACTCTCGCAGGTGCCCCGGACCCAGGTACGCAACTTCCGCAATGATATGTATCTGGTCAGCGAAGCGTTGCGCCTGCTACAGAAGTCCGGCAAACCTGCATTTGCCACGGTGGATGCGGCGGTGTTGAAGAACTATAAAGGCCATATCGACAAAGCCACTCGATTCATTCCCCTGTGGGTGAAGGTGGCCGTTGCACTGGCTTTGGGCCTCGGCACAATGGTTGGTTGGAAGCGCATCGTCGTGACCGTAGGAGAAAAAATCGGCAAGAGCCACCTGACCTACGCGCAAGGAGCCGCGGCAGAAATTACCGCCATGGCTACCATTGGCGCCGCAGATGGCCTGGGTTTACCGGTGAGTACCACGCATGTACTCTCTTCCGGCGTAGCTGGCACGATGCTGGCCAACCACTCTGGTCTGCAGATGAGCACGGTGCGCAATCTTCTGCTCGCTTGGGTCCTGACGCTGCCTGTCGCCATGATGCTATCCGGCCTGCTCTTCTATGGCCTGCGAACTGTGGTCTTCAAGGGCTAACCGTCGGCGACCCGACTTTCCGTTCTCATCGACCAAGCCAAGCTGGCTGCATCGGCACGCCGGCTTCTACCTGGCTTGGTCTTGCCACTCACTGTGAGATTCGTGCCGTTCCATCTCCGGAATTTCCCATTTAATTTTTCCTGATTCTCCGCCTTCGAAAAGCATGGCATTTTCCAAAAAGTCCCCTGGAGGACGGCGTCCATGCGGCTGAAGATCCATCCAAGCCAGATTACTGCGTTGCCGGAAGCACGCGATTTCGGCAGCGGCTGGGCGCGGCCCATGCGCTTCCGTTAATCTCGAGCGATCCCCGCAAAAACTTAGGAATTTCATCTGCCAGGAGCGGCCGTGGGCCGCACGGGCGCGCAGCTCTCTGCTGCGTTGCGAAAGTTGGTCGTGCGTGTTCAGTACCGGCACAGACCGAAGTGCAAATGCATTTCTTAGAAGAGCGAAGGTTATGGTCACCGTTCGCGTAAAAGGGGGAACTCCTTCCGGCAACGACTCCCTGTGCAGGACAAGCCGTCGGGGTCGCCTCATCAAACTTCGTCGAGGGTTTTCGCGCGATGCAGGAAGAAGTGACTGGCCGTAAGGTTCTAGGCCGAACGCGAGATCCGTTTTGCCGCGCGCGAGTGCAAGTTCTAGGAGGAGATTGCCTGTTCTTGACCACGCGCAAGCCGGGTTGCAGCGTGGGATTTGTCCGTGCTGCGAAGTTCCAGGTGCTGAAATGGGAAGAGAGCGAAAGTTCCCCGTGAACAGAGGAAGAGGGGGAATACGTGGCCATGCCTGGCAGGCATTCCGCTGGACAGAGCGCAAACGCTGGAAAGGAGAAGCCATGGATCTGTTTTACCGTCTGAGCTATGCACCCACTGCGGCCACGGGCCTCTGCCGGACCTGTAGTTGGGGCACCGTTCGCAAGGGCTTCCTTCCGGTGGAGGCAGAGGTGTTCTTTCGGCTGGTGGGCCCCAATGCGCGAGTGCACTACGCGGTGCGCGAATGCACTAGCTATTGCGACCGACGCGTACCCGAAGCGGCCGCGGAAGCGCGGCGCTACGGCTTCGTGACGGAGATCAAGTTGGAGGACGGCTCGGAAGTGCGAGTCGGTTCCGGCAAGAAATCACTCGAGCCCGCCAAGTAAGCGAGAGTCCCTCCGCTCCCCGAGCGTTGGGACTCCTCAAATTCTCAAGAAATTCGTTTGGTCCTCGCCTCGCTGCCTACTGCAGGAGCGCACGTGGTTGCCCGCTCGATTGCGCGTGGCTCGGCATTGTCCCATGGCCAGGAATCACCACAATGATCATGGTGGAATCACAGTTCGCTCCGGCTCGCCTGCCAGGGGCAAACTGCCATTGACGGACTGCGGCGGCGACGGACGATCCCAATGATTCTGCGTCTCGCAAAATGTTGATTTCGCCGATGCCGCCCTGTGCGTCAATGTCAGCGGACAGCATTACGTTAATCTCCGCCGGTGATACGGACGAAGCTTGCAGTTCGGTTGCGAACGTGGGCGAGGCGGCGCGATCGCTCGAATCTGCGGGCGGTTGGTCGTAATGGCGCGCTGACGAGTTCCCCGGCAACACACCTGGGCGCGCAAATTGAAAGATGATCCCCACTCGCGTTTCGGTGGTTTCGCCATGCGCATGAGCGGGAAGGAAACTCCAAGTGCGCACGGCACTCAACACTTTCTCGACGAATGGCGGCGCACCTCGCACAACCTTGATGTCCGTCAGTTGTCCGTCGCGATCGACCAGCGCATCGACCACAACTTCCCCACCCTGGAGCGCCTGCGCGGGATACGGTGCCGCCACCAAAGACAGCAGCACTGGTGCGTAAAGACCGGGCGCCGATTCTTTCGCCGAGTCCGCGTTTCTTTCCTCTCCCTGCGCCATCTGCCAACTCACTCCCTGTTGCTGCAACAATGCAATCGCGTAGTGAATCGGCACCGCAGCGCCTACTCCATTGGACGGTTGTTTCATCCCTGTAGCGATCGAAGCCGCGTTGGCTCGCAACCATCGCCCTTCGACGAACCCTACGACGGCCTGCGATTTGGCGGAAACTACCGGAGCGCCACTGTCACCCAACAAGACGTCGTGACCGAACAGTAGCAATTCGGTGTCGGCCCGCCCTTTGTCGAGTTGCGAAAATTCGTACTCCAGAACTTGCCCAGCGGGACGATCTTCGACAAACGCATCAAAGGTGTGCGGATCCCGCAAACGGGAAGGACGCAGCGCTGCCGCTAGTACTTCTTGCGCTCGGTCGGGCCGATCAACCGTCAAAGGCAGGAAGCGCACCTGATATCTGCCCTCGAATGGATTTGGAGTGGCTCGAAGGAGGCCCACATCATGGTCCCGGTCGATGGCAATCACCGTGGCTTTCAGTAGCCGCGGCGGCGCCATCGGCAAGCGCAACACAATATAAGGCTGCGCGTCGCTCAACTGGCTCAGGACATGGGCTGCCGTCAACAGATACCCTTCGTTGTTGATGAAGAATCCGTTGCCATAAAACGTGTAGTGAAAACCCCGATCCGAAGGAGATTGGTCCAGGGGATAGACAATCGGGCAAATGGCCGCGGACAGTGCCGCATGGTCCGCAGTCGGTTGAGCCGGTTTCTGCGCCAGGGCTGCCGGGGAGTGCCCGCAGACAAGCGCCAAAGCCGTCAACAGGACCAATCGCACATGGCCAAAGGGTTTCATGCTCCCGCTAGAATACCGCCTGCACAGCGCCACGCAATTGACCTTTGGGACAGTCTGTAGAGATGACAGGTTGATTTTGTTCAGCTGTAGCGGCTCGAAATACAACCGCAGCGGGGGCTGCCAGCGAATGGAAGAGTTTTATCACCGCGGGAAGGGCAGGAGTAAGGGATTTGGGGAAAAGAAGGAGGGAAGCAAGGGTAGCGGATCAGTTGAAAATTTCTCTCTTACCGAGTCTTCCGCCACATTGGTTTGGTCCCAGAGTATAGCAACCAGCATCCAAGCGCGATCAGGCCAGCCATGGCCATATACATTCCCGCCTGTTCGCCGGGGGTTTCCGCTTTTATCAGATTAGGTGCCGGATGGACGTGATTGTCGATTTCGATAAAAAGCAACAGCGATCCTACGATGACTTTCCACCAAACAGGTCGATCGGGTGAATGTGGCATGGTTCTCTTCTTCTGCCGTATCCTTCGCGAGGATCGTTGGTCAGTTTCCAATTAGCGCGTCACAGAACTGGGGCTATGTCGCAGCATTGGCCCGCGCACGGTGCTGGAAGCGGAGGAAGACGGCGACCAGCAGCCCGAAGATGCATAGGAGAACGACACCGAACCAAAAATAGAATGCGAACTGCGACACATCGAGAAAACCCTGCGCGCCAAGAGGGCGTTGCGTGGTATCAAGAAAACTAGAGAGTTCGGTTAAGCTCGTTTCGTCTCCGTTGCGCATGAACCGCTGGAGAATTTCTGCGTACGGCCGGTAGGTTACGTAAAGAACGGCGCTGGAGAGCAGCGCGCCTATTGCTCCGCAGAGGCCGACCACGAGAGTCGAGCGGCTGGGACGAAGCGCACTTAACCGGAGGGATTTACCACGCACGATGATGGCGAGTGCGCAGGTCAGCAAAAGTCCGCCGGAGAAAAGGATAACCAGTCCGGAAGCTTTGACCAAGAAGGCGTTCCAGTGGGAAACGTCGCTGCCCTTGAACTTGTTTGTTAGCGAAATGAGCTCTTCGTGTTGCGCTCTATCGGTCTGGTCTGCAAGGGAGGTGTAAAACGCGGCTTCTACTTTGTTCCCTTCCTCTTCGGAGATGGCCCCGAGCCGCTTGCAAGCCTCTTGTAGCTCTCGCTCTCTTCGTAGGAAGAATCCCCCTACGGGGCCCAGCATTTGGCCGAAGCGAACCACAGTCAAATATTTTTCGAAAGCGCCTTTGCGGTCACCATGTGCCTCTAGTGTCCGGCCAGATTCCAAAAGCCAGTGGGCGTAAGAGGAAGAGTCAGCAACCGCATAGCTTGGAAGACCGTACCAGCGGTCGTCGCCCAATGTTTGAAACGGATCATCAACCTGGTAGCGAAGTAGGACTCGCCGATCGAGCTCGATGAGTCTGGCGAGATAGTTGTCGAGCTTCGGGGATTGAAAGGCCGCCGCCATAGCGTTTTGCCAAGCGGCGGGTTGCTCTTCCACGCGATGTGGAATCTTCTCGCGAACCACTAGATCGATGTCAATTTTCTCAGCCACGATGAGATTCGGAAGTGCGTTTTGTGGATCCGATTGCTGGAGCAAGGGCACCCATTGGTTGATCTCTGGGAGCGATGGGTACTGTACGGCCACGACGGCATAAATCCAGGTTAATTTCGGGTCGAGATGAACAGCTTTCTCG
>Ga0181532_10003442_pt1 | contig 14194 bp, 8 predicted proteins | sample PEATcosm2014_Bin_33_FD_119768 | JGI IMG/M metagenome (GOLD analysis project Ga0181532, IMG submission 119768) | Peatland microbial communities from MTU Mesocosm Facility, Houghton, MI, USA - PEATcosm2014_Bin11_30_metaG | ecosystem: Environmental > Terrestrial > Soil > Wetlands > Peat | place...
ACAAACTGCCTGCGTGTTTCCTCTGCCATAATTGCTCCTGCGTATTCCTCACCACCTCACAATAGTCCGCGGACTGATGAGCATGTAAGCTGCCAGTATGTCATCTTCGATTTATACGATCTCTTCGTGTTCCGCGTCCCAATGCGTCTTTCGGCCCTCATGGTATGAGCGGATGGCCATCTGGCAGGCAATTGCGGTCCTGTAGCCCAGCTCGAACGGGCAATTCGGCTCCTTCCGGCTGCGGACGCAGTCAAAGAAATTCTGGAAGTGTTCCTTCGTTCCATCGGATTTGGTCTGCGCCTTCAATGACTTGGGTTCAGGGGGCCTTCCCGGCATTCCTTTGGGACGGTCCTCGGGAGTGTATTGGGCGGAATAACGCTCGCGGAAGATCGTCCCGCTTGTCCCCAACAGATAATCGTCCTCGGCGTGGTAGTGCCGATTGCCGAAGCCGGAGTTCCACGTGAACAGCAAGTTCTCCGGTTGATCCATGGCAACATCAATCGTGTCAGGCACTTGCATGTCGGGGGAGCGGTAATTGCCTCCATTCATCATGACCCCGCGGGGAATCCTGAGGCCGAGTTGCTTGTACCAAAAGCCCACTTGGTGAACCATGTTCTCAAACACGTTGCTGCCGTCGTAGTCCCAAAAGAATCGCCAGTTGATGTAGCGGTTCGGATCCCACTCATGGTGAACGGCTTCGCCCTCGAACGCTTTCCAGTCGACGTGTTGCAGGTCGCAGTCTGCGGGGATGGGCTGCTTCCAGCCGCCGTACGGCGCGTTGCGGTACATATGAGTGTGAATGGCCGTAATCTCGCCCATGTTCTCGGGAGTGTTCAAGGACTTTACCAGGTCAAAGAGTTCGGCGGTCACCGACTGAATTCCCACTTGCACCACGCGGCCTGAATCCTCGAACGCCCTGCGCATGCGCCGGGCATGGCCGGTCGAGAAGGCCATGGTCTTTTCCTGATAAACGTCCTTGCCCGCTTCGATGGCGGGAACGAAGTTCAGCGCGTGCTGGTGCTGCGGCGTGACGATGACCACTGCGTCCACGGACTTGTCATCCAGCATGCCGCGGAAATCGCCATAAGTCTTCGCGCTGCCCGCGATCGCCTTGCACTCATCCAGGCGGCGCGTGTACACGTCAGCCAGCGCCACGCACTCAACGTTTGTGCAGGCCAGAGCAGCGCGCAGGTCCTCCTGTCCGCGATCGCCACAACCAATCAGTCCGAAGCGTATGCGGTCATTTGCGCCGAACACTCGGCCGGGATCGGTGATGAACGAGATTCCGCCGAACGCAGCAAGACCTGCTCCCGTCAGGACGCTTTCTTCGAAGAATCTACGTCGCGTCACTTTCTTATCCATGCTTCCTCCTTCCTTGGAGTGCGGCAGCGCAAGCTGCCGCACTCCAAGGCGCCTTCGCCGATAACGTTCATTTCAAAAACTGCTCAATGTAAGCATCGTCCTGCGCATCGGCAAGCTCCGTGGTATCGCCGAGAATGTACCGGTACAGGTAGGGTCCGCGCAGGTCGGCAATCCGGTTCATCCAATTCGCGGGGTCGGTCCACATCACGGGACGATTCCCCATCGCCTTCACTAGATCGTCGAGATCCCAATGGAGCGCGAAGCCGGGAATGACCGCATCGAACAAATCCATATTCAGAGTGTTTTCGAGGGCGGCGCGCAGACTGGTGGGAGTGCGGTCGAGCCAGACCTTCTTGATTCTGGGGTCCGCCGCCGCCGCCAGCAAGAGCCAGATTCCCTTGACGCCGCGTGCAACGGCGCAAATCGATGCCGGGTCCACGTCACTGCGCGCCGCCAGAAGATCAACTCCGGCCAGGATATCGTGCGCCCGCATCGCCGGCAGATTCAGTCCAATCTGGTTGGCGCGCGAATTGGTGATGAAGTTTCCAATGAAGGGCTCGTGTCTGTTTTCTCCGGGAGAGTCGCGAGGCTCGAGTGTCAAGACCACGCGCCCCTTCGCCGCCATCCTGTTTGCCCAGGAGTCAATCGAGGCGGCCTGGAAATAAGGTCCGCCATCCTCAAGCATCAGCACCGCCGGCTTTCGACCAGCCGGGGTAGAAGGAACGTAGAGGTGGCCTTCGATCTCGATTCCAGGCTCGGTTTCGAACCGGATGTGCTGCCGGCGGGTTCCGCCGGCATTCGATTCATCGAGTACCGTCGATTGCGGGGACGTGCCGCTGGTAGGAATTCCCAACCGCCGCAGTTCGGTCTCGAGTTCGGGAATGCCTTGCGGCTGCAGTTTGGCGTGAAAATCGTCGAGAATCAGTTGATAGACTTTGCGGCTGCCGGGAAGGTCGTCCACATGTCCCGTCGGCGTGACCAGCAGTTCGAAATTGTTGAACATCCTCACGGGTTGCTCGTGAAAATCTCCCTTGCCGTCCTTGAGCCATCGGATCATCCATTGATAAACCGCTTCCCTGCTCACCAGGGGAGTCCCGTGAGGGCCCGGCCCAACGAAGAATCCCACCTTATCCTCGGCCCCATAAATGCCGTACCAATGCCGCGCTTCCTCGTAAACCATGCGGGCGCCCGCGGGCGTGAAATAGTCGTCCTGCGTCTCTTGAATCAGCCAGGGCGTGGGCGCGGTCACTTCCACAAAATCCGCCACATCCAGGCCGTTTACCAGAAACTCGGGGAACGACATCTCCGTATCGGGGTCCGGGCCCGCGAAGAGTAACTGGTAAGAATTTGGATAACACGCAGGCACCACCGCTTTAAGCCTCGGGTCGAGCGCGCCGATCATGGTGGTCAGCGCGCCGCCTCCGGAACAGCCTGCCGCGCCCAGACGCGCGGCGTCCACGTCGGGCCGGCTGACGAGGTAATCGATAGCGCGCTTCGCATCCCAGATGAAAAAACGCGCAGCGCTCTCGCTGATCAGGATGCACTGCGCGCCGGACTGAATGTGCTCAGGGACCGACCAACCCGCGAGCGCTCCCGAGAGGTGCGGATCGTAAGTTTGTTCCCGCTCGCCCTGGCCGATGGGATCGGTGGCGAATACCACGAAGCCTTTCAATGCCAGGTTGGCGGCCGCGCGCTGCGGCTCAGGCTTTCCTTCTTGCGTGTGGCCGGATTGGTAGAGAATGGCAGGGTAGCGGCCCGGCTGGTTGGGCCGGTAGAGGTCGCCCGTCACATAGAAATTGGGCAGACTCTGGAAGAGGACCTTCTCAATCGTGTAACCATCTGCCTTGATTTCGCCCGTAATTTTGGCATTCAGCGGGCCGTTGTAATCCGGCAGGCCACCCAAGAGTTTCAGCAGCTTCTCGTGTACCACGTGTTTCCGCTGCTCCGCTTCGGCCACCGTGTGGATCTGGTCGATCTCCCGCTGCCGCTGCTGAAGTTGCTGCTGCGCGATGTGATTCATCCAGCGCAACAATGGATCGTGAATGGCTTCCTGCGCATGGAGAGAGCAGGGAGCTAGAAGAAATACAAAGAAGAGTGCGATTTTGGTTGGTTTCATGATTTGATTACCTAGTGCTTACTTGCAGGAGTAAGCGTTCTTATTCGTTTTGCGTCGGAAGGGCGGGGCTTCAGCCCTGCCGCAGAGAACAGGCCACTCTCCTCGGGGCTTTAGCCCCTGAAGCCGCGTTGCTTCAGGGCCTGAAGGCCCTTCTACCGTGCTCTGCGTACCGGCGGGGCTGAAGCCCCGCCCTTCCTGGACACAGAATGATTGCGCTTATTGACACAACTAAACACCGGGGCGCGATGCCACTGTTCCGACGGTGTAGCGCGGACGTCTCGCCCGCGCTACGCAAATGCGATCAGGCGGCGCGCATTCTCGACGCAAATGGCCTCTTGGGAAGCGTCGTCCAGCCCGGATTCCTGCACTTTCAGGACGGCGGATTCAAAATAATAGAACGGGTAGTAGGAGCCGAAGAGTATGCGGGACAGTGGAACCTGACGCACCAGCCGCGCAAGTCCGGCCACCCCTTCCACCATGCTGATATCCATCGAGACATCGCCGGAGGCAATCGCCGCCACATAATCCTCGCGTCCGATTTGCGAGGTGCAATTCAGAAGCTCCAACCGCAGTCCGGCCGTGATTTTCACCACATTCGCCAGCGGAGCGAGATCTACGGCAGGAACGCGCATGAGCGGCGACTGAGTGCGCGCATCCTCCATCGAGAGCGCCAACTGCACAATCAGCCGGCGCTCCGCCGCCAGTTTCAAAAGGTCCGCGAAAACCGGATCGTCCAGCTTGTACCCATGATAATTGGGGTGAAGGCGGATGCCCAGCATCGTGTGCTCTTCGTGGCAGCGCTGCACGTCTTCCTGCCAATCGGGAAGTTTGGGGTTCACCGTTCCGAATGGAATCAGCATGCCCTCGCCGAACCGGTGGCACGTCTCAGCCAGACGAGTATTTACTCCGGCAATATCACGCTCGAGAAGACCTTCGAAGCTTCCGGCCCAGGCTTGCCCAACTTTTGCGTCAATTAGCTTGGCGACGAGCCACTCCGGCTCATCGCCATTGAGACGGCGGAACGGCCAGCGGGAAAGATACACGTTGGTATCGATGATCAAATCTTGTAGTCTTTTTTCCGCAGCACGGGCGCTAATAATCGACGAAGATTGCCGCCCAGGATCAGCTTCTTGTCGGAGTCAGAGATCGCGGCGCCTTCCACCTTGGCAATCTGCGAAGCAAAGCTTCGTCCGCCGACATCGCTGCCGTAGATCACCCGCTCCGCGCCCAACTCGCGCACGGCCATTTCGACATATCCGTTTGTGGGGTCCGAGCCTGCCAGCCCGCAGTAGACATTCTTCGTGGAACGGATGGCGCGAATTCCCAGCTCCCAGTTTCCACCGGTGTGAGCACAGACGATTTGCAGCTTGGGGTGACGGCGGGCAAGTTCGACAACATCAAAGGGCGTGGATTCGGTTGGCTGGTTGCCGAGCGCGTTCAACCATTCATGCTGAAGAACGACGACGTCGTTGGCGATGGCCCATTCGGCAATCGGGTCCATCGCCGCAACGTTGCAGCGCGCGTCGGCTTCGATTTCGCCAATCATCACCATGGGGCCGTCGCGCACGCAACGATTGAGTTCCTGAATGCTGAATTCGGGCAGAGCTGGCGAGATATACACCGAGCCGTAGACCCGATCGGGAAAAGCTCTGACCGCTCGCATCACACGGTCGTTCTCCAGGCGGAACTGCTCGGGCGGGTTCGGGTGCCGATCATCGGAATAACCTTGCGAGAGAATCAGGCGCTCCACGCCGACACGGTCCATGCACTTCGCCAGGAATCCCATTCGTTCCTCGGGGGTGTCGCCCGGAACCGAGCCAAGGTGAGAGTGTTGGTCCCAAATCCGCATGCTTGCGTCGAGACCGTGATTATCCCGCACATCGGCCTTGGCAAACGCCAACGCCCCGCCCGCGCCAAGCGTCTTCATGAATGTCCGGCGGTTCAGCATTTTCAGGTTGTACCGAAGGCACTTTTTAACCACGAATCATACTCGTCATTGCGAGCTCGGGCCCGGCGTCAGTGTCCGATATTGTGGCACAAATCGCAATTCACCGGCGCATTGCGCAGCTTGTGGCAATTCACGCAAGCCACCATGGATACTTCTTTCTCCTGCCAAAGCTGATCGCGCTCCTTGACTTCGCCATGGCAGACCGCGCATTCGACATGCGCGTCGAGGTGTTTCGAGTGGCTGAAATAGACAAAGTCAGGAAGCTTGTAGACCGGCTTCCAGGCAAGCAGGCGGTCGTCGGCCCGGAGCTCGGTTAGTCTCTGGATTGCCGGGCTTTCGCGCTTGATTGTCTCGTGGCAGGTCATGCACTCGGCCGCCCCGGGAACCTGCATCTTACCGCTGGTTCCCATGGGTTGGTGGCACGTATCGCATTGGAATCCTGCCTGAACATGCCTGCGGTGACTGAACGGAATCGGTTGAACAATAGGGCTCGCTGGCGCAGGAAGCTCCTGCGGCTCACGCGCAGGACTGGTAGAGAGCGTTCGCGGGTAGGCATCCGCCCGCAGCCGCGCCGGACCTTGGCCTTTGGGGTAGAGAGCGTACGCGGCCAGCACGGTTGGCGCAGAATTGTCGGGATTGAAATAACCACCGGGACCCACCGCAACCACGACAAATTGCTTTCCGGATTTCTCACCCGTATATGTCATAGGCGTGGCGTGCGCGTTCGATTCAAGCTGATCCGCCCAAAGTTCCTTGCCGGTCCTCGCGTCAAACGCCCGGAAACGGTGATCAACGGTCGCGCCAATAAAGATCAGTCCGCCCGCCGTGGCAATCGATCCTCCGAGGTTATAAGTTCCCGTTTTGGGGACACCTCGCGCCTCGAGATCATCCATCACGCCCAGCGGAACTTTCCACGCCAGTCTGCCGGTCGCAAGGTCGATGGCATTCAGGTCACCCCAGGGTGGTTTCTGGCACGGGTAATGATGATCGTCCCAAAAGCGGGCGTAGTTTCCCCACTTGCTGCTGCGGACGTAGGCCTCCGGCGAACCCGGCGGCTGAGGCTGCATGAATCCCACTGCCCCCACTTCGCTGACGTTCACAAACAGGTAATCGAGCGTGGGGTCGAAGGAGACGCCGGACCAATTGCCTCCTCCGAGTGTGCCGGGGATTTCGACCGTCAGCTTTTCAAATCCCCAGGGATTAAATATCCCACCGGGCAGCGATCCGGCAAAATTATCGAGGCAGTACTTTCGAGACTCCGGTGTGACGTTCGTAATATCGTTCAGCGTGACGGAGGTGCGCGCCAGTTGCATGGACTCAATCGGAAATGGCTGTGTCGGCCAAGTTGCTTCCCCCGGCACCTGGGACTGCGCGACCGGACGTTCCTCGACAGGGAAGAGAGGCTTGCCGGTCAGCCGGTCGAGCACATAAACAAATCCCATTTTGGTGACTTCTGCTACGGCCGGAATCTCCTTACCCTCGCGATGCACTGTCACCAAGCCTGGGGGCGCGCAGGCATCGTAATCCCAGATGTCGTGGTGCACCATCTGGAAGTACCAACGAAGCTTTCCGGTTGCAGCGTCAAGCGCCACCAGTGAGTTGCCAAACAGGCCCGCCCCCTTGCGGTCCGCGCCGTAGAAATCGTAGGACGGCGAGCCGATGGGCAGGAACACCATTCCGCGCTCGGCGTCCACGCTCATGACGGACCAGACATTCGTGCCGGAGCGATCCTCCCAGGAATCGTTTGTCCAAGTCTCGTGCCCCGCCTCGCCAGCTCGAGGAACCGTGTGGAAGCGCCACACTAGCTTTCCGGTGCGGACGTCAAACGCGCGAACATCACCGCTCGCCCCCTTTGAGGGGTATTCCTGGACCTGCGATCCGGTGATGACCAGATCCTTGTAAATCGCGGGCGGCGATGTCGAGTTGTACTGAGCGCGCGGGAATTTGTCCGCCACACCGGCACGCAGGTTGATCGACCCTGCATCACCGAAGCCCGTGCAGGGCCGGCCGGATTGGGAATCGAGAGCAAACAGGCGCGCGTTTTCGGTGATATAGAAAAGGCGCTTATCAACGCTGGATTTTTCCGATCCACAGGATACGTTCGACTGCCCCTCCCAATAGGCGGCGCCGCGGCTGGGGTTCGGCCGCCTGGTGCCGCTCTCCTTGGGATCAGGATCGAACACCCAAATCTGCTTTCCGGTTTCGGCGTCCACCGCCACGGCCTGACTGATCGAGGTTGTAAAGTAAAGGACGCCCTGCACCATTATCGGTGTGGCCTCGAACGCCGAAATTCCGCTGTTGGGAGCTGGCGGGAGCACGTACGTCCAAGCCCTTTGCAGGAGTTGAACGTTCGAGGTGTTGATTTGGTTCAGAGGAGAGAAGCGCATACCGCCGGGGTCGTGGCCGTAATTCCGCCACTCGGCATTTGCAGATGTGGGCGAGTGCTGTGCGAAAGCAGCGCTCGCGGCAAGAAGCATCAATGTCAGCGCGTATTTCATGATCAGTAAAGAACCTGCCCGTTGGCTCTGTAAAAAATCCGAAATATTGTCATCCTGAGCGAAGCGAAGGATCTCTGCAGTCGTTTGTCACTTCATCGATCGACCATCAACTGCGGGGATCCTTCGCTTCGCGCAGGATGACAGCCGTCGGTTTTCATCGTTGTTCGCCGCTAGCCGGCAACCCGAAACAAAGGAGGTTCGGCCCAACGGCGATCGCCACGAATTGCTTGCCGTCCGCCCTATAAGTCATGGGCGAAGTCTTGTTTTCGGAACCTGCGGCGAAGTGCCACAAGGTTTCGCCGGTTACTTCGTTCATGGCTTCAAAGTCCCCGGAGGGGTCGCCATAGAAGAGCAGGCCGCCGGCAGTCGCCAGCACTCCTGCGTCGCGCTTCCCTTCCACAGGCCCAATCTCAAGCCTCTCCCAGGCCACATTCCCGGAGTCGATGTTGAGGGCGCGAAGGTATTTCCTGGCAGGCTCTAACCTTGGAGGCTTTTGCTTCCAATTCTCAGCCTTAGGATTGAGCGTGCACTTCTCGAGCGCCACCACGTAGTAGAGTCGAGACTTCGGGTCGAAGGCGGTGGCGTTCCAGTTGGTTGCGGTATCCGGGCAGCTAAGGGCGCCTTCGTTCTGCAGTTCGGGGCGTCCATCCGCCGCGATGCCGCGAGCCCAGGTTAATCTCTTCACGAACGGTTTAGCCAGCAGCACTTTGCCGTTCGTCCGGTCGAGCACATAGAAGAAGCCGTTACGATTGGCAAACAGCATCAGTTTGCGTTCCTGCCCCTGGTAGCGAGTGTCTACCAGAACCGGGGGCTGGTTCGCGTCCTGGTCCTTGAGATCGTGAGGGGTGAATTGGTAGTACCACTTCATTTTACCGGTTGCAGGATCAAGGGCAAGGATGGAGTTGGTATAGAGATTGTCGCCCGGACGGTCGCGGTCGTCGCTGTCGGGCCACGGGTTGCCGGTCGGCCAATAGAGCGTGTCGGTCTCGGAATCGTACGAGCCTGTTAGCCAAGTGGCGCTGCCGCCCATAACCGGTTCCTTCGGGCCCCACGTCTCGATGCCCGGCTCGCCTCGCGCGGGAACGGTCCAGGTGCGCCAGGCGCGCTCACCCGTATCGGCTTTGAAAGCAGCCACGAAGCCGCGAATGCCCCAATCGCCTCCCGAGACACCGGCTACGACCAAGTCTTTCACGACCAGTGGAGCCACCGTTCCGCCATAGTGCTGCGGCTTATCGGGCATCACCTGTTCCCACACCAGCTTGCCGGTGATGCGATTCAAGGCGACCAGGTGGGCGTTGTCGGTGAGGAAGAAAACTTTGTCTCCGAGAATCGCCGCGCCGCGATTCGTGCCGAGCGCGGCGTCGCCGACCACGTCCGGCGAGCGCTTGCGCCGGTATTCCCAAATCTCGCGCCCGCTCAAGGCGTCCAGCGCGTAAACGGAACCGGGGCCGGTGATGTACATCACGCCGTCGGCCACGAGCGGCGTCACCTCCAATCCGAAATACTCGTAGTTCTGAACGAAGTAGGGCGTGTCCGGCACCAGGTTCTTCCAGAGCGGCACTGTGAACATCCACTTGAGCTGGAGCTGGCCGACGTTCGAAGCGTTGATTTGGGTCAACCCGCTGTAACGGTTGGAATCGAGAGTCCCGTTGTAGCTCAGCCAGTCGCCGGGCCGGGGATGCAGAATGCGCTCGAAGTCGACCTCTTCCGCACCGGCGGGTGGATTCGTATCGGGCCTTCCCGGCTTCACGCCGCTCAATCCGCCGAGGTACGCCTCAAGGTCTTGAAACTCCGTAGGGGAGGCATGGACGGCGGGCATCGGCGACCCCGGCTCGTCCAGAATCGAGGCAATTTCGCCTTCCTCGAGCAGGTGCAGCTTTCCTGCAAAGTCTTCGACTCGAATGTCGAAGTTGCTCCGGCTCCGTGCGAAGCCGCGCAGCGTGCTTCCGCCTTTCAGCTTGACGGTGACCAGTTCGTATCCAGGGGTGATATCCGCCGCAGGATCTTTAAGCGCTGACGCAATCTCTTCGAAAGTTCTCTCGTTGCCGAGATTGGAAAGATCCGGACCGATGGGCTGTCCCCGTCCCGCCACCATATGGCAGGAACTGCATTCTCCCTTGCCGAAGAAGAATTGCTCGCCGGCGCGTAGGTTGCCGGGCAGCGCGCTTTGTGCCGCGGGTGCGTTCAGTGAGGCTACAAACGTGGTGAGTGTAGTCAGATCATCGGCGGGAAAATCGAAGGCCGGCATTCCGGCGCTCGCAACGCCGTTCTTGATGATATTTTCGATCCGCCGTTTCGACATCTCGCGAAGCTGCTCGTTTGCTTTCAGCGCCGGACCTTGGTCGGTTCCCAGAAAATTAGCTCCGTGGCAACCCGCACAGTTCTGCAAGTACCGTTGCTGCGCCTGCGCCTCGTGCGACGGTCCAGACACGGGACGCTGCGCGCACAGGTTGCTGACAGCCATCAGAGCCAATACAAATGCGATTATGCGAGGAATGCGGTCCCCCTGGTCTCCAGTGAATATTCAGCGACCGACGTTCGGCCGCCTTCCGCGCCGCTTTATTTGTCCGTCGCCATGAATTGTGAAAAGCCGAAGTCGCGATTCACGCCAGTGACGCCGTCGAGAAAGAATCCCATGCCCGGATTGCCGTTGGGAAATTTGTCGTCGGTGAGCTGGAAGATCTGCTCACCGTTGATGTAAACCGTAAGGGTGTTCCCGATCATGCTGGCCTTCACCACGTCGCCGGTTTTGACCCCGTATTTCGAACCGCCCATGTTCTTGAGGTACGTGAACTTTCCCAGCGGCCCCTCCCAGCGTGCCACATTGCAATATGCCTGAGGAATTTTCGAGCAGCGGAACATGACTTCGTAGCCCGTGCAACTGCGGGGAGTAATGGAACTTCGCAGGCGCAATTCGACTTCCTCCCAAACCTTGTCGTCCTGGTTGGGATGCACCGAGTAGACTGTCGCCTGAACGGTTTGGTTTGGCCCCCAGGTCCCTTTCAGCAGGGCCGTCGAGTCGTCGTATTTCTGCGGCTCTGGCCTGCTGCCGCCGATTTCGCGGCCAAAGGCCAGGCCCGGGGTAGTCTGGACATCCGCCCAATCCAGGCCGTCCGCATGGCCGTTCAACCACTTGCCTCCTTCGGAAAGTGGGTTTTCGGCGTGACGGAACGAGGTGCTGTAGGGGCCGTGCAACGCTGTCGGGGCGGGGGCGGCCGTCAAATCTCTGCCGCTGCGAGCCGGCAGCCACACCCACGCCAAGGCGGCCAACGCAAAGGTGCAGAGTCCCGCCACGATTCTGCGTTTCGAATTGTCAGCATAGGTCGGTGAGTGAACTGGCATCCTGATCTCCTTCTGCTAGCCGGCGCTTGAAGCAAAAATCGCGCGGGAATTGCGACCAAGGATAACGAAGACGGTTATTGTAGCAGGAAAAGAGGTGGTTCTCCGTAGTCTCGCGTTGCCGAGGGTGCCGCATTTCCAGCCGCGTGCCTGTGCTATGCTACCCTCCCGAGTAATAGATCGCAGATTCGAAACGGGCCACGAGTGCCCGGAATTCAAAGGAAGTCTGCGGACTCCTACATGAAAAACTCAAACATGAAGTGCCCCTCTATTTTGGTTCGAATTGCCGTCGGCATGCTGCTCTCCGGCGCCTGCATCCAGATAGTCTGCGTGTCTCGCGAATTGGCGACGGTGCGCGGCGATCTTTCTGCGGCTGGCGTCGCGCAAGCAGAGGAAGTGGTTCTATACGTTTCGGTGCAAGGCAACGACTCCTGGTCGGGACGGCTGCCTGAACCCAATGCCGCGAAGACCGACGGCCCCTTTGCGACGCTCGAGCGCGCCCGCGACGCCATCCGGTCGACGCGCGCGGGCACACCGCTTCGCACACCGGTCGGCATCTACGTGCGCGGCGGGGTTTACGCCCTGAGCGCGCCGCTCGTTCTCTTGCCGGAGGATTCCGGAACTCCGGAGTCTCCCATCACCTACGCCTCTTATCCGAGCGAGGAAGTGATCCTGAGCGGGGGTCGCGTGATCACGGGATGGAAGAAGGCGCCTTCGCCTGCGGCCGGCCAGAGCAGCCGCCCGGAACTCTGGACCGCGGAAGTTCCCGGCGTCAAGGAAGGCGAGTGGTACTTCCACCAGCTTTTTGTGAACGGAGAGCGTCGCCAGCGGGCGCGCGCGCCCAACTCAGGCTTCTATCGCGCAGACGGCCAATTCCTGCCCGGCAACCCTTCCCGTTTCAAGTTTCGCCCGGGCGATATTCACGCCGCCTGGGCAGAGGAGGGCGACGTGGAAGTGGTGGGCCTGGAGAAATGGGCGGAATTCCGCCTGCCGCTCACGGCGGTTGACGCTGCCACGAACACCGCCACGCTTGCTGCCGCGCGCCAGGAGTTCGGTGATGACAAGGATGCGCGTTACTGGGTGGAGAACGCCGCCGATGCTCTGGAGGCTCCGGGTGAGTGGCGACTCGACCGGCGCGCCGGCACGCTCTCCTATCTCGCCATGCCGGGTGAAGACGTGAGCCGCGCTCAGTTCACCGCGTCCTTTCTTTCGCAGTTGATTCGCCTGGAGGGCAATGAGGGAAGCAACGATCTGGTGCACGACATCATTTTGCGCGGCCTCACTTTTGCTCACACCGATTGGCAACTCCCGGCGAAAGGGTATGCGGACATGCAGGCTGCCTTTGACATTCCCGCCGCTGTGGAACTCCGCTGCGCCCGGCACTGCCGCATCGAGCGCTGCACATTCGCGCATCTCGGCCAATACGCGCTCGAGATTCACCACGGCTCAAAGGACGTTGAAGTTCTCGAAAGTGAAATGACGGACCTTGGCGCGGGGGGCGTAAAGATTGGCGATCCTGAGATCCCCAAGGAGACGGCGCAAACCACAAGCGGAATTGTTGTTTCCAACAACTACATTCACAACCTGGGAATTGTTTATCCGGCGGCGGTCGGTTTGTGGATCGGCCAAAGCAGCGGCAACACGGTGTCGCACAACGAAATCGCTGACACTTACTATACGGCGATCTCACTCGGCTGGACGTGGGGCTACGGGCCGACCGCGGCGCACCACAACCGGATCGAGTTCAACAGCCTCCACAACCTCGGGCGCGGCCTATTGAGCGACATGGGTTGCATCTACTCACTGGGCGTCCAGCCTGGCACAGTGGAGCGGAATAACCTGTGTCACGACGTGACGCGCTATGAGTACGGCGGTTGGGGACTCTATACCGACGAAGGCAGCAGTCAAATCCTGCTGGAGAACAACATTGTTTACCGCACCCAGGACGGCGGCTTCCATCAGCACTACGGGCGCGAGAATATTGTCCGCAATAACATCTTCGCTCTTGGCGAAGAGGCGCAACTCCGGCGCACGCGGGAAGAAGCTCACCGCAGCTTCACCTTCGAACGCAACATCGTGTATTGGGAAAAAGGCAAACTCCTTGACGGTGCGTGGACCAACGGCCAGTTCCTATTCGACTACAACCTTTACTGGCAGGCCGGCGGGCAGCCGATTGAATTCGGCAAAAACTCCATGGCGGAATGGCAACAGCGCGGGCAGGACGCGCATTCGTTGGCGGCGGACCCGCTTTTCGCCGACCCCGCACACGGCGACTTCACTCTCGAACCCGGTTCGCCGGCCGCGAAAATCGGTTTTCAGCCTATCGACATGGGCGAGATCGGGAGAACGGCTCGAAGGAGCTTGCCGCAGACCCAAAATCCTTAGCACGACAGAGGCGCCCGGGCGCCGAGGAACAAAGACAGAAGAAGCTCACTCTGTGTCTCAGCGTCTCGGTGGTTTGTGTCCCGCTTCTTTAACACAACACGATCTTCTCGCGGTGTTCTTTGACTTGCTTCGTCGCATTCCGCGTGTCCACGACCAAACGCGAGTTGCGCACGATGGCAGCGTAATCGTAGCTGGAATGGTCCGTGGCGATGAGAACGGCGTCGTAGGAAGCGAGAGCTTCGGCAGTGGGTTCGACGGCGCTCAGTCGAAAATCATATTTCCTCATGCGGTGCAGGCTTGGAAAATAGGGATCGTGGTAATCGACGTGAGCGCCGCTGTCCTTGAGCAGCTCGATGATTCGCAGACTCGGTGATTCGCGCAAATCGTCGATGTCCTTCTTATACGCAATCCCCAGAACCAGGATTCGGGCGTCCTGCAAGCATTGTTTCCGCTTGTTGAGGGCATCTCGCAACGAGTCCACAGCGTGCTCAGGCATGGCGCTGTTGATCTCGCCCGCCAGTTCAATGAACCGGGTTGGGAAATCGT
>Ga0181532_10003444_pt1 | contig 14188 bp, 8 predicted proteins | sample PEATcosm2014_Bin_33_FD_119768 | JGI IMG/M metagenome (GOLD analysis project Ga0181532, IMG submission 119768) | Peatland microbial communities from MTU Mesocosm Facility, Houghton, MI, USA - PEATcosm2014_Bin11_30_metaG | ecosystem: Environmental > Terrestrial > Soil > Wetlands > Peat | place...
GCTCAACCTGACGCACCGCGGCGCCTGCGGATGCGATCCCGAAACCGGCGATGGCGCCGGCATTCTCCTCCAGATCCCACACCAGTTCTTTGTGCGCGAGTGCGGCAAGTTGGGTTTCGAACTGCCTCAGCCCGGCGCGTATGCCGTGGGCATGACATTTCTTCCGGTGGAGAAACACGAGCGCTTGCAATGCGAAGGAATTCTGGAGCGCATTATCCGCGAGGAGGGATTGACGGTACTCGGCTGGCGGGATACGCCAGTCTACGCTTCCGCAATTGGCCGCGAGGCGCGAGCTTCCCAGCCCTACATCCAGCAGATCTTTGTAGGCTGTGCGGCGTGCACCGGTACTGGCGTACCGGATACTGGTGTACCGGATACTGGTGTACCACATGAAGACGCCTTTGAGCGCAAACTTTATATAGTGCGCAAGCGCGCTGAGAGCGAGATGGCAGCGTCCGGCATCAAGGATGCGGAGATGTTCCACATTCCTTCGCTCTCTTGCCGCACCATTGTTTACAAAGGTCTGCTGCTCGCCCCGCAGATCACCAATTTTTACCGTGAGCTTTCCGATCCCGAGGTGACCAGCGCGTTGTGTCTGGTGCACCAGCGCTTTTCGACCAACACATTTCCGAGTTGGCAACGAGCGCATCCCTATCGCTACATCGCGCACAATGGCGAGATCAACACGCTCAAGGGCAACGTCAACTGGATGCACGCGCGCCAGTCGCTGCTGCAGTCGCCGCTGTTTGGAGAAGACCTGAAGAAGCTTCATCCCATCATTGCGCCCGATGGCAGCGATTCCGCGAACTTCGACAATGCCGTGGAACTTCTGGTGCAGGCGGGACGCAGCCTTCCGCACGCGATGGCCATGCTGATTCCGGAAGCGTGGGCTGGAAACTCTCACATGAATCCGGAGAAGCGCGCATTTTACGAGTATCACGCGTGCTTGATGGAACCGTGGGACGGGCCGGCGGCCATAGCATTCACCGACGGCAGAGTCATCGGCGCGATCCTCGACCGCAATGGCTTGCGCCCCGGACGATACGTGGTCACGCATGACGAGCTTGTCATCATGGCCTCCGAAGCCGGTGTGCTCGACATCGAGCCGGAACAGGTAAAGATGAAAGGCCGCCTGCAGCCCGGGAAGATGTTCCTAGTGGATACGGTCGAAGGCCGCATCGTCCCCGACAAAGAAATCAAGCACCGGCTGGCTTCACGACAGCCGTATGCGCAGTGGCTCAAAGACAATCAGATCACGATCGATCAGTTGCCGAAGCCCTCGCGCATGCACCATCCCGATGCGGAAACCCTGCTTCGGCGGCAGCGCGCGTTTGGTTACAGCGATGAAGATCTGCGCATGATCCTCAGCCCGATGGCTTCGAAGGGCGAGGAGCCGGTTGGCTCCATGGGGACCGATACGCCGCTCGCTTGTCTCTCGGACCGGCCGCAATCGCTGTTCAACTACTTCAAGCAGCTCTTCGCGCAGGTCACGAATCCTCCCATTGACCCGATTCGCGAAGAGATCGTGATGTCGCTCATCAGCTACATCGGCGCAGAGCGCAACATCCTCTCGGAAGAGCCCGAGAACTGTCACATGCTGAAGCTGGCTCACCCGCTTCTGACCAACCTCGAACTGGAGAAACTGCGCCGCGTCTCAACCGGAGATCTGCTGGCCATCACGCTGCCCGCGCTCTTCCGTGCCAGCGAAGGCGAGGCGGGACTGAAGCGGGCGCTCGACGAGTTGTGTCAGCGCGCATCGCTCGCCGGCAAAGCCGGATACACGCTGCTGATTCTTTCCGACCGCGGCGTGAACAAGGACTATGCGCCAATCCCCAGCCTGCTGGCGCTGGCGGCCGTGCATAACCTGCTGGTCCAGGAGGAGACGCGAACCCAGGTCGCTCTGATCACAGAATCGGGCGAGCCTCGCGAGGTGATGCACTTTGCGCTGCTCAGCGGCTATGGAGCAAGCGCCATCAATCCTTATCTCGCGCTGGAGAGCGTTGAAAGCCTGGCACGGCGAGGCGAATTATATGACGGAGTAACTCCCGAACTTGCCGTGAAGCACTTCATCAAATCGGTGAACAAGGGTTTGCTGAAGACCTTCGCCAAGATGGGCATCTCGACGTTACAGAGCTATCAGGGAGCGCAAGTTTTCGAAGCGATTGGGCTGAACAAGGAACTGGTCGATTCGTATTTCGCAGGCACAGCGTCGCGCTTGGAAGGCGTCGGCCTCGAAGTACTCGCCCGAGAAGCGCAGATGAAGCACGAGCACGCGTTCCGTCCCCTGACCGATTCCGAGACTGAGCTCGCGATCGGAGGAACTTACCACCAGCGCGTCAACGGCGAGTATCACCTCCTGAACCCGCTGACCATCAGCAAGCTGCAGCAGGCCGTGCGACAGGAGAGCTCCCAGACCTTCCAGGAATACACCGACCTCATCGACAACCAAAGCAGCAACATGGCCACGCTGCGCAGTTTGATGAAGTTCAAGAAGAGAGCCAAGCCAGTTCCGATCGAAGAAGTCGAGCCCGCAAAAGAAATCGTGAAGCGCTTTAACACCGGAGCCATGTCATTCGGTTCGATCAGCAAAGAAGCCCACGAGACTCTGGCCATCGCCATGAACCGCATTGGGGGCAAGTCCAATACCGGCGAAGGCGGCGAAGATGAAGAGCGCTTCAATCCCGATGCGAATGGAGACCTGCGGCGCAGCGCCGTGAAGCAAGTCGCGTCGGCGCGCTTTGGCGTCACCGCGAACTACCTCGTCAATGCGGATGAGTTACAGATCAAGATGGCGCAAGGCGCAAAACCCGGTGAAGGTGGCCAGCTTCCCGGACATAAAGTGGATGAGGTCATTGCGCGCCTGCGGCATTCCATCCCCGGCGTAGGTTTGATCTCGCCTCCGCCCCACCACGACATCTATTCCATCGAAGATCTCGCGCAACTGATCTACGACCTGAAGAACGTGAATCCGCAAGCCCGCATCGCGGTGAAGTTAGTGGCGGAAGTAGGAGTGGGCACAGTGGCGGCGGGCGTTGCCAAGGCCCATGCCGACGTTGTTCTGATCAGCGGCGACAGCGGAGGCACGGGAGCTTCACCGCTGAGCTCCATCAAGCACGCCGGCATTCCCTGGGAGCTCGGCTTAGCGGAGACGCAGCAAGTGCTCCTGCTGAACGATCTGCGCAGTCGAATCCGCGTACAGACAGACGGCAAGCTGCAGACGGGCCGCGACGTTGTGGTCGCCGCGCTGCTCGGTGCCGAGGAATTCGGTTTCGCCACCACGCCGCTGATCGCGATGGGCTGCGTCATGATGCGCAAGTGCCATCTCAACACTTGCTCGGTCGGCATCGCCACGCAGGATCCCGTGCTCCGCAAGCGATTTCAAGGGCAGCCCGAGCACGTCATCAACTTCTTCTTCTTTCTCGCGGAGCAAGTGCGACAGTACATGTCCGACCTGGGCTTCCGCCACATGGACGAGATGATCGGGCGCGTAGACATGCTCGACGTGCAGCCCGCCGTGAATCACTGGAAGGGCCGAGGCCTCGATTTCTCGGCCATTCTTTATGACCCGCCCGCGCCCGCGCGCGTATCACGCCGCTGCGTGCAGGCGCAGGACCATGGTTTGGAGCAGGCGCTCGATCATCAGCTTCTTGCCAAGTCGCAAGCTGCGCTAGAAACCCTAACACCGGTTGTGATCAAAGTTCCTGTGCGCAACGTTCACCGCTCTGTCGGCACCATGCTAAGCGGAGCGATCGCCCGCCGCTACGGGTCCGCGGGTCTGCCCGACGACACGATTCGAATTCATCTCGACGGATCGGCGGGGCAGAGCCTGGGCGCGTTCCTGGCCAAGGGAGTCACTCTCACACTCGAAGGCGAGGCGAATGATTACGTTGGCAAGGGGCTCTCCGGCGGACGTTTGGTCGCCTATCCACCGCGACGATCCCGTTTCGCGCCCGAGAAAAATATTCTGATTGGCAATGTTGCCCTCTACGGCGCAACCAGCGGCGAAGCGTTTTTCAACGGTGTCGCGGGCGAGCGTTTTGCCGTGCGCAACTCCGGAGCGACCGCGATAGTCGAAGGTGTCGGCGACCACGGCTGCGAATACATGACCAAGGGCTTGGTCGTGGTGCTCGGAGCCTGTGGCAGAAATTTTGCCGCCGGTATGAGTGGCGGCGTCGCCTACGTTTTTGACGAGCGCGGAGACTTCACCGAAAAGCGCTGCAATCTGGACTCGGTCGACCTCGAGCCAGTCTTCGAAACGCCGGCTTTCGGAACGCCAGCCTTCGGAACAGAAGATGCGCAACTCGCTAAGGCCAGCCTCGCCGAGGCAAAACTTGTCAAGACGCTCGTCACCCGCCATCTCGGACTGACCGGCAGCCCGCGCGCCGCTTGGATTCTCGACAACTGGTCTGAAGCCCTATCCCGGTTCATCAAAGTCTTCCCTCACGAGCACAAGCGCGTGCTGGGAGTGGGCCGCCGACGCCAGCCTTATATCCCGAGTCCGCCGCTCGCCGTTCTTTCCTCGCCCGAGCAGGTGCAGCATGGGTAAAGACACGGGATTTTTGGAATACGCGCGCGAGCTCGCTCCTCGTCGTCCAGTCACTCAGCGCGTCAACGATTGGTTCGAAATCTATCTCGATTTTCCCGAAGCGAATCTTCGCACCCAGGGCGCGCGCTGCATGGACTGCGGCGTGCCCTTCTGCCAGACCGGATGTCCCGTCAACAACCTGATTCCCGATTGGAACGATCTGGTTTATCACGGGCGCTGGAAAGAAGCAGTGCGGCAATTGCACGCGACCAACAACTTCCCGGAATTCACCGGCCGCATTTGTCCCGCGCCGTGCGAAGCGTCGTGTGTGCTGGGGATCAATCAGCCTCCGGTCACGATTAAGCAAATCGAAAAAAATATCGTGGAGCGCGGATTTGCTGAAGGCTGGATCCATCCCGAGCCGCCGAAATTCCGCACCGGGAAAAAAGTTGCGATCGTTGGTTCAGGCCCCGCAGGATTGGCTGCGGCCCAGCAGTTGTGCCGCGCCGGACACTCCGTAGTGGTCTACGAAAAGGCCGACCGCATCGGTGGCTTGCTGCGTTACGGCATCCCGCAGTTCAAATTAGAAAAGCACCTAATCGATCGTCGCCTGGAACAGATGTCCGCCGAGGGCGTGAAATTCGTCACCGGCGCGGAAGTGGGCAAGAACGTCGCGGTCGAGGATCTTCGGCAAGAGTCCGATGCGATTGTGCTCGCCGGCGGAGCAGAGTGGCCCCGCGATCTGGACGTTCCCGGACGCGAACTGAAAGGAATCCATCTGGCGATGGAGTTCCTGCCGCAACAAAACCGGCGCTGTCTCGGCGACACCATCGAGCCCGGAACAGAAATTTTGGCGACCGGCAAACGCGTGGTCATTATCGGAGGCGGCGACACCGGCGCCGATTGCCTCGGAACCTGCCATCGCCAAAAGCCGTTTTCCGTGCACCAGTTCGAGATCATGCCGAAGCCTCCAGACGAGCGCTCGCCTCTCACGCCCTGGCCACTTTGGCCGATGCAATTACGCACCGAAGGCGCACACGAAGAAGGTGGCATCCGCGACTGGAGTATAGCGACCACAAAATTCAGCGGCTCCGATTCCGGTCAAGTTCAGCAACTGCATGCGGTGCGCGTCGGGCCGCCGCCACGGTTCGACCCGATTCCAGGTACCGAATTTACGATGGAAGCGGATCTCGTACTGATCGCGATGGGCTTTGTAGGACCGGTGCGCAATGGAATGATCGAGCAGTTGAGAGTGAAACTCGACTCGCGCGGCAACGTGGCCACCGACCAGAACAACATGTCATCCGTGCCCGGAATTTTCGCGGCGGGCGATATGCGGCGCGGCCAGTCGTTAGTGGTGTGGGCCATCGCCGAGGGCCGAAAAGCAGCCGCGAGTGTGGACGCCTATTTGCAAACGAAGACGATGCTCCTGACGACTCCGCTGGTCTTCAAAGTACAACCGATAGCCTGATCGCGCATGTAGAGACGGGGCTTGCCCCGTCTCCCGCCGAAAGTCAGAGAACTGGAGACGCGAACTGGAGACGCAGCAAAATCCGCGATTTTACCCCAGCGAACTGATTCAGCGGACTGCCATCGGAGCAAGGGAGCGAGTCAAAACCGCACCGCTCTCGTCCAGCACCGAAATCTCAGCCTGAACGCGGGAGCCGCCTCTACGCACCTTAAGGCTCGGCAAAATAAATGTAATCAACGTCCGGTCCGATGTGCAGCCGGTCAACTGTCGCATTTCGGTGGGGAACTCAGAGTCCGGGCCGGTGAAACGCGCGACGACCTCCACCGATCCGCTGAGATTTTGGCAGTGCAGCGGGATCAGCACTTCCAGTGCTCCGCTGACGCCGCGCTTTGCGCTGGGCACCCCGGCGTATACCACAACGGGCGAATTGCCGCCTGGCGAGGCATAACGTTCCGGCCAAAGGCGATCGTACTCTTTGCCTGCCGCGACATAAAGCTTCTGCAGCCTTTGGTCGCGCTCGTCCCAGCGTGGATGGGAGGGATCAAGAGAATTTCCGTCCAACTGTCCGGACTGACCTTCGAGCAAGTGGTGCAGTGCGGGCACGAAGTCGGGATCAAATCCAGCGCGCGTCATCAACTTCAGACCCTCGGAGTCAGCTTCCAGTTCCATGGTTTGGCAGAAACTGGCCAGCAGGGTCGAAGCGCCTCGGGCGTCCACCCAGGAACCGGAGAGCGCACCAGCGTCGCCCAGCGTGATCTGTGAGCCCGAGGCCTCCTCTAATGACTTCTGGTACAAATACCGCCGCGCCCAGTCGCGCCGAACGATGTGAGAGATTTCATGGGAGAGCGCCGCCGCCCAAAGACCGGCCCGCGGTCCCAGCGTCTGAGCGAGTTCTTCGTCGACGAAAATGGTCCCGTCGGGAGAGGAGAACACATTCCCTGCGTCCTTCGCGATGCGCAGGTTCCAGTAGAAGCGCCCGCGGTTCGCGGGAAGTTGCCGCACCAGCGTCTCCAGGACACGCTGGCCGGTCGCATACTGTCCGGTCGCCGGTTCAGTGTAAGGAAGCAGCAGTGACCGGACCCGCGCAGCGAACACGGCGTCCGCGGTGAAAGTGGATGGAACGGTATAGGGAGGGACAATCTCCTGGGCCGGGCCGAGGTTTGCCCGGAACACGCACAAAAGCGCGACAGAAACTAATCGCAAAGCCTTGCCGCTCAATCCTGACATGCGCCACTCCTTGCGCCAGCATGCCCGCAGACACTTACCATGGCCCGGCGGAAACACGGTCCACGGCCACACCCAGCCTGCAAGCGGAATATAGCACGAGCTTTTCAGGCGAGTCTGTGACGCATGAACGACGAGTCACCGCCGCTCCTGAAGCAATCCACTCTGCCACCGCCCCCAGCCCGACTCGGCCACAGTTCGCTCGAAAATGCTAAATTAGAAGATTCATGTCTGCCCCAAACTCTCTCTTTGTTCGCGCCGCCAAGGCTCAGCCCACCGAACGCACCCCTGTCTGGTTTATGCGCCAGGCTGGACGCTACATGCCTGAGTACCGCGCCGTCCGCAAGCAATATTCCCTGATCGAGATCTGCAAAAAGCCGGAGGTCGCGGCCCAGGTCACCATCGAAGCCGCCGAGATCCTCAAAGTCGATGCGGCCATCATCTTCGCCGATCTTCTTCTCCCCCTCGAAGTCATGGGACTGCCCTTTCACTTCGCCGCCGGCGAAGGTCCGAAAATTGAGAAGCCGGTGCGCACCGCCGAAGACGTTGCCCACCTGCGCACCGATCGTGCCGCCGACCTCGGCTATGTTTCTGAAGCCGTGAAGCTCGTGTGCAAGCATTTCGGAGACAAGCTCCCCGTCATCGGCTTCTGCGGCGCGCCCTTCACCCTCGCCAGCTACATGATCGAAGGCGGAGGCTCGCGCAACTATCTTTTCACCAAGAAGATGATGTACTCCGCGCCCGCCGCGTGGAACGAACTGATGAAGAAGCTGGTCGCGGTGACCGCCGAATATTCCGCCGAGCAGGTGCGCGCCGGCGCCGATACCATTCAGATTTTCGATAGCTGGGTCGGCTGCCTGAGCGTAGAAGATTATCGCCGTTATGTTCTGCCGCACGTGACCGACCTGGTGAAACGCGTGCAAAAGACGGGCGCGCCCGTGATTTATTTCGGCACCGACAGCTCCACTCTTCTGCCCTCGATGCAAGAGACCGGAGCCGAAGTCATTGGCCTAGACTGGCGTATCCCGCTCGGCACCGGCTGGCAGAGCCTCGGCCTAAAAGGCGCAGTGCAGGGCAATCTCGATCCAGTGCTGCTCTTCGCCGATTGGAAAGAACTCAAATCGCGCGCCGAAAACATTCTGCGCCAAGCCGCCGGACGCCCCGGCCACATCTTCAATCTCGGCCACGGCATTCTTCCTGAAACCCCGGTCGATAACGTGAAAGCGCTGTGCGATTACATCCGCGAGCACTCGGCCGATTTCAAGACAGCGCTCAAAAGCAAGCGTTGATGGCCACTTTTATGAATTGTCATCCTGAGCGAAGCGAAGGACCTGCTGTTCGCCGCGAAATACAGGTCACTGACCTTAATCCCAGTAGCGAGTCGCTGAAATGGAGCCGAAAATGACGGCCTGCCCGCTGGGCCTATCGCGCCAGTGCTATTGCGCTAACCATGTGAGTTCGTTTGCCGCCGAGGCGAACTCTTCGGCCTCGCCCGCGAAAACCGCCGTGCTTCTGCTGGCCCACGGCAGCCCCGAGAACCCCGATCAAGTTCCCGAGTTTCTAAGCTACGTCACCGCCGGACGTCCGCTGCCGCCGCCGGTGGTCGAAGAGATTCGCCATCGCTATTCGCTGATCGGTTTCTCCCCGCTCTCCTGCTGGACTCTTCTGCAAGCCGATCAACTTTCGCAATCGTTGCAGATGCCGGTCTTCGTCGGCATGCGCAACTGGAAGCCCTTCATCGCCGATGCAGTGAAAGCAATTGCGAGTCAGGGCTACGACCGCGTCATCGCCACTTGTCTCGCCCCGCAGAATTCGCGCACCAGCGTTGGCCTCTATCGCAGCGCCGTTAGTAGCGACGCCAGCGGCAACGGAAGTCTTCCCTTCCAGTTGGATTTCGTCGATGAGTGGCACGATCAGCCCCTGCTCGCTAGCGCGTTCGCGGAAAAACTGCGCTCCGGCTGGTTAAGAGCCAGCGGCGAAAATGAAGCGGAACTGCCCGTGATCTTTACCGCGCACAGCGTCCCCCAGCGCACCATCGCGGAAGGCGATCCCTACGAAAGGCAATCCAAGGAGACCGCGCAGTTGGTCGCGCAAGAAGCGGGCCTTGAAGCTAAAGACTGGACGTTCGCCTTCCAGAGCCAGGGCATGTCCGGCGGCCCGTGGATCGGCCCCACGGTAGAGGAAACAATCAGGAATCTAAAAGCGAAAGGCCATCGCGGCGTCTTCCTTCATCCCATAGGATTTCTGTGCGATCACGTCGAGGTGCTTTACGATATCGACATCTTTTTCAAACAGTTCGCGGAAAGAGAAGGCATGCGCCTATGGCGAGCCGAATCGCTGAACGGTTCCAAGACATTAACCGCAGCTCTGGCGGAAGTAGTAAACGCCCGCGTGAAAGCGCTGAGCTAGTAGCTAAGAGTTATAGACTGAGAGCTGAGAGCTGACAGCTGACGGCTAGTTAATGAAACGTATTGCCATCATCGGCGGCGGAATCTCCGGCCTCTCGGCCGCGTTCACGATCGAAGACAAACGCCGGTCCGGCACGCCCGTCCAGTACGTTCTGTTCGAGTCCAGCCCGCGCCTGGGTGGTGTGCTGGTCACCGACCACGTCGACGGCTGTCTGGTCGAAGCCGGACCCGATTCGTTTCTCACCGAAAAGCCCTGGGCTGCGGATCTCTGCGGCAAGATTGGCTTGGGCGATCAGCTCATCGGCTCGAACGACTCCGAGCGCAAGACCTATATCGTCGCCAAGGGCAAGCTGGTGGTGATGCCCGATGGGCTCATGTTCATGGTGCCCACCAAGATCATGCCCACCGTGTTCTCGCCGCTTTTTTCCTGGCGCACAAAACTACGCATGGCCGCCGAATGGTTTCATCCGCCGCACAAGGCCTCCGAGGATGAAACTGTTGCCGAGATGGTGAGACGCCACTACGGTCCCGAGATGGTCGAGCTGCTTGCCGATCCGCTGCTCTCCGGAGTTTACGGCGGCGAAGCTTCGGGGTTGAGCGTGCGCGCCGTGTTGCCTCGCTTCGCTGACATGGAATCGAAGCACGGCAGCCTGGGCCGCGCCATGCTCCAATCTCGTAAGCAGGCGCGCAAGAAAATGGGTGCAGCCGCGAGCCTCCCAGCGCGTCCGCTGTTCAGTTCGCTAAAAGACGGCATGCAGCAGATGGTCGATGCCTTGGTCGCTCGTCTGGATGCGAAAGCACTAAAGAGGTCTGCCGTCGTGCAGTCGGTGATTCGGCAAGATAACGGTTGGACGGTTTGTGCCGGATATCAGACCGATCAGTTCGACGCAGTGATCATCGCGACCCCAGCTCATTCTGCTGCGGACTTGCTGGAAAGTACAGATGAGAACCTGGCCCGCGATCTCAGCGAGATTAAGTACAGCTCTTCGGTGACGGTCACGCTCGGTTACGACCAAAAAGTGCGGCGCGCGCTTCCGCCAGGTTTCGGATTCCTGGTGCCGCGCAGTGAAGGCCACCGCATGCTCGCGGCCACCTTCGTCCACAATAAGTTTCCGCATCGTGCGCCGGAAAATCGAGCCCTAGTCCGCTGCTTTCTCGGCGGCGCGCGCGACGAGCCGATCCTCGAAATGAGCGAAAAAGAAATTCTCGAAATCGTTCGCGACGAACTGCGGCAGATCATTTCGCTCAATGCCGAACCTCTGTTTGCGCGCGTCTACAAGTGGAAGTCCGCCATGGCGCAGTATTCGGTCGGCCACCTCGAACGCTTGCAGCGCATCGAAGCGCTCCGCCAGAAACTTCCCGGCCTGGCGCTAGCCGGCAACGGCTATAACGGCATCGGCGTCCCCGATTGCGTTCGCTCTGGTACCGAAGCGGCCGGCAAAGTCCTTGCCGAGATGGGGATGTGGTCGTCTGCCTAGCCTTCTGGCCACCCGACAACTCCTCGCCGCAACCAGTCGATGACGCCCGAAATTACCGGCGTAACATCTCCTCCGGATTCTCCGTTGCGCGAAACTAAGACGCTGAGGCAGGGTTAGTACAATTACCACACTAGGGGTTGGGGAACCATTATGAAAACTCTGTTGACTCTGCTTTGTCTCGCGGGAACGCTCTCGTTCGCACAACAAAATTCGCCACAGGACATGAAGGGCATGAACATGCCGGGACACGACATGTCGCAAATGCCAGCGCAAGATTCTGGAGAAGACGCGGACGCGAGCGCGCATGCCATGCATTCCATGGAAGGTCATCACATGGACCTGGGCCCGCACATGAAGATGACCGCGCTCCGCACTCCGCAACCGGGCGATGCGGAGAAGGCTCAGCAGGTAGTGGAAGCAGCGCGCGGCGTGATGGAAAAGTACAAGGACTACCACGTAGCGCTCAACGAGGGCTTCAAGATTTTCCATCCGGAGCTGCGGCAGAAGCAATATCACTTCACCAACTACCGCTATGCGATGCAGGCAGCGTTCAATTTCAATCCCGAGCATCCGACCTCGCTGCTCTATGAAAGAAATGGCGACGACTACCGGCTGGTGGGCGTGATGTACACGGCCCCCAAGCGTTTCACCGAAGACGACTTGAACCAGCGCATTCCGCTCAGCATCGCGCAGTGGCATGAGCACGTGAATTTCTGCCGGGCGCCAGAAGGCCGAAGAAAAGAAATGTTGGGACCGAATCCCAAATTCGGACTGAGGGGGTCCATCATCACGCAGCAAGAATGCGACGCCAACGGCGGAGAATTTCATCCCATAATTTTCAACTGGATGGTGCATCTCTATCCGCTGGAGAAAGACGCAGCCCAGATCTGGTCGGTCGATCGCCAGCACGTCGACTAAGTGGCCGTCAAGCAAAGCTTCAGCAATATCGGGTCATCTGGCTATCGAAGTCAAAGGCATTTGAACTTAGATGAGCCGATGACCCGATCACGCGATCACCCGATTTTCTTGCGCTCGCTCTGATATTCTGATTTTTTCCATCTCATGAGCAGCGCTGCACCCCCAAATCGATGGAAGGTTATTCTTGCCTTTGGCTTGGTCTACGTCTTCTGGGGCTCGACCTACCTGGGCATCGGCATTGCGGTAGAGCAGATTCCTCCGGGCGTCATGTGCGCCGCGCGCTTCTTGACCGCGGGCGTGGTTATGCTCGCCTACTGCGCGCTCACCGGACGCCGCATTCGTTTTTCTGCGCGCCAGCTCGGCCGCCTGGCGGCTGTCGGCATTCTGCTATTGATGGGCGGCAATCTCACGCTGTCTTACGCGGAGAAAATCGTTCCCACTGGCCTTGCTGCACTGCTGGTTGCAGTTTCGCCGCTCTGGTTTCTGGTGCTCGATAGCCTCTTGCTCGGCGACCATCACATCGCCCGGCGCGGCAAAATCGGGCTGGTAATCGGGATTGCCGGGGTGGTCGTGCTCATCTGGCCTGACCTTCAGCATTCCAATTCCCTTGGCCATCGCGAACTCTGGTGGTCGCTGGCCTTGCAACTCGGGTCCCTCAGTTGGGCGTTCGGTTCGGTGCTCTCGAAAAAATGGCAGACTGCCGCCACCGATCCGTTCAGCGCCACGGCATGGCAGGTGACTTTCGCGGGGATCGGAAATCTGATTTTCGCGCTGCTCTTCGAGAAGCCTTCCACCGTGACGTGGACCTTCCGCGGAGTGGGCGCGATTCTGTATCTGGTGGTCTTCGGTTCCTGGATCGGCTACACGGCCTACATCTTTTTGCTGCAGCATGTTCCGACTTCGAAGGTTTCTACTTACGCCTACGTCAATCCCGTGGTCGCGGTGTTCCTGGGATGGCTGATCCTGCACGAGCGCATCGACCGCTATATCGTGATGGGGAGCGCGATCATAGTGGCTTCAGTGGTGCTGGTGACGAGCGCGAAAATCTCGACTCGGACGGCGGAGGAAGAGCTTCCTGCAGTTGAAGCCGCGGGAGACTAACGGCGGCTCTCAGCTTTCCGTGAAACCTGCTGTTTCGGGGCGCGGCCGCTGGAGCTTCGCGCTGATTCGACCGAGAGCGTCGTTGCTCCATGAATTGTGGATGCTACGGCTATTCTTCTGGTTCCTCAGCGTCGTTGACTACATCGACCACGCGGCCGCGGATTGAGAACACCAGCTTCGGCTCGTTGCCGTGCTGAAACGTGACGCGCATGGGCGTGCGCTCCCAGACTGGAGGCGGACACTCCGAGTCGGGATCATCGGTTGCTGCGGGTTCGCCTGCGTCTTTTTTCAGGATCGGCTTGCGCCGTCCGACCTGGGCAACGACCGCGTAGAGTTTCTTGCCGTCTTCGGAGACGCCGCAGTAGGCGATATAGTCGCGATACCAACTCGCCGTCGAATAGAAAGGATCGAACTCGGGCAGATTGAGTTGGGAGACGCGTCCGGTGAGTCGGTCGACGAGTAGCCAGCCGCCGCGTTGCCATAGCCAACGCGGGGCGTTGCCGTTTGAGCTCTCAGTGGGCAGCGCATCGTTCACGCGAAAGGCGCGCCGGACTACAAACAGGCGATCGGTCAGCTCATGCGGAGCTCCGGCGGTGTACTCCTTGAGTCGCGTGTCGACAAACAACGGACGCACTTTCAAGTCGAGCAGCTTCTGTCCCGTCGCATTGGGCCACTTGGCGGAAATCCATTTTCCAAAGACGATGACATGCGGTTTCGTGACGGCGGCGCATTCGCTCGGCAGGCAGAGCATGACGAGCATCTGGACGAGCGTCAGGACGAACATCGGTGAGGGTTTCCGCTGCATGATGAGGGAAGAGTGGCACGGGGCTGGAAATCCGCGCAATGACGGTTGAACAGGGAAAATGTTCGGTTTTTTCACGGGGACTGGACAGCCGAGGGTGGCGCGGGTCGCGGTGGTGGCGCAGTTTCCGGCGGTGTGGGAGACTGGAATCATGGCCAAGCGCAGTCTTCGGATACTAAAGCGAGTCAGCAACGTCCCGTCGCGGGGAATCTGTGAAGCGTGCCATGCGCAGTTCTCGGCAGACCCTCGTCAACTGGGGCA
>Ga0181532_10003446_pt1 | contig 14185 bp, 9 predicted proteins | sample PEATcosm2014_Bin_33_FD_119768 | JGI IMG/M metagenome (GOLD analysis project Ga0181532, IMG submission 119768) | Peatland microbial communities from MTU Mesocosm Facility, Houghton, MI, USA - PEATcosm2014_Bin11_30_metaG | ecosystem: Environmental > Terrestrial > Soil > Wetlands > Peat | place...
CGGCCTATGGGCTCCCCCGGTCGTAGGCTGGGAAAACTACCTCGCGCAGTACAAGTCTCAGCGCGCGCGCACCCAGCAGGTTCGTCTCGACCGCACAAACACACTCGTGCGCCTGGCGGGAAATTTCGCCTGGGCCTGCTATCAGTGGGATTTTTCAGCGGTAGTAGATGGACAGCCCGGCAGCGCTCAAGGTCAAACCACACTCGTCTTTGAAAAACGCGATGGCAATTGGGTGGTGGTCCACAACCACACCTCCCTTGTCACAGCTTCTCAGCCGGTCTCTCCTGCGAATACTACTCCTATGCCTCCATCACCCGCAAAACCCTGAGTCACTCCTCGGGCTTCACGCTCACCCACGCGCGCTTAGAAATTCTTCAGGCCGTGGTACACAAAGATTCCGGCAATCAACAACAGCAGAACACCGGAAGTGATTCCGCTCGTCAGAATGGGCTTGGAGAGCGAGTTGATCTTGCTGACCAATTCTTTCTGTTCTTTCGCCATCAGGTCTTCCGAGGAATCCAGGAAGATTTGATCGTCCTCATGGCTGGTGAGTACGCTCCGCCAGGCAACCAAAGCCAGAAAGATGGCGGTGACGACTCCCCACACGATTAGAAGATACAGGATTGGTCCCTGCAGCACAGATTCTACGGATTCCATGGGAACCTCCGATTGGAACCAGTACGCGGTGCCCCGATGGGTTCGGAGCGGCCCGACCTTATTCTGCGCGCAGTATAGCACTCTGTTTGGGGAATACTAGGGGGTACCACGGGCCAACCATCCGCGAATACCGGTGGCCCGTCAGCCGTTGAAAATACTAATTATCTCTATTGTCTATCAATAACATACGCGGCCACGCGCGTCGCCTATCGGCCTGATCGGACTCCACGGGGCGCAAGCTTACGCCTTTTGTTTCTATGGCTTAAGGGACCTTGGGCAGTCCCACCGATGGATCTATCGCCGTCTTCTTTCCAGACTCATTCCCACGCGGCGGAAGCCCTAGCAATCCTCTCATGGGCCTCCCGCTCGCACCGTCTGCGACCCGATTCGGCGCTCGCTCGTTTCTCTCCCCTGCTGGGATGCCTCCGGAAACTCACTATTCTCGCTCGCGCTCTCTCACCCTCCATCTGCACTCAACAACCTTCGCGGGCCCACAGGTAGCTTGGCTCTTCCCTTCTTGTACCCTTTGCCGAAGAGCATAAAGGAAGAAACCACAAGCCAGCACGCAAATCGTTTCCAAAACAACCAGCGCCATGACGCACTCTCAAGTTGAGCGATCAGCCCTTTGCCGCCTTCCCCACCTCTGCGGCACAAGAGACCTCACTCCACCCCAACAGCCTCGCGCAATGGCTATCGGAAAGTCCTCAGGGAGTCATAAGGACTACATTACGAGCTCTTCCTATTTCTCGGAACCAGCGACCCCCAGAACAAAGAGAACGGCTCTGCTGGGGGCGTGGGATTGCGGTTAGAATAGTTGCGAATCAATACGATGCTAACGCCCAGAAGCATTCTGCGCATTGCCAGCCCTCCCTACTTCTTTCAGCCACTGCAAATCCTGAGGCGATTGCGGCTGGAGTATCTCTGGCGCTCAAGGGAAGAAGCTCTTGTGACACTTCCCTGGGGCTTGCCCATCAATATTAATCTCCATGAAGCCGTGGGCAACAATATCGCCGCTGAGGGCTTGTACGAACCGGAAGTGACAGAGACTCTTTGGCGACTAACCGAACCTGGTGACGTGACGATCGACGCGGGAGCCAACATCGGCTACACCACAAGCATTCTCGGTCTCCGCGTTGGTCCCAAGGGCACGGTCCATTCCTTTGAGCCACATCCTCAGGTTTTTGAGTCCCTCAAGGAAAACGTTGCCCTCTGGAAAAAAGATCTCCGCTGCGGTTCCTTTTTACTCCACGAAACTGCCTTGGGGAGGTTAACCGGCAAGGCTTCGCTCAATACCGCTGACTGGTTCCGCAGCAATCGCGGAACGGCGTGGATTGCTGAAACGGCCGATGCCGCTCCCAATCATCAAACCATCGAAGTTCCCATTCAAAATCTGGATAGCATTCTTGGTGAACACGCCCGCGTCGGTGTCTTGAAAATGGATGTGCAGGGATCTGAACTTTCCATACTCCAGGGGATGACTCGTCTACTTCAAAAGCACGCTGTTCGCGATATCGTCTTCGAAGAGGAAGCGCCTTTTCCAGCTCCCTCCCAAGAATTGTTGAAATCCTTTGGTTATTCCCTCTTTGGGATCCAGGGACACTTTACCGGCGTGCGACTTCTTTCGGACACTCAGCCTGCCTTCGATCCGGAATTCGGACCCGTGCCCAATTACCTGGCAACCTGCGACGTCGCAAGGGCGCTTGCCTTGTTCAAGCCACCCCTATGGCGATCCTTCGGCTTGGCCCGCTCATTCCTCGGCCGCTGAGCAGCGCTCAGGCTTCGGCCCAGTCCAGCTTCGTTGACAAACCTATTCGCGGGCCTCAAAATTGACTCTGCCTCGATTTATCGCGCTTGTGCCCAAGTGGCGGAACTGGCAGACGCGCTAGCTTCAGGAGCTAGTGGCCGCAAGGTCGTGGAGGTTCGAGTCCTCTCTTGGGCACCATCTTCTTCTAATCCTGGTTCGCTGTCCCCGCCGTTATATTCCCGCGTGTGCTCACCGATTTTTATTCCGCAGCCATATAGATGTATCGCAGCACAAACACAATCGTCAGGATCCACAGCAGTAATCCCACTTCACGGAATTTTCCCGCCGCCACTTTCGCCACGGTGTACGAAATCACCCCCAGGCTCAACCCCGTCGCAATGCTGAACGTCAGCGGCGTGGCCACCAGCGTCACAAACGCCGGAAACGCTTCGGTGAAATCCTTCCAGTCTACCTGCGCCATGGATTCCGTCATCAGCGCACCCACCAGTATCAGGGCCGGCGCCGTCGCAAATCCCGGAATCGCCGCGGCCACCGGCGAAAAAAACATCGCCACCAGGAAAAGCCCAGCGACCATCACGTTGCTCAATCCCGTGCGCGCACCCGCCGCCACACCCGCCGCGCTCTCGATATAGCTCGTCACCGTCGAAGTCCCCGTCAACGCACCGAACACCGTTCCCACGCCATCCGCCAGCAGTGCGCGGCCCACCCGCGGAATCTTCCCATTCTTGACGAAACCACCTTGTTCGCACACGCCCACCAGCGTCCCCACGTTGTCGAATAAATCCACAAACAGAAAAATGAAGATGATCTCCGCCAGCCCCAGATGCAAAGCGCCCCGCAAATCCAGTTTCAGGAACGTTGCCGAAGGATGGGGCATCGCCAGCACCGCCGATGGCCAGTGCGCCAGTCCCCGGAAAATCCCAAACAGCGTTGTCCCCAGAATTCCCAGCAGGATTGCGCCATTCACGCGCCGTACCATCAGCACCAGCGTCAACACGATTCCCAGGCAAGCGGCTTGCACTTCGCGGTCGGAAAATTTGCCCAAGCCCACAAACGTCGCCGGATTCATCACAACAAGTTTCGCGCTCCGCAATCCCACGAACGCAATGAACATCCCAATCCCGCCCGCCGTCGCATGCTTCAACCCGTGCGGGATGCTGTTCACGATCTGCTCGCGCACCTTCGTCACCGTCAACAGCACAAACAAAACGCCCGAAAAAAACACCGCTCCCAGCGCCGTCGGCCACGGTACGTGCATCCCCAGGCACACCGAATACGTGAAATACGCGTTCAACGACATCCCCGGTGCCATGGCGATCGGATAATTCGCGTAAAGGCCCATCACCAGTGTCGCCACGGCCGCCGCTATGCATGTCGCGAACACCACGCCGTCCGCCGGCATGCCCGCCTGTGCCAATATTTGTGGATTCACCACCACGATGTACGCCATGGTGACGAACGTGGTCACCCCACCCAGCAATTCGCGCCGCACGCTGGTCTGGTTTTCCTGTAAACGAAAAATTCGCTCGATCAAAAAGGTTTCCTGTCGCCTGTGGCCGTCATTTGGGGTTGCGCCGCCACTTTATGGTTCTCTGCCCCGCCTGTCAATCTCAGTTTCCACTCGAATCGCAATCTCTTCTGGCATGCCCGCCTTGCTTCGCTTGGAGTGGGGCCGGTTTTTTCGCGCAAGTGGTTGCACACTTTTCCTTCACCTCATTTACTCCCTTTACACCCTCACTTCCGGAACTCCCCCCACCCAATTCGCACCTGAATCGTGTTGATCCCGGGGTTCGGGTTGGATATCCCCGCATTCGAGATGTGCATGAAACGCACTTCCGCCGTCCAATTGTGCTTCTCGCCCAATATGTGCGCGCCCAACGCCCCGCTCGACGTGAAGTTCACGTGCGAAGTCCCTTCGGGCACCTTCGTGTTCGTGAACAGCGTCCCGCCCTCAATCTCGAAATACGGTTTCACTTTTTTCGGCGTCGTCAGGATCCACTTGAACGCAAACGGATTCACGCCTGCTCCGTACGCCGTATTCGTACTCTGCACAATGGCCCACGCCGGTACGGCATCCAGCGCGTACTCCAATTGCCCCCGCAGGAATCCCGGCCCGTGCGGCGAGGTAATCACGATGCCGTAGCGCAAGCCCAGGTTCCACACGCCCGTGCCAGACTGGCTCCCGTTAATCCCATGGCCGCCCCCAGTCCACACCTGCCATTCGCTGCTCGCCCCCTCAGGCCCCGCTTGAGCGCAACTCCTCCGTGCACACATCAGCAAGCTCACAACACACAACGTCAGAATCATCCCGCTCTTTTTCACGCCATCTCTCCCCTCAAGCCGATTCCGCACAATATCCGAAACAACCCACTCTAGCAATCGGGGAAGAGAACCGGGCAGCGCTGCGGCTCCCGGCGGTTCGTTTCATTCATTTGATTTTTGAACGGAAGATAAAGAGACGTCACAATTCGAGCAAGATAACAACATGCTTACGCGTTTGTTCCCTGCAAATTGCCAAGACGTTTAGGCCTGGCAGATGGGACGGGCCTGCGGTTCTACGGAGCGCGGCCTTCGCTGCTCAATGCCTGCGCAAACAGTCTCCACTCAATTATAGTAAGGTGTAGAGTTCGGAATCTGCAGACGCATTGGGCAATCGTGGCGTTGGTAAAGGAATGATCCGCGATCTAATCAGTTATACCCTGAACAACCGATTTATAGTGCTGGCGCTCGCCGCCCTTCTGCTTATATGGGGCGCGGTTTCGTTTCACAATCTGCCGGTTGAAGCGTATCCCGACGTAGCGAATAACTACGTCCAAATCATTACCCAGTGGCCGGGCCGCGCCGCGGAAGAGGTGGAGCAGCAAGTCACCATCCCGATTGAAATTCAGATGAACGGGATTCCCCATCTGGAGCACCTGCGCTCCGTGTCGCTCTTCGGACTTTCCAGTGTGATGCTCATCTTCGACGATAATTCAGTGAACGATTGGAACCGTCAGAAGGTTTTGGAAAGACTCGCTCAGGTCACCCTGCCCAACGGTCTGCAGCCACAGATGGGGACGGACTGGAGCCCAGTCGGGCAGATCTACTGGTATTCGTTGAAGAGCACGAATCCTGGGTACGACCTGATGGAATTGAAGTCCATCGAGGATTGGACGCTGGAAAAGCAGTTCAAGTCGGTTCCCAATGTCGTGGATGTTGTGAGCTTCGGCGGCGTCACGCGCGAATACCAGGTCCAGGTCGATCCCGACAAACTGGTGGCCTACGGACTCAGCATCAGCCAGGTTGAACAGCAACTCGGCAGCAACAACACGAACGCGGGTGGGAGCTTCATTAAGGCGGGCCTGCAGCAGGTCAATGTGCGTGTGGTGGGTCTGTACAAGAGTGTGCAGGACATCGAACAGACCGTGATCGCGGCCAAGAATGGCACGCCACTTCGCGTGAAAGACATCGCGATCGTGACCCAGGGCCCAAAGATCCGCCTTGGGCAAATCGGAAAGGCCATTCATCGTGAAGACGGAACGGTCCTCGACAATGAAGATACTATCGAAGCCATCGTTCTACTCCGTAAGGCTGCGAACGCGGACGAGACCCTGGCGCGCATCCACGACAAAGTCAAAGAACTGAACGAGCACATCCTGCCACCGGGCGTGAAGATCGTCCCCTTTCTTGACCGCAGTGAACTGGTGCATCTCACGACGCACACCGTGCTCCACAATCTGACCGAAGGCGTGCTGCTGGTTTCCATCATTCTGTTTTTCTTCCTTGGCAATGTCCGTGGAGCAGTTATCGTCGCCCTGACCATTCCCTTCTCGCTCCTGTTTGCCTCGATCTGCCTGGACCTGAACAAAATCCCCGCGAATCTCCTCTCCCTCGGAGCGCTTGACTTTGGCATGGTCGTGGATGGAACCGTGGTCATTATTGAAAACATCGTTCGTCATTTTGCGATTGACGCCAACGCCGAAAAAACGCCGTGGGAATGCATTCGCGATGCCGTGAGCGAGGTGCTCCGGCCGGTCTTTTACGCGCGCGCGATCATCATCACCGCTTATCTGCCGATTTTTACGCTGCAGAGTGTGGAGGGGCGTCTTTTCAAGCCTATGGCATGGACGGTCTCGTTCGCTTTGGTGGGGGCTCTGATCTTCTCGATCGCCATCGCTCCGGTTCTGGCGCTTCTCCAATTTCGTCACGGAATGCATGAATGGCGAAACCCCGTGATGCACGTCTTAAGAGAGCGATACCGCAAAGCAGTGCGCTGGGCAATCCGGCATCACGGCGTCACAGTGGGCGTCGGAGGCGCAGCCTTTGCCTTGGCTGTCTTCCTCCTGGTTAGCGGCGTAATCGGGTCGGAGTTCTTGCCGCACCTCGATGAAGGCGCCATTTGGGCGCGTGGCACGTTGGCGCCGAGCACGGGCCCGGATGAAGGAACACGCGTAATGAACAAGGCCCGGCTCATTCTCGCATCCTTTCCCGAGGTCACCCAGGTGGTCTCTCAGGTGGGTCGGCCAGATGACGGCACCGACACGACGGGATTCTTCAACACAGAGTATTTCGTGGACTTGAAGCCAAAGAACAAATGGCGGCCTGTGTTTCGTGAAGACAAGGACGAACTCATCGCGGCAATGGATCGTGAGCTAAGCCAGATTCCCGGAGTTCTCTGGAATTTCTCACAGCCCATCTCGGACAACATGGAGGAAGCGGTCAGCGGAGTCAAAGGGGAGCTGGCCATCAAGATGTACGGCGAAGACCTGAGAGTGCTCGAAGAAAAGGGCGATGAAGTGGTCAACGTCATGCGTGGCGTCGCGGGAATTGAAGACTTGGGCCTGTTTCGCGTGCTCGGCCAACCCAACCTGAATATCACCGTAGATCGGCTGGAAGCGGCGCGCCACGGAATCAATGTGGCGGATGTGCAAGACGCCGTGGAGACGGCCGTGGGCGGGAAAGCGGTGAGTCAGGTCCTGCAAGGCGAGCAGCGATACGACCTTGTGGTCCGCTACCAGGCTCCTTATCGCGAAACGCAGGAAGCTATTCAGAAGATTCGCCTGCTCTCGCCCACGGGTGAGCGCGTCTCGCTGGCGCAACTGGCCCAAGTGGATTCCCGCGATGGAGCGTCGGAAATTTATCGCGAGGAGAATTCACGATACGTGGCCATCAAATACAGCGTGCGGGGGCGCGACCTGGGCAGCGCCGTTGAAGAGGCCATGAAACTGGTTACACAGCGAGTGAAGCTGCCCGTGGGATATCACATTAATTGGGCTGGGGAATATGAAAGCCAAAAGCGATCGCAAAAGCGGTTGATGATAGTGGTGCCGATTACCATCATCGCGATCTTTGTGATCCTCTACACCATGTTCTCTTCACCCAAATGGGCTACGTTGATCCTGGCCAATGTGGCCATCGCGCCCATCGGAGGATTGCTCGCTTTGCTGCTGACCGGAACGCATTTTAGCGTCTCCACTGGGGTGGGCTTCCTCGCGTTGTTCGGCGTGTCGGTGGAAACGGGTGTGATCATGCTCGAGTACATCAATCAACTGCGCGCCGCTGGTTACTCCATCGAAAATGCGGCCGTCGAAGGCGCCGTGCTGCGGCTGCGCCCCATCATGATGACAATGCTTGTGGCCAGTCTTGGCTTGTTGCCGGCGGCGCTCTCTCGCGGTATCGGCTCGGATTCGCAACGGCCCTTCGCGATTGTCATCGTTGGGGGTCTGATGGGCGCGCTTCTCCTGAGCATTTTCCTGCTTCCCGCGCTCTACGTTTGGGTCGCGCGGGACGGCGATAAGCTTCCGGCTCCCGAAGGAAAGTTCGACGAAGGCGTCTAGGACGAGTTCATCACATAATTGGGAGCTGATCTCTTCCTGCATTCACATCAACAATTCAATATCGCCGCGGTTTCTGTGTGACGCGTTTCACCGTCCTGCGACATGGTGCATCTGCGGATTGATCAGCTCACTCCCGTAGATTACTTGCATCCAATTTGTGTTGTAGACTGCGTTGCACACCAGGACGGATGAACGCTCGAAACTCAAAATGCGGCTGCGGCAGGGAGAATTCCGATGGCACTTAGCGCGATGGACGATTCGGGAAATCCGGTGGATTGGTGGTTCATGTATAAGGTCGCCGGCGATTCCACAAGCGGCAGCGGGATAAAAGTCACGGGGACCGAGTACGTGTACTTCGATGCGAATGCTCCGTCGAACGCAAAGCTGGCGCTATCCGCTCACCATGTGGATCAGGATGGAGCGCTGCCCAACACTTTGAAACAGGTTTATGTCACCCAGGGTGCATCCACCCAGCACCTCGGCTGGTTTTTCTATAATGACGAGAATCCCATCAATGGACAGGTCGTCGGCTCGCGAGGTCATACCAAGGGTGTTCTGGCGTTCGACCTGGGCACGAACTCGGCGTTCTGGCTGATCCAATCCACGCCTAAATTTCCGCCTGCGGGCAGTTACAGTTTCCCGAAGTCCGGAATACCCAACGCTCAGACCCTCCTTTGCATTACTCTGCAGGACGCCACCGTTGCTCTGGCGCTGGCGAAGCAGATGTATGCCGTGCAACAGCCCAATGTGTACTTGGCTTCGCGCGTTCCGATGGATTTGACCAATCAGCCGAACGATCCTCGCGTGCTATTGATGCAAGACCAGGTGGCCAAGGGCAACACCCCGCTCAGCGCGGTAATACCGTTCCACTCGAAGGGCGGCACGAAATTCATGTCCATGGCGAAAAACGCCACCTGGGGCCTGGATTTCTACAATGATTTGGTCGGACCCGCACTCCACGACAACTTGGACGTGGAAACCTGGGAGCACGATCCCACGCCGCCTCCCTTGGACAGCGACAAGATCCATACCGTTGTGGACATGAAGGGCATCAACCTTCTACCACTCGGAATTGATATTTCCTGGCCGGAACCCGATGACCACGCCAAAATCGCCATCTCTGCCAGGAGCGAGTTGACTCACTTCGTCTGCGTCGGTGACATCAATTTCACCATCGCGCAGCGCAAGCGCGGCGGCGGCACCGTGGCCTTCCAGTGCGAAGCCCTTTGGAGCAGCCTTTCCCAAATCCTCGTTGGAGTCACCACACACCTGAAACCCGGTTCACTCGCCGCGAAGATTCAAGCCGCATTCCAATCCCAAGAGGCGGCAAAAACGAAAAGATCCAAAAAGATTCGGTAGAACGTTTCGGGGGACTTGGATCCGTGGACCGTCTCCGAAATGCGCAAAGGCTTGCTCAACCAATATTCCACTCAGAACCGTTTAGGCAACGCCAGGGAAATCCGAGGCGATCACGTGCCTGTGCTCGAATGCAGTGAGGTTTGTAAATCGTCGCGCATGTGGGCCTTTGGCATTTCGGTGTTGAGCGCGCGGGTTAACGTTATTACGACTTGTGCTCTTCAAAGAAGCCGTTGTACACCAGACCGGCGACCGCTCCGCCGATAATGGGTGCCAGCCAGAACAGCCACAGTTGGTGGATGGCCCAGCCGCCGACAAACAGAGCGGGACCCGTGCTGCGTGCTGGGTTGACAGACGTATTCGTTACTGGGATTCCTATCAGGTGAATCAATGTCAACGCGAGACCAATCGCAATCCCTGCAAAGCCGGCTGGAGCGCGCCGGTCAGTTGCCCCGTGGATCACCAGCACAAAAAAGAAGGTGAGCACAACTTCGGTAATAAAACAGGCCAGGAGCGAGTAGCCGCCCGGTGAATGCAAGCCATATCCATTAGATGCAAATCCACCGCTTAATTGGAAACCTTCCTTACCGCTGGCGATGGTGTACAACACCGTGCTGGCCAGAAGAGCTCCCAAGACTTGAGCAATGATATAAGGAATTACCTCAGAGAACGGGAAGCGTTTGCCCACCGCCAGGCCCACGGAGATCGCAGGATTCAGATGGCAGCCGGAAATGTGGCCAATGGCATAGACCATGGTCAATACAGTGAGGCCGAACGCGAAGGCGACCCCTAGGAAACCAATCCCAAGTTGCGGAAACGCCGCATCCAGGACGGCGGCGCCGCATCCTCCAAAGACCAGCCAAAATGTCCCAAGGAATTCCGCTGCAAGTTTTTTCGATAGAGGCATAATCAAATTCCTTTCGAGATCGACACCAAACCATTAAGCAGAAAAAATGGGGAACGGAACTGCACTTTTGGTGGGTGAATTCTACCGAATGCAGAGATTCAGGACAAGGTGACGGAAGGAAATATAACTGTTTCGGCGAAGGCGAAACTTGTTAGATAGTCGAGCAATCGGAAACTGACTCTCTGCCAAAAGACCACGACACTCACTTCCACCGCCGACGTTTTCAGATTTTTGGGAATTCCGTCCATATAAGGATAAGGGAGGCAGGCCAGGTCTTCCCGCCTCCCTCTTATTCCCCTTTCGGGGAATCCAACCAGCCTGACGGAGGGCGGCTAGTTGGTCGTGTGTTGGCCTGCCTATGAAACCCTTGTACCACGAAAAAGGTTTCAACTATTTTCAAAAACTTGTCTAGAATTGGTCTGCACCTGCTTCGCTCACAGAAAGGGCCATGCTATGCCTCGCCCCTCCCACCTGAATCTCGACGATATCCTTCGTTTTCTTCAACTTAGAAATGACCCCGTTTCTATGGAAGACCTTTCCCGCGGCCTCCAGGTGAAAAAAAATAACCGCCGCCCCCTCCTCCAGATGCTCGCCAAACTGCAATCCCGCGGCCTCGTTGAGGAGCTTTCCCATGGACGTTTCCTGCTTCGCCGCTCGCGTCGCGATCCTGCTCCTGCTCCCGAACTACCTCCAGAAAAAATCGCCCAACAGAAAGCGGCATCCCGCGACGAAATCAAGGGCCGCCTCGTTCTTCATCAGGATGGCTACGGCTTCGTTGTACCTGATGTTGCGCTGCCCAACGTGGATGGCGATATTTTTATCCCGCGCGACTCCGTCGAAGATGCCATGCATGGTGATCATGTCGTCGCTAAAATTGCCCGCCTCAGTGGCCACTCCGGCGCGCGCCGTGCCGAAGGGCGCATTGTGCGCATTGTCGGCCGCGCGCATCCATCCATCGTCGGCCAGTTCCACTATACTTCCCGCGGCAGTGTGGTCTCCCCTTATGATGCGCGCGTCCAGCACGACATCGAGCTCCTGGCCGGCGAAGAACTCTCCGCAGCTCTCCGCGAACAGCTTCTCCCTTCCGCCAGGGAATCCAGCCGTCACAAGCGTCTTCCCCACATTCCCAAACTCGACGGCGCTGTCGTCAACGTCGAACTCCTCCGTTATCCGCGTGGCGGCGCCGCACCCACTGGCCGCGTTATCGAAATCCTCGGTCGTCCCGGCGAACTCGGCGTGGACACCGAAATTATTATCCGCAAGCACCATCTTCCGCACACCTTTCCTCCCGAGGTTTTGCAGGAGTCCGAGCGCCTAGCTCTGCCCGTTTCCGAAAACGATCGCGCTGGCCGCGAAGATTTTCGCGAGTTACCCATCGTCACCATTGACGGCGAAACGGCGCGTGACTTCGACGACGCCGTTTATGTCGAACGCCGCGACGATGGCGGCTGGCTCCTTCAAGTGCACATCGCCGACGTCGCTCACTATGTTCGCCCTGAATCGCCTCTCGATCGCGAAGCTCGTCTCCGCGGCAATTCTGTCTACTTCATTGATCGCGCTGTTCCCATGCTTCCCGAAGCTCTCTCCAACGGCATTTGCTCGCTCAATCCCCGCGAAGAGCGTCTCGTCCTCAGCGCCATCATGCACTTCGATGCCGCCGGACGCATGCTCAACTCCTGGATGGTGCCCGGCATCATCCGCTCCATCGAGCGCATGACCTACACCAATGTCAACAAGGTCCTCGAGGGCGATCCGGAAATGACCGCGCGCTACTCCCAGCTCAATCACCATTTCCGCGCCATGAAAGGCCTTGCCCTGCTTCTCAACGCTCGCCGCGCGGAAAATGGCTCCGTCGACTTCGATCTCCCCGAGCCCGTCATCTCCTTCGACGCGCAGCAGCAGATGACAGGCGTCTCCCGCAGCGAGCGCAACATCGCTCACCGCATCATCGAGGAGTTCATGCTCGCTGCGAATCGCGCCGTCGCGCACCAACTCAATTCGCGCGGAATCAAGGCGCTGCATCGCGTTCACGAAAAGCCCGATGGCCGCAAAGTCCTGGAATTCGAAGAACTCGCCCGCGCTTTTGGCTATTCTCTCGGCGTCGAGGATCTTCACCAGCGCGAAGTCGCCGTGCGCCACGGCCGCGTTCCCGCTCCCGCAAAAGCCGGCCGCCCCGATTCTTTCGGCAAAGGCCGCGAACGCCAGCAGCGCGTTGCTCTTCCTGTCGACGACCTGCGCATCACGCCACAGCATTATCAACGCTTGGTGCAAAAGCTTGCTGGCAAACCCGAGGAACGCATCCTTTCCTACCTCATGCTGCGTTCGTTGAAACAGGCGCGCTATTCCGCCGATTCACTTGGCCACTTTGCTCTCGGCTTTGAGGAGTACACGCATTTCACTTCGCCCATCCGCCGTTATCCTGACCTCATCGTTCATCGCATCCTGAAATGGGCCATCACTCATCCGGATATTGCGCCGCCCTCTTTCATCAAGCCGGTCGTCGGCGCTGAAGCCACGCTCTACTCCGAAAACCATCTCGCAGAAATCGCTGCTGAAGCCTCCGAGACCGAGCGACGCGCCGCCTCCGCCGAGCGCGAACTCATCAACTGGAAAACGGCGCAGTATATGGAACAGCGTCTCGGTGACGAATTTGATGGCCTGATTATTTCCGTTCAGAAATACGGCTGCTTCGTCGAACTTTTCGATCTTTTCATCGAAGGCCTGCTTCCCATCGGCGCACTCGAAGAAGCCGCCGGCGCGCGTTGCGTTTTTCGCGAGAGCGATCACGCCATCGTCGCCATGGGAGAATCCGGAGGCGCCCGCCGCGGACGTTCTAACCGCCGCAAATCCGCGCCCCCGCTGATCTGGAAACTGGGAGATCGCATTCGCGTGCGCGCGGAACGCATCGATCCGATGCGCCGCCGCGTCGAATTTGCCCTCGTCTCATCTGCTTAGCTCAGGGCGAGGGAATTACACGGGCTTGGTGCTGGCGTTGAGCAAGCTGACTTCTGGGAGCGAGTTACTCGCCGTTTCGGGAACCTGCGGCTTCAAGCACAATTCCGCGGCTTCCGTGATGCTCTGCGATTCCTGCTGTTTCAGCGTCAACCAATTGCCAAACGTGGCTTTCTCTCGCGCAATTCCGTCCAGATTGCGCCGCAGTCTTTCTCCGTAACGCGCTTTCACGCGCTCGAGTTCGGCCTGAATCTGTACGTTTTCTTCCGCCTTCTGCGCCAGTAAAGCTTCAAACTGTTTCCGCTGCTGCGCTTCGTAGGCGTCAATGGCTTCCTGGCGAACCTTGGCATCCTGCAACACTTCGTCCACGGAAATCCCTGCGGCATCGAGAGCCATCAGGACCGACGCGCGTTTTATATCCTTCGATGTTCCGCGGATATGCTCGCTGTGCAGCATCTCAATCACCTTGTTGATGCTGTAGCCTTTCCGCGGATTCATGATTCCGGCCGCGCGGTAAATGTCTTCCATGGCCAACAGCTCAATCTGTGAGTTCGCGGCACTCTCTTCCACAGGTTTCGCGGCGACCTGCTCCACGCGAGGCGTTGGAACGGGTGCGCGATTCACGGTTTCACTCTTGGCCGTTCCGTTCCCAGCGGCGTTTCCGTGGAGACTGTCCTGGTTTTCGTCTTTGTGTCCCATCTCGAACCATTTGCGCGGCATACGTTTCCTTTC
>Ga0181532_10003448_pt1 | contig 14181 bp, 11 predicted proteins | sample PEATcosm2014_Bin_33_FD_119768 | JGI IMG/M metagenome (GOLD analysis project Ga0181532, IMG submission 119768) | Peatland microbial communities from MTU Mesocosm Facility, Houghton, MI, USA - PEATcosm2014_Bin11_30_metaG | ecosystem: Environmental > Terrestrial > Soil > Wetlands > Peat | place...
GCTTTGTCGTTTCCTTACCTTTTGGCTCCTCTCATCTTTCAAAGGAGCGCATGGGACACTCCACAGACGACCAGGCCCGCGCGCGACAGCGGACGATGTTCGAGAATGAAGCGCTGGGGTGGTTGCCCGTTGCAGCGGAGCGCAGAACGGGACCCGGTGGCGCCAACGCGGCTAACGCAAGACTGCTCTTCGGGCGTGCACCCAGCATTTTGATGGTGGAAGACAATGCAGACATGCGCGACTACGTCCGTCGCCTTTTGCAGGAGGACGGATACGAAGTGGAGACTGCGGGAGATGGGCAGGAAGCGCTCGGGCTTGCGGCGAAGAAAAGTTACGATTTGATTCTAAGCGACGTGATGATGCCGAAGCTGGACGGAGTGCAACTTCTACGGGCGATTCGAAAAGACCCCAACATCATGACCACCCCTTTCGTGCTGCTCTCCGCGCGAGCGGGCGAAGAGTTCCGCATTCAGGGCCTGCGCGCTGGCGCGGACGATTATCTTGCGAAGCCTTTCAGTGCCCGCGAGTTGCTTTCGCGCGTTTCCGCCTTGATTGATTCGCGCATGCGTCGTCGGGATTCCGAGGAGCGGCTCAATTTAGCGCTAGAACTTGGCAGGATGGGAACGTGGGATATCGACCTTGGTGCAAATGTGAATGTAATGTTCTGGTCCCCAGGCCAATATGAATTGCTCGGATATTCTCCAGAAGAGTGTGAGCCCTCCTGGAAGGCGTGGATCGAGCGCACACATCCCGAAGACCGGCCGGTGGTTCTGAAGCGCTGGGAGGCTGCTAAAGAAAATCATCTCGACTTCCGCACGGAATACCGCTTATGCCTCCCGGGGGGCGCGATTCGCTGGATCGAGGCCAAAGCGCGTTTTTTCTACAACGATGGAGGAAAGGCCTATCGTGCAATCGGAGTTTCGCGAGATGTGACGGAGAGGAAGCGAACAGAAGAAAAACTCCGGAGCGGTCGAGACCGCTTGTTGGAAGAGGTGAAAGGCCATCGAGTCGCATTGCAGCAGAGCGAGCAGGAAGTGGCGACGCAGGGGGAACTTCTTGACATGGCCAATGATGCCGTGTTTATCAGCGATCTGGAAAACAAAATTTCCTACTGGAACCGGGGGGCCGAGCGCCTGTACGGCTGGAAAAAAGAGGAAGCCATCGGAAGGAATGCCTCGCAATTGCTGCAGACCGAGTTCCCGGTTTCCTATCAGCAGGTAATCTCAATCCTCGAGCGCAAAGGAGTGTGGGAAGGGGAGCTTCAACAGACTACGCGCTACGGGCATCGCATGACCGTCGCCAGCAGGTGGACTTACCGGCGCGATGCAGAAGGAATGCCTATAGGCTGGCTCGAAATCAATTCAGATTTAACACTCCAGAAGCAATCGCAAGAAGCGGCACGCCGGCTGAGTGCGCGCATTTTACAGGTGCAGGATCTCGAACGGCGTAAGCTGGCGCGCGAACTGCATGACAGTCTTGGTCAATACCTTGCTAGCCTCAAAATAAACATCCGGTCGTCGATGCGGGACGTCAAGTCAGAATCGTCCTATAAGCTGTTGGCTGAATGCACAGAAATACTGGAACGGTGCCTCGTGGAGACCAGGACGATTTCCTACCTTCTCCATCCTCCGCTCCTCGACGAAACCGGTCTCGCCTCCGCGATTCGCTGGTATGTCGAAGGATTCGCCCAGCGCAGTGGTATCGAGGTGTCTCTGCACATTCCAGAGACGATTCCACGCTTTTCAGATGAGATCGAAACCGCAGTATTCCGGATTCTGCAAGAAAGCCTGACCAACGTCCACCGCCATGCAAAGACCGATCGCGTGCGAATCACCTTCGAGGTTGGGCCGCATACGGTTTTGCTGAGCGTAAGGGATTACGGCTGCGGGATCCCGCAAGAGCGACTCCGCTCTTTTCTGGAGCGCAACGAGGGAGCCGGCGTTGGCTTAGGTGGGATGAGAGAGCGCGCGCGGGAACTAGGCGGCCTGCTGTCGGTCGCGGCGGGCGAAAAGGATAAAGGAACGGTGATATCTGTTGAAATCCCCATCGTAGCGCGGGAGTCCCAGGATCTAGACTCGGGGGAAGCTATTGGCACAGAGAGTGTTTCCTAGAATTGTCCATTCCGAAAATGTTCTGCTCCAGTGTGACATCCTGGTTTGTGAGAGAACGTATTCGCTCAATGCCATCTCATGCAGGCCGAGACGAATGAGCAGCAGCCAAGTAGGGCGCTCGTGCCTCTTCATTATTTACGATTTTTGCGACAACTTCACACAACGGACACTCCCGAGTATGCTTGCCCAAAAAGGCATACGATTTTGCAAAGTCAGCTTGCAAGCGAACTAACTCGCCGCCGAGTTCCTTGCCCCGCAATCCCATTTGCCAGGCTTCCTGCCGTCGCTTTGCCCAGCTCGCCAGAGCGTTCTGACACTGCTCAAGCAATTGCTCATATTGCGTACAAAACACTGTCTTAGACGACTGCTTCTCATTCTTCGTTTCCATTTGCTCTCCTCTACACGATACCTGGGGTCCCAGGAGTATGAGTCATTTCAATAAACTCAAGCGTTCCATAAACTGAATGAACTCGGCTCTTGTTAAGCAATTGGTTAACCATTTCTAAAGACCCTAAATCCGCATTCCACGTCATTTTTCCAGCACGAAGCCAAGGCGCGCAGAAGAATTTGTTCCTGGCACCGGAAACATTTTCTGATCTGCGTCCTAGTATTCGCTTATCTACAGGGAATTCGCGAGATATGTCAGGAGAAAGAAGCGGAATAAGGACAATCAAGTGGTCACTATGTGGAAAGCATGCTCGCGCCACTGGAGCTTCCCCAAGCTTGCTTCTTCCCAGAAAACTACGAGCAATCTTGTAAAAGTGGTCAGGCCGCTCCCGTCGCGTATTCGATTAAATGCTGGGCAGGACCCAAAACATCGCCTACGTCCCGGTATGTCGGTTGAGTCGAAGGCTTTGCTTCACTCATTCAGAGGGGACAAACTGGCCGCCATCGATATACACACAGTTCTAACTGGACTTCTTACGGGGCACCTTGGTTCCCTTTTTCCGGGCTTCCGAGAGTCCAATCGCGATCGCTTGATTTCTGCTTCTTACTCGGCCGCCCTTTCCGCCCTTACCTGACCGCAATGTTCCATGCTTTCGTCGCTCCATAGCACTTTTCACCGATTTGCTTGCTCCGCTTCCGTATCTTGCCATCGTTTCCTCCCGTCGCTTTATATTTGCAAGTTGAGACTATCGGGATCCTGCGATCTTCCAAGCCTCTTCTTGCTTCTCTTCGTAATCGTCAATTGCCTTTGCCAGGCCGTTCAGGGCTTCCGCAGTCGTTTCAAGGATCCTGTCGGGCACGCTCTGCGGCCCTGTTCAAGAATCACTTTAGCAACCAATTAACAATCGGATCGTTCCCTTGCCAATGCGTGGTCCCTGCTCCAGATCCGTTGTAATCCGGGGAACTTGCCGCACCTTTAGCGTCGATTCTGCTGATTGCATCATGACAACACCTTCGCTTGAAATGTTGGGTAGGCTCGAAGTGTGGGGTCGGTTGTGTGTTGGGTTAGCGCGATCGCGCAGTACACCGGCAACCCGCGCTTTCACGCGGTTCTGGAGCTGGTAAAAATGTGTATAAACAGAGAGACGATTGCGATGAGCAACAATATGTGGATCAGGGCGCCGGCTACATGGAAAACCAGGAACCCTCCAATCCAGAAAATGAAAAGGAGCGCTGCGATCGCCAGAAATGGTCCGAATCTCATAAGCCTCCTCCTCTGGAAACAAAAAACTTCCGAATTGCGATGAACCGATGCTTCTTCTTCCAGGCTACAGCGCCACTCTACGGTCCTTGTGCTTCTGTGACTATAAGAGCGTCCCTTGAGAACCAGCCAAAAGAGCCATTAGTTTTGAATTCACGCGGTTTTGCGAAGCCTCCTGGACTTTCCGGCCTTCGCGTCAGGTCGAGCATTTGCCAGGCTCTTTTTTAGCGCCGACATCAGATCGATCACCGGAGCAAGTCGTGCAGGCTGTTCTCCTTTCGGGACAGCCCGGCCTTTCGCCTTGCTTTCAATCAGTTGCTTCACGCGCGCCTGGTATTCATCGCGAAATTCCTCCGGGTGGAAGGGCTTGACGAGCGTCCTGGCAAATTTCTCGCCGAGGGTGATTTCCTCTTTTTTCAGATCCTTCACGGCAGTCTGCCTATACTTTTCCACTGCATGAATCTCGTTCGGATAGAAAATCGTGTGAAGCGTCAAACCTTGCAGGCAAGGACGGATGATCACGATGCACTCGCGCTGGTGCAGCGTCACTCTTGCGATCGCCGCATAGCCCATTTGCTCTAGAGTTCTTAAGAGAAGAACATAAGCCCGCTTGCCGCCTTCTTCAGGAACCGCGAAGTACGAGCTCTCGAAAAAGATAGGATCGACTTCGTTGAGTTTCACAAATTGAAGAATTTCCATCTCTTTCGAAGATTTGGGTTGAATGCTCTTGAGTTCCCCGGACTCCAGCAGCACAAACTTATCCTTGTCGGTCTCGTATCCCAAGGCCACTTCGTCGCGGGCGACGACCCGTTCATCATAAGGACAATACAGTTGGTGATGAATTCGTGTGCCGCATTCGCGGTGAATTTCATGAAAGCGCGTGTGCGTATAACGCGCCGCGACAAAAAGACGAATAGGGATTGAAATCAGGCCAAACGTGATATGTCCCTTCCACACTGTCGACGCCATAATTCCCCCTTACTGTTTTCGATGATGCCAAGTCCAAGTATGTTTTAGGATTTCCACCTCTATACCTGATTTACCCGATGGACCATAAAATCCGCGCGTGGCACCATCTGAGACGATTTACAGCTTTTCTTCGATCGAGGAGGCGGCCCCGTACGCTTCAGAGATGGAGCGCGAGGGCTGGGACGGGCCGTCCTCCTCGTCCAATTCTTTTTCCTGCTTCACATTCCGCTTTCGGAGTTTCAAATTCCTTTGTTATCAGGTAGGCCACTGCTCAGATTTACGTTGAAACTGGGAGTGGCAACGTACTGCATGCGCACTACGTTGCCTACTGCTGATCGCCAGAAGAGAATTCCGAGTTTTTGCTTACCGGCCCGCTCCCCGCACTGATATATCTTGTGTCTTCGAGCTGACGGAGGATTCGCTAGTTGTGGAAATATCCTGCGCTCCCGTGTGTTTCAGGACTTCCTTTGCGCGATCGATTTCTTCCGAAGTGTCGCAATGCACTGACGTCAGAATACCGCCCTTCTGCAAACGTCCCTCATAGCGCTTGGCTTCGTACTCCGGAATTCCCAATCCCACCAGGGCACCTGCAAATCCGCCAACGGCGCCGCCTACGCCAATCCCCGCCAGCGCCGCCATGATAGGACCCGCTGCGATAAACGGGCCGATGCCGGGAATAGCTAACGCTCCGATGCCCGCCAGCCATCCAAGTGCTCCACCGACTACCGCTCCGGTACCCGCGCCGGCAGCTGTGCCCTCTGGAGCTTTTGTTGCCTTATCTGTTGCCAGTTCCCTAGGGCCAAGATTCTCCGGCAACAAGATCGAAATATCGGTACTCGCAAAGCCTGCTTCCCTCAGATTGGTGATCCCGGCTTCCACTGCACTCCTGGATGTGTAAATTCCAACCACGGATTTATTTTTTGCCATGTTCTCGTTCCCCTTTCAGATTCAAAGCGTCGTCGAGTCGCAGACGGGTCACGCCTGCGGGACAAATTGGAGCAACGTCAAAAGGTTGTCAGATAGGAGGGATCGTTCCAATCAGGCGAACGCTGCAGGCGGCGGTTCGCATCACCCGACTGCCCCTATGCAGAGAAAGGAAGCGAATAGTCTGTTTTTTTTTCGCAATCGCTGCAGGATTCTTTCCTTTTGTCTCCATGCTTTTCTGGATGGGCCGCTCTTCTTTGAAGTGATTTCATATGCATTGCAAAAAAGGAATCGCCACAAAGCTATTTCTCTACTTCCGGAAAGGAAAAGGAAATTATTTTATGTCCAAGCGAAGCAAAAAGAACGAATACGATCAGTTGCGCGACCTTCTATTGCATACTCGCGAAGAACTCAGTCGCCGCGTTGAGCAACGCCGCCAGGAGATGATGATCATGGATCAGGAGCCCGAGGACGAAGTGGGGGTGGCTCTGCGCAATTCTTCCACCGGAACAGCCATTGCCAATATCGAGCGCGAAGTACGCACCCTGGCCGAAATCGATCTTTCAATTCGCCGCATGGAAACCGGCAAATACGGTATTTGCGGCGTCTGCGAAGAGACAATTCCAATGGCTCGCCTTAAGGCCATTCCGTGGACGCGTCGCTGTGTTGAGTGTGCGGGGGGCGGCCTGTCTCGCGGCGAACAAGTCAGTAGAAGGTTAGATCGCCAGCAAGACCTTCTCTCAACTCCATAGCGATTGCCGTTTAATTTTGGGTGGAAACAACTGACACTGCAACTTTGAGCAACGAAATCGCAGTCGAATAGCAGGCCAGTGATTGCTACTGGCTTCTCGAATGCTTGTCGAGCCGAAGTCCTACGTTCTGCTAGCGAGATGACCTATCAGCGAGATCACAAACAGTGCCAGGAAAATATAAAAGATAATCTTGGCAATGCCCGCAGCTGCAACTGCAATTCCGCCAAAACCTAATACTGCGGCGATCAGCGCGATCACAAAAAATCCAAGAGCCCAACGTATCATCATGACCTCCAAGGGAGCTAAACTGACGGCCGCCAAAAAGACAGGAATAGCCCAAATTGAACTCGCTCCTCCCTTTTCAGCTTGTACCTAAATAGCCAGCTTCGGGCCAGGCTTCCATACTGCGGGAACCTTAATTTTCCTCCCGTCCAATTGTATCGATTCTCCTCCCGTTGTCCTGCCTCAGTTGGAAATGGAGAGAGCGTTCATCCGTTAAGATAACGGAGCGAACACATGAAAAAGCAACGGAAGCACTACACGCCGGAAGAGAAGGTCGCCATTCTGAGGCGGCATTTGGTGGAAGGGGTGCCGATCTCGGACCTGTGTGACGAACGGGGGCTCCAGCCAACCGTCTTCTACCGCTGGCAGAAGGAGTTCTTCGAGAACGGAGCCGCAGCTTTCCAGCAGAGAGGCCGGACCAACCATCAGCCCGAACAGGAACGGATCGCTTATCTGGAGCAGAAAATCCAGACGAAGGATGAAGTTCTGGCCGAATTGATGGCGGAGCATGTTGCCCTAAAAAAAAGAGTTGGGGAACTCTAACCGGGGTTTGGGTTCCGCATGACACGCGGGACCAGATCGTGGAGTTTGTCCGGCGCTGGTCGGAGAAGACCGAGATCAGCGCCGGGCGGTTCATCCGCTGGCTCGGCATCACCGCCAGCAAGTTTTACGGCTGGCGCGAGCGCTACGGACGCGTGAATGAGCACAATGGTTGGGTTCCCCGGGACTTTTGGCTGGAGGAGTGGGAGAAGCAGGCGATCATCGCGTTCCATCTGAAGAATCCGCTGGAAGGATATCGGCGGCTGACGTTCATGATGCTGGACGCCGAAATTGTGGCGGTGAGTCCAGCTAGCGTGTGGCGGGTGCTGAGGCGGGCGGGACTCCTGCGAAAGTGGAACAGGAAGCCCTCGAAGAAGGGGACCGGGTTTGAACAACCGCCGCAGCCGCACCAGCATTGGCATATCGATGTTTCCTACCTGAACGTCTGTGCGACGTTCTACTACCTGTGCAGCATTCTGGACGGCTACAGCCGTTTTCTGGTTCATTGGGATCTACGGGAGTCAATGACCGAGGCCGACATTGAGATCATTCTGGAACGGGCCAAAGAGCGGTATCCGGAGGTTAAGCCCCGGATTATTTCCGACAACGGGCCGCAATTCATAGCCAAGGACTTCAAGGAGTTCATCCGCATTTCGGGCATGACGCACGTTCGGACTTCGCCGTATTACCCGCAATCGAACGGAAAGATCGAACGCTGGCACAAATCACTTAAAGGAGAATGCATCCGCCCTGGCACGCCGCTGTCGCTCACAGATGCGCGGCGTCTGGTTCAGGGTTACGTCGAGCATTACAACAACGTCCGTCTGAACAGCGCCCTCGGCTATATCACGCCGAAGGACATGCTCGCCGGGCATCAGCAGGAGATTCAGGCCGAGCGGGATCGGAAGCTGGAGGCGGCGCGGAAACTGCGGCAGATTCGTCGCCAGCAGGCCGCGTGACTGATGAAATGGATAACTTCCTGTTTGCCGACCACTCGCTGAGAATCGGGGGCTATTGGCAACAAAGAATTGGCAGATCCGAGTGGCAATCAGCGATACTGCTGCGAATCGGTTGACGCCTGCAGCGACCGTGATACCCTCTCCGCTAAGTCGTTGTCTGATCCCATCTGGCTGCGCTCCTCAACCGCAGCCACTTTGGAGTTCCACGCATGAAACTCGTACTAAACTTTCTGCGCACTGTTCTCGCTTTCGCTGCGGCGTGCGCTTTCTTAGTTCTCATTACGCTTGGATCCGCAAAAGCCCAAACTCGAAAAATAGAACCCGGCGACCGCCAGAGGATCGTCGGCGTCACCAGCCCGGAGATTTCTCCAGATGGGAAGTCCATCGTCATCGTTGTGTCTCGCGCCAACTGGGACGAGGACCGCTACGACAACCAGCTTGTGCTCGTGGACATCGCCACGGGTGTACAGCAGACGCTCACAAACATCCGCAAAGGATTAAGCTCGCCGCAGTGGTCGCCCTCGGGCGATCGGCTGGCGTACCTTGCGGAAGCTGGAGAGGAAAAGAAAGCCACCGCGCAAATCTTCGTATTACCCATGAACGGTGGCGAGCCACGGCAGATTACAACTGCGCCTCTGGGCATCGAACAGTTTGCCTGGTGCCCGGACGGCTCCTTCTTTGCCTTTGTCTCGCCGGACGAACCACCCAACAAGGCGGAGATCGAAAAGCACCACGACCTGTTTGAAGTCGACGACGATAGTTTTCTCACTACCTCCGCTCCCACGCCTTCACACATCTGGCTCGTATCCGCTTCAGGAGGTTCGCCGAAACGCCTCACGTCCGGCGCCTGGAGCGTGATGAAGACCGCGGAGGATTTTCCGCTTTCGCTGCTTTCTTGGTCGCCAGACGGCAAGCAGATCTGCTTCACTCGCCAAGCCGACCCGCACTTCGGCGATTCCGATCAAACCGTGATCGCGATCCTCGACGTTGACAACGGCCAAATCCGCCAACTGACCAAACGCTCCTCATTCGAGAGCTTCGGGCTCTTCTCCCCCGACGGCTCGAAGATTGCCTACTGGTACCCCCGCGACGGAGATCCCAACAATGAGACGGAGGTACTTGTCGCCTCCTCCTCTGGCGGCGAAGGAACGGATCTCACGCGCACGCTCGATCGCAATGTCCAGGGTGCCTTCTGGATGCCCGACGGCAAATCGCTTTTGTTAAGCGCTGACGATGGTACACGAAGGGCAATCTGGATTCAGCCGCTGGATGGAACCGCAAGAAAGATCGACATCAGCGATGCAAATGCAACCTGGAGCCCCTCAGTAGACATAGCCGTTGGCAAGGACGGCTCGCTTGCCTTTGTCGGCAGCACGCCGACCCAACCCACTGAGCTCTACTACCTTGCGTCACCGGATGCAAAACCGAAACGTCTCACCGACTTTAATCAACAGATCGCGGCTCTTAGTCTTGGGCGCACCGAGACTTTGGAATGGAAAGGGCCGGACGGCTTCGCCGAAGATGGCATCGTCATTTACCCTTCGGACTTCTCACGCGACAAGAAATACCCCCTCGTTCTTTTCATTCACGGCGGGCCGCAGTTTGCTTCCACCACGGACTTCGACATTTTTACGCAGCTCTTGGCTTCGCACGGCTATGTGGTGTTTGAGCCGAACTACCGCGGTACCGACAACCTCGGCAACAAGTACCAACGCGCCATCGTAAACGATGCCGCGGACGGCCCCGGCCGCGACGTCATGGCCGGAATTGCGGCGCTTGAAAAGCGGGGTTTCATCGACGAATCGCGCATCGGCGTTTCCGGGTGGTCCTACGGCGGCCTCATGACTTCTTGGCTGATTGGCCACTATCACATTTGGAAGGCGGCAGTTTCGGGTGCCGCCGTGAACAGCCACGCCGACTGGTACAACCTCTCGGATGTCAACGTCACAGTGCGCTTCGCATTCGGCGGCTCACCGTGGAAGAAGGAGTACGCGAAAGCCTACGAGGAACAATCGCCCATCACTTATGCGAGCGCCATCATCACGCCGACGTTGATCCTCCATGACACCGGCGACCCTCGCGTGCCCATCACCAGTTCCTACGCGATGTACCATGCGCTCAAAGACAACGGCGTCACTGTAAAGTTCATCGCCATCCCCACGACCGGACATGAACCGACCGATCCCGTGCATAACTCCGATCTAGACCGCGTTTGGATCGAGTGGTTCGATCAATATTTAAAGTAACCTCGTCGCCTCTCAACCCCTCGGTCAATAAGGATGTTTCCTACTGCGGCAGCCCCACCTTGCGCACCAACTCGGCAAACCGTGGGTCGGAACGCAGGGAATCGAGCATGAAGTCAGTCTTCAAACCCATTAGACCAATATCGTGTTCCTGATACGCGATGTTGAGCCACTGGAAGGCCTGCTCTTTGTCGCCCAAGTCGGCATAAGCTTCAGCGATATTGTAGGTAACCGAGTAGCCTGTCTTGCGTTGCTCTTTCATGGTTTCGATGCTCTTGGTGAGAGCTCCCTTCCAACCCCGCGAACGAAATCCTTGTTCCAGAGCCGCAGCGTAATCAGAATCGCTTCGCTCAGCTGTGAGCTTGCTATAGGCCTTCCATTCTTCAATGACCTGCGGGTACATCTTCTTTCCCCAATACGCATTGGCTAAACAGTCGTGCGAACCGGCGAATGTCGGGTTCTCATTCGCCACTTTCTTGCACACGACAATGGCCTCGTCGAATCGCCTTGCATAGGTGTGAACATTACCTAGATCAACGCTGATAGCGAGTGACAGTGGATCAAGCTGGTGGGCGCGATTGATTTCTGCAAGGGCTTCCTGCTCCCTGCCACCAAGCAGACCCAGATTGTCTGCATATCGTTGGTGCGCATGTGAATCGTTGGGGTCGAGTTCTAAAGCCTTTTTGAACTCCGCCTCTCCTCCCGCAAAGTCCCATTCGTGCGCCATCTTCATGCCGCCCAGATTGACGTGGGGACGCGACAAAGTGGGGTCCAACTCTATTGCCTTGAGGGCGGCAGCTTTCGCCTTCGGTATGTCTTCTTCACTGGCACCGTAGTCAGGCAACATGGCATAGCAATCGGCCAAACCTGCATACGCCATTGCGTAGCCGGGATCTTTGGCGATGGCTTGATTGAAATAGGAGGCTGCGGTTTCAAGATCCGCTCGAGTCCGTTTGGCCCAGTAAGAACGACCCTTCAAATACAACGCATAGGCTTCTGGATTTTGTGTGCCCTGCTTGCCGGCCTGCGGCAACCCCAGCCTGCGCACCAACTCGGCAAACCGTGGGTCGGAACGTATGGGGTCGAAAGAGGAGTCAGTCCTCAAACCCAGTAGCTCTGTGTCGCGCTCCTGATACGAGGTGTTAAGCCACCGAAAGGCCTGATCTTTTTCTCCCAATCCGGCATACATCGTAGCAATGGTGTATGCGGACGAGTACCCAGTCTTGCGTTCCGCTAGCGCGGCTTCAATACCTTTATGGAGAGCGCCTTTCCAGCCCGCTGAACGAAATCCTTGTTCCATGGCAGCGGCGAGTTCAGAATCATTCCGGTCACCGGAAAGCTGGCTCGCAACTTTGTATTCTTCGAGGGACTGTGGGTACATTCGTTTCGCCCAATACGCATCGGATAGACAAGAGTGCGCCAAGGCGAATGTCGGATTCTCATTTGCCAGCTTCTTGCAGACGGCAATGGCCTCGTCGTATCGTCGTGCATACATGAGATTGGTTCCGAGGTCATGGCTGATGACCGCCGACAGCGGATCCAGTTCATGAGCACGATTGATTTCAGCCAAGGCTTCCTGCTCCCTGCCACCTATCATGCCAATATTCTCCGCATACCATGCGTGCGCGGTGGCGTCGTTGGGGTCGAGTTCTAAAGCCCTCTTGAACTCAGCCTCTCCTCCAGCAAAATCCCATTCGTGCCCCATCTTGATGTAGCCCAGAACAGCATGAGGACGGGACAAGGTCGCGTCCAGTTCCAGCGCCTTGCGGGCGGCAGCTTTCGACTTCGGGATGTCTTCGCTGGGACTGCCACCATAGTCAGGCATTACGGCGTAGGTGTCCGCCAGCGCCGCATACGCCATTGCGTAGCCGGGGTCTTTGGCGATGGCTTGATTGAAATAGGAGGCTGCGGTCTCAAGGTCTGCACGAGTCCGTTTGGCCCAATAGGAACGACCTCTCAAATACAACTCATAGGCTTCTGGATTTTGCGCGCCCTGTTTGCTGACCTGCTGCTTTTCTGAAGTGCTTTGGTGTTCGGCAGTGGTGCCTGGGCAAGTCTTGGTCTTCACGAGAGCCAAAAAGTCGGACGGGGTCGGACCTGTACCGGTCGAACTGGGGAGAAAGTCCCAAGCCGTACGAGTCACGATCAAATCCTCTTGTGGAAACACTTCAAGATGCTGCCCGCCGAACCCGGAAGCCGTCCAGACGTACTCGGAGGAATCCGGCAGCTTGGTCAGCCACCACATGTAGCCGTCCTTCAACCCGTCCGGGTAGTCTGGATCCGGTGGCATTTGGAAGTAGGGCGTCACCGACTTCTTCACCCACTCGCTGGAAACGATCTGCTGGCCGTCCCACATGCCGTCGTGCAGATACAGGTAACCGATCTTTGCCAGGTCGCTGCCGTTCAGGTACAGGCCGCCTTCGGTGTCCACGGCTCCCAGGTACGTGCGCTTCCATTCGTGCCGGATGCCCATCGGGGCGAATAGATATTTCTGGGCGTAGTCGTCAATGTCCTGGCCGGTTTCTTTTTGAAAGATGTATCCGAGCAGCACCGCAGCGCCGTCGTTGTAGTTCCAGACCTTTCCGGGTTCGGCGGCCATGGGCTTGTCGATCGCGTACTGTACCCAGTCATCACTGCCTTCCATCACGCTCGTGTCGTTTTTTGGATCGCCGGTCTGGAAGCCGTCGGCATTCCATTCGAGACCTGACGACAGCGTCAGCAGGTCGCGCAAGGTCATGCGGCGCTTGCGATCGTCTACGTTTTTCACCTTAGACACGTCGAAATATTTCAGAACCGAGGTCTCCAGCCCAGCCTTGAAATCGCCGCGTTGCATGGCGACGCCGATAATGATCGAAGTGACCGTCTTGCTGACCGATTGCATCGTATGCAGATCGGTGCCGTGATAATAAGGGTGCCAGTAGGGATCGAAATAGTTGTACCGCCCGGTAAGGCGCATGTTCCACGGCCCGCGTTCTCCGGCTTCCTTGCCGTAGATCTTTGCGTAGTCTCGCGGATAGGTGCGTTCGAAGACTTTCTTACCGCAGCAGAAGACCGCAAAGCTGTCCCACAGCGCCGAATATTTCCCCGAGGCCATATCCTTGTCCAGCCTGAGGAGAACCTGCTCATCGATCCCAACACTGGCAGGGCTGGCGGTTGCCCAGTCTTTGGTCGGCCAGGGGGTTTCATCCGCAGGCGTCGCTGTCTTTCCGCCGAAGAGTAGTGCCGTTGAGGCCAGCACCATGGTGCCCGCAAACGCAATAAGCTTCCCGCGTTTTTTCATGGTGGCTCCGTTCGGGAGCACCTTATGGCGAGTATGAGATTGTGTCAACGGCGAGCCACTCGGCCCGCATTCTACTCCGACCCCGCTGGAGTTTAAGGCCGAGACTGGCGCAATCTTAGGTTCCACCTTCCATCTAACCACGCCGGAGAGAGGCATTAGCCCGCCAACCGTGGTACCCTCTCCGCTCAGTTGTTGCCTGATCCCATCTGGCTACGTTTTTTGGCTGCAGCTGCTTTGGACTTCCACGCATGAAACCCGCACTAAACTCTCTGCGCACTGTCCTCGCTTCCGCCGCGTCATGCGCTTTTTTAGTTCTTCTTGCGCATGGTTCGGCAGAGGCGCAGGCTCGAAAGATAGAGCTGGGCGACCTCCAGAAAATCGTTGGCGTCTCCAGCCCGGAGATTTCTCCGGATGGAAAATCCATTGTCATTGTTGTGACTCGCGTGAACTGGGACGAGGACCGCTACGACAAC
>Ga0181532_10003449_pt1 | contig 14179 bp, 15 predicted proteins | sample PEATcosm2014_Bin_33_FD_119768 | JGI IMG/M metagenome (GOLD analysis project Ga0181532, IMG submission 119768) | Peatland microbial communities from MTU Mesocosm Facility, Houghton, MI, USA - PEATcosm2014_Bin11_30_metaG | ecosystem: Environmental > Terrestrial > Soil > Wetlands > Peat | place...
CGCGACCTCTGCGTGCGCTGGAACGCTTACTGCATCACCGACGAAATTTACGAGCACATCCTCTACGACGGCACAGAGCACATCACCATGGCACGCATCGACGGAATGCGCGATCGCACCATCGTTATCAACGGCATGTCCAAGACCTACAGCGTCACTGGCTGGCGCGTTGGCTGGGCCATCGCGCCAGCGGAAGTGACCCAAGCCATCCGCAAGGTCCACGATTTTCTGACCGTGGGCGCTGCTGCCCCGCTGCAACAGGCCGGCGCACTCGCGCTAAAGCTCCCGCAAGCCTATTACGACAATCTCGGCGCCTCTTATGCTAAAAAGCGCGCACGCCTGCTGAGCATCCTCGAAAATTCCGGTTTCACCGTGTATAAGCCTCGCGGCGCCTACTACATCATGACCGACATCTCGCGCTTCCATTTCGAGGAGACGAAATACCCTGCCGGCTCCCGCGATGTCTCCTTCGCTAAATATCTCGTCGAACACATCGGGGTAGCCTGCGTCCCCGGCTCCAGCTTCTACAACGACGCCCAAGACGGCGCGCAGCAGGTCCGCTTCACCTTCTGCAAGAAGGAAGAAACTCTGGCCGCCGCCGAAGCCCGCTTCGCCAACCTCCATGCATAGTGCTGGCAAAGGCAGTCCCTGGCTCTGTAGCGGCCGACTTCTCCAACGTGGGCATCTCCCTGTGGCATTCATCACACTCCCGTTTTTCGCCTTGTGTTAAACTTCCGGTGAAGTGGGAAGGGAACCAGACCGTGGCTCTCAATCTTTCATTAATCCCAGCCGGCACGAAAATGGAATCCAACGCCGACGGCCAGTCTTTTGATATCTCGGCCAGTGGGACCCGCACATTCTTCTGCGTGCTCTGCGTCAATGAGCAGCTCGAGCAGGAATCTCTCGACGTCTCCATCTGGGGCTCCGCCGATGGCCAAGACTTCGGCAAGAAACCGCTCCTCAAGCTCCCCCAGCAGTTTTATCGCGGCACCACAAAAATGGTTTTGGACGTCAGCTACCGACCGGAGGTAAAGTTCTTACGCGCAAAGTGGGAATTGAACCGCTGGGGCCGCGTCGCGCCAACACCTATGTTCGTGGCGAGCCTGCAACTTGAAGAGGTCCCCGCCATGTCGCAGGAAGCGCGCACCGGCCAGTCGGTCGTCGCCGCCCAGTGAGCTCAGGGAAGGGAAGTTACATCCGGGGAGGGCCCGGCTCCGGTCGTGCTGTAAGGGGTTCCACTGACGCGAGTTTCGCCTTTAGGGTCGCTCTTGAATTTTGTGATCGAGTTTAGGAGAGGGGTAGGAGATTGTTGGTCGGTTGCCCTGTGGTGGTCAATCTCCTACCCCGCGAGTGGTCTTGTCTCTATAGACGTGCATCCCACGGCAAATGTTTCTTCAAACGAAATAAATTCCTGCAATTAGTTGGGGCACTCCATACGCTTCCTTGCGGACCGTTCGAGTCGTTCCTGGACTCGATAACTAACTCCTTAAATATCAACACTATCTAAGTACCGCGCCACCGCGGCCTTCCACTTGAACTGCTGAGTGACCGCCTGTTGCAAAGCCTGCGCCGCCTGCGGCTCTCCATGCGTCAGGTACACCTGCTTCGGGGGCACCTGCAAACCCGTCATCCAGCGCAGCAACTCACTCTTCCCCGCATGTGCCGAAAACTGGCCCATTTCCACAATATCTGCCAGTACCGGCACATTCTTCCCAAAAAGATTCAGCGATTTTGCTCCCTCTTGCAGGGCGCGCCCTCGCGTGCCCTCGGCTTGGAATCCGCCCAGGATCACGCAATTGCGCTTGTCCCCCAGGCGCTGCAACAGGTGATGTAACACGCGCCCGCCCGTACACATTCCACTGGCCGAAATGATCACGCACGGCGTCTTAACGTTATTGATCTGCTTGGACTCTTCCACGCTCCGCGCCAGATGAAATTCGTGCACACTCAGCGGATCTCCGCCATTGCGCTCGTCCCGAGCGAACTGCGCGTCGTGATCTTCCTTGTACTTCAGATACAGATCCGTGGCGCTCAGCGCCATCGGGCTGTCCACATACACCGGCACTTTCGGGATGTGCTGCAAGTTTTCCAACTGCCGCATGTAATACATGAACGTCTGGGTACGCCCGATCGCAAAAGCCGGAATTACAATCGATCCGCCTCGCTTCACCACGCGATTCACAATATCACCCAGCAACTGCAACGGGTCACCCGCCTCATGTTCCCGGTCACCATATGTCGATTCGCACAGCAATAAATCAATCTGTTTCGTGCTGGGCGTCCGCGGGTTGTTCAGGATCGGCTGGTCGTATCTCCCTACGTCTCCCGAAAACACCACCACGCTCTTTTTTCCATTCTCCGTGATGGTCAGTTCCAGGCTGGAAGAGCCCAAGATGTGCCCCGCGTCGTAAGACTCCACGTGAAATTCCGGGGAAATCTCGAATCCGCCACTCCGTGGCATCGGCTTTAGAAGTTGAAGCACCGGGTCAATATCTTCGGACGTATATAGCGCCCGCGGCTGCACGTGCTTGCTCCAGTTATGCTTCTGCGCGTCCTCGGTCTCCTCTTCCTGCAGATGCCCGGAGTCCTTCAGCAGCAACCCGGTCAGTTCAATCGTTGCCGGATTGGCAAAAATCGTTTTCCTGTAGCCGTCCCGCACCAGCACCGGCAACCATCCCGTGTGGTCCAAGTGCGCGTGTGTCAGCATCAGGTAATCGATCGTCTTCGGATCCACGGGCAACGGATTCCAGTTCCGATCTTTTAGGTCATCCGTGCCCTGGAACAGGCCGCAATCCGCCAGTAGCTTTTTCCCCGCCGCTTCTACAAGGTATTTGCTTCCCGTTACGCATCCCGCCGCACCCAAAAATGTTAGTTTCGCCATGGGCTCTTTCACCTATGGAATGACTTACTCCCCCACCTTATCCTAATCTCGCCCCCCGCTGCACCCAACCTCGCAGGACACACAAAAATGGCGAGCTCCCCACCCGCCGCCATCTTGCCATTGAGTAGGGAACGTGCATTTCGACAGCGTTCGCCCTTTGAGACCCCACTCCGTCCCTCACGGGGCCGGCTGAACGTGCCCCAATTGGGTCCAATCCCCATTGAAGATCGATTGCGGATTGAAGTTCGGGTCGTCCCTCATCACATATTCGTTGTTGCCGTTCAGCGATGCATGCCCTTATAGGTTGCTAAGCTCATACGTTTTCCCTGTTGCCGGGTCGCAATACAGCTCCACGCCGCGCATAATCTGGTCTGCCCCGGAAAATGCCTGATTCGCGCCGCGCTGACTGTTGGCTACCACGGACTGAATCGTGTTGATTTCTTTCTGCCGGAATTAAGCAATAATCTGGGCGCGCATCATCCGCTGTCCCTGCTGCGTCTCCGCGAGCCAGGCCGACCTGTCCGCGTCCTAAGAGGTTTTCTCTCTCAGCTTGTGGCTGTCTGCTGCGCGCAGCGTCATTCCGTAAATTTTCCTCAATTCCCCAATTTGCGCCTGTGACTCTTTCCCAAACGGTGCCTTGCCCTCAAACGCGTGCAACACGATGCCCTCCAGCAAGTCGCCGAGCGTGAGGTCTTTCAACTCCGCAAACGCTTTCAACACCTTCAGCAGCCGCTTTTCCATCCGTACCCCGGTTTGTACCCGTTCGACTTCGATCATAATTACCTCCCGTACATCTATATAGCTATGTACCAAGGTAACTTGATTTTGTCAAGCGGTTTTCGCTTTGCGGCCTTCTTGGGCGGAACCACGCCATGATGTCACCAGCGTGGGCGACTTTGATTTGAGTTTGCGTTCTCGATATGGAGATCCAATCTCATTCTCCATACAGAGCGCAATCCTGCCGGGCCAGCTGATACTTTGCAAGACAGCTCGACAAAAACCCAACTCCCGATTTGTTGGTCGTTCGGGCTGAAACCGCATCGTCCTGCAATCCATCGGTATAGACTTCAAGGTGGCCAACGCGTGGATCTCTTCATCTCACCCCGGGATGATCCGCCGAGATCACACGTCACTGCTCATTCATGGAAGCTGCTGTACCGTCCGACCACCTGGCGACCGGAACCAAGAACACCGTCAGTCGATCCGGAGCGTCTTTAGACGCCAGAATCGGAGAGCCTGGCAGATTTGCTCCCCAAGTTGAGGTATCCGTTTCTGGAACGAAAAACATCAGGTGAGGATGCCAATGCCCGTCACGGTCGCTCAAGTACGCTTGCTTTGACATCATGTAGCACATCGCGCCGGGTTCCAGCATCGGCAGTTCCTTCTTGTCGAAAGCGGCTTTGATATCCTCGAACATCTGAGTTTTGGATCGTGCCGCCAGTACCGACTCGGTTTTCTTGATAGTGAGTGGAAGGTAGGTTCGCGCGGCGGGCGGGTTGAAGCAGATCGCAGCTCGCAGTTTGGGGTTCCAAAAATCGGGATCGTCGATTCCGGCCGTCCATGATCGCTCAACCATGCACACGAAACCGTTTCTCCCTTTGATCACGGTTTCGTAACCATGCCGTCCGAGGATCATGACCTCGGCATTCCGTGAGATGGATTCCGGGGCAGCGCTCCGCGCCAGCACTATCTCGGCATTTCGCTCCATCAGGTATTGGTCAAGCGGCGCCATGTTCGGATACGGTGCTTTGGCGTCCTGTGTTTGTGCCTGGCCCCCCGTACCGCGCACCACAGCCAGCGCAAAGCCTGCTAATGCGATCGTCCTGAGGATCTTTCGCTGCATTGGTTTCTCCTGACCCGCAGGATTCTTGTGATACCAACCGGACGGCCCGTCCTGCTCTCCCTTCAAGCTGCCTGGCAATATACCTTGACACCATTCCGAGGTGTTACGAATCATCTCGTTGTGTTCATCCCCGACATTTGGTCCAGAGTGGTCGGCTACTCGCAAGGAATCCACGAGTCTTCCGCCTGCCTGACGAATCCTTCGCGGTACGTCGCCACATTTGTACTGCCTGTTCGTTTTCGGCCGGGTCGATGGCGAACAAGCGGAATCGCCGGTAAAGCAGGTACTGTAGCCGACTTATCCGATAACATTGTTGGGCGCAACTGGGTGACACGGAACGCTGTTGTCAGCACTATCGGTGTGACATACTGAAAAACAAGGTGGGTCTCCTGCATTGCTGCTGCAAGCCACCCTCATTGCGGGTTCAGTTAATGATGCCTTTTGCCGATCTGACCATCTGGCTGCTCACGCTCTTCGTCGATGCGTTCGTAGCGGGTCTCTTTCTAATTCAGGGATTGTTCCGTAAGTTCCTTTTCCTTAATTCCTATTTACTGCTTTCCGCCGTGACCGGCGCGACCCAGTACGCCTTGTTCTCTCGTTTCGGACTCGCCTCAGCCCGCGTTCACTATTTCCACTTCTTCAGCGAAGTCCTCTTGACGATTCTTCTTTTTCTCAGCATATGCGAAATAAGTGTACATCTTGTCGGGACCAAGATTCGTCGTAGTAACGTTTTGATATGGAGCTTGAGTGCGTGTGCGTTTCTTGTAATAGCCTTGCTCACTTTATCGGTCACGTCATTTTGGGACCCACCATCAACAACACGCTTTTTCTGGGCGTTATCTGAAAATGCTTTTCGCGCGAGTTGCCTCGCGATTGTCTTCCTCTGGGCCTGGAAGTTCCAGTACGACCCCCAGGACCGGATTGCCGCCCGATTCGTCAATGTGCTCGGCGTCTATTTCTCGATATTCGTCTTCGTCTACGGAGCCGGTCAATTGACTCTGCACATTTCTAATATCAAAAGTCTGTACCTCATGGTTGAGGCATGGCTGCCGCTTGGATGTGGCTTTGCCATTGTTTCCTATCAGCCGCCGCGAAGCGCAACGCGCTGAGAGTCGTGCTGCTCCCCTCTCCAACCAGATAACAATCCGCACTTGGCGCATAAGTCCGCCATCCGTAGTGGGGGTACGACAAGGCACATTTCCGGTAACCGCGGCGTTTACCCGGACCTCTGAGCATCGGCGGGCGTGAGCGGGGGCAAATTAAGAAGCCCTGCGGGAGTCGCCCGGTGGTTTTGACAGTTCTTAGCAGTGTGCCGATATTCTATGCTAACGCCAACGATGACTGACCAAAGAACCCGGCTTGATACACCCCGAACCTCGAAAGAATGGCTTCTCAGGGCTCAATTCTTGCTCCCAAGACTTTACCAGATGGCCTCGCGAACCGGGCCGTGAAGCGGATTCAAGGCGATGCTTTAGCTCGAAGTCCCCAGAGGACCAGCACCGAGGTGGTGATGATGGTTGCTCCAACAAAAAGAAACCCAAGCGTTACGAGGCTTTCCTGCCATGGCTGTCCACTATGGCCTGCTGCGGTGATTGGGGAAAGTGCGCCAGTCCCAAAAATTGCAGCCAGGGTTGTCACAAACCAGTTTCCATACGTGCCGAAAAGCGCGATCCAGTAAGCGACATTTTTTGTCGTCGGTGATAGATGTACTTCGTTCCAAACGGCCCCCAGTGCAAGCAGGAATATTCCGTTCATTACACCTTCTAGATGTGCGGCGAGGGCCATACGCGTGTTGGCAAAATGCGTCTCGGCGAAGCCGGTGAACAAGCCGATTAGAAATAGAAACATGCCATGCCACATCAGACGTCGGTTGGTCGATTCCATTTCGATTCTCTTTTCGTTGAATGATTTGCAGGGGATGATAGTTCGAGCCAGGCCGCTTACGTGTGAGGGTACTCTAACTTCGTCCCACCCTGTTTGCAATCATTCGGTTTGAATACGACAAGTTGATCGACGCACGAGAACCATTTGTCCGGTAAGCGCCTATCAGGCATGTGGATCAGCTATCCCAAGGGCCAGTGTTTTGCAAAACACAGCTGTACGTCACCAAAGCCGCCCGAACCATCGATTCCCGTTACATTTGCACTTGGATGTACGGCAAGAGTGTCTTCTACGGTCTTCTGGGTGCTGAGAGCGCTCCCTTCGGGAGAAAGAGATGCATAGAGACGGGAGAGTAAAACCCACAAGAATAGCGGCCCGGGCCCTGCTCGTGGCCGTGTGGTTTACGAATTTGGTGCTGGCCCAGTCGCAGCCGCAGTCCCCGCCACAACCGCAACCCAAGTCACTACAAGCTCAGTCCTCGCCCGCTGGTGTGACCCCTAAAGCCGAAACTGACAAAGTCAATTCCGCAGCGGACAAAGTCTTTACCGACGACGATGTCGAGAGGTTGCCGCCTGGCGGTGTTTCCGTTGTCGGACCACCCGCTCCGCCAAGCGCCGCCCCCACGAACGGGGAGGCCCCTGCTCGTGCTGCGCTGGCCAACCAGGGGGACAAAACTGCAAAAGTCAAAGCGTACTGGCAAGCTCGATTCCTAGCAGCTCGCAGCAAACTCGCTGAGGACCAAAAGGCACTTCCGATCCTGCAGAGCCAACTGGAGACCGAACGCGTCCAGCAAGATTTGTTGGACGGGGATACTACACAAGTGTATTCGGACCAGTTCATGGACCTCCTGAGGAAAATTGACGCCATGAAGCTCGAAATACAAAACGATAAACAAGCATTGAGCGATCTGCACGAACAGTTTCGGAAGGCAGGTGGCCAGCCGGGATGGATACGCTAGAAAAGAGAGCGAACGATCGACGCTCCACCGACGCCACGCCATTTGGCAACCCCACTCCTAAACGTCTCATAAGCGCACTCTATGATGCGGAATTGATTTACTTACTCATAGAGTAACTTCGCCTACTTTCGGATCTCGATGAGCATAGCGATTCCCGTCATGTCTCAAGGAGTCGACCGGACATTATCGTGAGGATGTTTTAGCCTAAAGTGGCTTTGCCAGTCCCGAGGTCGTATACTGCGGCGTCTACCCTTAGTTTGCCAGCTTTGACAGCATCGCGAATGACGGTTGACGAAGTCCGAAGCAGTTCGGCCTGGATCTTCGTATTGATTTCGATTGCTTGGTTGAAATTGCCTCCAGACTGTTCCACTGCTCGCCGCAATGGAGCGTACAACGAACTAATTTGTCCGGGCACTGAGTCGGCTTTCATTGCAGCTTTTATAGCTCCGCAGTTACTGTGACCAAGGACAAGAAGAGTTTTGACTCCGAGCACAGCAACTCCATACTCAAGGCTGGCAATAATCTCTGGCGTCACAAAATTGCCGGCGATGCGCGTTACAAAAATGTGGCCTATTGTCTGGTCGAAGAGCAGTTCCACCGGTACCCGAGAATCAGCACAGGCCAGCACCGCCGCAAAAGGCTCCTGCTTTTCTAAAGTGTGCTCTTTCAGAATGCTCAGATCGTGCTCAATGGACGTTAACTTATTTGCTGCAAAACGCTGGTTACCCGCAAGCAATTCTTGCAGTGCTGTATCGGGACTGAGATTGGCTTGAGCACTAAGTCTTTCAGACGTTCCTAGCTCGATTCCACTGCCAGCCACGGCTCCAACGACTGCACTAGAAAGGACACCTTGAAGAAATTGCCTCCTGCAGGAATCTGTGTGAGTGCGCACCTTGTGTAGCATTTTGTTTCCTCTCCTCAATCTTTTTTGGAGCGACACGCATTGTCTCAATCTCCAAAAACGACCACGATCATCAATTGTGACTTCCCCAGCCGGGATATGAATCATACCTAAGGCGTGTTGCCTTCACCAAGTGCCGCGCCGTCTGCTTCGTTTGCCTCCCCGACGCGATTTTGGGGTAACTTCCGTATAGTCGACAATCCGGGAGTCGACCCGTCAATGACCACCAACGCGTTTCCCAGTGCTGATCTCGATCCACACCATCGGGAGTCAGATCTAACCCGACGTGCCATGACCTGATGCTCTGGGTACGATGCTTTGGGCGTACACAGAGAAATAGACTGGACTTAACGAATTCCCATCAACCCGCGGACGGATTCGATTAGCTTGCGGGGATCGTAGCCGATGCCGTCTTTGAAGACCGTCTCCACTTTTTCCACGTCTTCAATTCTTGCGGCAGGGTTGCCGTCAATGACCACCAAGTCTGCATCTTTGCCTGCTGCAATGGTTCCGATGTGCGCTTCTTCGCCTAGCCATTTTGCGCCGTTTTCGGATGCGATGTGGATTGCCTCGACCGGAGAAAAGCCCGCCTCGACCAAGAGTTCGAGGTTGCGTTGATCGCCGAAGCCGGGGAGCACGCCGCCATAGCCGGTGGGATCGCAGCCGGCCATTAAGAGGCCGCCCTGCTTTACAAAATCCCGCTCAAATTGCATCTCTTGTTTGAAGAGTGTGAGCCAGGCCGAATGCACTGGACCGCCGGGGGTTCTCCACTTATCGCCTTGTTCGGCAATCCCCGCGCGGGTGGTAGCGTAGTCGGCCCATCCTTGGGGCGCGACTGACTGGCGTACGCGCATCTCTTCGCTCATCGGCGGGCGGTTGGGAACAAAGGTCTCGAAAATGGCCAGTGTTGATGTAACCGCCACATGATGCGCAACCAGGTCGCCGATCATCGACTGAATCTCAGGTCCCTCCACATCCATTTTGACCATTGCCTCGCGGGAGGAGCTGACGGCCGGACAGAGGCCTTCCTTCTTTGCAGGATCAAATTCGGTATCCACGACCAGCCCGTGTTCCAGATTGTCAATGCCCAAAGCCGCCGCCTCCCTGAAGCCGATCGAGCAAAGGTGACCAGTGACCTTGATGCCGTGAGCGTGTGCGGCGTCAATGGCCGCCTTCAGCTCTTGCGGTGTGATGTGCATGTAGGCCTTGAAGGAGGTCACGCCCTCGGCAGTCCAATAATTGACTAGGCGCGCCGCGTCTTCCGGGCCAGTGAGTGTGTGCATCTGCGGGCCGAGTGAGGGAGGGCCCTCAAGATACGGGCCGGTGATGAAGAGGCGCGGTCCTGGAACCTCGCCGGCATTGATCTGCTGCTGCAGGGAAATGTCGGTGTATGGTTCTACGCTGCCGGCGGTGCGCGCCGATGTGACGCCGCCGGCAAGATAGAGCCGCGGCGCGCTGTCAATGCCTTCACCGTAAAAGCGCTCAAGATCCGGCTGGCTCCCTTGCTGCGGGTAAAAAAGATGCTCGTGCATGCCGACGAGGCCGGGGTAGACAGTTTTGCCGGATAGGTCCAGGAGTTTGGCTCCCGCGGGCAGCGCCGGTGCGGCTGAAGCTGGCCCGACCCAGGCGATCTTTCCGTGGTTGAGAACCACGCGCTGATCTTCATCAGCGGCGGTGCCAGTTCCGTTGATGACACGTACATGGTCTAGGACCAGCAGCGGCGCGTCTTCCTTGATGAAAGGCTTCAGCGCCGCGGGCGTCTGCGCCTGTGCGACGACAGCAGCGGCCGAGATTGTGAATAGCACACCGACTCGATGGTATCTCTTCATTGTGTGCACTCCGAAAAAAGGATTGACCTGGCTTTTTTTATTTCTTGCCAGATGCCAATATACCGGTTGAATCCGCTGATGAGTAGGTCATACCGTTCTGGCTACTGGCCCCGTGGGCCATCGTGGCTTCCTGACGAAGGGAACTGCTTTGTTGTTCAGGGGTAAAGAGAGCCGCTCTCCGGAGAATGGTTTATAGTCAATCTTACGTCGTTCTGATCGTGTCTGGAGATTGCGGGCAGTGATGTTAGGATTATTCTCCGCGCAAGGTATTCTGGAAAATAGATGACGACTGACAATGCCACTCGTGGCAGCAACCAGGCAACTCGGGGAATGCCGGGAAGCTCGCAGAACGGAACGTCCCGGATGCCGGGGATCCTCTTGGGTGCGGGTCTAACCATCGTTTTGGTGGGGGCACTCGCGTGGCTGTCAAGCGGGATCGGGCTATGGCACCTGATGAGCATGTTGCGTCGAGGACCCACGCAGATCAATGTTGATCAGCCGACCGTTGTTCGCCAAATTCAGCAACTGCAGCGACTGGAAACAGTGAGCTATACGATGGATAAGATTATTTCGGGTGAGCACGCCAATGCGTACATGCCCAAATTCTTGACCGGTGATCGCCTGCTGCTGGTGGTGCACGGAGAAGTGGTTGGGGGTATCAATCTCGCGAGCTTGCAGCCCGGCGATGTCCTGATCCGAGGGCAGAGAGTGTCGATTCACCTGCCCGCCGCCGAAGTTTTCAGCACGCGCATTGACAATGCAAAAACGAGAGTTTATTCCCGTGACACTGGCCTATTATCTTCCCCCGATCCCAACCTCGAAAGCGAAGTTCGCGAAGAAGCCGAACGGCAGCTTCTGCAAGCAGCACTGCAGGATGGCATCCTCAAGACCGCTGCCGAAAATGCAAGAAGTACGATCTCGAGCCTGCTGAAGGGTTTCGGTTTCCACGAAGTGGATATTCAGTAGATTCCTGGCGAACAGCATCCGTGTTCGATACGCACGACACCAGCGGCCGGTGGCCGGTAAGTTCGGCATACCGACAACCTGACTTTTAGTGACAGCTGACAACTGATTGAGTACCGATATGGCGCGATGGATCAGCATATTCCCGTCTTACCTTCCGAGGCGATTTGTGTACTGACGATGTCTCGGAAGAGTTTTCTCTACTGATCGGAGAGGGAACAGACGCGAATGGAGTTTCTAAACTGCTGTTGCAGTCCCGATAAACGCTGCGGATTCCGGTAGCTTGAGGTACTAGACCGAACAGGTCCGGTTCCCGACTCCTCAGAAACTTGTCATTAAGTTCCCTGGAATCAATAATTCAGTTTGAACAAGCTTCCGACACCACTCGCGCGTCGAAGCCGCAACCGGGGCTAATCAGGAGATAGCCCATCGTTGCCGAATGCCTCGCAATGGTGCGAAATGGGACTGCAATGCTTCCATGTCAATGTCATGCTGGTCGCATCTAGGATAAGAAATCCTCGAAGCATATTTGATTCGGTGGTTCAGAAAGCACTTAAATGCAGGTAAGAAGGTCGAAGCGGGTCATCTGTAAGCGCCGCGCTAGTTTGGTCATCAAGCTGGACTGCAACCCGGAAAGGGTTCCCTGCCTTCTCCTTGATTCATCGCGGGAAGGTTTTCGGGTACTTGGCATCTGTCGACTCCAGCGGGGTCAAGTTGTCGAACTCATTCTGGATGAAAACTTGTCAAATTCCTCGCGCTGCAGAGTCATCTGGGTCGGCAAGCTCGGTTCCGAACAGGAAGGTCAAGTCGGCCTGGAATGCGCCTAACTGGTGTGGCCACTTTCCACAACGGAAACCCCTGCATTGGAATGGATCCTGGTGCAACTGCACTTTCGCTATGAACTGGGATTTGTGCCCCCTGAGATTGACGGCAAACGTCGCGAGCTTAAAGTCGAGCTCGCGAAAGATGCACGCGAGAAATACAAACGGGTTCGGCTGAGATTCCGCCATGAGTACATTCCAGTGTCTGAGGCACCTGCCTGGGCGCATTGATTGGGGTCACTTTCGGTTTACTTTTGTAGTTCTGACAAGCGCAGTCGCGCAGAAAACTTCAGTGTTTCTGGGTTGGATGGCTAAGTCCTGATCGGCGCGGGCAAGTGCGTTTTAGCACAAACATGTGCGGTAGGCCAACTCATCAGACTTAGCTTCTTGAAAGGACTGGTCCCGGTGGAAATCATTTCACAGTATCGCGCACTGGCATGGCGGATTTACTATGGTGCCGTTATGGAGATTCGGAAGGATGATCCGGCTTGTGGGTGAGCGATTGTCATACTGCGCCAGAAAGAATGGTATTCGTGCCGGTCATCTTGATATCGCGATTAGGATGAATTTCTTCGCCATTAGCTTGGTGTCGCTTTTCTCAGTCGTGGCCATTGCTGGTCCTGCCCCGAGGCAAGCGGCGAGCCGAACGTGGATCACTAACGTCACCATCATCTCCCCAGAGAACCTCGATCACATCGGGAAGGGCAGCGTGCTGATCGACAATGGACGAATCGTGAGCGTCGAGCGAAAAAAAGGCGCGAAGAAGCCTGTCGGCGCAACAGTGGTTTCCGGAAACGGACAATTTCTGATTCCGGGACTGATCGACTCGCACGTCCACTTGGCTGCTGTTCCGGGGATGACGTCTGATCAGAGTGAAGGCAAGCCGGAGATGGTGAAAGAGTATTTCAAACAGCTCCCCCGCTCCTACCTTTACTTCGGCTACACGACCTTAGTGGATTTGGCCGTGGTCCATCGAGAGGTGCTGGAAAACTTCAGGCAGGCCCCTGTGCATCCTGATTTATACGACTGTGGGGCATCATTGGTTTTTGCAAATGGATATCCGATGTCGTTCTTGCCGCCGGCGACACGTTTCAGACCGTTTCCGAATTTTATCTACGATCCCAAACAAGCCGCGAGTATTCCGCAGGAATATAGGCCCGAAGATCACACTCCTGCTGCCGATGTTGCCAGGGTGAAAAGCTCCGGCGGGGTGTGCGTTAAAACCTACTTCGAACGGGGCTTCGCGGACGACAAGAATTTGCCGGTGATGGGCGCGGATGTTCTGGCAGAGATCCGCAAGGCTTCGACCGAAGACGGCTTGGTACTCATGGTTCATGCCAACGCGTTTGAAGCGCAAACGTTTGCCGTTGACGGGAATGCTGACGTTATTGCGCATGGAATGTGGCACTGGGGAGATCTAGACAGAAGTCCTGAGCTGCCCTCCGAGATCAAAGAACTGCTTGATCGAATTGTGGAAAAGAAAATTGGTTATCAACCGACGATCCAGGTCTTGTACGGCGAGCTGGCGTACTTTGAACCCGAATACCTGAAAATAAACGCCCTCGCCAAGATCACGCCAAAGGAACTGCTCGACTGGTTTAACTCTCCTGAAGGTAATTGGTTCAAGAAAGAATTGAATGAAGACAATTTGTCGGACGCAACTTTTATCGAAATGTACGAACATGGACCTCTGCGACGTGTGCGGCAGGTGGTTGCATACCTGGCCAGTAAAGATACCAACTTTGTCTTTGGTACGGACACGCCGTCGAGTCCGACCTACGGAAATCTCCCAGGCTTGAACGGGTATCTGGAAATGCAGCAACTGCGAAAGGCCGGTATGTCTCTCGCACAGATTTTCAGAGCCGCCACGATAAATAACGCACGGGAATTCAAGATGGATTCGCAACTCGGAAGCATCGAGCCCGGGAAAATTGCGAACCTCGTGATGCTGAAGAAATCGCCATTGGAAAGCGTGGACGCGTACGATAGCATCACCGCGGTTTGGGTCCATGGAAAGGTAGCCTCGCGCGAAAGCTTGGCTGTCAATTCAAATCAGTAGTCCTTTCTGAAGTCATTATCCGGCTTACTAAGAAGGGAACGGC
>Ga0181532_10003450_pt1 | contig 14177 bp, 13 predicted proteins | sample PEATcosm2014_Bin_33_FD_119768 | JGI IMG/M metagenome (GOLD analysis project Ga0181532, IMG submission 119768) | Peatland microbial communities from MTU Mesocosm Facility, Houghton, MI, USA - PEATcosm2014_Bin11_30_metaG | ecosystem: Environmental > Terrestrial > Soil > Wetlands > Peat | place...
CGACGGCCCCGCATTTCCGGCCGCCTCGTTAGCCTAGGAATAACTGAGGTAACTGTCAACGCGCAGAAGCACGGACGACGTTGCGTGGCAGTAAACCGCCTGCTATGCTGAAGTTGTCATGCGGTGCAGAATCTTAGCTGCGTCGCGATCCTGCCAGATTCCGCTTTATCACCTACAGGTGCAACCATGAACGTTTCGATCAGCTACAAGCACGCCGAAGCACAACAAGCTGTCGCCAAGGAGCTTGTGCACCGTCTGGATAAGTTGGGAAAACTCCTGAGAAGCTACGAGCCGGATCTGATCCAATTGCACGGAGTATTTACGAGGAATCAGAGAACGGAGGAGCAGTCCTGTTCCCTGACGCTTTCTCTTCCGTCAGGCACGCTGCACGCTACGGGAAATGGAAGGAATGTGTTGGCAGGTTGCAAGAATGCGTTTAGCGACATCGAATCGCAGATCAAAAGGCACCAGGCGCTGTTGCGGCGAGAGCATGAATGGAAACGCAAGCGCCGTAAACGGACTTAAGGGAAACGAATACGCCCTGAGAATGCGCTAATTTGTCAGCAATGTGCCGGGCATGAGATGTTCAGGGAAGTGTTCAGCGAGACGTTCGAAACACATTTCACTGCTGGACTGCGCAGTGTGGCTCGTGGGGGAAGCCAATACAGCAGCGCGCGGGCCATGGTAGACTAAAAAGAACGTTTGCTAGCGATTCCGAGAGGGAAGACAGTGCGGCGTGTGCCAGTTTTCAGAGTGAAGCCGCGCTCGGGGCGCTGCCGATCCTGCCTCGTGCGGGAGCGAGGCTTAACCAGCCTAGCGTCAAGCAAATGCAAATCGAGAGATTAGGGGCGTAGCTCAGTGGTAGAGCAGCGGCCTTTTAAGCCGAAGGTCGTGGGTTCGATCCCCACCGCCCCTACCAGTTTTCTGATACACATTAAAGGACTTGCGACTTTCGCGAGGCAGCAAAAGGCAGCAATTAGAGGGTGTATCGTCGGCAGGAAGAATATGAAAGTCGCGACACGGATGGCAAGCCGACGAGTTGCCCTTGCACTGGAGCTTCTTATCCCCAGTGATATGAACTCCCTCATTGAACCTGGTAAGAAACTCGGGCTGGTCATTCTTAGCCTCAACCCTCAGGCTATTCAGGAAATGTTCTGTCAGTTTCTTTGCCACCGTCTCCCGCCAAGTGTGAATTGTAGGACGTGGTCGCGTTCACTGGTGGCGCGCAGCAATCAATGTACTTCGCCGGAGGGCTTGGCCCACGGATGAGAATCAGTGCTGCCCTGTGTCATGCCCAGCGCCCATTTGATTGCCTCGAAGTACATTGTCCGAATATCGGGATCCTCCCATGATTCTTCAGTATGTCCGAGTGTGGAATAGAATACCCGGCCTTTGCCATACATCTTCGCCCACGCCACTGCGAAGTCATGGTCTTCGCGATGAATTCGGGGATTGTTGGCGTAGTCCAGCTTGCGGGCGTCAAGACTGAGTAAGACATTCACATTCGCCCGCGACCAGTTCTTCGGCTGATAAATCTCGTCATATTTCACGAAGGCCTTAGGAAAGTGACGTACCGCAGGAAAGCCCGGATCTTCGGTGATGATGGGCGCATTGAATGTGAACCAGGGATGCTCATCGAACCAGCCGCCGATCATCTCGCCATATTCCGGCCAGGAGAAATTGGCGTCGAGCGCGGAATGAATCCCGACAAAGCCCTTTCCGTCCTCCTTGATGAACGACATCATGTCCAGTCTCTGGCTCTGGTCCATACTCAGTTCGCCTGTTGGGCTCGCGAAGACCAGAACGTCAAAGTAGTTCAGGTTCTTCGCATTTCTACCCAGGTCTTTCTTTGTCAGGAGTTCGCAGTCGGTGCGCAGCGTCGTGTCCCAAAGGCCGCTGTCGTGCCCCATGTTGTAGATGGCTGCCATTGCTGCGGAGACCGAGTCGTGCTCCCAGCCCTTGGTCTCACCGATGACCAATACATGTTTCAAGTGAATCTGCTTCGCGCCGGGTGGAGGTGGCACCGTTGCGTTGGGGGAGGCCCCCTCTTGTGCGCAACTGAGCTGCTGGCAGAATACGAGGAGGAGGAGGAGAAACAAACAGAGGACGAGGATTCGACGAAGACGCACGAGTGCTCCTTATCGGTGCTTGAGCCCAATGGCATCCGGCCCAAGCTCAGAAAATCGGCAAGATTCCGGCAACCGGCCTACTTGTAATTCAAAGGTTTCCGCGCGCTCATTGCCTACGAGGGGATTGAGAAGCTCTTATCCTCCGTCGGCCTTTACAAAAGAGAGCTGCGCGTTTAGTCTACAAGTGGCTAAGCCACAATACATCATGTCGGACCTGACTGCCAACACCCGTTTGTTCTACGCAGGAATTGGTCTGGCCGGCACGAAGATTACTTTGGCAGTGGGCATGGAAACAAGGCGCCCCATGGCGTTCAGCACGGCAACGAGTTTGAGGTGAACGATGAGTTTGGACTACAACTATGAAGCCATCGCAAAGATGATTGACCACTCGCTCCTGAACCCTTCCCTGACCGTGGGGGAGCTCGAAGCGGGTTGCAGCCTGGCTCTACGCTACAATGTCGCCAGCGTGTGTATTCTTCCTTACTATGCGAAGCGCGCCGCGCAGATTTTAAAGGGAAGTACGGTGCAGCCGAGCACGACGATCGGCTTTCCGCATGGGGGACACACAACGACTGTCAAGCTGGCGGAAGCGCGTCAGGCTCTTGAGGATGGTGCCACGGAACTTGACATGGTAATCAACATCAGCCAGGCGCGCAGCGACTGTTGGGACTACGTGGCCAACGAAATCGCCTTGCTCACCAAGGAAACTCATGCCGCCGGTGCAAAGATCAAGGTCATTTTTGAAAATGCCTACCAGGATGACAAAAGCAAGATCGAGCTTTGCCGGATTTGTGGAGAAGCGATGGTGGATTGGGTGAAGACCTCGACGGGCTACGCGGCGTCTGGTGCGACCCATGATGACCTCCGCCTTATGCGTGCTAATTCACCAGCACGTGTTCAAGTAAAGGCTGCGGGCGGCATTCGTGACCTGGATGCGCTTCTGGAGGTGCGAGCTATTGGCGTCACTCGTGTGGGAGCCACTCGGACGCAAAGCATGCTGGAAGAATGCCGCAGGCGTTTGGGAATGGTGCCGACGGATGTTTCGTCTGTAAGCGCTGGCTCCGCTGGATATTGAGGTCATCCATGAAAAAAGAGGACCAACTCGTCCGTCAACCCATGTACCAGCAGTTGAGCGAAATCCTCCGCAATCTGATTCGTTCCAAAGAATATGAGCAGGGAGACCAGTTTCTGACCGAACGGCAGATTGTCGAGCAGTACCGAGTGAGCCGGCCGACGGCAAACAAAGTGCTCTCGAGCATGGTGGTCGAGGGAGCGCTGGAATTTCGCAAAGGAGTGGGAACTTTTGTTCTGGGGCCTCGATTGGATTATGACATTCGCTTCCTGGTGAGCTTCACACAGAAGGCTAAACAGGCTGGGCGGAAACCCACCACTCGAGTGTTGGAATTTGAACGCAGGAAAGCCGCCGAAATCGAAGCGAGAATTGCCAAGCGGCTGAATGTCTCTGCTGGAGAAGATGTCTATATACTCGGCCGCCTTCGCTTGGCGGATAACGTCCCGGTGATTCTGGAAAGACGCTGGGTTCCCGCCGCCCTGTGTCCTGGTTTGACGCGCAAGGAAATTCGTGGCTCGATCTATGAATTGTGGACCACGAAATACGGACTGAAGATTACCGAGGCAGACCAGACGATCCGCGCCGTTCGACTGCTCGGGCGCGACGCGAAACTATTGGACACAAAGCCTGGATCCGCGGGGTTTCAGGTATCCGCGGTGGGTTACGCCGGGTCCCGCCCCTTGTGGTGGGAGGAAACAGTGTATCGGGGAGATTCCTATGAGTTCCACCATCATCGCCCCGCCCCGGGAAGATTGATCGCGGTGCCAGGTGCAAACTCCTCTGGCCTTCGAGGGAGACACCAAAAATGAAGGGACTGGGTTTCGTAAGCGCAGTCCTTCCGGATGCGAATCTGGAAGAAGTATTGGAGATCGCTTCTGCCTTGGGCTACGCGTATGTCGAGTTGATGTGTTGGCCCCGAGGGCAAGCGGAACGGCGCTACGCGGGCGTCTCTCACGTGGATGTTACCCGCATTCGCTCCGGCGAAAAGGAGCGCGTCGAAGAGTTGCTCGGCCGGTTCGGCGTGAAGATCTGTGGTTTAGGCTACTATCCGAATCCTCTCGCGCCAGATGCGGAAGAATCCTCCAGGGCGACCCATCATCTTAGGCAGGTGATCGGGGCTGCAGAAGTCCTTGGCGTCCCTGTCGTGAATACATTTGTCGGCCGGGATTGGACGCGATCAGTAGACGCCAACTGGAGCCGCTTTACGGTTGTCTGGACAGAACTCGTACGGCATGCGGAGGATCATGGAGTCAAGCTCGCCATTGAGAATTGCCCCATGCTGTATACCGGAGACGAATGGCCGGGAGGAAAGAATCTAGCTGCAAGCCCAGCGATCTGGCGCCGCATGTTTGAAGCTATTCCGAGTTCCAGCTTCGGCCTGAACTACGATCCTTCTCATCTGTTGTGGCAGCACATTGACCCTATCCGGTCGCTGTCCGAATTTGCCGGGCGGATCTTTCATGTGCACGCAAAAGACGCCCGCATTCTCCGCCAGAAATTGAACGATGTCGGAATCCTTGCGGCGCCACTGGACTACCACCAGCCTTGTCTTCCAAGCCATGGGGATATGGATTGGGCGAAATTCTTCTTGGAACTGCGCCGCATTCAGTACGACGGGCCGGTGTGCGTGGAAGTGGAAGACCGGGAATACGAATCCACAAGGGAAGACAGGATTCGGGCACTGCGCGAATGCTACGATTATTTGGTGAAGTACTGGTCTGCCTGAACTCGTTGTTGTTAAAAACTCACAATCGTAGTTGCACCCACATTCCAGTGGTTAGAAGAAACGGGCAGGTCACTGCCTTCCTAGTCGTCGCTACACATCGCAAAGATCTACTGCCTCCTTCAACGACGTTAAGGGTTCGCGCGTGGGCATGAATTCGTGCGCCACGTAGCCTTGGAAGTTGGCCCCAAGGATTCCTCGCATCACGCCATCCCACTGCACTTCCTGTGTGTTGTCGAGTTCGTGCCTGCCGGGAACTCCGCCGGTGTGAAAGTGACCGAGCCACTGGATGTTCTGCTGGATGGTGCGAATCAGGTCTCCCTCCATAATCTGCATGTGATAGATGTCGTAGAGCAGCTTCACTCGCGGAGAGTTGACAGCTTCGACCACCCGTACCCCCCACGCGGTGTGGTCGCACATGTAGTCCTTGTGATCGACCTTGCTGTTGAGAAGTTCCAAGCAGATGTTGACGCCATGATCCTCGGCGATCTTTTTGACGCGATTGAGGCCGGTAATCGTATTGCGGACGCCTTCGTCGTCTGACATTCCTTTGCGATTTCCCGAAAAGGTAATCACGTTCGGCACCCCGGCCTTCTCGGCCATGGGAATGGACTTGCGAAAAGACTCTTCAATTGCGGCGTGATTCTCCAGTCGATTCAGGGCATTGCCTATTTCGCCGCCTCCCGCGTAGCCCATGCTGCAAACAAGACCATAACGCCGCGGCACTTCAAATTCCTCGGGACCAAGCAGGTCAATAGCCTTCAACCCCATCTGGGCCGCTTTGACACAGAATTCATCCAGAGGAATCTGCTGGTAGCACCAGCGGCAAACGGATTGTTTGATGCGTCCTTTCCGCTGGGCAGGCATACCCTGCCCGGCAAAGACGGGGGATACGACTGAACCCAAAGCTACGCCAGAAAGAGAGATCTTAAGCATGTCGCGTCGCGATACATTTTTCATGGAAATGAAGTGCACCTTTCTAAATTTGGCATCACCCGATGAGTTCCGCAGAAGCAAACTCGGTTGTCACTTACCGTTTACTCATGGATAAGACGGACCCTGAAAGCTCCGAGCAAACGCGGCAGCGTTCCTTTCATTGGCCGACCCTTGCTGCAGGAACATCGATCCAGCCTCGTGTCTGGTGACTTTGGAGCACGGCGTCCAGAATGGTGAGTTGTCTCAGTCCATCAACAAACTGGGGATACTCACTGGCGCTCCCCGGTGCGCTGATCGAACCGTAGAAGCGGCGGAAGATCTGCTTGAATGTATCGTCGTAACCTTCGCTGTGGCCGCCGGGCAGATCGGCGTAACTGCGCGCCGCAGGTTTGAGCAGAGCCGGATCTTTCAGGAGGACCTCATTGCCGGTATCGCGGTGGCCTACCCAGAGTTCGTCGGGACGCTCCTGGTCCCATGCAGCAGAAGATTGTGTGCCGTAGATCTCGATGCTGAGCCGGTTTTTGCGTCCGGCGGAAACCTGGCTAGCGGTGACGCTGCCACGCGTACGCGTGCCCATGCGGAAGAGGACAGCTCCGAAGTCTTCCGTGTCCACAACTGTTTCAATAAAGTCTTCCGGATCAAGCAGCTTATTGGCAAAGGTCTCGACCGAATGCTTCGGCTTCTTGCGCGTGGTGTGGAAGGTCTGGAGATCGGCACAGAGAGAGGTCAAACGCAATCCCGTTATGTGCTCGGCCATATCAAACCAGTGCGAACCAATATCGGCCATGCAACGCGAAGGGCCACCGACTCTGGAATCGACACGCCAGTTCCAGTCCGTGTCGTAGAGCAGCCAGTCTTGAGAGTACGTGCCTTGCACCACGAGGATGTCACCGAGGTCTCCCGCTTCGCATAGGCAGCGCATCTGCTGCACCATCGGGTAGTAACGCAAATTGTGACAGACGCAGTTTCGTAACCCTTGGCGGGCAGCAAGGGAGGCGAGTTCGTCCGTGTTTTCTACGGTCGTGGCCAAGGGTTTTTCGCAAAGCACATGCTTACGAGCCAGGAGCGCTTCCTTGGCCATGGGAAAATGCAGTGCGTTCGGGGTGCAGATATGAACTACATCAATCGCCGGATCGCGCAGTACTTCGCGGTAGTTGGTCGTAAACGTAGGGACGGGGAAAGTCGCGGCCCCCAATGGTGTATCCTTCGCGGCTCTGGATGCGATTGCAACCACCTCGACGGATTCTAGCCGCCGCAACGCTTCTCGATGCACGTGTCCCATGAAGCCGTTTCCGAGAATTGCGGTTCTTATTGGATTCAAAGTGTTTTCCCTCCGCTCCTTGCTAGACCCACCAGGCAGCACCAGGCTGTTCCCGGATCACAATGTCGTTGAGGAAGTTCGTCGCCTTGGTCAAGCCTTCTTCCGGAGAAAGCAGGCTGTCTTCGTGTTCGATGGAGAGCACGGAATCATAGCCGAACATGCGGAGCGTGGAGACAAACTCGGCCCACCATTCGGCACCGTGACCGTAGCCGCAGGTGCGGAAGATCCAGCCACGGTGGCGCTCTTCCGTGTACGGCTTGGTATCCAGCACACCGGTGCGCGGCAGATTGGCTTGGTAGAGTTGCGTGTCCTTGGCATGTACGTGGAAGATGGTGCCTTCGAGGACTCGGATCGCAGCGATGGGGTCTATGCTTTGCCAGAAAAGATGGCTCGGGTCAAAGTTGCAACCCACGTTGGATCCGGCGATGGAGCGCAGCTTGAGCAGCGTTTCCGGGTTATAGACAACGAAACCCGGATGCATCTCGATGGCAATCCTCACGCCGTGGTCGAGGGCAAACTTCGCATGCTCGATCCAATAAGGTGCGACGACTTCGCTCCACTGCCAGTCGAGCACCTTCACGTAGTCCGGAGGCCAGGGGCAGGTCACCCAGTTGGGAGCTGTGGCAGTGGCCGAGTCCCCGGGACATCCGGAGAAATCGACTACCACGGGGATGCCCAGCTTTTCGGCGAGCAGAATGGTCTTGCGGCTCACTTCCCGGTCCTGCTGTGCGCGAGCCTGATCGGGATGCAGCGCGTTTCCGTGACAACTCAAGGCGCTGACGCTGGCGCCGTGATCGGCCAGAACCCTTTGAAACTCGCCAAGGGCGGTGGCGTCCTCGAGCATCGAGAGCTTGCAATGCGCATCGCCCACGTAGTTTCCCGTCGCGAGCTCCACGGTTTTTATGTTGAGTGCCTTGAGTTTCTTAAGGACCAAGGGCAACGGAAGCTGCGACAGCAGGGGTGTGAAGACTCCAACGTACATGGTGGCTTGTTCCTCCTCGGGGATAACACAGTACTCTATCTGCCAGTGGAGCCGCCGTGGATCAAAAGTGTACAAACGCCGGCCACGTCGTACTTGGGCGCCAACGCTTATCCGGCATCAAGTTCTTCCGCAGTCAGCGAAGGATTCAGAAGCCAGCGGTCGATCGACTCTGTGATGGCTTCACATTTGTAGTACAAACGCATCGGTCACCTCGAACTCGTTGCCGTGCTTGACGCCACGGGGCGCTGCGCTTCAAACCCTGCTGCCAGGGCAATCGCGCCCAATGTCCCCGCGGAATTCCCAAGGCGAGAGCACTCGACACGCACGTCATCCGGAGGAAACATGCGCACGCGGTTGGCAATCTCCCAACAGACGGGCACGAGAATCAGATCACCCAAGGCAGCGAGTCCACCGGTGATCACCACATGCTCGATGCCGGTAATCGTAACAGCGTTTGCAATGCCGATCCCGAGATAGCTGGCGGCGGCGCCAATGGCTCTGGCGACCTCCACATCTCCCATCTTGGCCGCAGCCGCCATTTCCTGCGGCGAGAGTTCCGCGCCGGACTTATCGAGAATCGCTTTGAGATGTGGCGCTCGTCCCAATTCCAGAAGTTTTCGGGCTTCCGCAACGAGTGCCGGACCGCTCACCAGGGTCTCTAGGCAGCCGCGGCTCCCGCAGGTGCAGGGCTCTCCGTCAGGAAGAATCGTGTGGTGCCCGATTTCGCCCGCGGCCCCAAATCGCCCCAGCTGAAGCCGTCCGTTCAGGACCAACCCTCCGCCGACTCCCGTACCCACCGTGACAAGAATAAGATTCTGCGATTCACGGCCCGCGCCAAATATAAACTCGCCGAGAGTGGCCACGCGAGCGTCGTTGCGAATTACAACCGCGCGCTTCGTGAGGGCTTCCAGCGATTTCCGGAGGGGCACGCCGCGCCAGTTGCCCGGGAGGTTCGGAAGGAAGAGCACATTGCCATTCTCCACATCGACGAGTCCCGGTACGCCGACGCCAATCCTGTCCACGCGGCGCCCGAATTCCTTCTCTGCATCCTGCAGAAGCTTCACGATCCGCTGGATGACGCCCTCGGGACCTTCTTCGCCCTGCGTATCGACGATTTTTTGCAGCGCGATGGAGCCCGTCGCCGTGCCGATGGCCAGGGCGATCTTTGTGCCGCCCAGATCAACTCCGGCGTAGAACAAATGGGGGTTGGCAATCAGGTCCGACATGATGTATTGTGGCTTAGCCACGTGTAGACTAAACGAGCCGCTCTCTTTTGTAAAGGCCGGCGGAAATAAATAAAGGTTCCTCCTGCGCCGCCGGACCAGGACCTGAACATGAAGATTCTTCAGTTTGCCATCAGAATTTCACTCTTGGCCGTAATGGCTGTGGTTGCTGCACCGGAAAGCACAAAGAACTTCGACACGCTGGCGGACGCGGCTCTAGCCGCAATGAAAAAACGCGCCGCAGAACTCAAGAGCGGGGGAGTTGCCGTAGTGGCGTATTTCGAGGGTGACAACATACAGTCCTGGACTTCGAAGATGGCGGTGGTCGGCCGGATGAAAGATGCTCCTTCGGCGGGCAACACCGGCGCGAATCTGCTGGGGATCGCTTACGCAAAGGCGGCGGAGATGGCGGACACTCTGAAGGATAGCGGCAGCGGCACGCGTCCACCCATGACTGGAGAGTTTGGCTGGCAAGGCGGCGTCATTGCCCGCGTAAAAACCGGTTACGTGATCGCCGCGTTCAGCGGAGGCAAGTCGGAGGACGATGTGGAAATTTCGCGGTCGGGGCTTGCGGTGTTGAAAAACGGTCTTTAGTCACGAAGTGGCGAGACTTTGTTGAACCCGGAATTCGCTTTAGTAAAGTCTTTTTTCGGTTGCCAGATTTGAAGTTTTCGGTGCAATAGAAATTCTCCTAAGGGGGAGACACCCATGTTTCACAAGGTGGCACGCACGTTGCTGCTTTCTCTTTCGCTCATTCTGTTCGTTGCATTCGCTGAAACCTCGAGCGAAGCACAGGACAAAGACCTCTCTTCAAATTACCTATTTAAGCCGGTGCGCATTGGCGCCGGAGGATGGATGCGCGGGATGGCAGTTAGCCCCAGCGATGCGACCCGCCGGTACGCTCGCGGCGACGTGGACAATGTATATCGCTGGGACAACACGGCCCAGCAATGGTTTCCGACCAAGATTTTCGGCGCCTTTCCGGCGGCCTACACGGCCGCGCCCGTCAATGGGGGCGGCGGCGCGATCGCCATCGATCCGCAAAATCCGGACCACGTTCTGGTGGTCTACACCTTGGGCGGCTCGAACGATCTCGGCAACTTTTGGAATTTGAACGTCTTTTACAGCACCGACGGAGCCAAGACCTTCCAGGCAGCCAACTTGTCGCTGAATGGCAGCCTATCCCAAGAGACGTCTGGGGAGCGATTGGCGATTGATCCCAACGACGGCAATGTCGCTTATCTGGGCCCTCCCGGGGCAGCGGGTGCGACCGACGGGCTGTATCGCAGCACGGACGGCGGTGCAACTTGGAACCAGGTGAGTGGCGGCGGACTTCCAGTTACGACCGCGACAGTGCGGTACGAGTTTGCCCTCCCGCGCTTTGATGGGGGCTCAGGCACGATCTCGGTAAATGGTGTGACGTCGACAAAGATACTCTACGTAACCTACATCACTCACGACGAGACCAACAGCGACAACGTGTTAAATGGAGGCGTACTGAAGACCACCGACGGCGGGCAAACCTGGACCGACATTACGGGTGGCGTCATAAGCACCGGCTCAGGAACGACCGTCAATTTCGCAACCGTGGATGCCTCTGGCAACCTGTGGATCTCGGATGGCAGCGCGAATATCTATCGATATGGCCGGACCGGCACAAGTTGGACAACATCGGTAACACCGCATGGAGGCGGCGCTGGAATCGCGGTCGACCAGAACAACCCGCTGCGGATCTTCACAGAGAGTTCCGATGGGCTGTCGCGTTCGCTTGACGGTGGAAAAACGTGGACGGATCTGGGGGGCAGCCTCACATACTCTTCGACCCAACCCATCGAATGGCTGAGACCATCCTCAATCCGGCCGCAGGGCCACTATCTCTCGATAAGTGGACTGTATATGGATCCCAGCGGCAACCTGTGGGCAGCAAACGGGAACGACGGGATCATAACGACGACGCCGAACGATGCGACGGATTCGCTTGCGAGTCCTCCAATTTGGTCGAGCTCTTCCGAGGGCATCGAAGAAATGGTCGCGGAGATCGGCGTGATACCTCCGGGCGGGAAGCCGGTGCTGACGGTCGAAGATGAGACGCTGTTCACAATCAGCAATCCCGACACCTTCACTGCGCAGCACTACCCCATCAACTTGTGGAACAACAACAACGGCTTGTCGACGGCGCAGGATATCAGCTACGTCCCCAATCAGCCCCTGTTCCTCGCGGTCACAACAGACAATCTTGCTGCGGGCAATCCGCTGCTCATGGCGTCGAACTTCGCTGGATATAGCGTCGATGGCGGCAATACGTGGAGCCTGTTTCCCTCCATCACAGCGGGCACGCATCCCTGCATTCTGTACGACGGGAGCATCGCGATCTCCGCACGGGCCGCTGGGCATGAGAACGATCCGGCGGGCGCGGATAACCTGGTCTGGATTCCGACAAATTATAACCAGTGGAGTAACTTTGCACAGGTTCCCGCTCCGTTTTACTCCAAGGATGGCGGAGCGACGTGGACTCAGACCGTATCGTTTAACAATGCGAGCGGGGCCACAACCATCGCAACTCCGTGCGGTTCGGGACCCGCCAGCTACACGTACATGGGCTATCAGTGGGGTCCGTGGATATTCGTGCTGGCGCAGCATCTCCTCGTCGCCGACCCGGTGACTCCGGGCACGTTTTACGCGGAGCTTACGGCAGGCGGATTCTGGACCAGCACGGATGGCGGTGTGACCTGGAAGCAGGTTCAAACGTCAACAGGCGGTCAAGTTCCGGATTTGCCGCATCATGGGACGCTGGCGGCAGTTCCCGGCGTGTCTGGCGATCTCTGGCTCGTAGACGGCCACGAAGGCTCGGATCAGCATGGTCTGTACCACACCTTGAATGGTGGCGTTAGCTTCACGCGTAATCCAAATTTCGACTTTGCGTGGGCCCTTGCGCTGGGCAAGGCGGCCTCTGGCAGCAACTACCCTGCGATTTATGTCTATGGAAGGCTAACTGGCGACGCAAATTGGGGCATTTTCCAGTCGGTCGATGGCGGGGTGACCTTCAACCGCATCTCGTATTACCCGTACGGCATCATCGACGTGCCGAACAGCCTGACGGCGAGCTGGGATGTCTTTGGGACGGTGTACGTCGGCTTCGAAGGAAACAGCTACGTTTATGGTCAACAGATCCCGGCTGCAGCGCCGGGACCTCCAACCGGACTGACCGCCGTCGCCAAAAGCGCTACGGAAATTGATCTCTCCTGGACGGCTCCCACTGGAATAGCTGCAGGCTCCTACAACATCTACCGCGGGACATCCTCCCAAGCGGAAGCAGCGACCCCGATTCAAACCGGAGTCACGACGACAACGTTTGCCGACACGACCGTCACGTCTGGCACCACGTATTATTACGTGGTGGAGGCGGTGAATCTTGTTGGGACGAGCGGACCATCCAACGAGGCATCGGCCCTAGCTGCTGCGGTCACCTTTCAAATTGTTGTTGCAACGGGCAGCAGTTCCTCCGCTACGGTCACGAAGGGACAAACAGCTACGTACAATCTGACACTCAACTCATCGAATTTCGCTGGCACGGTCACGTTCGCCTGCACGGGAGCTCCGGCAAGCACGACTTGCAATGTACCTTCCCCAATCACAGTCACAGCCGCGACGACGGCGACGCCGGTCACGATTACGGTGAATACGGCGAACTTCGCCCCGGTCGCGATGTTGGTCAACACGAAGTCGCTGAGAAGGGCAGGGGTACAGCACCTGAATTACGGGGCGCCGCTGTTCGCAATTCTATTTCTGGGTCCCTTATGCGTTTACAGAAAGAGATCGCGATATGCGCTTCAGCTGGCCATTGCCGTACTCTCGATTGCGTGCATGTGCGCGTGCGGCGGTAACTCAACACCAAAAACTCAACCCGTAAATGCGACACTTACGGTTACAGCCAGTAGCCCGGGGCTTGCTGATAGCTCCGTAACGTTGCAATTGACGATTAACTAGCGCCAGATAGCTTCCAGCTTCACCAGGAAACGGATATGCAGCGACAACCGGAGCCACCGCTATTCCGTTTATGACAGAATTCGAATGCAGATACCTTCTCGAAGAGGTTATATGAATCGTTATTGGTATAGTTTGCTCCATGCGGTTTTGTTGATCGGGGCGTTGCTTTGTTCGCTTTCAACGGTAGCCGCTCAAGATGTCACGCCGCAGGCCGTCCCCAAACTCTCGCCTGTTCGTCTGGATGGCAATTACTTTGCACATGAGGGCAAGCGCTTCATTCCGGTGGGGGTCAACTGGGTGCCGGCGAAAGCCGCAATGCAATGGCCCTATCAATGGGATCCAGCAGCCGTTGAAGCCGATTTTACGCAAATGCATGAACTCGGCATCAACACGGTGCGGCTGGATCTGGTGTGGTCGTGGTTTGAGCCGCGTCCCGGCGATTACAACCCGGAGGCTTTCCGGCAACTTGACTATCTCACTGCGCTGGCGAATCGCCACAAAATCTATTTGAACCCCATGCTGCTCACCGGCGGCGAAGTGGGCGAAGCGTATTGGGATGTTCCTTATCGCAACGGGCGCGATCCGCTCTCGGATCCCTTTATGCTGGAACTGGAAACGGACTTTGCCGCGAAACTGGCTCGCCACATGACGACGAACAGTGCTGTTCTCGCCTGGGATCTATACGATGAACCACCATTCTGGATCAGCGCAAATCCCACTGACGCGATGGCTATTAACTGGACGCGGCTGATTTCAGGCGCAATGCGCCGCTACGACCCCGCACATCCAGTCGTAGTGGGAACC
>Ga0181532_10003452_pt1 | contig 14176 bp, 10 predicted proteins | sample PEATcosm2014_Bin_33_FD_119768 | JGI IMG/M metagenome (GOLD analysis project Ga0181532, IMG submission 119768) | Peatland microbial communities from MTU Mesocosm Facility, Houghton, MI, USA - PEATcosm2014_Bin11_30_metaG | ecosystem: Environmental > Terrestrial > Soil > Wetlands > Peat | place...
CCAGCCCGCTTCAACGTCTAGACGTTTGAACAGGCGGGGGAGCGTATCCAGGCCCTGCGTTCGCAACCAGGGATCGAGCCGGTCGTCGGCCTCGATATTGGTCAAGGTTTCTTGGACTGCGTGCTGGCGTGCCTCGAGCTTGTGCAACTCCGCCGAGGCCTGGTTGCGACGCTCGGTCTGTGTCTGGCGTTGGGACTGCAGTTCCTGTTCGCGGGCTTCGGCCTGCGTGCCACGCTCCTGCGCAGCGTCATAGTCGGCTTGTGCCGCCGCCACTTCGGCCTGCAAGCGCCCGAGTCGCTCCGCATCCGGCCGACCCAGTTCCCGCTGCTCCTCGACCAAACGCTCGCGGCGCATCAGCAGCCCGTTGGCCTGGCGCTCAAAGGCCTGCATCTGTTGGCCAGCGCTGGCAATTTCCTGCGCTGACGAGGCCGCCCGGGCACGAACAGCGGTGAGGGCCTCGCGCGCTGCCTGGCTTGCCGCCTCGCATTGCGGCAGCCCGGCGTCGTGCGCGCTGCAGGCAAGGCGTGCCTGCTCAAGCCGGGCCGTGGCCGCGGTGGCGGCCGCTTCCAGTTCTGCTGCGCGCTGGCGCAACTGGGCCCCCTCGTCGATGCGCGTGGTCCAGGACTGCGTCAGGCTCTCGATCTGCGCAGCCAAGCGGGCACGTGCCTCCAGGGTTGCGCGGATCTCCGCTTCCAGGCGCCCGATTTCGGTATTGATACGGGCCAGGTCCCCATATGCGGCGTTGGCCGCATCGTTGGCACCGTACTCGGCATCGCGTTCCTGCTGCAGCCGCAATTCGACGGCACGCAGCTCCGCAACCTGCGCTTCGATCACGGTCTCGCCCTGTTCGATGTCGCGCGCAAACCGGCTCCGTTCGGCCATGCTCTGTTGGTGGCGAGTTAGCCACAGCAGGGCCTGCGCCCGCCCATGGCGCTCGCTCAGATCGCGATATTCGCGCGCGACCTCGGCCTGGCGGCGCAACCGCTCGATTTGCCCGTCGAGCTCGCGCACCACGTCCCCGACCCGTGTCAGGTTGTCACGCGTGTCGGCCAGTCGAGTCTCGGTTTCGCGCCGCCGCTCCTTGTACTTGGTTACCCCTGCCGCCTCCTCCAGGAAGATGCGCAATTCCTCCGGACGCGCCTCGACGATGCGCGAGATCATCCCCTGGCCGATAATGGCATAGGCACGCGGCCCCAGGCCGGTACCCAGGAACAGATCGTGCACATCGCGCCGGCGTACCTGCTGGTTGTTGATCACGTAGGCCGAGGAGTTATCCCGTGTCAGGATGCGCTTCACCGACAACTCGCTGAAGCGGCCCCATTCCCCGCCGATGCGTCCTTCGCTGTTGTCAAAGACCAGCTCAACGCTGGCCCGGCCCGCCGGCTTGCGATTTGCGGCGCCGTTGAAGATCACGTCCTGCATCGACTCGCCGCGCAGCTCGGCGGCCTTGCTCTCGCCCAGCACCCAGCGCACCGCGTCGATGACATTGGACTTGCCGCAGCCGTTGGGGCCTACGACCCCGACGAGACGGCCGGGCACATCGATTTGCGTCGCATCGACAAAGGACTTGAAGCCGGCCAGTTTTATCTGCCGTAATCGCACGGATGATTCCCGGTGTAGTTAGCTTGTTTGATCGCGGTTCGCCTGCCCGGCCCGCTATCGGCCGGGCAGTACCGCGCTGCGGTGTCGAATCGCTTGCCCCATCGAGCCCCATTTACGCACGAATTGTGCGCACAAAATCGACTTGTTCGTCTTTTCTGCCCCGTTTCGGAAGGCGAAACTATAATGATAGCGAATCGAGCCGCGTTGCGAGGGCAACAGCCGGGCCCAAGTGCGTCCCTAGTCCGCGGGCCCGCGGCAACAACCACGGCAACCATGAAAAAGCGCCGCATCCCCCAGCCTCCCCAGACCCTGGAGACCTTCCCCAACCCGAGCCCGGAGCGCGATTACCTGGTTCGAATCGAGATCCCGGAATTCACCTGCCTGTGTCCGATCACCGGCCAGCCCGATTTCGCCCGCTTAGCACTCGAATTCATTCCCGACCAGCGCAATGTCGAGCTCAAGAGCCTGAAGCTCTACATCGTGGCTTACCGCAGCCAGGGGGCCTTCCACGAGGCGGTCACCAACCAGGTGCTCGATGATCTCGTGCAGGCAATGGCACCGCGCTTCCTGCGCATCACCGCACGCTGGAATGTGCGCGGCGGAATCTATACCACGGTGGTGGCGGAACACCGCAAACGGGGCTGGAAACCGCTTCCGGCAATCGATCTGGGCAGCTGCGCACGCAGCGCCGTCCAACACGGGGCGCCTGGATCTTGACGCTGCGGATGAATCCGGCGCTGGAGTTGCTGCGGCCCTATCCGTTCGAACGGTTGCGGGCGTTGCTGGCGCCCTTGACGCCGCCGCCCGATCGTGCGCCGATCAACCTTTCGATCGGCGAGCCCAAGCACGCGACGCCGCGCATACTGCTCGATGCCTTGGCAGAGGCCCTGCCGACGATTTCGAGCTACCCTTCGACGCGCGGCACCGATGGCCTGCGCAGCGCCATCGCCTCTTGGCTGACGCGCCGGTATCATCTGCGCCGGGTCGACCCCCAGACCCAGGTGCTGCCGGTGAACGGCACGCGCGAAGCCCTGTTCGCCTTTGCCCAGGCAACGATCGACCCGCATGGACATGCGCTGGTACTCCTGCCCAACCCCGGATACCAGATCTATGAAGGCGCCGCCCTGCTTGCCAGCGCGCAGCCGCGCTACCTGTCCACGACGCAGGCCGGTGGATGGCGCATGCCCTTGGACAGCGTCGGCGCGCAGGAATGGCCACGGGTGCAGCTCGTCTACGCCTGCTCGCCGGGCAATCCGACCGGCCACGTGATGGCATTGGACGAATGGCAAGAGCTATTTGAACGAGCCGACCGCCACGATTTTCTGATCGCCGCCGATGAGTGCTATTCGGAGATTTATTTCGACGAAACCCGGCCGCCACTGGGCGCCCTGGAGGCATCCGAGCGCCTGGGGCGCCCCGATTTCGCACGCCTGGTGTGCTTTGGCAGCCTTTCCAAGCGTTCCAATGCACCGGGTCTGCGGTCCGGTTTCGTTGCCGGCGATGCCCGTGCCATCGAGCGATTTCTCGCCTACCGGACCTATCACGGGTGCGCAATGAGCCCGGCCACCCAGGCAGCGAGCATCGCTGCCTGGAGCGATGAAGTCCACGTTATTGACAATCGTCGACGCTACGCCGGCAAGTTCCGGCAGGCCCAACCGCAGATCAGTCGCGTACTGCCGGCAGCGTTGCCGCCGGCGGCCTTCTACCTTTGGGCACAAACACCCGGTGACGATGCCCGCTATGCAAGTACGCTCTACGCAGGGCAAAATGTGCTGGTGCTGCCCGGCAGCTTTCTGGGTCGCACGGTCGACGGGATCAACCCCGGTGCGGGCTACGTACGCATTGCCTTGGTTGCCGACGAAGCCGAGGTCGTCGAGGCAAGCGAGCGCATCGTCGCGCACGCCCGGGCCGGCGATCGGAGCGCCGGTCCTACTACGGAGTATGAATGACGCACCAAGAAACGATAGAACAGGCCTGGGACCAGCGCGCAGCGCTCACTCCCGATGTGGCGCCGCCGGCCCTGCGCGAGGCGATCGCACAGACCCTGGCGCAGCTCGATGAAGGCCGCCTACGGGTTGCCGAAAAGCGCGACGGGAACTGGACCGTGCATCAGTGGCTCAAGAAGGCCGTGCTGCTTTCGTTTCGTCTGCAGGACAGCCGCGTCCTGGGCAGCGAGTCCGACACGGCCTTGCGCTTTTACGACAAGGTGGCCACCAAGTTTGCGCGCTACGACGCCGAGCGGTTTCGCGCCAGCGCAATTCGCGTCGTGCCGCCGGCGGTTGCGCGCCACGGCGCCTACATCGGACGCAATGTCGTGTTGATGCCTTGTTTCGTCAACATCGGCGCCTACGTCGATGAGGGCACCATGGTCGATACCTGGGCAACCGTTGGCTCCTGTGCGCAGATCGGCAAGAACGTGCACCTCTCGGGAGGCGTTGGCATCGGTGGCGTGCTCGAACCGCTGCAGGCCGCTCCGACCATCATCGAGGACAATTGCTTCATCGGCGCCCGCTCCGAGGTGGTCGAGGGCGTGATCGTGGAGCAGGACGCGGTGCTATCCATGGGGGTATATATCGGTGCGAGCACGCGGATCTACGACCGCGAACGCGGGGAAGTCCTGTTCGGGCGGGTGCCGCGGGGCGCGGTGGTGGTACCCGGATCGATGCCGGCCAAGGACGGAACGCACAGCTTGTACTGCGCGGTCATCGTCAAGCGGGTGGATGCGCAGACCCGGGCCAAGACGGCGATCAATGATCTGCTGCGTGAGATAGCGACTGCGACGTAGTACGATCGCTGAAATTTTAGAAACGTCATGAGGGGCAAGATATGACGCTCGAACGACTGTTTGTACTGATGGCCGAAAAGAAAGCATCGGACCTGTTTCTCTCCGCTGGTTCCCCGGTCACCATCAAGATCAATGGCGTGTGCGTTCCGATCAGCCAGGAGCGCCTACTGCCGCAGGATGTGGTGGAGCTGCTCACGGAGCGCGTGAGCGACGCCCAGTTTCGCGAACTCGAAGAATCGCGCGAACTCAATATCGGCCTGCCCGTGCAGGGCCTGGGCAGCTTTCGCCTGAGCGCCTTTCGCCAGCGCGGCACGATATCCGCGGTACTGCGTTACATCCCAACGGAGATTCCGCGACTCGACGAACTGCGCCTGCCGCCGATTCTGAAGGACATGGCGCTGTCGCGCCGCGGACTGGTCCTGCTCGTGGGCGCTGCCGGTTCGGGCAAATCGACCTCGATCGCGTCCATGATCGATTACCGCAACGAGTTGCAGACCGGCCACATACTGACGTTCGAGGACCCGATCGAATATCTCTTCCAGAACAAGAAGTCGATCATCAATCAGCGCGAAATCGGCACCGACGCCCTTTCGCTGCAGACAGCCATGCGCAGCGCCATGCGCCAGGCGCCCGACGTGCTGTTCATCGGCGAGATCCGCGATCGCGACACGATGGGGGCCGCCCTGGCATATGCGATGTCCGGTCACTTCGTCATCGCCACGATGCACGCAACCAACAGCGCCAATGCGCTCAACCGCATCATCAGTTTCTATACCCCGGAGACACGCACGGCCCTGTTCGAGGACATTGCCACGTCACTGCGCTCGATCATGTGCCAGCGCCTGGTACGCTCGCGTCGCGGCGGAAGAGTTCCCGCGGTCGAGGTGCTGCTAAATGTCGGCCACACCCGCGACCTGATCATCCGCGGGGACGTCTCGGCCATCAAGGAGGCCTTAGCGCAAAGTCTTATCCCCGAGAACCAGTCTTTCGAGCAAAGCCTGTACACGCTGCTCAAGGATGAGGAGATCACGCGCGACGACGCGCTTGCGACGGCCGATTCGCAGAACAACCTGCTCTGGTTCATCAACAACGCCGGCAAAGTCCGCCGTGAGCAATCGGCGGCCAGCACGCAAGGCGAGGCCGGTTCGGCCTCTTTCACGGAAATCACGCTCAACATCTGATGCGCGCTGCGACGCAATTGCATCCCGGTCCCGCGGCATCCGTGTCGCCAACACTGGCACTGGCAAAGGAACTCATCGCCCGCAATTCCGTCACGCCGGCCGATGGCGGCTGCCAGGGCCTGCTTGCCGAGCGGATGCAGGCGAGCGGTTTCGTGGCCGAGCGCTTCGACCGTAACGGGGTATCTAATCTTTGGCTGCGGCGCGGCACACAACGGCCCACCTTCGTATTTGCCGGCCACACCGACGTCGTGCCGCCCGGCCCGCCGGGTGCCTGGCAATCGGAGCCGTTTGTTCCGGTCGAACGCGACGGCTTCTTGTACGGACGCGGCGCGGCCGACATGAAGACTTCCCTTGCCGCGTTTGCCGTGGCCGCGCAGGAGTATGTAGCCGAGCACCCCGGGCATGCGGGCTCGATCGCGATGCTGCTGACGTCCGACGAGGAAGGCCCCGCGGTCGACGGGACGGTGGCGGTCGTAGAGGCATTGACGGCACGCTCGGAGGCCATCGATTTTTGCCTGGTCGGCGAACCGACCTGCGTACAGCGTCTGGGCGATACCATCAAGAGCGGCCGGCGCGGTTCGCTCACGGGCCGCCTGCTGGTGCGCGGGATCCAGGGACATGTTGCCTATCCCCACCTGGCGCGCAATCCGATCCACGATGTGGCCCCTGCCCTGGCCGAGCTGGCAACCACCACGTGGGACGCGGGCAGTGCCGATTTTCCGCCCACGAGCTTTCAGGTCTCGAACATCCACGCCGGAACGGGCGCCGGAAACGTGATCCCGGGCCACTGCGAGGTCGATTTCAATCTGCGATTCGCGCCGGTGTCGAACCCGGAGTCCCTGCGCGCCAAGGTCGAGAACATCTTGCGAGCGAACCAGCTGGTATTTGACCTGGACTGGGTGCTCGGTGCGCGGCCCTTTCAGTGCGCCGCCGGGACCCTGGTCGAAGCGCTCACCGCGGCCATAGAGGAAGTGCTGGCGGTGCGACCGGCGCGATCGACCACCGGGGGCACATCCGACGGACGTTTTGTTGCAGCGGTATGCCCGCAGGTGGTCGAGTTCGGGCCGACGAATGCGACCATACACATGGTCGATGAGCGGGTGCGCATCGCCGATGTCGACGCTCTCAAGGAGGTATATCGCCGTACCCTGGCGCGCGTGCTGAGCAGTTGACGCTTTCTCCTTAACCTGGAAAATTCCACCGATGACCATTGATGCCAAGGCCAACCTGCGAACGGTGCGTGACGCACTGCGCTATGCCGTTACCCGCTTCAACGAGGCCGGACTGTCGTTCGGGCACGGCCAGGTCGATGCCTTCGACGAGGCCTCGTTCCTGGTTCTGCGCGCGCTCTCGCTGCCGCTGGAACGCATGGAGATTTTTCTCGACGCCTTTCTCACCTTAGGCGAGATCAATTCCCTCATACAGCTTATCGAGCGGCGGGTGCGTTCGCGCATGCCGGCGGCCTATCTGCTCAACGAATGCTGGCTACAGGGTTACCGTTTTTACGTCGATACGCGCTGCATCATTCCCCGCTCCTTCATCGCGGAGTTGCTCAAAGACGAATTACAGCCGTGGGTGCGGGACCCGAATTCGGTGCGCCGGGTCCTGGACCTGTGCACCGGCTCGGGCTGCCTGGCGATCATGGCCGCCAACGTGTTTCCGTCCGCCGAAATCGACGCAATCGATGTTTCGCTCGATGCCCTGACGGTGGCCACGCGCAATGTCGACGACTACGGTCTGCGTGCGCGCGTGCGCCTGCTGTCGTCCAACCTCTTCGAAGCGGTGGAAGGCCGGCGCTACGACCTGATACTGTGCAATCCGCCCTATGTCGCGGACGCCGCGATGGATCAGCTACCCGCGGAATACCGACACGAGCCCCGCGTGGCGCTTGCCGGTGGAGCCGACGGGCTGGACGTGATTCGCAAGATCGTCCGGGGCGCCCATGCCCAGCTGGAGCCGGGTGGCGCGCTGTTTCTCGAGGTCGGGGATGGGCGCCGCGCGATCGAGCGCAGCTTTCCGAAGCTCCCGTTGACCTGGCTGACAACCAGCGCCGGCGACGACATGGTGTTTATGGCGCTGCAGGAAGATTTGCCGGCGTAGGGTCTCGCGCCACTTTCCGACTACCCCCGACTCCCGGGCCGGGCGCGCCGGCAGACGGCGCCGGGCCCCGTAAGGCAGACGTGCTGCGACTGACCAACCTTTCCCTGGCGCGAGGCGCCCGTGTGCTCTACCGGGACGTGACGCTCAATGCCGCCCCCGGCGAGCGTATCGGCCTGGTCGGGGCCAACGGCTGCGGCAAGTCCAGCCTGATCGCCGCCGTCCTCGGTCAGCTGTCGCTGGAGGCCGGCGCCATCGAGGCCCCGCGCCCCGAACGTATTGCGCACGTGGCGCAGGACATCGACGCGGCCGCATCGACCGCGCTCGAATACGTTCTCGAAGGACACGCAGCGCTCACCCAGGCGCGTGCCGCCCTGGCGCGCGCCGAGGCCGGGCACGACGACCTGGAGCTGGCGCACGCCCACGCCATGCTCGCCGAAATCAATCCAGGCGCCGTGACCGCGCAGGCCATGACCGTGATGCGCGGTCTGGGCTTTGCGCCGGATTCCGCCCAGCAGACGGTGGCGAACTTCTCCGGCGGCTGGCGCAATCGCCTCGCGCTCGCGCGCGCATTGCTGCGGCCGGCAGAGCTGCTGCTGCTCGACGAGCCTACCAACCACCTGGACCTCGATTCGGTGGTCTGGCTCGAGGCGTGGCTGCGCCGCCAGCCGGCGACCGTGCTCCTCATTTCGCACGACCGCGAGTTCCTGGATCGTTGCGTCAACACGATATGGCATGTGGACAAGGGCGCGATCCGACGCTACGCGGGCGATTATTCGGCTTTTGAATCCGCGTTCATCGAGCGCAATCGCCAGCAGGACGCCCAAGCGCGCAGCTACAAACGCACCGCGGCCCATCTGCAGCACTATGTCGACCGCTTCCGTGCGCAAGCCACCAAGGCACGCCAGGCGCAAAGCCGCCTGAAGATGCTGCAGCGCCTGGTCGAGGTCGAACCGGTGCGCGCGCAGCACGAGTGGCGCTTCGAATTTCTCGAACCACGCAAGCTGCCCGACCGGCTTATCGATGGCGCCGACCTTGCGCTCGGTTACGGCGAGGCGGCCGTGCTGCGCGATGTCCGGATCGTCGTGGCGGCCGGCGACCGGATCGGCATACTCGGCGTGAACGGTGCCGGAAAATCCACCCTGGTCAAAGCCATCACGGGCGAGCTCACGCCGTTGCGGGGCGAGCTGCGCCGTGCCCCGGGTGTGGCGATAGGCTATTTCGCCCAGCACCAGCTCGACCAGTTGCAAGTCGACGAGAGTCCACTGGTCCAGCTGCGCCGTCTCGCGCCCCAGGCGCGCGAACAGGAGTTGCGCGACTTTCTCGGTGCGTACCGTTTCACCGGAGACCTGGCTAGCGCTCCGGTTGGTCGCATGTCGGGTGGCGAGAAGGCGCGCTGCGCACTGGCGCTTATCGCGTGGCAGCGGCCCAACCTGCTGGTGCTGGACGAACCGACCAACCACCTGGACATGGAAACGCGCGAAGCCCTGACCGTGGCCTTGTCCTCCTTCGAGGGGGCATTGCTGCTGGTTTCGCACGATCGCCACCTACTGCGCGCTGCCACCGATCAGCTTTGGCTCGTGCATGAGGGCAAGCTGGCTCCCTTCGACGGGGACCTGGACCAATACACCGCGCTCGTGCTGGCGAGCAGACGAGAACGCAGCGAGACCGAAGTGCCGGACGCCGACAAGGATCCGGCTCGTCGCCGCGAGGAGCGGCGCCGACAGGCGCGCGAGCGCGAAGCCCAGGCGCAGGCACGCCGGCCGCTGCAGCAGCGCCTGCAACGGATCGAGCGCGACCTCGAAGGCAGCACGGCCGAACTGCGTACGATCGATCTGCGCCTGGCCGATCCGGCCTTTTATCACAGCGGCGATGCTGCGCAGGTCGCGAGCTTGCTCAAGCTGCGCGCACAGCTGGGCGAGAAAGTCCAGCGCCTGGAGAACCAGTGGCTGCAGGGACAAGAGGAGCTCGATGGCGCAAGCTAGCCCTGCCCCTGCGCAATGGATCGCCGCGATGGCGCCGCGGCTCGACCGGATGCGGCGCTTGAACTACGATAACCACCTGCGCTGCATGCGGCCCGTGCGTCGGATCGCCCATCCTCGAGGTTCGAAGCAAGAAGAAGGAGTCCCATGACCATCGATCTGTACTCTTGGCCCACGCCCAACGGTCACAAGATCCACATCATGCTCGAGGAATGCGAACTTCCCTACCTCGTGCACGCCGTCGACATCGGCGCCGGTGATCAGTTCACGCCGAAGTTCCTGGCGATCAGCCCCAACAACAAGATCCCGGCCATCGTCGACCCCGATGGTCCGGGCGGGCGGCCCCTTTCGCTGTTCGAATCGGGTGCCATCCTCATCTACCTTGCCGGCAAGACCGGTCGCTTTCTGCCGGCCGACGATCGCGGCAAATTCGTTGCCTTGCAATGGTTGATGTTCCAGGTGGGACACGTCGGTCCCCTGCTGGGGCAGGCACATCATTTTCGCCGCTACGCGCCGCAGCAGATCGAATACGCCATCAATCGGTACACCAACGAGGCACGCCGGCTCTACGGCGTGATGGACAGGCGGCTGGGGCAATCGCACTATTTCGCGGGCACCACCTACTCGATCGCCGATATCGCCATCTATCCCTGGACCCGTTCCCACGCTGGCCAGGGAGTCGAGCTTGCAGCTTTCCCGCACGTGCAGCGCTGGATCGAGGAGATATCTTCCCGTCCCGCCGTGCAGCGAGGGCTACAGGTGCTGGAGAGTCAGCGCCGGCTGCTTACCGACGAACAGGCCCGCGAGAACCTGTTCGGCGCCACGCAATACCTGCGGCGCTGACAGCCGCGCGCCCCGCAACCGCGTTCGGGTCCAGGTTCCGGCGCGCCGTGTCCGCGGCGCAGCCCCGTGGCCGGAGGCGGGTGCTAATTGCCGGTTGACGCCGTCGAGGCCGGCGGCGCTTCCACGCCCAGGCTGAGTATGCCCTGCACCACCCGGGAGGCCGCGGCCGCGCCGTTGTCGATAAAGATGACCTTGCCCTGGCCGTGCTCGGCGGCGTACTTCATCGCGTCCGTGTATTCGAGAAAGAGCAGGAACTCGGCATCGACACCCGCGGCCTTCAGACTTTCCGCGGCCTCTTTCAAGCCGACCGCGATGTTCTTGCGGAACAGTGCCAAGCCTTCGCCTCGCAGCGCCGAGGCCTTTTTTTCCGCCTCTGCGCCTATCGTCTTGTAGGCGGCCTCGGCTTCCGCGTCCTTGGTTCGCTTGACGAGCAGCGCCGCGCCTTCATTGGCTGCGGCAGCCAACAGATTCTTCGAGGAGACGACGCGCGCCATCGAGTCGATGATCTCCTTGTCGAAAGTCATGTCGGTAATCTGGATGTCACGGACCACGTAACCCCAGGCCAGGACAACCTCGTCGAGATTTTTCTTGGTGTGCTCCACGATCTCGGCTCGCATGCCGAGGATGTCCGACTGCTTGGTCGTCGCGACGAACTGGCGGATCGACCCATCGATCGTGCGCTGCAGGGCAAGTTGAAATTCCTGCACCGAGGCGAAGCTGAACACGGCCCGCTTGATGGATTCCTCATCCGAGCCGGCGACCGCATACAGGACCATTGTTGCGAATTTCACGTTGGCCTGATCCTGCGTGATGGCCTGAAATTCCAGCTGCAGCGAGCGATTCTGCAGCGAGAGGCGCACATCGACTCTCTCCCAGGGGAGTTTGATGTTCAGCCCCTCGCGCATGATGCGGTGGTACTTGCCGAACACCGTGACAACACCGACGGTGGCCTGGGCAACGCTGCGCAACATGGTCGACACCAGATAGACCACCAGAATCAGCAGTATTAGGAGAAACGGTGAGGGCAGAAAACTAAACATTTCGAGTGCCTCTTACGATAGGAGGCCAATGGCGCACCGGTGGCGGAAGTCGGCGGATTGTACGCTGGCGCAACACCCACGCGTGCGCCAACTCTCACCCACGACGGCGGCGTGTCCGTTTAGACTCGCTGATCTGCCCTGGTGGTGAAACTGGTAGACACAGCGGACTTAAAATCCGCCGCTTATCCCGAAAGGGGGCGTGCCGGTTCGAGTCCGGCCCGGGGCACCAAATCTCACTCGATGCCTGCATACAAGGGGCAGCCACCTGTGCGGCGCTACGCCTCAGAAGCGCCTGTCTGAGAACCGCGCTGTTACTTCTTGCACTCCTATCAGGATACCGGCAAGGCTCTTCGGTGCAACCGTACCGAGACGCTTAGCGAGTCGAGTCCTGGCAACCGTACGTGTTGGATCCGACAAGACTCACTGCTCCCAGCCGCCAGGGATTTAGGGCCTGCGAATCGGTGCAGGTCGCCTGACCCCCACCGTTGCCAGCCTGGACGGTCCCGCTTCGCCGGTATGCACCGCCGGTTTCCGCACGAATACGAGTAGCGGCACGCTCCCGTGGCTGCGCCGGCCGCCAAGCTGGATCGGTCAGCGTTCGTGTCACATCGATGCAATCTGTCCGTCACGTTCGGGTCAATTCCCGGCCAGACACTCGCCGCTGCTGAGTCTGGATCTCGTCGTAGCGCCGAGGCTGCCCGTCCACGGCTCGTGCACCCACAAGATCCAAGAGCCCTCATACAAACTTTCGCAAGCAACATTCAGGAGAAGGCTTCATGAAAATTCCAATGATCGCAACCGGATTCATCGCAGTGGCTATGACTGGCCTAGCCGGAGCGGCGGAAGGTCCCATGCCCGAAGGTATCCCACGGCTCGATCATGTATTCGTGATCATGATGGAGAACCATGGATACGGACAGGTCATCGGCAACCCGAACATGCCATTCTTCAACGCTTATGCGGCGCAAAAGAATCTCGCCACCAATTACTTTGCCGTGGCGCACCCCAGCTTGACGAACTATCTTGAAGCCGTTGGCGGCAGCAATTTCGGGGTGCTGGACGACAACGCACCTGACTGGCACAACAACGCCTGCTCGCCGAACTTGGCGACCGGGCAGACTTCGTTCGAGAGCGTTTCGACGCCCATCTGCCCGATCGCTGGGTTCGGCACCGAAGCGGCCACACCTGCCATCGACTATACAAACGAAACGAGAGGCACACCCGGCTTGCCGGCTACTGGCGACTGGAATCTTGATGGCACCTTGTCGATCCCGGCAGCGACGAACGTCACGGGGATTTCCATCGCCGACCAGTTGGCCGCAGCGGGTAAGTCCTGGAAAAGTTACCAGGAAGACCTGCCCGCTTCGGGCGCCGACGGCGTTAACGTCGCCGACGGGCTATGGTCGAACCTTTCCAACCTGAGCGCTGTGACCGTCACCTCGGTCACGCCGGCGCCTAGCATCGTTGGGCTGTACGCCGCCAAGCACGATCCCTTTGTTTATTTTCAGAGCGTGCAAAACGGCGCCGATCGGAGTAACAGCCTGAACAACGTCGTAGGATTCCAAGGCGACCACGGCTTGTTTGCAGACCTCGCCACCGGAAATGTTCCAAATTATGCTTTTATCGCCCCAAACCAATGCAATGACCAGCATGGGCGCAGCAATGCCGGGCCGTTCTGCGCGTACGACCCAGCCGATCAGGGTACGCTTGTCGGACTGAATCCGGCGCTTATGCAACAGGGCGATACCGAACTCAAGAACCTGATCGGCGCGATTCACAATTCGCCCGTCTGGCGAGATCGTCGTACCGCCATCGTCGTGATATGGGATGAAAACGACTACTCGGTCGGCATCCTTAACCGGGTCGCGGCCGTCGTCGACACGAATTACGGCCCTAGTGGCGTCTCGAGCTCGAATTTCTACACGCACTTTTCGTTGCTCAAGTCCATTGAGTCGGGCCTTGAATTGCGCTGCCTGAATCACGCTTGCGATCACGGTGTCGCAGTGATGTCAGATCTGTTCGGCGGTGGCACTCGCTGAGTTCCAGTGGCCGACCATCGTCAGAGCTCGCGCACCGGGTGCCGAACGAACTTCCTCGGCAACCGGGTGCGCGGTCGCAAAAATCGTCAAGTTGAGTGGCTGCTCGAGGCCATGGCGCCGTGCCGCCTTAGTCGCCGCTCGAGCGGGCGGCACGAGCTTCCATCAATGGGCCACGGAAATTCTCAAAGATGCCATTTCTCAAAAAAGCTCTTCCCAACTGAGACAAGTCTGCCACGCCAAGCCGAAGCGCAAACTTTTGCAAAGATCATGCAAAGTTGCACTTTGGCGTTGTAACCTATTGATATGATTGCCACAATCTAAACACGACGCTCTTAAAATCCGCCGCTTATCCCGAAAGGGGGCGTGCCGGTTCGACTCCGGCCCGGGGCACCAAATCCCATGCGCTTGTAGCCTGCAGGATCCTGGCGGTATCGAAGATTGCGAGATAGCCGATCCCGATCTCAAACGCCGCACTGGCCGTTCGAGGAGACGTTCTCGTTTTTGACGTACGCGAACGCCAGCGATCGAGAATTTCGAAGGCCGTCAAGGCGACAGATAAGCTCTGGCGATCCGTCCAATTCGTTGCGCTTCAATCCCAATCTCGCGC
>Ga0181532_10003454_pt1 | contig 14174 bp, 13 predicted proteins | sample PEATcosm2014_Bin_33_FD_119768 | JGI IMG/M metagenome (GOLD analysis project Ga0181532, IMG submission 119768) | Peatland microbial communities from MTU Mesocosm Facility, Houghton, MI, USA - PEATcosm2014_Bin11_30_metaG | ecosystem: Environmental > Terrestrial > Soil > Wetlands > Peat | place...
AAGCTGGTCGAGCTTCCCAAGCCCAACGAACTGATGGCCTATGGCGAACGCTGGCGGCCCTACCGCAGCGTGGCCAGTTGGTACATGTGGCGCGCCGCCGAGATGAAAGATCTGCCGCTGGCAGGCGACAGCCCCGCCCCAGCCAAAAGAGGGCTAGAACGGGGCACCCAATCTAAGAAGAGAGTTGGCGCTCGTGCCAAAACTGAATCCGGCGCCAAGAAAAAAACAACAGGAACCCGCACTCGAAAGCGAGCCACAAAATGAAAGTCGTAGCCGTTGTACTGCTGAGCTTTGTTGCCCTCACCGCGTTGGGCCAGGACATGGCCGGCAATTACGTTCTTCGCGGAGTGATGGAGGTCGGCTCAGAGTTGCTGCTGAAGCCCGACGGCAAGTTTGAGTTCATGCTCGCCTACGGCGCCGCCGACTACTGGGCCAAAGGCACCTGGAGTCGCGATGGCGCGGCCGTGGTATTGCACAGCGTCGGCAAGGAAGAAGCTCCGTTTCGTCTTCTGCGCAGCGAAGCCGGTAAGCCTGGCCAGATTCGCGTGGTGGTGCTCGGCCAAAACGACAAGGGCGTCGAGAACATCGATGTTCATCTGCTGATCGCGGGCAAGGCGCTCAATGGGAGGACGGATTCCGATGGCGCCGCGGTCTTTCCCGACGACCCCAAGGCGCACGCCGTTGCCTTCGAGGTGCCCGTCTACGAGGTGCAGGCAGGCCCTTACGAGATCGATCCCACCAAGAAGGATTTTTACTTCGAGATCAATGGCGATGCCATCACCCAGGTGTTTTTCAAGGATGAGCGACTGGCCATCGACGGAACCACGCTGGTGATGAAGCATGGGGATCCCAAAGATCCCATGCGCTACGTAAAGGAATAATCTCCTACGGCGCCTTTTGCAGGAAATCGATGAAGGCCTGCGCCGCTTCGCGGTCACTGCCGGTTACGTGAGCGGGAATGATGGCGGGAATGACCGCGGGACATCCCTGCACTCCGGCACAAACATTGGTGGCCTGCGGCAAAGCCATCTGCAGCGCGGAATTCGAGCTGGCATCGTCCGGGGAATCCATAATGACCAGACTGACGTTATCGTCCGCGGTTTGCTTGCGCAGCATTTCCCGGTAGTCGCCGGTCTCGCTCTGAATGTCGATATGCTGGCCTGATTTCACCCGAGGATTGCTGCCCTCAAAGTCCAGAATCCTGCGGTCGAGATTACTGCCATAGACCGAATTAAGGTTTCGTAGAAGGTGTACTTCTATGGTGGAAGAGTGTTGCTTCCTCGGCTTGCAGCCGCTGAACAAGGAAAACGCCAGAACCAGGGAGAGTGCGACTGCCAACTTCAGTCGTTGTGCCATTCCGACATAATATCTGGAGCAGACGGGTTTTGCAGGATCAGAACAAGAATTGGCGGCCGTTGCGGTCGTGTTCCGCCACAAATCGTATTGATTTGCGAGACAGTTGGAGGCTCAGATGACCGATATTCTGCCGCCGGCGGCAGTGCCGGGTTGCCGTCGTCAAGAAAATTTAATCCCAGAGCAACAGAACACCCTTTTCTAATCGGCCGCCTTCATACATAATGCAGGCACCGAACTACGGGCCATGGGTGGGGAAATGAAGGCGGGCGCGGTAATTTGTCTGGCAGTCGGAATATTGTGTTCGCCGCTGGCCGCGCAGCAGGCTGTGATTGCCAGTGCGGCGGCGCCGTCGTTGCCGGCGATCCTTACCATGCCACCAGCGCCGGAGCTTTCGCGAGCCAGCCGGGCTGCTGGCCCGGCCGATCTTGAGCTCGCCTCCCTCGCAGTGGGATTTCCGGCCAATAATGCGCTATATGCGGCTACGCTGCTGCACGGTCCTGCGAACGTGTGCACGCAAGCGCTGCCGCCCATGCTGGCCGCGCCTCAAAGCGATTACGCCTTCGATCACCTGCAATTTACAGCGGCGGCATTTAAGAGTGCCTTCACCCACGACAACATGGTGAAAATGGCGCGCAACTTTGTTCCTGGTCAGCCATTTCCCGACGCGCCATCTTACGTTCCGCTTACCAGCCATCAGAAATTCGAGTTGTTCCTGCGCCGTGCTCATTCCTTTGACACGGTCAGCGGGGCGTTTATCGATTCCATTACCGCGCAAGTTACGGGAGCTTATCCCAGCTTCGGCGGCGGAATGGCGGGCTACGGCAAGCGCCTGGCGGCAGCAACCGCGGGCGCGGAAAGCGCGTCATTCTTTGGGACATTTGCCTTGCCTGCGTTATTGCACCAGGATCCGAGATACTTCCGATCGCAGCAGCCGGGTATCTCCGATCGCCTGGCCTATGCCGCCAGCCGCGTCTTAATCGGGCGGAGCGACAGCGGCCGCAGCGTCATCAACACTTCGCTGATCCTCAGCGAGTTTGTACAAGCCGCAGTGTCGAACGCCTACATTCCGTACCGCAGGGAAACGGTGCCGGGAACGATTGAGAATGCGCTAACCGGTCTAGGTTCGGTGGCGCAAGCCCGCATTCTGAACGAGTTCTGGCCCGACATCATGAGATTCGTGGCGCAGCACGAGCCCGGAACAATCCATCACTGGCATGAGAAGTGGAACAACAGCAGCCTCGGCCAGTACGCCAGCCGGTAGAAATGCAAGTTTTCGGAGTTGCGTTATCGCCAGCGGGTGGAGCACGCCTTCAGGCGTGCAGGAAATATCTCCCCTTATGAGATCGGCTTCAGCCGCTGTGGTAAGTTTTGGGAGCAGTTACCTCAGCGGCTAAAGCCGCCCGCTTCTTAGATTTTTTTTCTGCACGCCTGAAGGCGTGCTCCACCCTTTATGCAACCGTGATTCAGGCCCAGCCTGTTCCATGACAAATGTCATTTGCTGGGGCTGACAGTCCACACTACTGGCGCTGGTTGCGGTCCGATTAACCTTTCATGGGTGGATTGGTGATGGAGGGCGACGAATGCTTGATCCTGGTTCCTCCTCTTTCAAACCTGCGGCAAGAATGCGATGCTAAAGTGGGATGGAGTACCCCTAGCCAGTGAAACTGATTTAATGGTATTGATCGTGCAAAACCCCGGCTATTTTTATGCCTGAATTGAAGGATGAGCTAGCATCGCTGCGCATTGATCGTGACACGCCGAGCCCTGTCCGGTGGCGGCTCCCGCTCATCCTGGTGATCATGCTCGGCGTCGCCGTGGCGGGAGGCTGGTATTACGCCAAGGGGCATCAGGTTTTCGGCGGCATTGACGTGGAAACCGTGCAGGCGACAGTCGAAAGCAGCAACGGCGCCAACTCCGGCCCGCCGATCCTCACCGCGTCAGGGTATCTGGTGGCGCGACGGCAGTCGGTGGTGTCGTCGAAGATACAGGGCCGCATCTCATCGCTGCGCGTAGAAGAGGGCAGCGTGGTGAAGGATGGCGATGTCCTAGCGACGCTGGACAACGCCGACGTGATGGCCGCAATTGCCAAAGCCAAGGCTGACATCGAGTATGCCAAAGCAGATCTGGCCGAAGCGCAACGCCAGGAGCGCTTGCAGGAAGATCTTTATCGCGGCAAAGTGAGCTCGCAGGATGCGCTGGACGCGGCGAAGGCCAAGGTGAACCTGGCGGCGGCGGCCATTGAGCAGGACAAGGCGAACCTGCAAGTCCAGGAGGCATATCTGGACTTCACGACCGTGCGTGCCCCGTTCGCGGGAATTGTGGTCAAGAAGATGACCGAGGTGGGCGAGAGCGTCGCGCCGATTCCGCCAGGAGTGAACATTTCGACGTCGTCGGGAGCAATCGTGGCCATCGCCGACATGAATTCGCTGGAGGCGGAGGTGGACGTGAACGAGTCCAACGTCTCGCAGCTGGGACCCAATCAGCCGGCGGAGATTACGGTGCAGGCGATTCCGAACCACACTTACAAGGGCGTGCTGCGGCAGATTATTCCCACCGCCGACCGGACGAAAGCGACTGTGACCGTCAAGGTCTCGATCCTCGACAAGGACAAGTACCTGCGCCCGGAGATGAGCTGCAACGTGACCTTCCTTGAGCCGCAGAAGAAGACGCAGAACGCTGAGGCGTCGCCGCAGCGCGTCATCACCGTCCCCAAAGAAGCGGTGATCACGCGTGACGGCAAGTCGGCGGTCTTCGCGATCGAGGACAACAAAGCCCGCGCGATGCCGATCACCACCGGCGCTGATCTGCACGGGCAGGTGATCGTAAGACAGGGATTGGCAGGCGGTGAAACGATCGTCAACAATCCGCCGCAGAAGCTGAAGAATGGAGATGTGGTTAAGGTGAAGGGGTAGGAGGGTTCGCCCTACAAGCCGAGTATGGGCACAGCGGCCGCAGCCAAAATCCAGAGTGCAATCTGCACTCCGAAGACCGGAAGATTTTGACGCCACCCCCGGCGCGCTGCGATGACGAGAAAAGTCACCATCAGCGGCACTTGTGCCACCATGATGAGCTGGTAGAGATGGGCCAGGGTGCCTTCATCTCCTGGCGGCTCAAGCGCGGGCAACAGTCCAGCTTTGCCGATCGCGCAAATCGCCAGGGCCAGCAGCGACATGATGGGCGGCGCTATCCGGCTGACGCGAAGCAAAGCGCCAGAGCCAGACGGCGCCCACAAACGCTCCCCTAATGTCATAGCATCCTCCCAGCAAGCGGGCCGGCATTGGCTAGCAACCAAGACCGATGCCGGCGGTCGAGGCACTACCTATTTCTGTTTTGGCGGATAGTTCTTGAACAGCTTGACGACCGCCTTATCCAGATTGCTGATGTTCTTGTTGCTGTTGTCGGAAATCGTGTCGGTGGCGGAGCCGCGCCACAAAATCTGCTTGTCCTTGGCGTCGGCCAGTTCCACCACCAGGGTTCCCTGCTTGGTGACGTAGGTGTTGTAGGTCACCTGATTCGGTCCCCAGTAACCCCAGCCCCAGCCCGGCCCGAAGCCGTAGTTGGTGCCGACCACTTCCTTCTGATCGTGAATGGTGTTGCTGTAGACCACCCACATGTCAGGATTGGAATCGACCTTGGTCAGACCTTTGGCCTGCAGTTGCTTGTCAATCGCATCGATAATGCGCTGGTGCCAGAGACCATGGGCGGGACGGGGACTCGTCTCCCACATGTAGGTGTGGTAGGTCGAGAAGTTAGCGCTGCGGTCCCAATCGGTGTTGATCTTCTGCGCCAGAGTCAGCGTGGAAAGCAGAAGGCTGAGGATTACAACCGAGAATACGCGTTTCATCATGGACAACGGCTCCCTTTGGATGGATTGCTGCAGGATGCGCCTGGGCATCATGGCATCGCCAAAGATACTATTCCGCAGTTGCTGGAGTCCAGTGGGACTGGTGTTTTCGGTGAGTCTAATATTGTGGTCAAGCTGTTTTGGGTGGAGCACGCCTTCAGGCGTGCAGTTCAGATCTTCTAAATAAATGTCTCGGCTTCAGCCGCTGAGGTAAGGGGTGGATTTACCTCAGGCGCTAAAGCGCATATTGAAGTGGGGCTGCAATATGCACGCCTCAAGGCGTGCTCCACCCGATACCAATAAGCGCGTGAATCTCGAACTGACCCACTACCGGCAGGATCGACCCGGCAGTCGCCGTGCGTCCGGGAACCATTTGGATTACGCTAACGTAACCTGCTCGGGAGATTGCGATGGATGGAATGTGGGTTTGTGGCGGGCTGTGGATCGCGTTTGCCGTGGTATGGCTGGTGTGGGCGATCCGAACTAAGCCGACGCAGATGCGCGAGGGGGTATCGTCACGGCTGACCTACTCGGTGCTGACGGTCGCCGCTTTCTTCAGCATGTTTAGCGGCGACGTTCCCCGGGATTGGCTGCGCATTCGCTTATTTCCGGCGAATCCGTGGACCGCGGTGCTCGGCGTGGCCATTACGGCGGCAGGGCTTGGCTTCGCGGTGTGGGCCAGGGCCTACATAGGCACCAACTGGAGCAGCTCGGTGACGGTGAAAGTGGGACATCAGCTGATCAAGACGGGACCATACCGCTGGGTGCGGCATCCGATTTATTCCGGAATGATCCTGGCCATGCTGGGCACGGCGCTGGAGCGCCGGCAGGTGCGCGGCATGGTAGCTGTCGTGCTGTTGTACGCCGGCTTCAAGATCAAGAGCAAGATAGAAGAGCACACCATGAGCAACACATTCGGCGCGGAATATGCCGACTACAGCCGAACTACCGGCGCGATTTTGCCGAAGCTGTTCTGACTAGCTGTTTTCGGCGGATTCAGCATCCAACAAATCTTGTGCGATTCCTTTTTATTCTGGATAGCAGTCGAAGTATGCGTTCGAATCACGACCGAATCCAGCGCCCGATCCATAATCCAGTGACGAGCTTCTACAAGAGTCGGCAGAACTACGTTCGGCTGGTGTTGTGGCTGGCCCCCCTGTTCTGCGCGAGTGCCGCGTTCGCGTCGGCAGCGACTGGCGATCAGGCTTGTCCACGTCCGGCAGCGGGTTCAACCCTGCAGAATCCGCCGGAGTTGCGCAGCCAGAACGGTGTCCTGGACGTCAGCCTTCATTTCAAGTATCAGGCGACGACGATCGAGCAAGGGCCACCACGCTACTGCTACATGACCGATACCGGGATGGAATCTCCCACGCTGCGCGTGCATCCGGGCGATCAGCTGATCATTCATTTCCATAACGACCTGCCGCCCGCCCAGATGCAGCCGATGAAAGCGATGACGAGCCCGGCGGACGGTGCAGCGCAACCCTCGGCGCAGTCGGATTGCAATGCTGCCGCGATGAGTGCCGCGATAACCAATCTGCACTTCCACGGGTTGAGTGTGCCGCCCACGTGTCATCAGGATGACGTACTCCAGACAGCCGTGCGGCCGGGCGCGGACTTCGAGTATCGCGTGACCATTCCGCGGGATGAGCCGCCGGGATTGTACTGGTACCATCCGCATCCGCACGGCTTCAGCGAGCGCCAGGTGCAGGGCGGCGCGTCGGGAGCGCTGATTGTCGAGGGGCTGGAGAACGTGTATCCCTCGCTCGCGGGATTGCGCGAGCGGGTGATCGTGCTGCGCGAGCAGCCGCTGACCAACCCCGGCTACCTGGACTCTCATATACCCGCCTGGGATGTTTCCATCAACTATGTGCCGGTAATCTTTCCGGGGTATCAGCCGGCCACGATTGCGACCGCGCCGCCGCGAAAAGAGCTGTGGCGCGTGCTGAATGCAGGTGCGAACACGATTCTGGATCTGCAAGTTGTGGTGCAGGGCGTGCCGCAAGCGGTGAAAATTGTTGCCCTCGACGGCGTACCCGTGAGCGGCGATTCGCGTGAGAGCAGCATTCTGCTGCCGCCAGGCGCGCGCGCGGAGTTCGTGGTTGAAACGCCCAAGGTTGGCGAGCAGGCGCAGCTGGTCACCAAAAACTGGGATACCGGGCCCGAGGGCGACCGCGATCCCGACCGGCCGGTGGCCAACATTGTCAGCACAACCGGGATTGCGAGCGATGCCGGCGACCGCGAGGGAAAGTCCGATGCGACGAAGGCGTGGCAGCCGCGAGCGGATGGAACGGCCATCGTGCAGCGTCGGCTGTATTTCTCACAGCTCACTCCGAATCCGAAGGAGGGCAACACCTCGGTCTTTTACTTCGTTACCGTGTTGGGACAGACTCCGGCGGTGTATCACATGAATCAGCCGCCGAACATCGTCGTCCATGAAGGCGATGTGGAAGATTGGGTGGTGGAAAACCGCGCGCCCGAAGATCATACGTTTCACATTCACCAGATCCATTTTCGAGTGCTGGAGGTGGATGGCAAGCCGGTGAACGATCCGGCCCTGCGCGACACGATCGAGATCCCGTACTGGCCCGGCTCGGGGCCGTATCCCAGCGTGAAGTTGCGCATGGATTTCCGCGATCCCAACATCGTGGGAACGTTCCTCTATCACTGCCACATCCTGAAACATGAAGACATGGGCATGATGGGAGTGATCGAGGTGCTGCCGCCGGGATTGCCCACGGTCACGATCCTGAAAGCTCCGTCGCGGGTCGGAGTTGCGACGTCGATAAGCATCGTCGCTACGGTTACCGGGAAAAATGCGAATAGCAGCCCGCCCGGCGGGACAGTGCAGTTCGCGGTAGATGGCATCGCGACCGGAAAGCCGGTGGCTGTTGTCGATGGCAAGGCGTCGTTCACGACGTCGTTCGAGGCGGCCGGCGTGCATGAGATCACCGCGACGTACGCGGGAGACAGGGCCTACGATGTTTCGGCGGCGCGAGCGGTGAAGTTGAGGGTAACGGAGTGACGGCACGGCGGGTGCCCTCGGACTAACTGCGCTGCCGCCGCTGCGCGGCTCGTACATCCCTGTGCTAGACTCGCTGCGCTCGGTTCCGGCCAAAAACAATCATGAGGAGCGCATCGGAATGCTTCGACGTGCTTGCAGCGTTATTTTCTTTGCAGTCGTTCCAACAATATTCGCGATAGTCAGCGCGAGTTTGCCTTGCGGCGCGCAAGACGGCCAGTCCTCTTTGCAGAGTTATTTCGTCGGCCGGCAGGTGAGGGTCGAGATCGACATGCCCGGCACCCAGCAGGGCGTGGACTTGCGCGTGGAGCGCGACGATCCCATGGACTGGAAGGGATACTCCGGCCGCCTGAAGCAGTTTGGCCCGGCGATCCGCAGCGGCGACCGCGCCACCATCACAACCCTGGTGGTAAAGAAGAACCTGATCGAGTTTCATCTCGGCGGCGGCGGTTTTGGCACGTTCTGGGACGACACCCGCACCACCGTCACTCCTTATCAGATCGAGAAAAGCAGCTACGAAAGGCAGCTGGAGAACGATATCCGCAACACCAGCGATCCGCAAAAGAAACGTGACCTGCAGCGCGAGCTGGACCGCGTCCGCTATCGCCGCGAACGCGAGCAGGCAGCCGACAATCGCGCGGCCCAGATTGCCAGCCAGCTGAAGGCGCAGGAAGTGGCGGACAAGCGCATCCGCGGCGGCTCGCGCTTCAATCTGCGCTGGGCGGGTAGCATTCCTCAGGACCAGCTTACCCCTGACGCGGTGATGAAACTGCTCGACGGCTATGTCAACTTTGGCGACCTGGCGGGGCAGAAGGCGATTCTGCAGCCTACGGCGCAGAATACTGCGGCGGCCAATGCCAACGCGCCGGCCAACGGAGCGCCGGCTTCGCCTATCACCCAACTGAAGCGCGGCATGCAGGTAGGCGAGATCAGCGAGTTGCTGGGGCTGGGACGAATGCTGTCGGAGTCGACTTCGGAAGAGGGATTGAAGACGCAGATCTTCGAGTACCTGCCTAACGACTATCGCGTGGAAGTGACGTACGTGGATGACGTGGTGGTGCGGTATTCGATCACGTCGAGATAACAAAAGCCGCGCTTGCTCTTCGCTCTTCGGCTCTTGGCGAAGTCAATGTAGTTACGGCGAAGTTCGTCAGCGGCTGAGCAGTTTGTGTGTGAATTGTGCCGTCCCTACGGGACTCGCCGAATTTTTCCACGCTACCCAGCACTCCGCCTGCGGCTCCGTGCTGGGCTAGATAATTCCGCGCCTACGGCGCTCGATTTTCGGCTTCCTGCTCCACTGCCGAACGCAATCTTTCGGGCAAATCGACAACCAACACCGCGCTTCACTAAGGCGTGATTTCGAAGATCACCCCGCAGCCGAGATTCTGGTAGCAATTGCCGACGCTGTTGCCGCCCGCCTGAGTCGTGCCGTAGATGTTGCCGCTGGCGTCCATGGTGAGCTGTCCGAAAGGCAGGCCTCCATCGGCGCCGCCGGTGAAATCGTGCAGTGTCGTCAAGGTCCAAACGCCGTTCGACTGGCTGAGCTTGAATACCGAGCCATGCAGGTCCGCTCCATCGATTTGTGTAGTGCCGTAGAGATTGCCGGAGGCGTCCATCAGCAGCGTGGCGGTGGGGCCCGCGCCAGACTGATACGGTCCGGCGAAATTGTAGAGCGTGGTGAGGCTCGAGCCGGTAAGGGAGTACTCAAATACTGTGCCGCCTTTGCTCGTTCCCCCCTGGGAGGTGGTGCCGATCAGATCGCTCCCCGAGAGAAACAGTCCGCCGAGGGCGCTGCTTTGCTGGCTAAACAGCAGAAAAGTCCCACCTGAGCCGGAACTGGTGATCGAATAGAGACCACCGGGCCCCGCGCTAGTCGTGCCATAGAAGTTGCCGGCGTTGTCGGTGACAAGGCCGGCATAGGGATTGCGGCTTATCCCTTCGAAGGGATTGAAACCGTGCTCGTTCCAGCCGCCGCCGCTGCGAGACAGCTCAAAGACCCCGCCACAGGAACCGTCGTCGCACAGATATCCGCCGCCGCCGGCCGTGGTGCCCCACATATTTCCCTGGGGATCGAAGATCAGATCACCACCACCGGGGTTCGCCGGGCCGTACTCACTGTCGAAGCTATACAGTTGAGTCTCGGTCCATGGACAAGAGGGCGTGGGGCAAAACGTGGCAGGCGGTTGCAGCTGAAACACCGTCCCGAGACCTATTCCTCCCTCACTGGTCGTTCCAAACAGAGCACCATTTGGCCCAAAGACCACTCTGGCTTCAGGGTTAGCGCCGTCGGGACTGCCGTTGAACTCGTGAAGCAGCCCGAAGGTCCATCCAGCTCCTCGATGAGACAACTTAAACACCGTGCCGCAACCAATGTGGTGGTACATGCTGCAATTGGTCGATCCTCCCTGGTAAGTGGTTCCGTACAGATTGCCGGCCTCATCAAACGTCACGCCGGCTTCAGGATTTCCACCGTCGCTCTGCCCGGTGAAGTTGTACAGGACGCTGTAGGTTTGTGCGGAAGCGGCCGGGGTCGCCATCGTCAGCGCTAACGCAAGCGTGAGCGCGGCGAGGATCGTTTTAGTAGCCGGGGCTGGGCGGAAATTCTGCGGATTCGCTGTGTGCTGCATACGACTCTCCTGTTGGGAAGCAAGCCGAACCCCAATCTTGCGGCCTATTTTATGCCAACTGGCTGAAAGCGGCGTGGAAATTTATATTGGCTGGGTTGAAATTCGCGGCTATTAGCAAGGGTTGCGGCGATGTGCATGTTCGGGATAATCAACCTGTGGCGTGACAGTCGGGGATCTGCGTCGGCCCGCGCCGGGTCGCTGTTATGATGGCGACCGTGACCAAGGGATCTGCGCGCGGGAAGTTCATCAGCTTCGAAGGGCTTGACGGCTGCGGCAAGAGCACGCAGCTGGAGAAGCTTGCCGGAGCGCTGCGAGGGCAGGGAATTGAAGTCGTCACCACCCGCGAACCGGGCGGAACCGAGATTGGCGAACGAATTCGCGCGGTGCTGTTGAGTTCGCGCACGGCCGGACTCGATCCCCACGCTGAGATGGCGCTGATGTTTGCCTCACGGGCGCAGTTGATTGCCGAGGTGATCCTGCCGGCGCTGGAAGCAGGGAAGTGGGTGTTGTGCGACCGCTTCACCGATTCCACCGAAGCCTACCAGGGCGCCGGGCGGCAGCTTGGGACCGAGCCCGTGCTGCGGCTGCACGAGATTTTGTGCCGCGACCTCTGGCCTGACCTGACCATCCTGATGGACTCGGATGTGAGCTCCAGCGTAAGCCGGGCGCGGCGGCGCAACAAGTCTGCCGAGCAGGATGAGAACCGCTTCGAGAAAGAGAGTGGCGCGTTCTTTACGCGCGTGCATGAAGCGTTTCTGGAGATTGCGCGGCGAGAGCCGCAGCGCGTAGCGCTGGTGGACGCGCGTCCGCCGATCGAGGTGGTGCATCAGGAGATTGTGCGGGTGGTGAGGGAGAGATTGATGGAGCCAATTTGAAATGGCACGGCTTCCAGGCTACTGAAAACTGTTCGCCTTTGAAAGGACATGGCTTTACACGTTACAGAAATGACCGATTGCTGAGCTTTGAAAGGGCACACCTTCAGGTGTGCCGTAACGAGTCCCTCATTAGTTTTTCTTCCGAGCGGGCTTCAGCCCGCGAGGGATCCGCCTTTCGGATTTTTTCCGCAGCCTGTGGAGCCGTGCCGAGCGCGAAGCCTTACGATAAAGTGGGTCCTTGGCTCGAGGGGTGCTCATGAAACCCGAACGCGAACACGCCACCAGAAACGATCAAACGTATTTCGTTACAGCAATAACTTGGCAGCGACGTGCCTTGTTTCAGAATTCATCATGGGCCGATCTTTTCTTGAGTACTTTGCATTCCTATCGAGGGCGCGCATACCTATTACACGAGTACGTGCTCATGCCGGAACATTTTCACATTTTGTTGACGCCAATAGAGAGCTTGGAACGAGCGGTGCAGTTTCTCAAAGGCGGGTTTTCCTTTCTTGCAAAGAAGGAACTGGAATCTTCTATAGAGATTTGGCAGCGCGGGTTTTCCGATCATCGGATTCGCGATTCGGCCGACTATGAAGTGCACGTCGAGTACATAATGCGGAATCCGACCGGAAGAAAGCTGGTGGAACGGGCAGTCGAGTATCCGTATTGCTCAGTTTTTCCCGGTTGCGAGAAAGACGAGGTCCCTCAGTGGCTAAAGCCATTAAAGGTGGAACAAGAGTGCGGCACGGCTGAAGCCGTGCCCTTTCAAAGCCAGACTTTCAAAGGAGCGACAGCGCTCGCCTCCTTCAAACGGTACGGGGTTTCATTAACGGGAAGACTTTGATACCAATGCCTTTTTCTGATTTTCATGGCAATGCCGAGACGGTGCGCACGCTGCGCGAGATGCTGGCGCACGAGCACTTTCCTCATGCGGTGATCCTTTCCGGGCCGCAAGGGGCAGGGAAGTTCACGCTCGCTCAAATGGTGGCCAAGGCGATGAACTGTCTGGAGCATCCCGTCACCGACGGCCTGCCGGATTTCTGCGGCCATTGCGCCAACTGCCTGCGGATCGCCGAAGCAGATGCGCTGGAAGAGCGTTTTGCCGAAGCCGTGGAGGCGCGCGAGAACCTGCGCGACGCCGACAAGCGCGAGACTCGCCTCTTCGTGCAGACGCATCCCGATGTGCTGATCATTCCGCCGGATCCGCCGCAGATGCTGGTGAAGGTTGATCAGGTGCGCCACGTCATCCACGAGATCTACTACCGTCCGGCGGAAGGCGGCGAACGGGTCTACATCTTCAGCGACGCCGACTTCATGAAGGAGGCGGCGAACTCGCTGCTGAAGATCCTGGAAGAGCCGCCCGAGTTCGCGACGATTTTCCTGCTGACGGATAATCCTTCCGCGCTACTGCCCACAATTCGCTCGCGCTGCATGCATCTGCGGTTGTCGCCAGTTCCGGCGACGGAAGTCGAGCAGTATCTGGCTAAGACGCGTCCGGAGTGGAAGCCGAAGGAACGGGCGGTGGTAGCGCGAGTTTGTGGCGGCGGATTAGGCCGGGCGCGCAGCTTCGATCTGGCAGGATATCTGGCGGCGCGGCAGGACGCGCTGGCGCTGCTGGGACCGGCGATGGGGGCGCGCGACCACAGCGACCTCTTCCATGTGACCGACACCTACCGCTCGGGCGCCGAAGGCAAGGCCAAGACCGAGCAACTGATCCGCACACTGTATTCGCTGCTGGAAGACATGCTGTTCCTGCGCTCAGGTACGCCGGAGCTGGTGCGCAATCAGGACATCCAGACGGAGCTGGTGCGAATGGCCGAGAGCGCGGATTTTCCGTGGATTGTGACCGCCGTGCAGCGGCTGGGTGAACTGGAGAGCGGAATGCGCCGTAACCTGCTGCGTTCGCTGGCGCTGGACACGTTCGCCACCTCGCTGGAGATGACACCAAAGTAGCATTCGAATGATTGTCTTGGCGGAACGCCTGTGTTAGGGTATCGCTAAGTTCACACCTAGGAAAACCTCGGGGTTCAACATAACGCCAAGGCTTGCCACGCTTACCGTGCCGGTTGTAGCGTCCCGAGTTCACGAACGCCGAAAGGCTGGTGTGCAGACCACAGGAGTTTGATCACCATGAAAGAGTCCATGGATGCCACCGCCGTAGGGCGAGCTATTGACCCGGAAGCGTTTGCCAACCGCAAGCTGATCCGCCCCGCACTGAACCGCAACGATCATCCGCGCCAGGATGGCGAGCGCCGCGAACGAATCGAGCGCCCGGATCGAGGCGACCGCTCCAACGGCAAGAAAACGCCGCCGCCGGAGCAGACCCACGCCGAGAATTTCTATTATCAGAAGCAGATGCAGTCCAAGACGCCGATGGTGCTGGTGCTGCAGGACGGCGAGGAAATTCACGGCATGATCGAGTGGTACGACAAGTATTGCCTGAAAGTGAA
>Ga0181532_10003458_pt1 | contig 14169 bp, 16 predicted proteins | sample PEATcosm2014_Bin_33_FD_119768 | JGI IMG/M metagenome (GOLD analysis project Ga0181532, IMG submission 119768) | Peatland microbial communities from MTU Mesocosm Facility, Houghton, MI, USA - PEATcosm2014_Bin11_30_metaG | ecosystem: Environmental > Terrestrial > Soil > Wetlands > Peat | place...
AAACATTACCAGACTCCGCATCTGGTCGGCGAAGCGACACTTGCTCAATCAACTGCATTCGAGCATCGGGTGCGTCGCTATGCCGCATCCGCAGTAACGAACTCACTGCGACAGGCCACTAGCCCGAAGGATATCGTTTTGGAAACGCTGCTCACGAAAATCCAGAAGTTCACCGTCAAGACGCTCGTGGGAATGTTCGTCGTCGTCGTGGTGCTTTCCTCACTACACTTGGCCACACTGATCGCTCACGAAATCTGGGTGCCGCCTCGGTTTCTTATTCCGGTGCAGGGCCTGCTCGAGATTTTCGGAGACTTCCTGCTGGTGCTAATCGGAGTGGAACTGCTGGAGACGTTGAAAGCGTATCTCAAGAAAGACGTCATTCATGTGCGCGTTGTGCTGGAGGTTGCGCTAATCGCGATGGCGCGGAAGGTCATTATTGCGCAACCCCAGAGCGTGCCAAGTTTGACCTTGTTCGGGATCTCGGCCCTGATTCTGGCGTTAGGCATTGCGTTTCATTTCGAGCGTCAGGCGCAAAGATAATCAGGGCATCCTGGGCTAGACGCGGAAGAGTCGGCAATCGCGAGGGTGTGTAGTAGATCACCGACGTATTGATTGGGGATCCCCCCTTCGCACAGGAGTTCGAGGTAGTGTAGTAATGATGATGTAGTTCTGCGCGGTCAATAATCAAAAGTGGTTCCCTTCCGTATAATCCGCTGATTAGCGAATCAAGAAGTTTCTTCTGGTTCACCGTGCCACTCCAACGCATTAGCAATGAAGATCACCGAGCAGCACTATGCTCCGTTGGTCAAGGCTCGGCAAGAACGCAAGAATAGCTCGCAGCCAACGTTCGCAAAGCCTGCCCGGCCAAGTCAATGTCGACCCGGCAAACGTTGCCATGGTGGCGCCGAAAAACAAGAAACTGCCAATGGCAGTGATCCCACGCGGCATCTCTCGCCGAACGATCTTGGAGGTGCGAGAGCTAGGGCAGTCTCGCATCTGTTGACTATATCCCCACAGCTACGGATCTGCGCCCTAGCCGGAACGCGGCAGAATTCGGCCAGCCCTCCTGAGATATTGGGAATGCGGGTGTAGTTGGCGTGGTGCGCGTCTTGGCGAGAGTGGTAGCAGGCTCGTCTGCACCCTAGAGTCATAGTCCCGAGCCATGGTAGGGTACCGCCGGCTGTCCTTTCAGCGTCGCTCGAACCTGTATCCGTTGCTCAGTGCTCAACGCTGTGAACTGAAATCCGTACTCAGTTCCCAGTGCACGAACAACTTTCGCCGGGATTACATGTTTGCTAGAGTCGGACAACATGATTTCGAGCGTAACGAACTCGCCCAGTACCAGAGGTTGAGCAACGAACGCGTTTAGGCCACCTTCGCTCAGATCACGTGTCCACCCCGGTAGGGTAAGGCTGTGGCTGTCCCGCTGGAGACGAATCCGAATCCTTGTCTCGAACACATGCCGGGGGGAGATCCGACCTGCCGAATCCGGTACATCATCAGAAAAAGGAGTCACGATTTTATCGAGATCGGCCTGCCGTACCGCTGTCGCATTGCTGCAGCCTAGAGCCAAGGGGGGGCATGAAGACGCATCGCCTGGTCAGGCGCAAGGTGGCGATTCATTGCTCTCGAACGCTCATGTGCGAATCTTGACAGCGCCCGCTTTCAGCAGGCCCTCGGTTGCTCAGACGCCCGGCTTAGCAAACTGATTGTAAAGCCAAGCAAAGACAGCGCCAGCGATAAGACCATCTACGGCTCCGTAGACACTACCGACGACAACTTCTGCAATGCTGCGAGTTGCATGGTAGCCGGGGTAGACCGACGACATGGTCTGGAGGAACTGCTGACCATAGTTACCCCAGATCAAATTGGCTAGCCCCATCACCAGCATTGCCAACCCCCACAGGATTGCTGACGCCAAGGCCAGAGCTTTGGTGTTGAATCTCATAATTGACCTCCAGTGTCAATTCACGAGTGCTCAGTCGAGAACTGCTTCATCTGAGTGGCGCAGCCAGGCAAAGAGACGGTCAACACGGCTTATCTTAGCTCGTTGACCCGGTGAGCCTTGGCTTTGAAGGCCGGTAGGCTCAAGCCCGATCGCGTGCGCTGACACCGTATGCATCCAAGACATCGCGCAGGGTCAGGATGCCTTCCAACTTATGCAGATCCGCACGGCTCACCACGGGCAGGATTTCGATCTGGTTCGCGCCCATGCGTTCGAGCGCTAAATCGAGCCCTTGGTCGGCGTGGACGTGCGGAAAATCCTGGGCATCCACCAGTTCACCGAGCTTCTTATCCGCGCCTTCAGCCAGCTCTCCCTCCAGCCTCGTAAAGTTGATAACACCAATGACACCTCGTCGATCCGTCACCAGCCACGCTCGGACTTCGCTCGCGCGAACTTGTTCCAGGGCGTCCCGAACCGTGATCTCGGCAGGCAGCAACAGGCTCGCAGTTTGCATGAGTTTTCTGACTTGACGACGCCCATGTTGTTGACGCGTTGCCGCCGTGGGCAGGTGTATGCCATCCTGCACTGCCAGGGCTTCGTAAATGGGTTCCCGCTGCAATCGTGAAGAAATAAAAAGGCTCACCATATTCGCAATCATCAGCGGGACGATTACCGCGTAGTCCTGCGTCATCTCGAAGATCATCAGCACCGACGTCATGGGAGCGCGCACAATACCGGCGAAGACTGCGCCCATTCCGACCAGCGCGTAGGCGCCCGGCGTCGCAGTGTGAGCGGGGAACAAACCATGTGCTAGGGTCCCTACGGTACCTCCCAACATAGCGCCGATAAACAGGGCGGGGCCGAAGATACCGCCTGCGTTGCCCGAAGCATAACTGGTGGTAACGGTGAGAAGCTTCAGAACTACCAGCAGCATCATCATTTTGAACGCCATATTTCCGTTCAAAGCGTCGCCGACGTATCCATAACCGACTCCCAGAACCTGCGGCACAAACCAGCCGACCAGCCCGACCAGCAACCCTCCCGCCACCGGTTGGAACCAGACCGTTTTCTGCGGAAACCGCAGGAAGCGTGCCCGCATTCCTAGCAAGAGCTTCGTGAAGGCCGCGGAAACCACACCGCCGGCCACGCCGAGCACCGCATACACCGCAAACTCCGCCGGATGGACCAATTGGTATTGTGGAACCTTGAAGAGCGGGTTGTTGCCGAGGAGAACGCGCAAAACCACCCAGGAAGTCGCCGAAGCCAGCACCACCGCGCCCATCACCGGTGCGTTGAGATCGCCCATGATCTCCTCGAGTGAAAACAGCACCGCGGCCAGAGGCGTATTAAACGCAGCTGCGATGGCCGCCGCCGCTCCCACCGGGATCAGCTTCTTTACCAGTTCAGTGCGCAGTCCGAGGAACCGTCCGAGGACGGAAGCAATGCCCCCACCAACTTGAACCGAAGGCCCTTCGCGTCCCAGCGGGATACCGCTGGCGAGCGTTGCCGATGTGCAGAAAAACTTGCCGAGAACGGTGCGCAGCGTGATGCGCCCTTCGCGCGCAAAAAGCGCAGCTTTCGTCTGCGGCACGCCGCTGCCTCGCGCATAAGGAAAATAGCGATACAACAAGTAACCAATGCCCAACGAGCCCACGACCGGGAACAGCAGACGTCGCCACGGAGCGCCCCCCATCGGGTAGAGCCGCATCCCCATTCGTTCCGTCAGCAAGATGAATGTGACGACCGCCAGGCCTGTCAGCGCGCCTATGACCAGTGCCAGAACCAGAACTACACGATCCTCATTTTCTTGCAGCTTGCCCCAGCGATGTAACAGCGGGGTTTTCCACCAAGTCCCGCTCGTCCTCTGGCTACTTTCGATCATCTTTCAGGAATGTCCTCCCCGGGAGTCTCGTTTCAGCGTCATTTCTCCTGGAATTCCACCCACGCCCCAGTTGTTTCGTAATACAACCGCATGTTGCATTGTTTCGCGGCTGTGTGGCCGAACAAGATCTGAGGCTGTTTTGCAGTACTGTCGATTTCCCCAATTTGCATAGGTGCCCGCGCCAGGTCTTGCTTCTCGTCGTACTTACTCCCGGCGGTGACGTTCCTGTTCACCACCAGTGTCCAGTTCTGTTTTTCGGGGATAACGTACAGACTATATGCCCCTTCTGGAATTTCGGAGTTGCCGAGGGTGAGCCCGGTCTGTGTGAATAGGATCATGGGCGAACCACCTGCCTCCCAGGGTTTCCCGCGTCGAAGCTGCTCTTTGGTCTTAGCTGCCGAGTTGTTGTATTGGATTGTCATCTGCTTGCCATCATCAAACGTGCAAGGGGCAGTGGCGGGTTGTCCGGTGGAGGCCGACTGCTGGCCGACACTTCGTAGCGTCAATTGACTGACTAACAGAAGGCAGATAGCGAGTACACGCATTGTGATCTTCCCTTCGTCCGCGTTATGCTGGGCCCCGTTCCACATTTCACCGTCGCTACAGCAACAGCTGCAGGTCACCTGGGTAAAAGCCTTCGAGTTCACTGGGTGCCGGAGGCCGAACCGCCTCTTCGAGTTCGATTCGTTGGGGCTATGCCAGTGCCCGTTCCACTGCACATCGTGAATCGTTACCGGAACTCGGCACTGCGTGTTGTGCATGCCCCAGCTTCGTGCAGCTCAATCCACCGTTCCCCCTTACGATCGATTGCCTGCTCACACGTTTTCATTGTATCGTACGACGATATTCAACAATGCGTAGATCTTTGTTGCCGCTTTTCCTTTTTACACTGCGGGAGCGAACGCAGGACTTCGGGTTGTCCGGACGACCGAGGCGACGATTGAGAGGGCGATGCCCATTGAGAGCAAGTCTTAAGCCCGTGAGGACCTGAGTTACACTCGCTGGTATGCATGCGCTTCGGCCATTTACTTTCGCGGTGCTCTGCGCATCAGGGCTGTATGGACAGGCGGAGTGGCCGAAGCCCAACTGGGAGAAGGTGGAGCGGGTTGGTTGTTTCACCAATTGCGAGAAGAAGTGGCGAATCTATTAGGAACGGCGGTCATAAACTCAAACTCAAAATCACACATCTTCAATAGCCTCGGGCCAGCGGCGCGGAGCTAAAACTATCAAAACTAGTCACCACCTCTAATGCGTCGCCGCAAGGCCCCAGTTTTCGGGGCATGGGTCGTAAACCAGGACAACCCTCAGTGGTCGGCGCACGTTTGTCCTTTTACTCCGGTAACCCCAGCCGCCGCTGGAACGCCGCCAGCCTCGGATCGCCGCGCAAATTCCTGTACGAGTAGTCGACCTTCAAGAGCGTTATATCCTGCCCATCGCGCTCATCGTAGGCTTTGTCCAGCCACTCAAAAGCTCTGTCTGTATCTCCCGCCCGCGCGTACGCTGCCGAGAGACTGCTGGCCAGTACGGACTTGTCACCGCGCTTGAACTGCTGCAAGGTCATTTCAAGATTCAGCTGCCAGAAGGCTTTTTCTCCGCCGCTCTTTAGTGCTTTGCGATAAGATGCAGCTTCCGCTGCCGCCTTCTCCGGGGTGCCTCCGCTCAACACTTCGGCCCTTTCATCTTCTTCAATCGCCTCCTCGTACTTGTCCATCGCAACCAGCAGCGCCGCAAAGTAGGCATGTGCGAGCGGGAACGTCGGATCCATTTCTATTGTGTGTCGAAATTGCCGATAGGATTTCTCGTAGTTCCCGGCAAATAAATAGGTCATGCCCATGAAATTGTTAATCGGCAACGACAGCGGATCCAGAGTCAGCGCCTTCTGATTCTCAGCAATGGCTTCCCCTTCCCGCCCCATCGGCATTAGGAAGCAATTGGAATAAAAAAGATGGGCGTATGCAGAGTTCGGGTTAAGCTCCAGCGCTTTCCAAAATTCTCTTTCTGCTCCCGGAAAGTCGAATTCGTAATGGGATTTTTCCATGCCCAGCGCCGCATGCGCCTCCGCTAGCGAAGGATCCAGTAGGATCGCTTTTGTCGCGGCGTCTCGCGCTTTCGGCAGGCTCTCCTTTGGAGAATACAGCCCCACGATGTTGCTGATGTTGTAGGCGTCGGCGAGCCCCGAGTAGGCCAGGGCAAAATCTGGATCCTTGGCCGTCGCCTTCTGAAAGTATCCGATACTCTCCTTTATCCCTGCAGGTGTTCGCTGGTTCCAGTAATAGCGCCCCCTCAGGTAAAGATCGTAAGCTTCAGGGTCTACGCTTTTCAGTCTAGCCAGCGCGCTCTGCCGCTGCGGTCTCAGGTTGGCTTGCACCTGTTGAGCAATCGCTTTTCCAAGCTCATTTTCAATCGACAGTAAATCGTGCAGCGCCCGATCATAATTCTGTGCCCACAAGTGGGTCTGATCGCTCACCCGGATTAACTGCGCGCTGACTCGGGCCCTTCCGCCCTCCCGCCGCACACTCCCCTCGAGGATGTAATCAACTCCGAGTTCGCGGCCAATCTGGCTCACTGTTTTGTTGGTGTGCTTATATGCCATCGCTGACGTACGGGCGATAACACCCAACTGCTCAGGGCTAAGCTCCCCGAGATCGGTAATCGTCTCTTCCGTCAGACCGTCGCTGAAATATTCCTGGCTTGGATCGTTGCTCAGGTTCTGGAAAGGCAGGATGGCCAACATGACTCTCTTCGATGGCACTGGCTTCCCCGGAAGGCGACCGCGTACTAGATAAATGCCGAGCCCCAAGATCAAAACCAAGAATATCGCCGTCCCAATGACGGGATTCCATGACCGGGAACGAGCCTTCAACTCAGTCGCAGTGGGACGGTTGCTCTCATCTTTCTCTGCTTCAGGGGCCTCCGCCTCACGGTCTCCTGCCTCTTCCTTCGCACGTGCAAGATCGACTCTGCGCCCGGCGGCGAGTTCGGGCGGGTGCGTCTCGCTCACCGGAGCGATGAAGCGATACCCGCGCCGCGGCAATGTTTCAATAAATCTTGGATTTTCGGCTGAGTCGCCGAACGCAAGTCGCAGTTTCCGAATTGCTGTGTTGATACCCTCGTCAAAGCCGACGTAGGTATCGGCTGGCCAGATTCTTGTCTGCAACTCCTCGCGCGTGACCACCTCTCCCGGATGTTCCAGCAACAGAGACAGAACGCGGAAGGGTTGTTCCTGGAGCGGCACTCGGTGTCCGTTCTTGCGCAGCTCGGCGGAACCTAAGTCAATTTCGAATAGGCCGGCGCGGACGCGTCGGCTGGAGTTGTCGGCCCCATTCATACGCCATCCTTCGGGGTTGCCCATTCTATCTCAGCCGCTCCAGTTCAGAAAGTGCGATAACCCCTTCCGCGAGTTTGCCTTACCAAATCAGACACAGTTCAGAGCCGGTCAATTGACCGGCCTTCGTAAGCGCGCTAACAGTGTGCACGCTCTGTTGCGGGCCAACATTGGAATGGTTCGCGGAGCTGGCCCGCCCGTGAGGGCTGGTTCAATGAAGACTAAATCAGGAACCAAAGGAGAAGACTATGAATAGGAAACCAATCGTGAGTCTTGCCGTTCTAGCTCTGCTCACGCTCGGAGCTCTCGGGCCAGCCTCCACCAGCGCATTCGGCGGCTGCACCAACAAGAGCCTTGCTGGCTACTACGGCTTCACCGTCCAAGGCACGAAGCTCGGCGGAGTGGGCTTCGTAGGCCAGCAGGTTGGGGTCGCTCTGGCCCAATTTTACGGCGACGGCACCTTCACCCAGATTGATACTGTGACAATCGCCGGGAACGTGGTCTCCGACTTTACTCACAGCCCCGCTACTGGCACTTACACGGTGAATTCCGACTGCACGGGAACCTTTACCATCAATTTCACTGATGGTCGGCCACCCGTGGTCGCGAACTTTGTCCTGGTGGATAACGGCAACGAGATCGACACCGTCGTCACCAGCGCGGGCGGAGCTCAGGGCATTCTCGCCACCAGCAGCGTTGGGAAGAAGCGGTTCCCAGCACACTGACCCGCTCTGCAGGGATCGGGCGCCCACTTCTCGGGTGCTTCGCGCAGGGAGTGGGACGCCACGGTTCCGATGATCTTCTTTGCATGCCTAGGAATTACAGCACCCAGCGCTAAAAAGCGCGCTAACTGTTGAAATCAGCAGGGCTGTTGAAAAGCTCCATTTTCCTCAAAACAGCGAGAATGTGAGGGATAGAAAAGTTAGGTGGGAAGATTCAAGCATTGTACTTGACCATGGGACACTATGACGCCGTTTTGATTTCCGAGTTTCCTAGTGATAAAGCGTGTGCTAAGTTCACCTTATCAGCGGGAGCACTCGAAAACATTTCCACCGAGACGTTAAAGGCGTTTCCTGAAGCAGACTATCGCAAGATTTGCGGTTCACGCTCCTGAGTCGGTCTGTCTATCGAAAGCCAAGGGTCGCCCAGTCCTCGGCTGGCTCTTTCCTCTGGTGGTCGAGACGGCATCGGCTCGCGAGTGTAATATTCCTGCGTTCATTCCCGACAGGTTCCATCGAGCGAGTCTTTCTTGGCTCTCCAGTACGGCTATCTTTTCAGTTTCATCCCACCTCGTCCGCAGCTCTGAACCATCGGAAAGAGGATGAGCAGTACTGGGCGGTTAGACGGTCTCATCCTCTGATCTTGGGCGATTCATCAACTCCACTTCGAGGCATGCGAGCAAGGGTTCGAAAGATCCAGCGGAACATAGACTTTCGTGTATCGAATTTGCCACCCCGACGCTCAGATTGACAGCCTGGCCTGCATCGTAATGCGATACAATTGATAAGATGGTTTCTGGCCGCCACGGATGCGAAATAGCTGTGCTCACGGTTATCTGCGTCCTGATGATTTTCTTGTTTCCCCTGATGCAGGGTCCGTATTCAGTCCTACACGGACCGGTTACCGCACTGCGGGCAGCACGCGCGGGGGTTCATTTGCGGCTCGCCATAGTGCAGGCTGCCCTAAGCTCCCTAGGCGGCTACCTGATTTCTCCGCTCGTGGTTTTGTCGCGAATGTCCTTTTCGAAAGCGGAGTTCCAGTCCGTTAGCTTGCTCGAAAGCGGCACCGTCTTCCGCTGTTGATCCCCCATCTTTCTCGTTCCAGAACCCAATCACTGTCGCAGTCGCTGGAAGTAGTGCCACTTTCTGATTCGGCATTCCTTTCGTCGGCTCAGCGAATCTTTGTCTAGCAAATATTTGCCCGATCACGGATTCAATCTCTTCAGAGGGAGGAGAACTAAAGTGACGCACAGAAGACTGAAGGTGTTTGCTTTACTCGCCACGCTGGCGGGCGTGTTGTCATTCGCAGGTTGTAACAAGAAGGTAGCCAAAGCGACACCACCAACTCCACCCCCATCACCCGCGCCGACGGCGACTCTCGCAGCCAACCCGAGCGTGATTCAGCAGGGGCAGTCCACAACCCTGACTTGGCAAACTACGAACGCCAATGACATCACAGTCCCCGGGCTAGGCACGGTGTCACCGTCAGGTTCTCGGTCGGTGACGCCGAGCGAATCCACTACCTACACACTGTTGGCAAAGGGATCGGGAGGAACGAAAGACGCTTCCGCCCGTGTCACAGTGAACGCGAGGATTGCTAGAGCGGTACCCTCGGCTACGGATGAAGACCTATTCAGCAAGAACGTGAAGGACGTCTTCTTCGACTACAACAAGCCCACCCTGCGCCCTGACGAGATGCCCACTGCGCAAAATGACAGCGCCTTCCTCTCGCAACATCCCAGCCTGAAGGTTGTTGTCGAAGGGCATTGTGACGACCGGGGATCGGAGGAATACAACCTTGCTCTCGGAGCGAACCGGGCGGATTCCGTGAAGCAAGCCCTTGTGCAACGTGGGATCTCCCCCGAGCGAATCAAAACTGTCAGCTTCGGTAAGGAGAAACCGTTTTGCACAGAGGACAATGAACAGTGCTGGCAAAAGAACAGGGTTGACCACTTTGTACTCGAACGCTGAATCGTCCAGGGAAGGCGGCCTAATAGTCGGCCGCCTTCTGCCCCGCACCAATCTCTGCGGAGGACAATCAATGACTTGGACAACACTTTGTATCGCTGATGATCCCCATGTTCTATTGCTCTATCGGTCAGTCTTGGAATTGAGCGGACTTCGAGTGCTGACTACATCAAGTAGGGAGCACGGTCTGGAACTCTGTGACTTCTGTTCCCTAAACTGCGTGGTGCTTGACCGTCCGCAAGATGGGTCCATTCTTGCGCGCGAAATTGGACGAAGGCATCCGCACCTTCCCGTAGTTGTCGTTTCGGACGACACCGGAATATTTCTGGACATCTATGAAGAAGTCGAAATGTTCATCACCAAAACAGAAGCCATAGAGGAACTCGTGGAGTGTATTGAACAAGTGGCGCGGAGGAGCAAGTGCGGAGCCATCGGCGGAACAGATGGCATTGAACCGCGGCCAGCGAAGCCTCATGATCGTTACCGGAAACCGCACCGAGCCTTCACGAGCTGGATCCTCCCTTGGTGACGTAATACATGTCGGTTTACGCAACCGACCGGAGGAAGCGCTAGTGGGTCGTGATGATGGCTGTTCTCGCGGTTGGAAATTCAAAGCGAGGCTACCGACATGGAGCGGACGCTGTTCTGGATCGATGGCGATGCGAGCGGGTGGGCCTGCTCGGTTTGTCGATGGAGATTCCCCATCCCCACGCTGCTTAGCGGGCAGGAGGCGAGGGAGGCTTACGACCGTCTGGCCGCTGCCAAGTTTCAGGAGCACACGTGTGAAACCCAGACCGGCCTTCCTGCGGCGACACAGAAAGCAAGTCTGTATGGCGACATCAGTCTCGCAGAGCGCGCTCGAATGTTCATAAAGCGAGGATACAAACCGAAGGATGCCGTAGGATTTGTACTTCAAGAAACGGAGTTCGAGCACGGCAATGATCCGAGGATCATGGAGAAGGCACGTGCCGATGCCGAGGACTTCCTTCAGAAAGTTCGTAGGGGGCTCATCTGAAAGCTATCCCAGAGGCCGCCGGGCTACGAGCAGTCCCGCAAGCCGCGGATGGCAAGCAGGGCGGAAACCCAGTCCTGATTGACATAGGGCGAGTGCCCAATCGTTCAAGATGCTATCGGACCCCTCGTGGCCAGCACGATCGAAAGGCACGGGCCGCTTTGTATGCGAGAGCCCAGAGGGGTCCTCTCGAACGAAAACACGTCCGGAATTTAGAGGTTTGATACTCTCAGGAAGATATAGCCGTGACCGATCTTCGGGCGTTCGCTGACAATGTGTGGACCGTCGACGGCCCGAATGTCCGCGACATGGGCATCATGTTTACGACCCGCATGACCGTCGTGAAGCTCTCCGACGGTTCATTATGGGTAAATTCTCCTGTGTCTGTGCCGTTCGATACGCTCAAACGCATCACTGATCTGGGCCCTGTCACATACCTCGTTGCGGCGACCCCGAGGCACTTCTGGCGGTTGGAAGACTGGCACACGCTCTTCCCCGAGGCTCAGCTTTGGTCGTCGCGAACCACGCTGCTCACGTTGAAGAAGCGGCCACTCCCCTTAACCGTCGTTTTGGGAGATGAGCCACCTCAAGCCTGGGCGGACGACTTTGACCAACTGATCTTCAAAGGCAACACTCTCCTCGATGAGGTCCTTTTCTTTCATAAACAGTCTGGCACGGTCATATTGGATGATTTAATCCAAATTCACCCCGACGTAAAGGGTAAGCCACTTCGCAATGCTCTGTTAAAACTGGAGGGCGTTGGCTCTCCGGATGGCGGCGTTGGGCTCGATATCAGGCTGTCCTTCACGAATCGAAATCTCGCACGGCAATCACTTGAAAAGCTGCTTTCATGGGATTTCGACAAGCTGATCATCGCTCATGGCAATTGCATCGAGAAAGATGCCAAGCCTTTTGTGCGTGAGGCCTTCCGTTGGCTGGTACCTGGAGCAAAATAATGTCCAGGAAAGTTCTCCTCTTCGCCCCTTGCGCATTCAACCTGGCCGAAACGAGCCGCATGGTCGAGATCGCTAAAGGCGTCAGACATCACCCGAAGGCCGGCCAGGTCTTCGACGTTCACTTCATCTCCGACGGAGGCGAGTTCGAACAGCTGATCGAAAGGCACGGCTTTCCGTTGACTCGGCTGGAGCCGCGTCTCACTCCAGAAAAGATTGAGCACGTCGCCAAGGTGGATCGTGGGGAGAAGTTTGCGCCCGCGTTCACTGACCGCGAGATGATCGAGCGCGTCGAGAACGAGATTGTCTGTCTCAAGAACTTAACGCCGGTCGCAGTTGTAACGGGGTCATATGTGACGATCCCCGTCACCTGCCGGGTTCTGCAGATCCCGCTCGTTTGGGTTGTTCAATCCACTTGGCTGCCGGAGTTCTTTTGTCATGGTGCAGGCATGACTGATCACATTAGGCCAACCCCAATCAAAGCGATCGTGGACTGGTTCATCCTGCGATTCATTAACTTTTGGATCAGATATGGATTCCTGAACCCAGTCAACCGCACGGCCAAACACTTCGGCGTAGCAGGCTATGAATCCATCTTCGAGTTCTGGACGGGAGACATCACACTCGTGGCGGAACCTCCGGAATTTACCGGAATCAAGCTGCCGTCGAATCACTACTTCATCGGTCCTCTCGTTCCCCATGAAGAATTTCCGATGCCGCAAGGATTTACAGACGTCCCGAAGGACAAACCGCTGATCTACTTTGCGATGGGCAGCTCTGGAACACCAAGAATCGTCGCCAAGATCGTTGAAAGTTTCGAAGGAAAGCCATACCACGTAATCGCCCCAGTTGAGTTTCAGCTCGCCAAAGTTCAGGGAGTTCGTGTGCCGACGAACGTCACTGTCACCGACTGGCTCCCCGCGCTCACTGTAAATAAGATGGCCGATCTCGCCGTCATTCATGGCGGGATCGGAACGGTTATGACGGCCGCCCTGGCGGGCAAACCGGTTGTCGGCGTCGGCATGCAGATCGAGCAGGTTGCTAATCTAGCGGCGCTGGAACGACTGGGATTCGCGATCCGAGTACCGAAATCGCGAAACCCCTCGGCAAGAGTCCAGGAAGCGATCCAGAAGCTATTACATGATGAAAGTGCAAAAACCAAAGCGGCTGCTTTCGCCAACGCCATCTCGGAATGGGGCGGGCCGAGGATCGCGGCTGAGAGGTTGTTTCAACGCTATGGGAATGGCCGTGTGCCGCAGCCCGGTCAAAACTCACCTCCACAATAATCGCCCGATTGATTTGCATTCGTAGATCGATTGCGCTTCCCTATGGCTCTGTAACTTCCTTACAATTCGTGAATCTCATCTATGCCGAAAGGCGGTTGTGTCGAAGAGAGATGCCATGACCTTACGAACCGATGGCCGAAATTTCAAGCGTATCACCCGCCGTGAGTTACTCAAGCTCACGCCGGTAATAGCTTTGGGCGCGTTTGCCATCCCGAAGTTTCAGATGCCGCTCCTTAAGGCTGGTCTTGGTTTTAGTGACTGGGCTTCCAAAGAACTCTTCCGTTCCGGCCATTTGGCACGAACCTTTGCGGACTCGGAACTGACTCCATTCAGCAAATTCCCGATCAACGACTACGATGTGGATGACCCGGGAGTTGATTTGGAAAAATGGACTCTCGGTGTTGATGGGGCAGTGCAGAAGCCAGGAAATTACACTCTGGCACAGATTCAGGCGTTCCCCAAGATCATCCAGAACACCCGGCACGTGTGCGTGGAGGGGTGGGACGTGATTGGCCGCTTTGGCGGCGCACGTCTCTCTGATTTTCTCAAGACCATCGGCGCTGACCCCACTGCCCGTTTCGTGAGTGTCGAATGTGCTGATGACTATTACGAAACGCTGGATATGCCCACGGCGATGCATCCGCAGACCTTGCTCTGTTATGAGATGTATGACTTGCCACTGAGTCGCGAGCACGGGGCGCCGCTGCGTCTGCAGGTTCCCACCAAAGTTGGCTACAAACAAGCGAAATACCTGACCGGCCTCAAAGTGAGCCACGTAATAAGCCGAAACGGCTATTGGGAGGACCAGGGCTACTCAGAATTCTACGGCCTGTAGCTACGAGGAAGGCGCTAATGGCAACTCGCACAATCACGATCGAAGAGGCAAAAACTGGCGAGGTTACGGAGGCCGTGTACGAGCACCCGTTTGTTGTGCGGCTTTGTCACTGGATGAATGCGATCTCGCTGTTCGTAATGGTGGGCAGCGGACTGCAGATTTTTCGGGCCTTCCCCAGCTTCGGGGCAAAGATACCGCAAAAGGACCTGCTCCACTGGCCTAAGGCTTTCGCCTTGGGCGGATG
>Ga0181532_10003460_pt1 | contig 14164 bp, 13 predicted proteins | sample PEATcosm2014_Bin_33_FD_119768 | JGI IMG/M metagenome (GOLD analysis project Ga0181532, IMG submission 119768) | Peatland microbial communities from MTU Mesocosm Facility, Houghton, MI, USA - PEATcosm2014_Bin11_30_metaG | ecosystem: Environmental > Terrestrial > Soil > Wetlands > Peat | place...
CCCGCAGGTTTTCACCAATACGCAAGCCGAGTCACAGCAGGCGCAGCAAGCCATGACCAAGGCGGCGGAGGCCCTGCAGAAGAAGAGCGCGGGCGCGCGGGCCGCCACGCAGCAGGCCACCCAGCAGTTGGCCAAGCTCGACGACGCCATGCGGAACCGATCCGCGGAGCAGCAGCTCGCGCAGGCCTACCGGTTGAAGCAGATGCTCGACAAACAAATCCAGACGCTGGGCAAGTGCGCGAACCCGAGCGCGAGCGCGAACGGCAACCCCTCGGATGCCGACGCCCAGCAGGCAGCCAGCGATGCGCGCGAGACCATCAACCAGCTTAAGAAAGTTGCCGAGGAGGAACCCACCCGCGATGCATTTGGCCAGCCCTTGCGGCAGGCTTTGAGCGGTCAGAACAAAGTGGACCTCGACGCGAAACTGACGCAATTGCAGCAAGCCGAGGACGCGGCTGACAGGCAGCAGCGGGCGGGCGAGGCTAAGGAAGGCTTGAGCAAGGTCAGCAAAGCCTTCGAGGCCAGCGAACCCAATGCCATGCAGATGGCGCAGCGGAAGGATTCGCTCAAACCGGGTCAGGAGGAGAGCTTCAATCTCGGTCTGGCCGAGCTTCAAAGCCTGATTAAACAGCAGCAGAATAATCGGAAGGTGTCCCCGCAGGACCGCGCCAGCCAGGAAAAGGAGGCCTTGTTCAACCTGCGGTCAGGCATGCGCGACCTCTACGGGGACAACGAGCGCGGCACTAAGATTTTGACGCAACTGGAGGAAACGCTGCAGACCGATGCGCCGGTGGACATAGAAATCCTGAAGAAGCTGATGGCGGAGCTGGAGCACTTCTCCGTCGAGACGGCCGACCGGATGGCGAGCAAGGAGGACAAGCCGGAGCTGACCAACATTGACCCGTCGCGGCTTCCCCCAGCGTATCGCGGGCGCATCCAGAAATACTTCCAGCGGCTGTCGGAGAAATGAGCGGTGCGATCATCTTCGACTTTCCTCGCGGCTGGCTTCTGGCATTGCCCTTGGCAGCGGCGCTGGCGTTTGCAGGCTGGCGACAGCACCGGCTGGGGCTTAAGCGCTCCCGAATCCTCGCAGTGGGTGCGTTACGCGCCTTGGCTCTGCTGGCGCTTGTCTTCCTGGCCGCGCGTCCCGTGTGGCTGAGCCGCGAGCCGCCGGCGGCGGCAAACCGCTCCGTGGCAGTGCTGATGGATCGCAGCGAGAGCATGTCCCTGGAAGAGCGGGACGCCACTCGCTATCAACAGGCGCTCGAGTTCCTACGAGATAGGCTGCTACCTGCGCTCAAGACCGCAGGTCTGCCCGTGCAGGCCATGCTCTTTGACCAGAGTGCCGAACCGGCGGACGGACCACAACTGGCGGCGGCGGTGCCGAATGGGAAACGCACGAACCTCAGCGGGGCCGTGGCACAGGCGCTCGGGTCTTCCGGCCAGCCTCCCCTCGCGGTGATCGCCCTGACCGACGGCCTCGTCAATGAGAGCGCGGACAACACACGCGCGCTCACGGCGTTGGTGGACGCCCACGTGCCCTTCATCGGCGTTGGATTTGGCAGCGACCAGGGCGTGCGGACGCTGTGCCTGCGCGACGTGGAGGCGCCCTCGATCGTCCAGACCAAATCCGCCTTCAGCATTTCCGCGCAGCTCGAGATGATCAACACGGAAGACATGCCTGTCTTCGATCTGCTGCTGTTCCGCGACGGCCAGATGCAGCAGAAGAAAAGCGTGGTCCCCGGCAAAGGTTCGCGGACCTGGCTGGAGAGCTTTCCCATGACCGAGGACCAGCAGGGCGTCCACAACTACAGCGTGCAACTGCTGCCCCCGAATCTGCCCAACCTCAAGTGCGTGAACATGCTGGGGAACACGGCAGTGCGGGTGTCGGACGAGAAAGAGCTCCGCGTGCTCTACATCCAGGGGGCCTTGACCTGGGATTACAAATTCATCGGCCTGGCGCTGCGGAACGACCAGACCATGAAGCTGACCGGCCTGACCCGCACTTCCAAACAATCCGTCTTCCGGCAAAACGTCGAAGGCGCTGGCGAGCTGATGAACGGGTTCCCGACTACGCTGGAGGAACTGGCGCCGTTCCGGGTCGTCGTGCTCTCGAACCTGCGCCCGACGGACCTCACCCCGGTGCAGCAGGAAGTCCTGGCGCGCTTCTGCGGCGAGTTAGGGGGAGGCGTCCTGATGATTGGCGGTCCGGCGACCTTTGACAGCACCTGGCAAGGCAGCCGGCTTGAGCAGTTGCTGCCGGTCGTGTTCGCGGCCAATCGCGGCGTGCAGGGGCTGGACCGGCCATTTCGCATCGAACTGACGGAGGAAGCCCTCCAGCATCCGGTGTTTCAGATCGCCGATAATCGGCCGATGCGTGAAGCCTGGGCGCAGTTACCGACATTCACGCAATACGGACGCGTGGATGCCGCCAAGCCGGGCGCGCAAATCTGGGCCTTGCACCAGACCGAGGACGGACCGCAGGGGCGCCGCATTCTGATGGCGTCGCAGCGTTATGGCGCGGGGCTGTCGGCCGTGCTGTGCATTCAGAACTTCTGGCGCTGGCGCCTGGCCAAGGATTCCGAGCCCCAGCAGTTCGACCGGTTCTGGCGGCAGCTCTTCCGGTTCCTGAGCGAGGTTGGCCGGCAGGATGTCTCGATCCATCTGGCGGACCAGGAATTGCGTCCGCAGATGGACATCCAGGTGGTCCTGGAGAAACAGCCCAATCCCAAGAACGTTACGGATACCAGCCGCAAGTTCTATGTCCGGGCCGAAGACGGGCAAAAGAATCTTGTGCGCGAGCAGGAGGTCGAGCTGGAGCCCTCGCGTCCAGTGGACTTCAAGTTCCGCGCCGAGAAAGCTGATGTCTATACCGTCACCGTCACGGATACCATGAAAGTGCCCATCGCCACGCGCTCGGTTGAGGTCCGCGACATCAACGTCGAGTTTCAGACCACCGCGCGGAACATGGAGATGTTGCAACAATGGGCGTCGGTGAGTGACGGGCTGGCGATGAAGGTCGAAGACTGCCGCGACGCCGCCGACCTCGTGGCGCAGATCAAGGCCAAGATCGAGCAGGTCCGGCACGGAAAAGAAATGCGGCGTCCGCTGGGCATGAACGGCTGGGTGCTGGCGCTGGTGGTCGGCTCTCTGAGCGGCGAGTGGCTCTTGCGCAAACGATGGAACCTGGCATGAAGGGGAGGTTTCCAAATCCGAATGCCGAATGCCGAAGGCCGAAAGAAGGCCGAAACCCGAAATCCGAATGGCTCGATCTGGCCCGCTGGAAGGCAGCTTCAGCCCACTCTGAGGCGAGCGGGCGTAAGGATGAGTTCGCCACGCTCCGGGCAGCCCTCCTATTCGGGCTTCGGCCTTCGGGTTTCTTTCGGCTTTCGGCCTTCGGCCTTCGGATTTGGGCCGTGCGCAACTTCGCATTCATAAGCCTTGCCGCCGCCTTTGCCCTCGTCGCTCTCGCACCCTCCGCCCGCGGCCAGACCGCGGAGGACAAGCAAGCCACGTTCTTCATGGGCCGGGTGAAGTACAGCTCGAACGACGGCGATGATTGCTCTGGAGTAGGACAGGAACTGATGCGGCTAGTCTCGCGCGCTTCCACGCTCAAGATCCAGGAAGAGCGCAAGGTGCGTTTGACCGACCCGGAGCTGTTCGAGACGCCATTTCTCTTCATGAACGGCCACAATGACTTCGTGTTCACCGAGGCGGAGTTGGCAAATCTGCGGAAATACCTAAGCCACGGCGGGTTCTTTTTCGCCTCGGGCTGCTGCACGACCCCGGGTTTCCCGAGAGCGTGGCGGCGCGAGTTCGGACGGATTTTCGCCGAAGAGAAGGTAACGCCGATCCCTTACGATCATCTGATTTACCGCTCGTTTTACAAGATAGACCGGGTGCGTTGCCTGCACGAGCCGCGCGACATCCAGCTCGAGGGCCTCTTTTACCAGGGCAACCTGGTGGCGGTGATGTGCGAGGACGGCCTCTGCTGCGCTTTCAGCGCCAACAACAGTTGCAATCGCGGAAAGGGCGTCAGCCCTGAAGACGGCCAGAAGCTGGCGCTCAACATCGCCGTTTACGCCCTCACGCACTGAGTCAGCTTAGTTGCCTACTGGCCGATGTATCGCTTCATGCGGCCCCCGTGGCGCCGGTGACGGCGCCGTGGGCCGAACTTCCGCCACAGGAGGTACGCGACGAAGCACACCGCGGGAGTGGCCGCGATCCAAGCGAGCACGGTCAAGGCCTGCAGTTCATTGTCGGATTTAAATGCCATGCGATCCTCAGTTCTGGGATGTGCGAACGTCTTTCGCGCGCCGCCTTTGCTCCAAGGCCCGCTCCTGCCGGCGGCGCTCGCGCTTTTCCCTGAAGTTCGTCCAGTAAAGGTAAGCGACCACGGCCAGCGCAATCAAGGCTAAGGCCATAATCCCCTCGTACTCCGCGATGAGGACGCCATCGCAGGCTGCTAACATTGCCATACCGACTCGAAGTATATGGCGTGGCAGGTGCCTGGGCGAGGGTTTAAATCGTTAATGCTCCAACGGGAGAAAGCCGGTGCAGGAGATGGGGTGTTTACCCCATAGCACACCCCGGCAGTTATGATACAAAGGAGGCGTACAACACAATACAACTCGATTAGGAGGCGAGTCAGGTGTAGTAAGACGCAGAGCGGCCCCCCTGCCCGGTGGCCGCTCTTTTCTTTTTCCCTCGCTTGCCTTTCCCGGACGGCGCACGCGGTTTCCGGCCCTCTCAGGGCGGGCTTGGTACCACTCAGGGCCGACACCGGCACGCTTTTCCGCCTTGCCAGTTGCATCGCCTGCCCGAAAACCCACCCACGAGGACAACCGTTGCTAACCGAGGCAGGTTACGCCCAGAACGCCACAGAAACCGCTATACCTGGTGTTCCTTTGACGGACTCAGCCACTATACGTGGTGTGTTTTGGCTTGTCCGGTTCTCCTTTCCTGGAAAGCGGGCATTGCGACCCAGAACTAGTGAACCAGACAATGAACCCGTAAGCGCCATTATTCGTGTCGGGTGCTCACTGGTGACACTCACGGGCTGGACCCTTTGGCATACGCGGACCGGCGGAGGCTGCGCACCGAGTCACTCGGAGTTGAAACAGTGACGACCGACACTGGCACGGAAATAGGCGGGAATTGCCCGTTGACACCCCCCGCCCTCGCTCTGGTAGTGTCGCGCCATGCTCGGTGAGACCAAAAACCAATTCTCCCTCACCCGCGCAGCGCTCAATACGGGCGGGCGCGCGAAAAGCAAATTCCTATCAGTTAGACGAAGAGGATTTCGCGGACCTCGCCACGAATCCCGTGCTCTCCACCAAAGATTTCAAAGCCGTCCCCGCGAAATACCGCGCGCTCCTTCCCGATTACATCAAGGACTACGTCTCCCTGAACCAGTTTGCCACCTGAGCGATCCCATCCCCAAACCCCACCTGATCATTCAACAAACATGAAAGCCGACGCCATCCAGCTCCTGAAGTTTCTTCGTAACTCGCCCCAGCTCTCGATTCCCATTTTTCAGCGAACCTACTCCTGGCCGTTCGAGCAATGTCAGCAACTCTGGCTCGACATCATTCGTGTAGGCAAAAACCCGAAGGTTAATGCCCACTTCATCGGCTCAATCGTTTACGTCGAAAAGGACCTTTCTTCGATGGCCAATCCGTCCTCCCTTGTAGTGATTGACGGGCAGCAACGGCTCACTACTTCGTCCATCCTCCTTGAGGCGCTGGCGCGTGCTGTGAGCGATGCCGAACCTGTGGACGGATTTTCCGCCGCGAAAATACGGCAATACTACCTGGTCAATCCCCTGGAATCCGGCGAGCGGCACCACAAATTGCTCCTCTCTCAAAACAACAAAACTACCCTCCTTGCCCTCGCAGGCCAGCAACCGATCCCTGCCGACGCTTCGGTGCGTGTGATGGAAAACTTCAACTTCTTCACTCAACGCATTACGGAGCTCAAGGGCGACTTCGAGGCATTATGCCAGGGGCTTTCCAAGCTAATGATCGTCGAGGTCGTACTCCAGCGTGGACAGGACAACCCCCAACTCATCTTTGAGAGCATGAACTCCACCGGCCTCGCCCTCAGCCAGGCCGACCTCATTCGCAACTATGTGCTCATGGATCATGAGCAAGATGAGCAAACCCGCCTCTACCACAACTATTGGCGTCCGATGGAGGAGCTGTTCGGCCAGGAGGCGTACACCTGGGCCTTCGACCCTTTCATGCGCCATTACCTCACATTTAAGACCCGGAGTATCCCCAACATCGGCGACGTTTATCGAGAGTTCAAAGCCTACCTGTCCAAGTCAGATCTCGGCATTGAAGCAGTCCTCGCAGATATTCACGCCCATGCTGGCTATTACGCCGCCATGGCACTGGATAAAGAGGCCGACCCTGAACTTGCAGCTTCATTCGGCGACTTGCGCGAACTCAACGTGGATGTCGCTTACCCTTTGCTGTTGGAGCTTTACCAAGACTACCACCAGAAACTTCTGACGCGGGCCGACTTCATTGCCGCCGTCCGCCTTGTCGAAGCCTACGTCCTGCGTCGCGCAGTATGCGCAGTACCCACCAACACCCTTAACAAGACCTTCGCGTCCTTTGCCCAGCCGCTCGACAAGAACAACTACCTTGAAAGCATCAGCGCTCGCTTCGCCGGCCTAACCGGCCGTTACCGGCTCCCCGACGACGCCGAGTTCAGCCACGGCCTGAAGAACAGTCTCCTCTATGGGCGACGCTGCCTGAAGCTCCTTCTCCGTCACCTCGAAAACCAAGGACGCAAGGAGCCCGTCCCTGTCGCCGAGTTCACCATCGAGCACATCCTGCCGCAGAACACGGATCTTTCCGAAGCATGGCGTGCCGATCTTGGCCCTGATTGGCAAAACGTCCAGGCCACCTGGTTGCACACTCTCGGCAATCTCACTCTGACCGGATATAACCCAGAATACAGCGACCGCCCATTCCTGGAGAAACGCGATATGCCCGGCGGCTTTGCCCACAGCCCGCTACGACTCAATGAAGGACTTGGCCAGCTCTCCGTTTGGAATGAGGACACAATCAAGAACCGAGGAAATCACCTGGCACAGCAAGCCTTGGGGCTTTGGCCACTGCCCAAACTACGTGCCACGGTTTTGGCCGCGCTAGGCGCTCCCAGCGTTCCACCCGAGGCCGAGGTTGACGGGGATTAGCAAGGAATGGTCACCTGTCCGAGCGCAACGCCCCGATGACCCTCAACTCTCAACTCACCCGCGCAGCGCTCAGTACGGGCGGGCGCGCTAAAAGCAAATTCCTATCAGTCGAGGCGTCCGTTTGCAACGCACTACTCGAGCCTGTCATTTCGTCTCTCGATTGCGGACGCCAATCGGCAGGCCATTGCTTGCGCCGAGGTGCTTATGGTGCTTGGCATCCTCGCGCTAGCGTTCGCTGGAATGGCACTTAGTTAAGGCGTATATCCTTGAACCAAAGCGACTTACGCATCAGCAATGAGTCCTTGGGTTCCGGCCCGCCTCCACGGCATGTCGCAGCAAGACAACGGGAAAACACTCAGCTTTCCAGCAATCCGGAGGTTGCCGCCGCCGAAACGCAGCATGGCCCGAAAAACCGTTGGAAAGAAGGCGGACCTGCGGCCTTTGGTCTGCCAGGCCATTGCCTGGCCAGCGCCTAGCCAGTGCCTAGACAGCACTAGGCTTAATAGAAAATGTATTAAGCCTAGTGCTGTCTAGGCACTGGCTAGGCGCTCTCGTGCCAACGCCGTGCCCCAACCATCCTGGGCGGCTGTGCCGGGGGAATCGTCAAGCTACTTGGTACCACTTGCCGCCTCAATGGGCGCTCAGGCATATTGGGCTCAGCCTATGGGCAACAGGACTGTTCTTATCACCGGCGTAACGCGCGGCTTGGGCCGAGCCATGGCGGATGAATTCGTCCGGCGCGGACACACTGTCCTCGGGTGCGGTCGGTCCCAGAGAGGCATCGAGCAACTCCGGAGGGAGGTCGGGCCGCCGCATGATTTCTCCGTTGTGAACGTCGCGGCGGATGGGGAGGTGAAAGAGTGGGCTGGGCGGTTGCTCCGCTCATGCGCACCGCCCGACCTCGTGCTGAACAATGCCGGCGTCATCAACAAGAATGCGCCGCTCTGGAAAATCCCTGAGAAGGAGTTCTCCCAGGTCCTGGATGTAAACGTTAAAGGTGTCGCCAACATCATCCGCCACTTTGTGCCGGAGATGATCAAGCGCAAGCGGGGGGTGATCGTGAATTTCAGCTCGGGCTGGGGCCGGTCCACCGATGCCGACGTGGCGCCTTACTGTGCCAGCAAGTGGGCCATCGAGGGTCTGACCCAGGCGCTGGCGCAGGAGTTGCCCTCAGGCCTGGCGGCCGTGGCGCTGAATCCGGGGATCATTGATACCGACATGTTGCAGAGTTGTTTCGGCGGCTCGGCCTCCAGCTACCCTTCGCCGGCTGAATGGGCCAAGGCCGCCGTGCCCTTCCTGCTCACGCTGGGGCCGGACGACAACGGCAAGCAACTCACCGCGCCCAACGCCCGGACCGATTGAGGCCCTGAACCGCATTGACCTGCTTTCCTGTCGCCATTAGCCTCCCTGCATGGCGAATGCGAAGAAAAAGAAGCCGCAGCGAAAGGCCGTGATGTTGGGCCTTGGCCTCGATTCCGACGGCCACAAGCGGCTTACCACCGGCCCTAATTTCATCCTGGCCGGCGGCTCGCAGGAGACCCACGAGGTCATGACCGAAAAGGCCATCAAGATCAACGAGAAGCTCGCCGCAAAGGGCAAACAACTGGACGACGTGAGCCACGAGGAGTTCGACGATATCGCCCACTCCGTCGGATTGCGTTCCCACAAGCCAGACTAACTGCATCCGCTCGCTTGGTCCGTACACCAAGGACCTATGTGGCGCCAGGCTTCAAGATCCACGCGCCGCGATCACTTCTATGACGGCGCAAGCAACGACTGCAAACCCCGCAGTCGTCGCCTCGGCCCTGCCTTCCTTGACGCCAGAAATGTCCAAGGGTACGCTCCCACATGGAAACAGCATTGGAATTGCTTTATGGCCGTTGAATACAGCCCTTACTTGTTCATCTTCGTCCTGCTAGTCGCTGCAGGGCTCTTTGCCCTGACCCCGCTCGGGCTGGCGTGGCTTTGGGCTAAACGCTTCTCGCCGCGCAAGCCCGGCCCGGACAAGAACGCCATCTATGAGTGTGGACTGGAATCCAAGGGCGACGCCTGGGTCCAGTTCAAGGCCGAGTATTACCTCTATGCGATCATCTTCCTGATCTTCGACGTGGAAACGATCTTCGTCCTGCCCTTTGCGGTCGCCTTTGGCGGCTTATCGGCCGGGGCTTTCGTGGCGATGATGATCTTCCTATTGCTCCTCGTCGAAGGTCTTGTCTGGGCCTGGCAGAAAGGCGTACTGACCTGGAAGTGAGACACTCAAATGGAGCGTTGGAGTATTGGAGCACAGGAGTGATGCGCGATCCGCATTTGCAACACTCCAACACTCCATCACTCCATGCTCCGATTCCCCGATGGACGAAGGACTACGCAGCGAGCTGAGCAAGCAAGGGGTTTTCACCACGACCCTCGAAGACCTCTATAACTGGGGCCGCAAGAACTCCATCTGGCCGCTGGGCTTCGGGCTGGCCTGCTGCGCCATCGAGATGATTGCGGCGTCCATGGCCCGGTGGGACCTGGCGCGCTTCGGCGCCGAGGTGTTCCGGCCCTCGCCGCGCCAGGCCGACCTCATGATCGTGGCCGGCACAGTGACCAAGAAGATGGCCCCGCAGGTCGTCCGGCTCTACAACCAAATGCCCGAGCCCAAATACGTCATCGCTATGGGTGCCTGCGCGATCTCGGGCGGTCCCTTCAAGCAGGGCTACAACGTCCTCAAAGGCATAGACCGCTACATTCCGGTGGACGTGCACATCCCCGGCTGCCCGCCGCGGCCCGAGGCATTGCTGCACGCATTCATGACGCTTCAGCGCAAGATTGACGAGCAGGCCCTGACGGGTGCGCAACGGCCCAGGCACCTCGTGGCCGAGGCGCCAAGTGAGTATCCCGTGCCGGAGTTCGGCGAGCACGACTTGGAGCCGCCCAGCAACCCGGCTGTGTGGCAGCCGCCCGTGCTGGTCCGGGGTGAGTAGAGAACGAGCGTGGAAACCTTGGATCAGATAAAGGCCCGTATCGAAGCCGCTGTGACGGCGGCGTCCGTGCAGATTGTTCCCAACGCCAATCCCGAGGGGCAATCCTCGCTGCTGGTGGATAACCCTCATGCGCTGGCGACTGCCCGGTTCCTGCGGGAAGATGCCGCATTGCGCCTCGACTACGCGTCTAACGTCAACGGCGTGGATTGGCTCGACGCGGTGATCCAGGAGAAGCGCAAGGTGAAGCAGGTCATCGAAGGGGTGGAGCGCGAGATTGAGCAGACGACTGAGCTGAAGAAGCCGGGATACCTCGAAGCGGTGTACCACCTTTACTCGATGGAGCTGAAGCACGGCCCGCTCATCCTGCGGCTGCGCACCGGCAACCGCACTGACAACACACGTGTGCCGTCGCTGACTCCAGTCTGGCGCGGGGCCGAATTCCAGGAGCGCGAGGCCTACGATCTCTACGGGATCGTCTTCGACGGCCATCCGGACCTCCGCCGCATCCTCATGTGGGACGAATTCAAGGACTTCCCAATGCGCAAGGACTACGCCGAGCCGGACGATTACGAGTATGAGCCTACGCCGCATGATGAGCTGCTGGAGAAGGCTCGCCGGCACTACCCAGCGGAGGGCGGAGCATGAGCCTCACACTTAGGAAGCCTGAACTGCACGACTCCGCCTCGCTCCCTGACATACCGGCGCCCGAAGGATCAGGCATGCCGACCTATACGATCCGGTCCAAGCGCCGCGCAGATGGCGCCGACGCCGGAGCGCTGCTCGAGGTTTCGATGGGCCCGCAGCATCCCTCGACGCACGGCGTCTTCCGGATGGACGTCGTCCTCGACGGCGAGCGCGTGGTGAAGCTGAAGCCCGTCTTCGGCTACCTGCATCGCAATCACGAGAAGATAGGCGAGAGCACCACCTACCTCGGCTCCATGCCCTACACCGACCGGCTGGACTACTTCTGCTCGCTGACCAACAACTGGGCTTACGCGTTGGCCGTGGAAAAGCTGGCTGGCCTGCAGCCGCCACCGCGCGCCGAATACATCCGCATCATCACGGCGGAATTGACCCGGCTCCAGAACCACGCCTCGCTCGTCGGCTTTCTCCTCCAGGACATGGGCGCCATGGGCACGCCGCTGATGTACGCCTTTCGCGAAAGGGAGAGGATTCTGGATCTGTTCGAGTCCCTCACCGGCGCCCGGATGATGTGCAATTACATGCGCTTCGGCGGCTGCCGTTGCGACCTGCCACCGGGCTGGCTGGAGCAGGCTAGCCAGGTGGTGAACGACTTCCCGCGCTTCCTCGATGAGCTTGAAGCCCTGTTGAGTGAGAATGAAATCCTCCTGTCGCGCACGCAAGGCGTCGGAGTGCTCTCGCGCGAACTCGCGGTTAACGCCAGCATCACCGGCCCAATGCTCCGCGCCAGCGGCGTGAACTACGACATCCGCAAGGTGGACAAATACGGTCTTTACGACCGCTTCGCCTTCCGCGTGCCGCTGGGTGAGCACGGCGATGTCTATGACCGCTACATGATCCGCATCCTTGAGATGCGGGAGTCGTTGAAGATCCTCCAGTCGGCGCTGCAAGACATTCCCGAGGGGCCGATCATGGACCCGAAAGCCAAGCTGCGCGGCTTCCGCCCCAAACCCGGCGAGGTCTATGGCCGCATCGAGGCGCCGAAGGGGGAGCTTGGCTTCTACCTCATCAGCGACGGCTCGCCTCAGCCGTATCGCTACCGCGTGCGCCCGCCCAGCTTCATCAACCTGACCATCCTCGAGGACATGTGCCTCGGGCATCACGTTGCGGACGTGGTCATTATCCTGGGCAGCGTGGACATCGTTATGGGGGAGGTGGACCGATGAGCGCGCCGCTGCCAGGCCAGGGCATCATCAAGGGGCTCGCCGAAACGGCCCGCAACTTCGTCGGCAGCTACCTCAAGGAAGATCGCCTGGTGACGGTGCAGTATCCCGAGGAGCGTGTGCCCCAGAAGGAGGCCGCACGGAACTTCCCTTTCCTGGTATATGATGGCGACGATTGGCAGAAGGGCCTGCGGTGCGTGGCCTGCCTTATCTGCGAGAAGGAGTGTCCGCCCCAGTGCATCTACATTGTCAAGGACACCGCGCGCAAGCCCGACTACACCGGCAAGCTCCAATTCCAGCCCAAGGTCTTCGACATTGACACCTCGGTCTGCATGAGCTGCCAGATCTGTGTCGAGGTCTGCCCCTTCGACGCCATCAAGATGGACGTCGAGTACGAGCTCAGCACCGGCGACCGGTTCGGCTCCCTGTTGATGCGGAAGGCGCAGTTGGCGAAGCCCAACGAGTATTACCGCCAGATTCATCCCACCGAGGCCGCGGAAGTGGATGCGCGGCTTGGCGCTGAGAAGTCCAGGGCCGAGGCGAAAGCCAAGGCCGCAGCCTCGCCCAAATCGGCTGGGTGTGGCGTCTAAGAAGAGGGAGCGACGGTCGCTCAACACGCAGCACGCGGTCAGGTGGTTTCTTTCTGACCTTCGCCGCGACAAACGAGGTGCTAGGGCACGAGACGATCAGGCTTGCTGCGTCGCAAAATGAGCGCCAAGGCACCAGCAGCTAACAGGCTCAGCGTCGCCGGCTCGGGTATGTCAATGGTCACGTTGTCGATCGCAAACATATAGTCAGGCGAGTACCCGTCGGCGTTGTCATCGTACCAACGGAATTGCAATGTGCCGCCGGGGGCCACCGGCGTGGTGAGATTAATGATGGCGAAGGCCGTTCCATTGGTGGTCTGGGGCGATGACGGTGTCGGCGGTGTTAGATCGAGGGCGGAGTCGTGTGTCCATGTGGAGCCATCGAGGTAGTAGAAGCTGTAGCCGGGAAGCTCCTCGGGGTAACCTGGATCAAATCCGGTTTTGAGGACTCCGGGTGCCATCAACTGCATGCTGTACTGGACGCTAACTCTAGTAACGGTCGAGCCGGAAGTGTTGTTCAGACTCAACTGCAGCATGTCTCCCCTGTCGCCGGTGGGGCTGGTTCCCAGAAGGCGATTAGGATCGGTGGGCGACGACCCCTCGTTAGCCGCGATCCCGCTCCCCCAGTCCATCGCGCCTTCCGTCTGGTTCCACACCTGTAAAGTCGTCGAGCCCGCGGTGGCGCCAGCCATATCACTGCTGGTCGGGATGGTGGAACTTAACGAATCTCCAGCGAGGTAAAGCACAGACCAGCCGGAAGGCGGCGCTGTGCCGTTCGTGCCCATACTGTCGAAGTTCTGGGTGTAAAAGTCGGCCGCGGAAGCCGACAACACCGCGGTGAGGAAAACTGCCGCGCCGATGGCATAATTAGTTTTCATGCTGTGCTCCTAATAGTAGCGCTTTCGTGAATCACTGGTTACAATTTGCCTTTCTGCTGCGAGCCAGGCGTCCAAACCAGCACATCTGCAACAGAATAATCATCATCTTCGCAGGTCCGAACAATTGCGCAAGCACAAAAGTCACATTAACCAGTTTATTTCTGCAGGGCCATTTGAGGGAGATGGCATGAGAAGTGCTTTAATGTGGGGAGTGCTTAAACTGACACTGTTCTGCTTGCAGGTCTCCGTATTTCCCCCGAGGTCCTGTCTCCGTAGTAGATCCACGCCAGATCGGGTAATTCAGTATGGACTTCTGACCCCGTTACGCTTAGATGAACCGTGGACAGATGGGCGCGACATGCAACAACCCAACTCGAACAACATTTTTGAGGGAAGCAAGCGGGGCATCGCACTTCGGAAGCGGAAGGCGACGCAGCATTCGAGTTCAACGCCTTGGGCTGGCCGCTCCAACTCAAAAGCCTTCTCCAAAGTGCTGGCCTCAGCCCAGGTATTCGCCCCAGGTCAATGGCCTCCGGAGCTGGCGTCTTCTTCAGCTCGCCCGTATGCCGCGGACCGGCAGCATGCAGGCGAACCCATCCCCCTCACACTGACAGTCGGTCGCCCCCGGGCGGGTTGAACGACGCCACGCTGACCAACCCCC
>Ga0181532_10003467_pt1 | contig 14147 bp, 10 predicted proteins | sample PEATcosm2014_Bin_33_FD_119768 | JGI IMG/M metagenome (GOLD analysis project Ga0181532, IMG submission 119768) | Peatland microbial communities from MTU Mesocosm Facility, Houghton, MI, USA - PEATcosm2014_Bin11_30_metaG | ecosystem: Environmental > Terrestrial > Soil > Wetlands > Peat | place...
ATAAGCAACCTGGACGACGGGATAGTTTTCTTTTCCTTTGATGGAGCTCAGCGGGCCAGTTGGGTGGCGCCAGTCGGCGCCTTTTACGTACTTCCACCATTGAAAGTGATCGTTCAAAGAAACCGCATGATTTGGCGGAGAAAAGACCACGCCGCCAGCGTACAGATTTTCCGGAGGGGCACCGGGAAAGTCTTCAGCGGTTGGAGTTTTTTCCGCGATGGTGACATAGCCTGCTGCTTTGACGAAGGCCGCGAACTGGGCGTTGGTGACGTCCGTTTTATCCATGAAAAAGCCGTCCACGTAGACTCGGTGAATGGGCCGGGAGTCTCTGGTGGCTTGCATTCCGACCATGTTCATGTCCGGAGGATCCTGTGCGCCCATGGAAAATTCGCCGCCAGGAATCCAAACCATTCCCTTGGGACCGGGGCCAGGGGGAGGTTGAGTGTTCGGGACGGTCGGCCCAAATGCGAGGCCCGCGCTCGCCGAAGGTTTGGAACCAGCCTGTAGGGCCGCAGACAGAAAATGAAAAGAGCTGAGGCTGAGGAAGGCGAGAACGAGTAACAAGGGTGCGACGGCAAGAACACTCCCGTGCGCAACAGCATAGCCCGGCAGGGGGGCTCTGACGGACCTAGAATCGTTGCGCCTGGACTTACTGTTCTTCACGTGGCCCGCCTCAAACGGGTGTCTGCCCGATGGTATTCCATGCCGAACACTCTCTTCCACAGAGATGAGGGTGCGCCGTGGCCATCCCTGCGAGAATTGTCAAAACTAACAGTCCCCACAATCTGCGATCGGAAAGAGGGTTGGGAAGGGCTGAAAGGACGATACCAGGACTAGGACCGTAGAACTGGGGAGAAAAATCGGGAGAAGGGAACAGTGACGCGTGTCACAGTCATTGGTGAATATCAACGAGAAACTTCTGCTAGAATACGGGCACCTACGGAGCCGCCCTTCGTTGGCCTGGCGTTAAGCGGTCTCTTGGCTGCTTAAAGCAGTTTAGCTACCGAACTCCACAGCCCATGGAGCACATGTAAGGGCCTTCGTGTCTGTAGATGCGGGGTATTCTTCATCCTTTTCAAAAATCTGAATGGCCGTTCGGCTGCTTCATACTTTGGCCTTGAATGCAGGTCACTATGACCACTGTCTCGCCAAGGGTTGGTAAACACAGGCAGGTTCAGGAGCGCCCCAACGCTCACGCGTCGAGGTGGGTTGCTGCAATTGCGGACGTCCGCAGCGGGCCAAGATTTTCTGCATGGGCGACAGCACTGATCGGGATTGTAGTGCTCAAAGCCGGGCTTTCACTGGCGCTCAAACCAGACACAATCCTGGTTTCCTACAGCGGTATCCCCTATTTCGTTCTGCTGGTCTTGGCGAGCGGTTTCGCCATACGAAATGGAATCCAGAACACGCTAAGCAAGAGGCCATTCTGGGTGTTCCTCTCAGTTGCGTACGGCCTCTGGGCGCTCGACCAATGGATTTACCTGTATTACCAATTCGGCCTTCACACTGAGGTTCCCGACAATTCGATTGCAGACATCGTGCTGTTTCTGCATGTCGCAGTGCTTATGGCAGCGGTGTCCACCCTTCCCCACCGCAGCGTATCCCTGAGAAGGCTTTACCCAGCGGTCTTAGACTCCATCCTCTTACTGGTTTTCTGGAGCTTTCTGTATTTTTACGCTGTGTTTCCATACCAACTGTTCTCGAACGCCGCCGGCTACGCGCTGGGATTCGACACTCTCTACCTCCTGGTAAATTGGGCGCTGATCTTGACAGTGGGCTTTTTGAGCGTTCGCGCGTCGGCCCCTTGGAGGTCAATTTATCTCCATTTGTTGGGCGCTTCCACTCTCTACGCTCTAAGTTCTGCGCTTGCCAATCTTGCGGTTGATTCGGGAGGGTACGTCAACGGGAGACTGTATGGCGTGGGATTAGTGGCGGCGGTTTGCTGGTTCGTGTGGATACCGTTACGGGCGCAGCAGCTAGCTGGAACCAAAGTAAGAGAAACCCGATCCGAAATCAGTGAAGGTTCACAGGCTTCGGCGTGGGCGATGGTTGCGGTGGTGATGATTTCTGTACCGATTGTGTGGGAGTTGCTGCGAAGCGGTGGCCCGACAGGTATGCGCACGTTCCGGATGTTGGTAGCCATCGCAGCGATCGTATGTCTGGCGAGTGCGGCTTTTATAAAGGAATATTTTGCAAAGAGCGAGCTCGCGGCGGGCCTCGGTTCCGCTAATGGCCGGCTACGTTTGGCGATGGGATCCGGCAAAGCAGTGGGATGGGAGTGGGACGTAAAGACCAGCCGGGTTTCCTGGTTCGGCGATCTGAAATCGAACTTTGGGTTGGATTCGGAGATGCACATGGAGCAGGCGGCTGACTTCTTCCAGCGTTTCGTACACCCAGAGGATCGAGAACAAGTCTCCGAAGCCGTGACTGATGCCAGGAGGGATCATAAACTGTACGAGGGAGAGTTCCGCGTCGTGTGGCCGGACGGGACGCTGCGGTGGGTCACGGCGAAGGGAGAATTCCAGTATTCCTCGAAAGGCGAGCCCGAGCGCATGTTGGGCATGGCCGTAGACATCACTGACCGAAAACAACTCCAGACGGAGTTGCTGGAGAGCCAGGACCGGATGAGGGCCATCGTGGCATCCGCGATGGACGCGATCATAGCCGTCGATGATGAGCAGAGGATCGTGCTGTTCAATGCCGCCGCCGAGAAGATGTTTGCTTGCCAAAGCCAGGACGTGGTGGGCAGCCCAATCGAGCGTTTCATCCCGCAGCGTGCCCGCGCGCAACACGGCGCGCACATTCGCCAGTTCGGCGAGACCCGCAGCAGCAGTCGAGCCATGGGTGCGCTGGGCACTCTGTGGGCGCTGAAGGCGAACGGCGACGAATTTCCCATCGAAGCTTCCATTTCTCACAGCAACATTTCTGGAAAATTATTGTTTACCGTCATTATTCGAGATGTCACAGAACAGAAGAAGGCTGAGCAAGGTCTGCGCAAAAGCGAAGAACGGTTCCGGCTATTTATGGACCATAGCCCCGCGGTCGCCTGGTTGAAAGATGAGCAGGGCCATTACATTTACATGAACGAACCCTATCAAAGGCATTTCGGCCTGCGGCTGGAAGACCGGCTTGGCAAGACGGACTTCGAAATTTATCCCCGCGCGATCGCGGAGCAATTCAAGAAGAACGACCAGGGGGCCCTGGCTGCGGGCCATCCGGTGGAATTCACGGAGGAATCCATAGATCATGACGGAAATCCGTGCACTTGGTTGGCCTATAAATTCCCGTTCCATGACGCTTCCGGTCAGACCTTTGTGGGAGGAATCGGCATTGACATTACCGATCGGAGAAAGGCAAGGGAGGCCCTAGAAGCATTGACCGGGCGGCTGATCCATGCCCAGGAAGAGGAACGCGCCCGCATCTCCAGGGAGTTACACGACGACTTCAGCCAGCGCCTGGCGCTTCTCGGTATCAGCCTCGGACAACTTTGGAAAAAACTCCCCTCGGAGGGACTGGAACGCGATAGCGTGAGGGAGATGCTGAAGAGGACCAAAGAGTTGTCGTCTGACCTTCATACGTTGTCTCATGAGCTGCACTCCAGCAGGCTGGAACATGTCGGGCTGGTGTCGGCGCTCGACGGGCTAAGCAAGGAAATTGGCGAGAAGTACAAGATTGAAGTTCAATTCACCGGGTGCGAGCTTCGCTTCAAGATCTCGAAGGATGTCGCCTTGTGTTTGTTCCGTGTTGCCCAAGAGGCGCTAGGCAATGTTGCGAAACACAGTCGTGCCAAGGGCGCGCAAGTTGAACTCGGTGCGGACGCGAGCCTGGTCACTCTTCGCATCTCCGATGCGGGTAGAGGGTTTGATCCCTCCGTCCAGAAACCGGATGCCGGAATTGGGATAATCGGCATGAGCGAGAGGCTTCGGCTCGTCGGAGGTCATCTCGTGGTAAAGTCCCTTCCTAATTGCGGGACAGAAATTATCGCTGAAGTACCACTGACCGCCGCCGAAGAGGCACCACGAGTAAAGGCGCAAGTCGCTGGGGGATAAAGCTTTGAGGCGCACACGAGTATTACTGGCCGATGACCACCGAATGTTGGCGGATGCGTTGAAGGGTGTATTGGAACCGCGTTTCGACGTGGTGGGCACAGTGCAAGACGGGCGCGCGCTGGTGGAGGCAACAGCTAAGCTGCGGCCTGAGGTTGTCGTTGTGGACATTGCCATGCCACAACTGAACGGGCTGGACGCGGCGCGGCAAATCAAGCAGAACATGCCGAACGTAAAACTTATTTTTATGACTATGAATGAAGACCCTGACCTGGTGGGCGAAGCGTTTCGTGCAGGAGGTTCGGCATTTCTGTTGAAACAGGCAGCGGCGTTCGAATTGACGGATGCGATCGACAAAGTTCTAAAGGGCGGTTCATACGTGACGCCCAGTGCCGCCCAGGGTCAGGCAAATATCGCCTTGCGAGAGCCCAGAGCCCGGGAGCACGCAGCGGAGCCTACACCTCGACAGAGGGAGGTTATCCAGCTATTGGCGGAAGGCCGCTCCATGAAGGAAGTGGCGTCCATCCTGAACATCACCAAGCGGACGGTAGCGGCACATAAGTACGCGGTGATGGACCTATTGCAATTAAAGACAAACGCCGAGCTGGTGCAGTACGCCATCAAGCACAGAATCATCTCGATTTAGCCTCGACAGCTTTTCTCGACCCCACTGTAAGTTTTGCCAATAGGCAACCGCAGGAATAACGCGCATCGTTCAGACAGAAGTGTAGTTGTACGGTGAACGGAATGAGATTCTGGCGGCAAAGGATTCTCCAGGCTCAATTGCTCTATTTCTCCATTCAGACACTTGGAACTGAAAAACGGCTCCGAGGTGAGTTGTGATGACTGGTAGGCGCGTCGTACTCGCAGATGATCTCAGTCCGGTGTTGTGTGCCGCAACGAAATTGCTGCAGGGGTCGTTTGATATCGTCGGGAAGGCCTGCGATGGAACAACTGCATTGGAAGCGATCCTGACGCTTGACCCCGATGTGGCCGTCTTGGATATTTCCATGCCCGGCATGAGTGGAATTGAAGTAGCCCGGGAACTCAGAAGCCGCGGCACCAGGGCAAAGGTCGTATTCCTCACCGTCCATGAGGACCCAGACATCCTGGCAACGTGCATTGCCGCCGGAGGCCTGGGGTACGTAGTGAAAGTGCTGATGGAAACGGACTTGATTCCGGCTATGAATGAGGCTCTGGCGGGCCGGGAGTTTGTTTCGCGTTTTCCGTCCCAACAAGACGGCCTGAACGGTAATTAGACACTCCTGGGGGCCAACTGCCTCTCAGGGCATCAGGGTGTTACTTTTGACAGTTACATTCCGGTACGATCCGGAGCAGCATGAACCGAACCTAAAGAATCTGAGGCGAGCGTTGCAGTCAGAAGATCGGCTCCATCGCTCGCCTCAGTGATGTTCGCCCACTGAAGCGCTCCCTGAAGAGGCGAAAAGCAGCGCAAACAGGCAGGAGACAAACGAACGTGACGGAGTTCGATGGTATACCTACAGCCCTGTCGGCGTGGCCTGCCCCTTCGGGAGCCCAACGCGCTTACCACGCGATGGTTAAGCCCATTGGGCCTATTTGCAATTTGGACTGCACCTACTGCTACTACCTCCACAAGCAAGATCTCCTCGGCAGCAAGAACAAGTTCCGCATCTCCGACGAAATCCTGGAAGCACATATCCGCCAGTACATCGAAGGGCAGGATCGCAGCGAAGTCGTCTTTTCCTGGCAGGGGGGTGAGCCAACACTGCTGGGACTGGAATTCTTTCAGAAGGTGGTTGAGCTGGAGCAGAAATACAAGAAGCCCAATCAGCGGATCGAGAACGACCTGCAAACGAACGGGACGCTCTTGAATGACCAGTGGGGCGGTTTCCTGAAGAAGCACGGTTTCCTCGTGGGACTGAGTATTGACGGCCCGAAGGAGCTGCATGATTGCTATCGTGTCGCCAAAGATGGCAAGCCCACGTTTGACAAGGTGTTTGCGGCGGCGCAGATGCTCCATCGGCATGGCGTGCCATTCAACGTGCTTTGCGTCGTGAATCGGGTGAATGCCAAGAAGCCGCTGGATGTGTACCGCTTCCTGAAAAATGAAGTTCGCCCGCGTGAAATTCAATTTATCCCCTGCGTGGAGCCGAAAGATTTTAGGCACACTGCGCCGCAGAAGTGGGATCCCGCGATGCTGCCGGTGCAAGATTCTCCTGCAGCGCATCCAGGCCACCCGGATTCCGTTGTAACGGATTGGTCGGTGGATCCCGACGACTGGGGATACTTCCTGTGCAAGGTTTGGGATGACTGGTATCGCCGGGACATTGGCAAAGTGTTCGTCAATCATTTCGAAACCGCTGTGGCGCAGTGGAAGGGCATGGACGCTCAGTTGTGTATCTATCACGAGTTTTGCGGGAAGGGCGTCGCGCTGGAGCACGACGGCAATCTCTACTCCTGTGACCACTATGTCTATCCGGAATACAAACTGGGCAACATTCTGGAAATGTCCAGCTCGCGGATGGTTTTCTCTGACCAACAGAACACGTTCGGGTTCGCCAAATTCAAATCACTGCCTCGCCAGTGCCTGGAGTGCCGTTTTCTGTTCGCGTGCAATGGAGAGTGTCCGAAGAATCGCGTGATCCGCACGCGTGATGGCGAAGCGGGGCTGAATTACTTGTGCAGTGGATTGCAGAAATACTGGCGCCATATCGACCAAGACGTGAAAGACATTTGCCGGCGATTGGCGCAAGGGGAGGCGCTGCGTCCGGCGTAAGGATCCCGCTGGAGCAAAGCGCTATCGTCAGACTGCAGGTAATTTCCCGAGTCAATTGGTATTTTTGACTATTCCGCTGTGAGCGCGTTTGCCGCATCATCACGCACAATTCTAAATTGCGCCACATTTGGAGCCGGTTTGTGAGGCGCCCTTTTGGGGAACGCAGTGCGGGTGTACTCGAACCAGCGGTGAGGAAGTCGCGTGTGGAAATGGACATTGCAGTAAAGCGAAAGGTCATCCATGAAATTGCATAAAAGCTTGTTCACAGTGCTTTTGAATGGGGCCTTAATGGTATTGCTCCCGTTCACTTTGCCACTGATGGCACAAGATACGCCGGTTGGCCCAGAGGGGACTTCAGTTGCGACGCAAGCAACGCCAGCGGCAGCGGCGAACACGGATGCATTAAGAAACGCTGCGCAGAATCCGGTAGCCAGCCTGATCAGTGTTCCCTTACAGGAGAATTTTAATTTTGGCGTCGGGCCTTCCGATCGGACGCAGAATGTTCTGAACATTCAGCCGGTGATTCCGATCAGCGTGTCGAAAGACTGGAACCTCATCGTCCGTTGGATTACACCAGTCGTCTACCAACCCCTCCCCGTAGCACAGCCACCTGGGACTCCTTTGCAAACGACGGGAGTGTATGGGTTGGGCGACATGAACCCTTCGTTTTTCCTTGTGCCGAAGAAGAGCAAGATCATCTGGGGCATCGGGCCAACTGTGGTGCTGCCAACAGCTACCAATACAACTTATCTCGGTCAGGGGAAACTTAGCTTAGGGCCATCGGTGGTCGTGCTGGTGCAACCGCCACATTGGACCATTGGATTTCTTGCCAACAATGTCTGGTCCGTAGCCGGTCAATCCAATTTCAATTCCGCAGGCCAGGTCAATAAGCCTCCGGTGAACCAGTTCCTGCTGCAGTGGTTCGCGAACTACAACATGAAGAAGGGCTGGTACCTGACCACTTCACCCATCATCACGGCCAATTGGAGAGGGGTCGACAGTAACGTGTGGACAGTGCCGTTCGGCGGAGGAGTAGGGAGAATCATGAAACTTGGATTCCAGCCGGTGAACATCACGGCGCAGTTCTACGGCAATGCTGTTCATCCGCCGGGAACTTCGCCTTGGGGCCTGCGGTTGCAGTTTGTGTTGCTGTTTCCAAAGCTAAGCAAGGAGCAGGAAAAGATGTTGCTGGAGCAAAAACTAAAACAGATGAACGAAGCTCCGCCACAGAAGAATTAGAGGCTGAGGGGTGGCGGAAAGGAGCGACCGACGACCGTTGTGTCCACTGTTACTTTTGCCAATTACAAACCGTGGGCAGCGGGGGCAGCATCCGGTATGCCTGAGGTCTCCGTAATTCCGGTCCGGCTAACAACAAGCTCATGAGTTTTTGTTGTAAAGAAAAAAGGAAGAGGAGGGTATCTATGAAGTGGTCAGGAAAAATAAGTTTGGCTTTGGCGACAGTGGCGACACTGTTCGGTGTAACAACACCACCGGCCGCCAAGGCGCAGGAGAAGAAACCCAATATCGTCGTCATCATGGGCGACGACATCGGGATGTGGAACATAGGCGCTTACCATCGCGGATTGATGGCTGGCAGGACGCCGAACCTCGACAAGATGGCTAAAGAGGGGATGTTGTTCACCGACTATTACGCGGAGGCGAGTTGCACGGCGGGTCGCGCGAACTTTATCACCGGTGAACTGCCGATCCGCACGGGGATGACCACCGTCGGCCAGGCCGGCGCAAAAGTCGGTTTGCCCGCCGAAGCGGTGACTATTGCCATAGTACTGAAGTCGATGGGGTACGCCACCGGCCAGTTCGGCAAGAATCACCTGGGAGATCTCAACGAGTACCTGCCCTGCGTTCACGGGTTCGACGAATACTTTGGCTATTTGTATCATCTCGATGCCATGGAAGACCCTGCGCATCCCAACTACCCGCAGAACCTCTTGAATGTCGTCGGACCGCGCAACATGGTTCATTGTTGGGCCACCGACAAAGACGACCAGACGGAGATGCCGCGCTGGGGCAAAATCGGCAAACAAAGGATTGAGGACGCCGGCCCGCTCTATCCGAAGCGGATGGAGACCGTGGATGATGAGATTCGCGACCTTTCCATCCAGTTCATCGATAAGGCCAAGAAGGACAACAAGCCGTTCTTCGTCTGGCTCAACCCCACCCGCATGCATATCGTCACGCACCTCTCTCCGAAATATGAAGCGATGCGCAACTCCGAAAATGGTTGGTCGGAAGAAGAAGCCGGCATGGCGCAACTGGACGACGACATCGGCATTGTGATGAAGAAGCTGAAGGACATGGGCGAAGACGACAACACGATTGTCCTGTTCACGACCGACAACGGTACTGAGGTCTTCACCTGGCCCGACGGTGGCCAGACGCCGTTCGCGCAGTCCAAAGGAACGGTCCTTGAGGGGGGCTTTCGAGTGCCTGCGATCCTCCGCTGGCCCGGTCATGTGCCTGCGGACTCTGTGCAGAACGGGATCTTCTCCGGTATGGACTGGTTGCCTACTTTCGTTGCGGCAGCCGGGAATTCGAACATCACCGAAGAGTTGCTGAAGGGCAAAACCATTGGTGACCGGACCTACAAGAACCACCTGGACGGTTACAACCAGTTGGCCGCGATCACCGGCAAAGGCCCATCCGCGCGTCATGAAATCTTCTATCTCGGCGAGAGCACAGTCGGGGCGGTGCGGATTGACGATTACAAGTTTCGCTTCATCGACCAACCACAAGGCTGGCTCGGTGAAAAGACTCATCCTGACGTGCCTTACATCACCAACCTTCGTCTCGATCCATTCGAACGCACGGGCTGGCCCAGCAACGGGACCAAAGACGGGGCGCAGCAATACTTCGATTGGTTCAAGTACGAATTTTGGCGGTTTGTGTTTGTTCAACAGATCATGGGCAAGGAAATCCAAACGTTTCTGGATTACCCGCCGATGCAGCGAGGCGCGAGCTTCAACCTCGATGCAATCAAGGCAGAGATGGGGAAAAGGATGGCCGAGGCCGAAGCGGCAGCGAAAGGCCCAAGCAACTAAAAGCAACCACTCGTCCGAGGGCGATTCGCAAGGGTCGCCCTCCATTCTCTTTTAAGGCAACTTTGCGACCGGCACTGGACTCCACACTTATCAGTTCACCTTGCTGAACAGAAAATCTGGCTAGACGGTTCCTGCTGGGTCTACCTCCCTGTCACTTCTGACAATTCCGCACTGGTGGCCCTGGGAAGTAACATTGCAAGGAAAACAGGATCTCACAGTTTGCGGAAAGGAAATTCCAATGGATTGGTTCTGCAAGAGAGCTAAATCGGTTTTATTCGCTGTAGCCCTGGGGGCGCTGTTTTTCTCGTCTAGAGCAAGCGCTCAGACGCAATCGTCGTCCGCCCCGGACACGCCGAAGCCGCAAGAAGCGAGCACGGATGACGGCTGGCACGCTTTCATTACACCGTATATATGGTTTGCATCAGAGCGTGGAACGGCGGGGGCTCTGGGACATGAAGCGTCGGTGGATGCGAGTTTTGGTGACATTTTCAACTACCTGAATATCGGTGCGATGGGCACTGTCGAAGTGCGGCACGACCGAGTGCTGATGCCCGTGGACTTTTTGTGGATGAGGCTGTCGGACAACAAAGCGTTGCCGCTGAATGATCCGGAGGCGGAATCGATCAAGGCGACGTTGAGTGAATTCTTCGTGACACCGAAAATCGGATACCGCGTCGCGGACGGGAAGAGAGTGAAAGTAGATGCGCTGTTCGGAGCGAGGGTCTGGTACTTGGGCACGACCCTGAAGTTACAGCCAGTGCAAGTGGCGAATGGATTTTCACAATCAGGAACGTGGGCGGACGCGGTTGCGGGCGGAAGAATTACCTTTGCGCTCAATCGAAAGGCGTTCGTGATCGTGGCCGGCGATGCCGGCGGAGGCGACGCGCGCTCGGACTATCAAATAGCGGGACTGCTCGGTTACCAGATTAGCCGGAGATGGAATTTGTTGGGCGGGTATCGATACCTGGGTATCGATTACCGGCCGTACGGGAATAAACAGTTTGTCTTGGACATGAATGTGCCTGGCGTGATGGTAGGGGCGACCTTCACCATAAAGTGAGCGGTTCTTGGTGGGTCGCGCTACGACTAGTTCAACTGCAGAAAGGTAGGCAAAATGACTAGCTACGGTATTCGTTACCGGGCTCGCGTCGGGGCTCTGCTCGTATTCTTGGTTCTCTTGTTCGCTGGGGCCGGTGCTTACCCCCAGCGCGATCCTCTGCCGTCCTGGAATGACGGACCGGCGAAAAAAGCAATAGTGAGCTTCGTGAAGGAAACAACGGAAAAATCAAGCCCTAAGTATGTGGAGCCGAGAAATCGCTTCGCCACATTTGACCAAGACGGAACGCTTTGGACTGAACACCCCCTCTACGCCCAAGCCATGTTCGCGCTCGATCGCGTGGGTAAGCTCGTGGCGCAGCACCCAGAATGGAAGGAACAGCAGCCGTTCAAAGCGGTGCTGGAGCGGGACCACGAGGCGATGAGCGAATTCACAGAGCAGAAGTGGATGGAGATTGTCGCCGCCACGCACACGGGAATGAGCACGGAAGAGTTTCAGGCCCTCGTTAGACAGTGGCTCACCACGGCCAAAGCCCCGCGCTTCGACCGGCCATACACCGACCTTGTCTACGAGCCGATGCTGGAGGTGATGAAGTATCTGCGAGAAAAAGGCTTCAAGACCTACATCGTCACCGGTGGGGGACAGGAGTTCGTCCGGGTGTATAGCGAGCAAGTCTACGGCATTCCGCGGGAGCAGGTGGTGGGATCAAGCGTCGTTACCAAGTACGAAAACACGAACGGCAAGCCAGTGCTGATGCGCGAGCCGAAAGTATTCTTGATCGATGATGGGCCCGGCAAAGCCATCGGAATCAACCTGTTCATCGGCAAGCGGCCACAAGCGGCTTTCGGGAATTCCGGAGGCGACCAGCAAATGCTGGAGTGGACTCAAGCCGGTGACGGCGCACGACTGATCATGCTCGTGCACCACGACGATGCAACCCGCGAATATGCCTACGGACCGGGCGGAGGGCTGCCCGATACCAAGGTTGGCACCTTTTCCGATGCGTTACTGTCTCAGGCGAAGGGCAGTGGCTGGATCGTTATCAGCATGAAGGACGATTGGAAGCGGATTTTTGCGTTCGAAAAATGAGGGAACCGAGAGAAGAACAGCGGCCCTCAGCCGCACGCACTCGAGTGGCGCATAGGATGAATCGAATCCGCAAGACAATTTGGGGAGGGGCAATCCTCGTTTGGTTCGTTTGCCTGCCTGCCCGCGCGCAGGAGACGCAATTCCTGCCAGAAGTGGATGCGCACCTTACGTTGAACTCCACCTTTCGGGCGTATCTGGAGGCCAAGGACGACCGAGACGGGGGTGACCCGACTCAATTTGCGATTGGCCCGAGCCTGCAGATCTATCTGAAGCCCCTGATCAAACTGAAAAAGGTGACGGAGTTCGATCTGGACGATTCGAAGTCAAGATTCCTGGTTCTGGAGACCGGCTACCGGTACATCACCGCACCGGGTGCTCCGCCGGAAACTCGAATGGTGGAAGCTGCAACGTCAAACTTTCCCTTGCTAGCGGGGTTTTTTCTCTCCGACCGGAACCGCTTCGATCTGGATTGGAAGAATGACAAATTCTCGTGGCGCTACCGGAACAAATTGACGCTGGAACGCACGTTTGCGATCCATGCCTACCATTTGGTTCCGTATGTTGCCGCTGAGCCTTTTTACGAGAGCCAGTATGGCAAGTGGAGCACCACGTCTCTCTATGCGGGCTGCTTGTTCCCCGTGGGGAAACACGTTGAGTTCAACACTTACTACGAGCATGACAACAACACCGGTAAGCACCCGAACCAGCAGGTGAATTCGGCTGGGCTGGCTCTTTACCTATACTTCTCCCTGGAGAAGAAATGAGGCACAAATGGGTGCGACATGTGGGGCACCGTGGCATGTCACTTTTGACAATTGCCCTCCGGCGGCGGTAGCAGCAATATCGCTGTATCTAGGAGTGTGCTGTTGGCGACACGGTTCGCGTGCAATTCGGACACAAAAAAAGCACGCGTGTTCCTGGTACGTGGACCCTGGCTCTCCCCAAACCAGCAGCGTCGAGTCACAGGAGAGGCAACATGCTCATGAATAGGCAGTTGGGTCAGTCACTTGCCTTGGCCGCGCGACTGTTGTTTGGGCTGGCGGTGATGGCCTCGGTTTCAGCAGTTTTCGCGGTGCGCGCTTCGGGACAGGAGGAATTCGACCAATACAAGCTACGGCTGGTGGGCTACTGGTTTTACTCGGCCCCGACGGGGACTATCCAGGGCCACGCGGACACTGTCCCGGTCAATTTCCAGAGAGATCTCGGCTTCAGTTCTTACTCCACCGGTGGCGCCATGGTGGATTGGAAGTTCACTCACAAGAACCATTTCTACGTGGTGCTCGTCCCGCTTTTTACCTCGAAACAATTCATCCTCACACGAACCATCACCTTCCAGGGACAGACCTTTACGGCAGGCGGCCAGGTGAACAGCCAGTTGCATGCATTCTTCATTTCCCCGGGCTACCAGTACGACATCATCCGGCGGAGACGGGGCCATCTCGGGATCGGAGTGCAGGTGGATCTTTTCAAATCGACCGCGAAAATAACGGCGGCCGGTTCCGTCAGCGGCGGGAGTAGTGCGAGCGGTTCGTACTCCGCGAGTGGTTCACTTTTTGCTCCCATCCCAGTCGCAGGCCCACAATTCCGGCTATATCTGACAAATTCCCCGCGAGTTTTCGTCGAAGGGAATGTCTACGGGATGTACTTCTTCGGCTATGGCAGCTTTGTGTCCACGGCAGGCGATCTTGGCGTTACCTTGAACAAGCACGTCAGCATCAACGCCGGCTACCAACTTGCATCGCACTTGACAGTCAACGGTACACAAGACCGGCTTGGCCTTCAGCTATCACAGAAGGGCCCAGCCGTTGGCCTGGAATTTTCGTTTTAGGAGGACGAGACCGGACTCAGGTCCGAAGTTTCGCTCCTCAATAAGTGCTTTTCGTAAGTTCGAACAATTCGGGAGAGGAGATTCAATATGAAAAGGCTGGGAAGATTCGCAATATGCGTGATGCTCGGGGTGGGACTTTGTGCGGCGCAGGATTTGGTGAGCATTATCCATGGAACGATTAAGAAAGTGGATCATGCCACCAAGACAGTTGTGATCAAGACTGCGGATGGCACCGAACACACCATCAAAGTTACCGACGATGCGACGGTGAAAGGAACCAAGGAAGGCTTCGACGGCTTGAAGGAAGGAA
>Ga0181532_10003469_pt1 | contig 14144 bp, 9 predicted proteins | sample PEATcosm2014_Bin_33_FD_119768 | JGI IMG/M metagenome (GOLD analysis project Ga0181532, IMG submission 119768) | Peatland microbial communities from MTU Mesocosm Facility, Houghton, MI, USA - PEATcosm2014_Bin11_30_metaG | ecosystem: Environmental > Terrestrial > Soil > Wetlands > Peat | place...
CGAGGCGTTGAGTCTCGGTCCGACGGTACCGCGAATTCTAAGCGGCAAGGCTCCCGTCGCGAATATCGCGCTGGGGCGGGCGGCGGAGCGGCCGATGCCGATGGACCGGCCGGTGATCGAAGCAGCATTCGACCGGCTATACGCCGGGAACGATTCGATCAGCCGCGCCTATCGCGACGGACGCGAGGCACGGATGCGCCTGATGAGCGAACTTGCGGGTGACATGGCGCAGGCCAATGGCGGCGCGCCCTCGCCGCAGGGTTTCTCCGACGACACCGACCGACTGGCGCGTCTGATTGGCCGCGATCCCACGATTCGCGTCGCATTCATGGCGCTTGGCGGCTGGGATACGCATATCAGCGAAGGCGCCGCCAACGGCCAGCTAGCGGGACATCTCAAGCCGCTCGGCGAAGGGCTGGCGAGCCTGGCCAGGCAGCTTGGCCCGAGCTACCAGGACACCGTCATCCTGGTGATTTCGGAGTTCGGCCGCACCATGCACGAGAACGGCAACGGCGGAACCGATCATGGGCACGGCAACGTGATGTGGGTGATGGGCGGGCCGGTGAAGGGCGGGAAAGTTTACGGAAAATGGCCGGGTCTCTCGCCGGGGAGCCTGTACCAGGAGCGCGACCTGGCGATCACGACCGACTTTCGCGAGCCGATCGCGGCCGTCTTGCGATCGCACATGCAGTTCTCGGATGCGCAGATCGATCGAGTGTTCCCGGGACGTCCACGTTCCACCGGCAACGTCGATGGATTGATCAAGGTGTAATCCGCGCGGGCGCGACCCGGCCGGTCTTCGCCGAGACCGCGAGATTTAATCCCAAGTTTTTAGACATTTAATGCGGGTCCGCTCGTGCGAGCATGGACGCATGAGGTTTGATTTTCGACTGCCGAGCTTTTTACCGGCAGAAGGAGATCAAATGAAAGCGCGATTTATTGCGGGACTCGTGGGCGCACTTTGTTTGGGATTGATGATAGTAGCCTCGACTGCGGCGGCGGGTAAGTCGAGCACGGGACTGGTCGTGGGACCGGTGGTGACGCCGCCCTACGCGCTGAGCACCTTTGCGCAGAGCGAAAGCGGATACAGCGATCCGGATTCGGTCACGTTCAACGAGAGCGACATCTTCATAGGCTATGGAAACGGCGGCGCGCCGGATGGTTCCGGCGGCGCGAAGAGCACGATCGTCGAATACGACATGACAGGCACAGTGGTCGCGACGTTTACGGTCGTCGGGCATAACGACGGCCTGCGAATCAACCCGTCGGACGGCAGCTTGTGGGCGCTCCAGAACGAAGACGCGAATCCCAACCTGGTGGTAATCGACCTCAAGAGCGGCAAGCAAACCGTGGCGCAATTCCCTGAACCGACCCCTCACGGCGGCGGCTACGACGACTTGGTTTTCACCAAGGGCGGGATCTTTGTCAGCGCGTCGAATCCGGCGAACAATCCAAATACGGGGCCGGCGATCATCAGCGTCAAACTGAAAGGGAAGACGATCAAAGTGGAGCCCGTGCTGGCGGGCGAGGCGCAGGCGACCAACGTTCTCACCGGCGACACGGTCACACTCAACCTGCAGGATCCGGATTCGATGATCCTGGATCCGTTCGGCGAGCTGATCCTCGACTCGCAGGGCGACGGCGAGGAGGTCGTGGTGCATTTTCCGGGACAGTCGTGCCAGAGCGCATTTGTCGTACCGCTTACTTACCCGACGGGAGCGGATACTTTTGCGGGCCTGATGGCCGACGACACGGCGTTCGCGACCTCGGACGCGGGATTCATAATTTTTGCGGACAAGCAACTGCAGACGGTCTACAAGATCGCGGCGCCATACTTTTTCATCGGGGCCGCATACACGGCGTTCCAGGACGACAGCGGAACGTTCGGTTTTGTGGGACGGACCGATTTCAGCACGGGCGTGAGCACGCCGATAATCACGGGGCTCGGCAATCCAGGCGGAATGGCGTTCATTCCGTCGAGTATCGGGAAACTGAGCGTGCCGGAAATTCCGAAGTGCCCGAAGTGAGAGCATAAAAAGCTGATGGTGCGCCGAGCGCGACGAGGGTCGGCGTTCTGAAATCAAATGCAAGTGGCGATATCTGTTTCTCAGGATCCCGATGGGTTTCTGGTCAGGACGAGCCGCACCGCGATAACGGTGTCGGATTATCAAGGTGTAAACCGGCGGGCGCGGCCGTGATGCGCGGCCGCGCCCGCCCTGGTTGGGACCGGCTCCGAACTCGGGGAGAAAATTCGGAGCCGGCGCTACTGGCTCATTTTAGTGGCTGCTCAACGGCACCCCGGGCAGCACCTCCGTATGCTCCATCTGCACCGCCTGCAGACTGTACGGGTCGAGTCCCAGCGCCTTCAGGATCGTCGGAGCCACCTGGGCGGTCTCGACCGGGCTGGTGACCGTCTCGGCGGAGAAAGACGGATTCGACACGAGCATGATCACGTTGACGTCGTCGTGGGCGAAGCCGCCGTGCTCCGCGAGCTTCTTCGTGCTGTTCGAATAGGTCACGCCGATATTGGGCGTAATCAGGATATCCGGCGCGCGCGAATCTCCGGCGTTGTAGTACAAGGCAAGCGCGGGACCGGAGAAAATCTCGCCGATGCCCGCGACGTTGGCGGTCACAGGAGACAAGGTCGTCTCGAGCAGGTCGACTTCGGTAGCGGCGTCGCATGAATTCTTCAGCCAGAGCAACGCTACGTCATCCTCTGTCGGCCCGATCTGGTTCAGCTCGGAATCCGGCAGGCACGATCCGAGGAGCGATGCCGGATCGTTGGGAGACCCATTCGCTTGATAGCGGCTGGAATCGACCGGCGATTGTCCGTGCTTGGCGGTGACGATGATCAGTGTCGACTTGAGCAGATGTTGCGCCGCGAGCTCGTTGACCATCGAGCCGATTGAACGGTCGACAAACTCGATCTCCTGGAGCAGCGAGGGGCTGGGGGTTCCGATCGAATCAGTGTAACCGCCCTTGTGGCTGTAAAGCGCGGGCATAGGCGGCGTCCCGCCGTTATGCTTATAGATCAACTTCTCGCCGATGCTCACCGCCTGAAAGTTCATGCCGAAGATGTTCGGCACCGGGGCTTTGGCGGTGCCGTCGTGGTTCTTGCCGGCGATCTCGTTGAGGATGGCATTCACCTTGAGGCCGTCATAGCACTGGATGTTAAGAAAGCTCCCGGTGTAGTCATCGTCAGCGGCCACGGCGAATTGGTCCGGCAACGGGTTGCAGCCGGAGGGAATCAGCGCTGGGAACGCACCGTGCACGGGGTCCAGGTAGTCCGCGGAATCGGAGTTGATTTCTGGCGAGTAATAGTCGTCGAGATTAACGTCAGTAGCACTGCCGCTGGGGCCGCCCACGGAAGAATACGACGGATGCTTGTCAGACCAGGCCGTGTAACCTCCCGCGCCGTGTATAACTCCGAAAATCGTGTTGACGCGGATGAAGTTCCACGGATAGACGGGATTACAATTCTCGTCGCGTTCCAGGCGGGTCGGATCGATCGAGTTGATCCCGCCGTCGCCGCTCGGCGCGCCGCCGTTGAGATATGCTTGAGGGAAAACGCCCGGCATATTATTGATGTTGATGCCTTCGTCGAATTCGGTGCTGGTACCAGACGGGGTTCCTCCAGGCGTGCAACTGCCGCCTAACAACCCGTTGCCGGTGTCGGCCGCCGGCGGATTGAGTGCGCGGTCATAAGCGACATCGTAATTGACACCCATCGTGCGCGGCGAGCCGCCCGTCACCAGCGCCATCAGGCCGGGGAATGAATCTGACGGCTTGGAGGTCGAAGTATTCAGGTAATTGACGCCGTTCGTCGCGAGCGCCGCGAGATTCGGGCAGGTGCCGTTGGCCGAACAGTTAAGGAAATCCAGCGCGTGCATCCCGTCGATGCTGAGCAGCAGCACATGCTGGATCTGGTTTTTGTCGCCGCCGCCGCCTTTGCCGCCGTAGCCGTAGGGATCGGCCAGCACGCTGGAGCTCCCCGACGCCGTCGCCAGCAGGCATGCGCCAGCGACTAGGCTCACGAACCGTCTTTTGGTTGTTGGTTTTCTCTGTTTCACTTTGGTAGTTCCTCCGCTTCGATTAGGATGTGAGTGAAGGGGATTTAGCGGACGCGATCGGACGCACCGATGACCGCGTCGTTAAGCCGGCTTAAAGTTGCGGCGCGTGAAATATGACTGACACAAAATGCCGTCCATGCGGTGAAAGGAGCGCTAACGTGCGTAGCTGCGTGATGCGAATTCTGGAAGCAAGAAAAATCAAGCGCGCGTTTGCGCTGAGTGTTGCAAGTCGCGAATAATCACGTGCATGAAATATGACGTAGTCGTCCGCAACGGCGTCGTGGTCGATGGCAGCGGCGCGCCGCGCTACCGCGGCGACGTGGCAATCAAGGATCGCAAAATAGCCGCGCTGATCGATCCGGCCGACGCCGCTAGCGCCTCCGCGGCGCGCGAAATCGATGCGACTGGACTCGCGATCACGCCGGGCTTCATCGATATGCATTCGCACTCCGACTGGGTTCTGCCGATTGCCGATCACGGGAAAATCCTGAAGCCATTTCTGCTGCAAGGCGTGACCACGTTTGTCGGCGGCAATTGCGGCTTCTCGGTGGCGCCGGTGATGCGCGAGCGGAATCGGATGCTCGACGAGTCGGGCCGCCTATGCGCCGAGCGGAAGTTCGATTGGGAATGGGAAGACGTGGCGGGCTTCGCCGCGTATCTGAAGCGCCGCGGGCTCGCGCTCAACGTCGCGCATCTGGCGGGGCATGGCAGTATCCGCCTGAGCGTGATGGGCTCGGACGCCGGAGAGCCGTCGCCGGAGCAGCTGCGCGCCATGCAGGCGATGGTCGAAGGCGCGATGGCCGACGGCGCGGTCGGGTTGTCGTGCGGGCTTGGCTATTTTCCGGGGATGATCGCCAAGCCGGCCGAGCTGGCAGCGCTGGCGCGGGTGGCCGCGGCGGCGGGGGGCGTGTTGACCTCGCATCTGCGCGCATACACGGAGCGCTCGTTGTTCTTCGACAGCCGGGCGGTTCCCCACAACATCCTGGCCGTGCGCGAGATGGCCAACGTCGCGCGCGAGGCGGGCGTACCGCTGCAAGTTTCGCATCTGATTTTTGTTGGCCCGCAAACCTGGGCGACTGTCGATGACACGATTGCCGAAGTCGAGCGTCACAAGAGCGACGGGGTCGATATCGCGTTCGACACTTTTCCTTACACCTGCGGCAACACGACGATTCGGGTTATTTTTCCCGCGTGGGCGCAAACGGGACTCGAGGGTTTGCTCGATTCATCGGAGGGTTGGGCGAAATTGCGCGCCGGATTCCGCCCGCTCGCGCCGTTCATCGCCGACGCGGTTCAGCTCATGTGGGCGGTCAAGCCCGAACTCAGTCATCTCGAGGGCAAGTTCTTCGGCCAGATCGCCGATGAACTGAAGCTCGATCCGATCGACGCGTACCTGACGATCACGCGTGAGAGCGGGACGCGCGCCCGCGTGCTGAACCATCTATACAGCGGCGACGACTACGGCGACGAACGTGCGCTGCGGGAAGCGATGAAGCATCCGCTGAACATGTTCGAGATGGACACGATTCTGACTTCGTACGGGCATCACAATCCCGCCAGCTTCGGCACCTACCCGCGAATCCTCGGCCATTACGTGCGCGAGTTGAAACTGCTGACGCTCGAAGACGCGGTTCACAAGGCGACCGGGATGGCGGCCCAGCGGATGCGGCTGGGCGGTCGCGGTCTGGTGCGTCCGGGATACGCCGCGGACCTGGTGATATTCAATCCGGAAACGATCGGATGCGCCGCGGATTCCAGAACGCCGACGGTCGCGCCGGTTGGAATCGAGCATGTGATGGTCAACGCAAGCGCGGTGGTCGCCGACGGCAAGTGGTGCGGCGACGGCGTGATGGCCGGCGAGTGGATCGGCCGGGGCTAAGCGCGCTGGCGCGCTGCGAGAAGGGGAACAATCGCGGGTGATACGGGGCGCGGTCAGCGCTCCGAGTCCTGCATCTTCTTGTCCATCTCGCGCAGCTTGGCGAGCTTCTGATCGGTCGGCTCGTTCTGCTTGTTCGAATCGGAAGCCACAGTTTTGGCGCGCTCGGTCGGCAACTGGCCGCTGACCTTTTGCAGCGCTTCCTTCGCCAGCCGGCGGACCATCGGGCTTTGATCCTCGGCAGCGACCGTGTTCAGCAGCGAGACGGCCTTGTCGCTCCCGATCTCGCCAAGCGCGAAGACGGCGGTGCCGCGGGCGCGCTCGTCCTGATCCTGGCCGAGATACTGCATGACCGGCATCACGCCTTGCGCATCGCCGATCCTGCCAAGCGCCGCCACCAGATGCAGCTTGACGATGGGCTCGGTGGAACGCAGGAACAGCATCGAGGACATCGGCGGCACGGACTCATTGGCTTCACGCGCGCCGAGGATGTCGACGGCCTTGATCTTGACGCGCGCGTCGGGGTCGGACAGCGAGGTCATCAGGATCTGGTTGACTTCCGGATCCTTCAGATAGCGGAGTTTCAACAGTTCGGAGACGCGTACGGCGGGGTCGGCGTCCTTGAGGCCCAGCTTTACGTCCTTGATGATCTTGAAGGGCGTTTCCTCGGCCGCGCGATTCTGCATATCGTCAACGCCGGGTTTCACTTGCCCCTGATGCGACATTGGACTGGAACTGAGAGCGCTGCCCAATCCCTGGCCGCCATACTGCGCAAAGGCGAGGTGTGGTACGGCAAGCGCAACGCCAAGCGCGAAGACCGCAAATAAATTTCGCGTGATACTCATTTCCCCCACCTCTGCAATCGGCCAGAATTATTGGTGATTATGACAGGTATTGCAAGGAAGTATGCTGCCTCGCCGCGACGCGCAAACGCTCGTGGCGGTGCGCTGGCGAGCATTATAGTCGCCGCGTTCACGCTCATGATAGTCGCCACCGGCGCGGGCGCTATCGCGGGGCCGATACCGGCATCCGGCCCATCGGATTCGGATCCGCCGGCCCAGCCTCAGCCCGCGCCTTTTCACAAGCATCGCCATCTGCCGACCCCGGCGCCGACCCCGATGGCGCTGCCGCCCGAGGTCAAGGCGAGGGTCCCGGCGTACAAACCGGGGCCGATACCGTTTCACGACGGCGAGCAGCTGATCTATCAAGCGTCGTGGGTTGGGATTCCGGCGGCGCAGGCGCGTCTCGAGTTCCACAAACCGCAAAAAAATCCCTCGCGATGGACCGGGGAAATCTGGATCGAGACCAACCCGTTTGCGGATCTGTTCTACAAGATGCGCGACTACATGCGGGAGAGCATGGCCGACGACACGCTCCACACCAGCGGTGTTTATTTGGTCCAGCACGAAAAATCGCGGCTCAATTACTACGACGTGACCATCGATCGGCCCGCGCAGATGGTCACGATGACCAAGAAGAATCACAAGGGAACGCAGAGCAAGGAATTCATCGCGTCAGATCCGTGGGGACCGATATCGGGCGCGATGATGGCGCTGACGCAGAACCTCGAGCCGGGCAAGACCTATGCGTTCGACGTGTTCAGCGGCAGCCAGCGCTATGTCTTCGCATTCGAGGTCGAAAAGCGGGAGAAGATTCACCTCGCACTCGGCGACTTTGACGCGTGGCGCATCGTGCCCGACGTCTGGTACGTCAGCGACGGCGCGCTGCGCAGCCAGGCGCACGGGACGGTGTTGTGGATATCGGCGGATGAGCGCCACCTGCCGCTGCGAATCGAGGCGCAGGCGTTCATCGGGTACGTGCGGGCGGATTTGATCAAGATCGATGGAAAGGGCGGAGTCGAGAGTGCGCAGAAGTGATGGTTCCGCCGGTTGAGTGAGCTACTATGAGGTGGGGGGAATGCGACGATGCCCAAGAAGCTCGAATTTTTCTACGACTGCTCCAGCCCGTGGACATACCTGGCGTTCACCAAGATCGAGGACCTCGCGCGACGCCACGATGCGGAACTGATCTGGCGGCCGATCCTGGTCGGCGGCCTGTTCAACACGGTCAATCCTTCGGTGTACGAAAGCCGCGCCAAGCCGGTCCCGGTCAAGGCCCGCTACTACGTCAAGGATCTGGCCGACTGGGCGCGATTCTACGGCCTCAAGATCGGCAACCCCACGGTGTTCCCGGTCAATTCGGTCAAGGCGATGCGTGGTGCGTTCGTCGCCGACGAGCATCGGATGATCTCGCGTTACTCCAGGCGCGTGTTTGAGAGCTATTGGACGGACGACAAGGACATCAGCAAGGACGACGTGCTGCGCGAAATCGTGCGCGAAACGGGCCTCGACGAAAAAGAATTTTTCACGAAGATCGCATCCGATGAGTACAAGGCCAAGCTGCGCGAGAACGTCGAGGAGTTGATCGCGCGCGGCGGTTTTGGATCGCCCACGATGTTCGTCGAGGGTTCGATGTTCTTCGGCAACGATCGGCTGCCGCTGGTCGAGCATGAACTGGCGGTAGGAGTCGGCGGGGCCCTGGACGAAGGATCGGGCGGCTCAACTTGATTTCAAACGGGATCGAATGACGCATTGGGTGGAAGATCAGGCGCCGGCGCATCTGCGCGACGACCTCGGCGATCGCGACGCCGGGAGAGTGCGCGCGTTCGTCGCAGTCCGGATGAACGAGCAGGTCGAGGAGTCGGTGGCGGAGACGATCGGCGAGCTGAAGCGTCCACGCGACGGTGTCCGATGGGTGCCGCGGGCAAATCTGCATATCACGCTCAAGTTTCTGGGAGCGGCGGTGGATTCGCATCGATTGCAGCGGCTCACCGCCGGGCTTCATCAGCTCGCGGCCAGGACGGCGCCATTCGAGGTCGCCGCGGCGGGAGTCGGCGCGTTCCCCGACCTCGAGCATCCGCGCACGATTTGGGTGGGATTGCATAGCGTGGAATCGGGGGTGCTTGCCGCGCTCGCCGCGCGGGTCGAGACGGTCGCGGCTGACTATGGATTCGAGCGCGAGAAGCGGCGCTGGAGCGGGCATCTGACGATCGGGCGGGTTGGCGATCAGCCGATCGCGGGGAAAATTCGCCAGGCGCTACACGCGGCGCGGGACCGCGAGTTCGGCGTCTCGAGGATCGAATCGATCACGCTCTACCGCAGCCATCTCGGGCCCGGCGGATCCAGCTACGAAGCGCTGGCCACATTTCTGTTCCAGTCGCGCTAACCGGGTGTCACGCTTTGTTCCTTTCGTAACACCGTCGTCAGCTTCTCAACACCCCTGTGGACACCAGCGCCGGTGCGGATAGAGCTATCGGCGCGAGTTTGTGGCAAGATTCGCATCGCGATAAACAAATCCCGCATGGGCATAATCGATGGCGATAGAGATCAAAAGTAAAGCGCTCGACTTGGCGTTGAGCCAAATCGAGAAACAGTTCGGCAAGGGCTCGATCATGAAGCTCGGCGAGCAGGCGATTTCGGCCGATGTCGCGGTCGTATCGACCGGCTCGCTCGGACTCGACCTCGCACTGGGCGTGGGCGGATTGCCGCGCGGGCGCGTGGTCGAAATCTACGGCCCGGAATCGTCGGGCAAGACGACGCTGGCGCTGGAATGTATCGCGGAAGCGCAGAAGATGGGCGGTACCTGCGCGTTTATCGACGCGGAACACGCGCTCGACGCGGCCTACGCGCGCAAGCTCGGCGTCAAGGTCGAGGATCTGCTCATCTCGCAGCCCGACAACGGCGAGCAGGCGCTGGAGATCACGGAGACCCTGGTACAATCGGGCGCGATCGACGTGCTGGTAATCGACTCGGTGGCGGCGCTGGTGCCGCGCGCGGAAATCGAAGGCGAGATGGGCGAGCCGCAGATGGGCCTGCAGGCGCGCCTGATGTCGCAAGCGTTGCGCAAGCTTACCTCGATCATATCGCGCTCGCGCACCATCGTAATCTTCATCAACCAGATCCGGATGAAGATCGGCGTGATGTTCGGGAATCCGGAGACCACCACCGGCGGCAACGCGCTCAAGTTTTATTCGTCGGTGAGAATCGATATCCGGCGAATCGGCACGATCAAGAACGCGACCGAAGTGATCGGCTCGCGGACCAAAGTCAAAGTGGTGAAGAACAAGGTCGCGCCGCCGTTTCGCGAGGCCGAGTTCGACATCCTGTACGGCACCGGCATTTCCAAGGAAGGCGAGCTGGTCGATATGGCCAGCGAGCACGGTATCATCGAGAAGCTCGGCGCCTGGTACTCCTACAACGGCGAACGAATCGGGCAGGGACGCGAGAACGCGCGCGATCTGCTCAAGGCCAATCCGAAGCTGGCCGACGAGATCGAAGCGAAGGTGCGCGAAAAGCTGGCGGCCAAGCCGGTCGCGCTACCGCTCGACGCCGCGGTCGAGGAGCCGGCGGAGACGCCTGCGCCGCCCCCAAAGAAAAAAGGCTGAGCAGGGCTGAGCAGGGGCCGCGCACGGCATGAAGGAAGAATCACCTGCGCGGTGGGCGGCAGGGGCTGCAGCCCCTGCACCCGCAGTGAGAAGACGCGAAAATCTGCGCGGCGCATCTTTTCGCGACTACGCGATGATAGGGCTCAGTCCTGCGCCCTGCTCACATCGCCAGGTGGAAATGGGTGAGGATTGCGGGGCCGTTGTGCGAAAGGATTCGCGATAGCGCGAACAGCAGCCCGAAGAACGCGCCGAACAGGCCGCCGTTGACGCGAATCCAGTCCAGATGCGTGCGCGTCTTCGATTCAATCTGAATTCTGATCTGGTCGTCGGAGAGCCGCGCCAGATTCTCGCGGACCATCTGCGTTATCTGACCGCGGCTTGATTCGACGGTCCTGCGCACCATGTTGTCGATCAAGCGCTGCGCAAATTGATTCGCGTAGCTCTCGGGATCATGAAGCTGAATCCCAAACTCGTGAATTGCGCTTTCGAGCGTGTCGCGAAGCTCGGGATCGTTTTGCAGCTCGGGCAGTCGTTTGCGCAAATTCGCCGCGATACGCGCGCCAATCGAATCCGCGCCGAGCCGATTCATCACCGCATAAATTCGCGTGACCGTCTTCGGCAGCATCCGCTTGAGGACGGCTTCGAGGCGATCGCGCTTCTCCGGCGATTCCAGGTATTCGATCGCATTGCTCAGTATCCGCTCGAGACCGGCCTGCCCCAGCACGTCGTGCAGCTTGAGCTCCTGGAGATACGTGCCGAGGCGGCCGACCAGATCCATATCGCTCAGCTTGCGCCCGATCATCTGTGGCGTGAGCCATTCGTTCTCGATAGTGGCGGCGATTCCGTCGATCAGCTTCGCGCGATTCCGCGGCAGCACGCCGGAGTTGGGCAGGTACCATCGCCGCTCGAAGATCATCTTGAGCGCGATATAGTCGCACAGACCGCCGATCAGCGCCGCCTCCGCTATCGAGACCGCAATCTCCGACGAGGTTCTCCAATGCGTGAACATCAGGGCTGCCAAGCTCACCAGGTAAACGAACGCCGAAAAAGCCAGCGTCAGATCGCCCTTGTGGGAAAACAAAAAATTGGTGAAGGAGAAATGTTCGCCGGTGCGGGTGGCCGCGTCGATACTGATATCCATGGCTCCAGTGTGGCCGACCTTGCGCGCCGCGCCAACTGGCAGGGGTGACCCCTGCACCCAGTATTAAGGGCGCCCGCCGTTGTCGCGCGGCAGGGGTGACCCCTGCACCCAGTATTAAGGCCGCGCTCCGTTGTCGCGCGCGGTCCCTGCCACCGGCTTAATACTGCGCTGCCGTCACCACGGCCATGGGTTACCCCTTTCATCGCATAGTCGCGAAAAGATGCGCTGCGCAGATTTTCGCGTCTTCTCACTGGGTGCAGGGGTCACCCCTGCCGAAGGAAGTGTGAAACCCACCGGGGGTTTCACATTCAATCAATTGAGTGATTTACCCTTTCGCGGCTAGAATGCATTCTTCATGCGCTGGACTACTGCAAAAGTAAGGCATTCGTTTCTCGATTTCTTCGCCGCGCGCGGTCATACGATCGTGCCGTCGGCGTCGCTGATTCCCAAGGGCGATCCCAGCCTGTTGTTCACCAATGCCGGGATGGTGCAGTTCAAGGATTATTTCCTTGGCGTGCGCACGCCGCAGCACCTGCGCGTCGCGGATTGTCAGAAATGCCTGCGGATCTCGGGCAAGCATAACGATCTCGAAGCGGTTGGCCGCGACACTTACCATCACACGTTTTTCGAGATGCTCGGCAACTGGTCGTTCGGCGACTATTACAAGGAAGAAGCGATTCGGTGGCATTGGGAGCTCATAACCAGGGATTGGGAAATCGATCCGAAGCTGCTCTACGCCACCGTTCACAAGGACGACAAAGAAGCCGAAGACATCTGGCTGAAGATGGGCGTGCTGCCGCGCGAGCGGATTCTGCGATTCGGCGACAAAGATAATTTCTGGGAGATGGGCGAGACGGGGCCGTGCGGCCCCAATTCGGAAATCAGCATCGACCGCGGCGAGGGCGCGTGCCATCCGGAAAAAAATCACGCCGGCCAGAAATGTTTCGTGAACGTCGACGGATGCGAGCGATTCATCGAGATCGGCAACCTGGTTTTCATTCAATACAATCGCGATGCGTCGGGCGCGCTGATGCCGCTGGCGAAGAAGCACGTCGATACGGGCACCGGGCTCGAGCGTACCGCGGCGGCCTTGCAGAGCATCGAGACCGGCAGGATCCTCGGCAATTACGACATCGATCTGTTCCAGACGATCATCCACAAGATTGAGGAGGCCGCGCAAAAGTTCGGCGACAAGGCGCGGTACGGCAAGAATGAAGAGAGCGACGTATCGTTTCGCGCGATCGCGGATCATGCGCGCACGATGACCTTCCTGATCGCCGACGGCGTCATTCCCGGCAACTCCGATCGCGAGTACGTGCTGCGGCGGATCATTCGGCGCGCCGCGCGTCACGGACGCTATCTTGGAATCCATCGGGCGTTCCTCGCGATGGCGCATGCAGGCGTGGTCGAGGCGATGGGCGACGCGTACCCGGAGATCAAAGCGTCGGCGATCAAGACCGCCGAGGTAATCACCCAGGAGGAGTCGCGCTTCGGCGAGACGCTCGATCGCGGGCTGGAACTGATCGACACGGAACTCGCACGAATCAAGCACAGCGGCGATCACACGCTCCCGGGCGAGGTTGCGTTCAAGCTGTACGACACCTACGGGTTTCCGCTCGATCTGACCGAGGACGTGCTGCGCAATCACTCGATCGACGTGGATGTAGCCGGGTTCGACCGGCTGATGGACGAGCAGAAAGAGCGCGGACGCGCCGCACGCAAAGATGACGTTGGTGCGCCGGAGATCAGTCTCGGCGCGGGCACTGCATCGCGATTCACCGGCTATCACCGCTACGTGGGCGAGTCCGAAGTGCTCGCTGCCGGCGGCAAGGACGGCGACCACGTAGCAATCGTCGTCGCGGAGACTCCCTTCTATCCCGAAGGCGGCGGGCAGGTCGGAGACCGCGGCGTAATCGAGACCGCGTCAGGCGCAATTCTCGAAGTGTCGGACACCCGCAAGGCCGACGGCTCTATCGTTCATGTCGGGCGGATTCTGCGCGGTGATGCGAATGACTTTCGCGTTGGCGCGCGCGTGAAGCTCAAGATCGATCGAATCAGGCGCGACGCCGCGATGCTCAATCATTCCGCGACGCACATTTTGCATTACGCGTTGCGCGACATCCTGGGCAACACCGTGCATCAGGCGGGCTCGCTCGTCGATCCCGACAAGCTGCGTTTCGATTTCGCGCACACCGGGCCGGTCAAGGACGACGCGCTGGCGACCATCGAGGAAGAGATCAACGCGCGCATCCGCGAGAACGCCGAAGTGACGACCGACGAGATGGCGTACGACGACGCAATCAAGGCGGGCGCGCTCGCATTCTTCGGCGACAAGTACGGCGACCGCGTCCGCGTGGTCAGGATGGGCGATTTTTCGGTCGAGCTGTGCGGCGGCACGCATATCTCGCGCACCGGCGACGTCGGGATGTTCAAGCTCGAAGCCGAGTCGGGCGTCGCGGCGGGAGTGCGGCGCATAGAAGCGGTAACCGGCCAGGGCGCGCTCGAAACGATTCGCAAGCGCGAGAAGATCCTCGAGGAAATCGGCGCGCAACTCGGCGCGCGCGACGGCGCGGCGGTCGAGCGGCTCGAAAAACTTTTGGCGCGCGAAAAGGA
>Ga0181532_10003470_pt1 | contig 14138 bp, 9 predicted proteins | sample PEATcosm2014_Bin_33_FD_119768 | JGI IMG/M metagenome (GOLD analysis project Ga0181532, IMG submission 119768) | Peatland microbial communities from MTU Mesocosm Facility, Houghton, MI, USA - PEATcosm2014_Bin11_30_metaG | ecosystem: Environmental > Terrestrial > Soil > Wetlands > Peat | place...
ATCGCCTTCACCGACGGCCGGGTCGTCGGCGCCGTGCTGGACCGCAACGGCCTGCGGCCCGGCCGGTACTGGATGACCAGCGACGGCCTGGTCGTGCTGGCCAGCGAGGTCGGCGTGCTGGACATCGACCCGGCCAGCGTCGTCCGCAAGGGCAGGCTGCAGCCGGGCCGGATCTTCCTGGCTGACACCGCGGCCGGCCGGATCATCGAGGACGAGGAGGTGAAGGCCGAGCTCGCCGCCGCGCACCCGTACGAGCAGTGGCTGCACGCCGGGCTGCTGCACATCGACGACCTGCCGGACCGTGACCGGGAGCTGCCGGACAGCCGGGAGCTGACCACCCAGCAGCAGCAGTTCGGCTATACCGAGGAGGAGCTCAGGGTGCTGCTGGCGCCGATGGCGCGCAGCGGCGCCGAGCCGATCGGCTCGATGGGCAGCGACACGCCGCTGGCCGTTCTCTCCGGGCGGCCGCGGCTCCTCTTCGATTACTTCACCCAGCTGTTCGCTCAGGTCACCAACCCGCCGCTGGACGCGATCCGGGAGGAGCTCGTGACCTCGCTGGCGGCGACGACCGGACCTGAGCACAACCTGTTCGACCCGGGCCCGGCATCCTGCCGGCAGGTGGCGCTCCCGTACCCGGTGCTGACCGTCAGCGACCTGGCGAAGATCATCCATATCAACGGCGACGGCGACCTGCCCGGCTTCGCCTCGCACGTGATCGACGGCCGGTACCGGGTGGCCGGCGGCGGCGGCGCGCTGCGACGGCGGCTGGAGGAGATCAGGGCCGAGGTGTCGGCGGCGGTCCGGGCCGGCGCGCGGATCATCGTGCTCTCCGACCGGCGCGGCGGCGGCCTCGGGGCCGACTGCGACCTGGCCCCGATCCCGTCCCTGCTGCTGACCGGCGCGGTGCACCACCACATGATCGCCGAGCGGATCCGGAGCCTGGCCGGCCTGATCGTCGAGTCCGGCGATGCGCGCGAGTGCCACCACATCGCGCTGCTGATCGGCTACGGGGCGGCCGGGGTCTGCCCGTACCTGGCCATCGAGTCGGTGCAGGACATGGTCGCTCGCGGGACGCTCCGCGATATCACCCGGCCGGCCGCGGCCCGGAACCTGGTCAAGGCGCTCGGCAAGGGCGTGCTCAAGATCATGTCGAAAATGGGCGTCTCGACCGTGGCCTCCTACACCGGCGCGCAGATCTTCGAGGCGATCGGGCTCGGCCCGGAGGTCATCGGCAGCTGCTTCGCCGGAACCTCATCCCGGCTCGGCGGCGTGGGCTTCGACGAGCTGGCCGACGACATCGCGAAACGGCACGCACGCGCTTACCCGCCCCGCGGCAGCCGGCCCGCGCACCACCGGCTGGACACCGGCGGCGAGTATCAGTGGCGCCGCGACGGGGAGCACCACCTGTTCAGCCCGGAGGCGGTGTTCCGGCTGCAGCACGCCACCCGCAGCGGCCGCGAGGAGGTGTTCCGCGAGTACACCCGGCTGATCAACGATCAGTCCGCCCAGCTGATGACGCTGCGCGGCCTGCTGCGCATCCGGGGCGTCGACGAGCCGGATCCCGATCCCGCCGACGGCGATGACCCGGCCTGGGCGCTCGGCCAGTCCCGTCCCGCCCGCTCACCGCGCCCGCCCGTGCCGCTGGAGGAGGTGGAGCCGGTCGAGAGCATCGTGCGGCGGTTCTCCACCGGCGCGATGTCCTACGGCTCCATCTCGGCCGAGGCGCACGAGACCCTGGCCATCGCGATGAACCGGCTGGGCGGCCGCTCCAACACCGGGGAGGGCGGCGAGGACGCCGTCCGGTTCATCCCCGACGCCGGCGGTGACTCCCGCCGGTCGGCGGTCAAGCAGGTGGCCAGCGGCCGGTTCGGGGTCACCAGCGAGTACCTGGTCAACGCCGATGACCTGCAGATCAAGATGGCCCAGGGAGCCAAGCCAGGGGAGGGCGGCCAGCTGCCGGGCAACAAGGTCTACCCGTGGATCGCCAGCACCCGGCACTCCACGCCGGGCGTCGGCCTGATCTCGCCGCCCCCGCACCACGACATCTACTCGATCGAGGACCTCAAGCAGCTGATCCACGACCTGAAGAACGCCAACCCGCGGGCGCGGGTGCACGTCAAGCTGGTCGCCGAGGTGGGAGTGGGCACGGTCGCGGCCGGCGTGTCCAAGGCTCATGCAGATGTCGTGCTGATCTCCGGCCACGACGGCGGCACCGGCGCGGCCCCGCTCACCAGCATCAAGCACGCTGGCGCCCCGTGGGAGCTCGGCCTGGCCGAGACCCAGCAGACGCTGCTGCGCAACGGCCTGCGGGACCGCATCGTCGTGCAGGTCGACGGGCAGCTCAAGACGGGCCGGGACGTCATCATCGCGGCCCTGCTGGGCGCGGAGGAATTCGGCTTCGCCACCGCCCCGCTGGTGGTGGCCGGCTGCGTGCTGATGCGGGTGTGCCACCTGGACACCTGCCCGGTGGGAGTCGCCACCCAGAACCCCGAGCTGCGGCGGCGATTCAGCGGCAAGCCGGAGTTCGTGGTGAATTTCTTCGAGTTCCTGGCCCGGGAGGTGCGCGAGTACCTGGCCATGCTCGGCTTCCGCACCCTGGCCGAGGCGGTCGGCCAGGTCGAGCTGCTGGACGCCGCCGACGCGATCGAGCACTGGAAGGCGGCGGGCCTGGACCTGCGGCCCGTGCTGCACCTGCCGGACCAGGCGGCCGGCCTGTCGCGGCTGCGCAGCAGGGAGCAGGATCACGGCCTGGATCGCGCCCTGGACAACACGCTGATCCTGCTGGCCGAGGGCGCGCTCGACCGCGGCACGCCGGTCCGGCTGGAACTGCCGGTCCGGAACGTGAACCGGACCATCGGCACCATGCTCGGCAGCGAGCTGACCAGGCGGTGGGGCGGCGAGGGCCTGCCGGACAACACGATCGACGTCACCTTGCGGGGGTCGGCCGGGCAGTCGTTCGGCGCGTTCCTGCCGCGCGGCATCACGCTGCGGCTGGCCGGAGACGCCAATGACTACCTGGGCAAGGGCCTGTCCGGCGGGCGGATCATCGCCGCGCCGGATCCGGACGTCACCTTCGCGGCCGAGCAGCAGATCATCGCCGGCAACGTGATCGGCTACGGCGCCACCAGCGGCGAGATCTTCCTGCGCGGCGTGGTGGGCGAGCGGTTCTGCGTGCGGAACTCCGGCGCCACCGCCGTCGCGGAGGGAACCGGGGACCACGGCTGCGAGTACATGACGGGCGGTCGCGTCGTGGTGCTCGGGCCGGTCGGCCGGAACTTCGCCGCCGGGATGTCCGGCGGCATCGCCTACCTGCTCGACGCCGATCCGCGGCGGGTGAACACCGAGATGGCCGAGCTGCAGCCGCTGGGCGATGACGACGTCGGCTTCCTGCAGGAACTGCTCGGCCGCCACCTGGAGGAGACCGGCTCGGCGGTCGCCGCCCGGCTGCTGGCCGACTGGCCCGCGGCGGTGCCCCGGTTCAGCCGGGTGATGCCCACGGACTACCAGCGGGTGCTGACCGCGGCGCAGCAGGCCGAGCAGGAGGGCCGTGACGTGAACGAGGCCGTGATGGCCGCGGCACGCGGCTGAGGAGGAGACTGATGGCAGACCCCAGGGGCTTTCTGACCACGGTCCGGCAGACGCCGGCCCGGCGGCCGGTCGACATCCGGATCCGCGACTGGCGCGAGGTGTACACCGATTTCGGCCACGCTGACCTGGAGCGGCAGGCGGGCCGGTGCATGGACTGCGGTATCCCGTTCTGCCACCAGGGCTGCCCGCTCGGGAACCTGATACCGGAGTGGAACGACCTGGTCTACAGCGGCGACTGGCGCGGCGCGGCCGAGCGGCTGCACGCCACGAACAACTTCCCCGAGTTCACCGGCCGGCTCTGCCCGGCGCCGTGCGAGAGCGCCTGCGTGCTGGGCATCAACGCCGACCCGGTGACGATCAAGCAGGTGGAAGTCGAGATCATCGACCGGGCCTGGGCCGAGGGCTGGGTGCCGCCCCGGCGCCCCTCGGCGGCCGCCGCCGCGGCCGGCCGCAAGGTCGCGGTCATCGGGTCCGGGCCGGCCGGGCTGGCCGCGGCGCAGCAGCTGACCAGGGCCGGGCACGCCGTCACCGTCTTCGAGCGGGCCGACGCGCCCGGCGGCCTGCTGCGGTACGGGATCCCCGAGTTCAAGATGGAGAAACGGCACCTGGACCGGCGGCTCGTGCAGATGCTCGCCGAGGGCACCGAGTTCCGCTGCGGGGTGACGGCGGGCACCGATATCAGCGCCGCCGAGCTGCGGCAGAGCTACGACGCGATCGTGCTGGCCGGCGGCGCGACAGTGCCGCGCGGCCTGCCGGTGCCGGGCGCCGGCGCCGACGGCGTCCATCAGGCCATGGAGTTCCTGCCGCTGGCCAACCGCGCGGTCGGCCGGGCCGAGCCGGCCATCTGCGCCCGCGGCAAGAACGTCGTCATCATCGGCGGCGGCGACACCGGCGCGGACTGCCTCGGCACCGCGCACCGGCAGGGCGCCGCGTCGGTGACCCAGCTGGAGATCCTGCCGCGACCGCCCGCCCAGCGGCCGGAGACTCAGCCATGGCCGTTCTACCCGATGGTCTTCCGGGTCTCCGGCGCGCACGAGGAGGGCGGCGAGCGCGTCTACGCCGTCAGCACCCGGGAGTTCCTGGCCGACTCCCGCGGCAGGCTGCGCGCGCTGCGGCTGGCCGACTGCGAGTTCTCCGGCGGCGCCTTCCGGGCCATTCCCGGCACGGAGCGGGAGCTGCCGTGTGAGCTCGCGCTGCTCGCGATGGGCTTCACCGGCGCGGAGCGCGGCCCGCTGATGACCGGCCTCGGGGTCGAGTTCGACGCCCGCGGGACCGTTTGGCGTGATCATTCGTTCGCCACCTCGGTGCCCGGCGTGTTCGTGGCCGGTGACATGGGCCGCGGGCAATCGCTGATCGTCTGGGCGATCGCCGAGGGGCGGTCGGCCGCGGCCGCGGTGGATCAGTACCTCAGCGGCGAGACGGTGCTGCCCGCCGCCATCAGCCCGCTGACAGCCCCGCTGCGCTAGCCGCTGCCCGCCGCCCGCGGGCGGTGCGGTCAAACTGGCCTGGCCAGGCCGGGAGCGCGGGTAACGTCACGAACATGCCGGTGGCCTACCTCCCGAGCCCGGTCCGCTCGGTCTGGCACCTCGGCCCGGTACCGATCCGGGCCTACGCCATCTGCGCCGTGCTGGGCGTCGCCGCCGCGCTCTGGCTGGCCGACTGGCGCTACCGGCGGCGGGGCGGCCGGCCGGGCGAGATCCTCGACATCGCCACCGTGGCCGTGCCCGTCGGCCTGCTGGGGGCCCGCATCTACAGCGTCGTGACCGAGCCGCATCTCTATTTCGGGCCCGGCCGGGACTGGGTCGGCATGCTGCGGATCTGGGAGGGCGGCCTCGGCATCGCGGGCGCCGTCGCGGCCGGGGCGATCGCCGCCTGGGTCTACTGCCGCCGGGCCGGCCTGGACCTGGCGCAGGTCGCCGGGGCCGCCGCGCCCGCGCTGGCCGTCGCGCAGGCCATCGCGGCCTGGGGGAACTGGTTCAGCCAGAAGCTGTACGGGGCGCCTTCCACGCTGCCCTGGGCGGTGGCCATCGCGCCCGTGCACCGGGTCGCCGGGTACGTGAGCGACGCGACGTTCCAGCCCATCTTCCTGTACGAGTCCATCTGGGACCTGATCGTGGCCGCAGCCGTGATCTTCGCCATGCGACGGTTCGCGCTGACCGGCGATCGCGCCTTCGCCCTCTACGCGGGCCTGTACGCGGTCGGCCGGTGGTGCGCTGAGTCACTGCGCATCGACAACTCGCCGCGCCTGTTCGGGTTCGCGACCAACCAGGTAGCGATGGCGGTCGTGCTGGCCCTGGCCACCGGGTACCTCTACGGCACCAGGGCCAGGAGACCCGCGCCGCCGCCCAGGCTGCCCGTCTCCGCCGCGGCGCGGCGCCAGCTGACCCTCGCCGGGCCGACGGCGGATGCCGACATCGCCAGCCTGGACAGCATCGACGAGACCGATCAGCGGCCCGATAGCGGGCAGCCCGCCGCGGGTCCCGGCTAGCCGCGCGGCAGTACGGGCGCGTGCCCCGGGTGGTGTGCCCCGGGTGGGATTCGAACCCACACTGCACGGTGTTTGAGACCGCGGACTCTGCCGATTGGTCTACCGGGGCCGGGCTGCGCGCCGCCTAAGCAGGTGCGGCCGAACGCCAATGTACAAGCTTTCGGTACGCTCGGCGCGTGAGCAAGACCCCCTTGAACGTCGTGATCGCAGAAGACGAGGCGCTGATCCGCCTGGACCTCAGGGAAATGCTGGAAGAGGAGGGCTATGTAGTCGCGGGTGAGGCCGCCGAGGGCGGCACCGCGGTCGAGCTCGCCCAGCAGCTCCGGCCGGACCTGGTCATCATGGATGTGAAGATGCCGGGCCTCGATGGCATCTCCGCGGCTGAGCGCATCACCGCGCAGCGGCTGGCGCCGGTCGTGATCCTGACCGCCTTCTCGCAGCGCGACCTCGTGCAGCGGGCCAGTGACGCCGGCGCGATGGCCTATCTGATCAAGCCGTTCACCAAGGCCGACCTGGTGCCGGCCATCGAGGTGGCCATCAGCAGGTTCCAGGAGATCTCGGCTCTCGATACCGAGGTGGCCAGCCTGCGCGAGCGGCTGGAGGTCCGCAAGGTCCTGGACCGTGCCAAGGGCCTGCTCCAGGCCGAGCGCGGCATCACCGAGGCCGAGGCATTCCGGTGGATCCAGAAGACGTCCATGGACCGCCGGATGACCATGCGGGCCGTCGCCGAGGAGCTCATGAGCGGGCCGCAGCAGAGCGGGCCGCAGCAGGGCGAGCCGGGGCCGGGCGGCGAGGCCGCGCCCGATGCCGGCCCTGATTAGGCACGCCGGGTAAGCGCGCGGCCGGAGCCAGGCGCACAGCCCCCCGGTGCTGGCCTGGCTCCCGCCGCTTGCGGCCGCCTTCCGCTCTCGCGGACGGCAGTCCCGGGCCTGGCGGTCCTTTGGTGCCATGTCGGCCTTCCCCGGGCCGGCACGTTCTCTACTCGGCTTCGCCAGGCTCAGTCCACCACGGTAGCGACGCCTCGCCGTGCAGCGCAAAGGCGCCGGGATTCCCTGCCGGTATGAGTCATACGTCCCGTGAGCAGGTCGCCGGCCTATGTCGGCGCGAGATCATCTGACCACATCGCGTGACCGCCGCTCGGCCGCGCTGCGCCAGCGGCCGCAGGCGGGCGCTAGCTGGTCCGGCCGACCGCGGGCTCAGCCGCCAGCCGGCTCAGCCGGAGCCGCCCTGGCCGGGCACGGCGTCCCTGAGCAGGCAGCTGAGCCGGGCCGTGCAGACCCGCCTGCCCTGCTCGTCGGTGATGATGATCTCGTAGGTGGTGAGCGTGCGGCCGCCGTGCACGAGCGTGGCCACGCCGGTGACCTGCCCATCCGCGGCACTGCGATGGTGCGTGGCACTGATCTCGATCCCGACCGTGATCTTGTCCGGGCCGGCGTGCAGCGCCGAGCCGACCGAGCCGAGGCTCTCCGCCAGCACGCACGAGGCGCCGCCGTGCAGCAGGCCGTAGGGCTGGGTGTTGCCAGCGACCGGCATGGTGCCGACGACGCGCTGCGGCGAGGCCTCGGTGATCTTGATGCCCATCCGGCTGGCCAGCGAGTCCGTGTGCTGGTGGAACAGGTCCATGACTTCCTGGTCGCGGTCAGCGGCCACCGGCTACCTCCGAGTTCCTGGCGCGCGCTCCGTCCGCTGCGCCGCGCAGCACGCAGCCTAACGGGACGGCCCTGAACGCGGGCACCCAGCCGAGTGGCGCGACCGGGCGAGATGGCCGGCCAGGCCGCGGCGGGCGCCGCGCCGATCCGGCCGGCTGCCTGTCCCCGTTGCGGCCCGGAGCTGAATCCCTTCCGGCCGGGACCGGTCACGGGGCATGCTGCCGAGATGGACCCGGGCTTCCGCGGCGAGGTCGCCGATCTCTATCACCGGTACCGGCACGGCTACCCGGCGGCCGTGCTGGACGCGATAACAGGCGCGTTCGGGCTGGGCCCCGGCGACATCGTGGTCGATCTCGGCTGCGGCACCGGACAGCTGGCCGTTCCCATGGCGAGCCGGGTGCGTGCCGTGCTCGGCGTGGACCCCGAGCCGGACATGCTGGCACGGGCCCGGCCGATGCCCGGCGCGGGGGGCCTGGCTGACTAGCCAGAACAGACTGCCGCCGGCCCTACTAGGATCGATCCGTGGCGACGAAGCCGACACCGGGCGCCGGTCAGCAGCGCGAGGATCCAGCGGGCCGGCCAGCGGGGCACCGTGACAAACTGCTGCTGCTGGACGGGCACTCCCTGGCCTACCGCGCGTTCTTCGCGCTGCCCCCGGAGAACTTCTCCACCACGACGGGGCAGCCGACCAACGCGGTGTACGGCTTCACGGCGATGCTGATCAACGTCCTGCGGGATGAGCAGCCGACGCACGTGGCGGTCGCATTCGACCGCAGCGAGCCCACTTTCCGGCATGAGCAGTACGTTGACTACAAGGCGAACCGGCGGGAGACCCCGGCCGACTTCCGCAGCCAGCTCAGCCTGATCTTCGAGGTGCTGGACGCGCTCGGCATCCCGCGGCTGTCGGTGGCCGGCTATGAGGCCGACGATGTCATCGCCACCCTCGCGACCCAGGCCTCCGCCGATATGGACGTCCTGATCGTGACCGGCGACCGTGACGTGCTGCAGCTGGTCAATGACGACGTGACCGTGCTGATGACCAGGCGCGGGATCAGCGACATGACCCGCTTCACGCCCGCGGCGGTGACCGAGAAGTACGGGCTGACGCCGGCCCAGTACCCGGATTTCGCCGCCGTCCGCGGCGATCCGAGCGACAACCTGCCCAGCATCCCGGGTGTCGGCGAGAAGACGGCCGCGAAGTGGATCATCGAGTTCGGCTCCCTGGCCAGCCTCGTCGACCGGGTTGACGAGGTCAAGGGCAAGGCGGGCGACAACCTGCGCGAGCATCTCGGCAACGTGCTGCGCAACCGCCAGCTGACCGAGCTGGCCAGGGACGTCCCGCTGGAGGCCGGCCCGCATGACCTGCGGCCCGCGGCGTGGGACCGGGAGCAGATTCACCAGCTCTTCGACACCCTGCAGTTCCGTGTCCTGCGGGACCGGCTCTACGCCACGCTGCCGAACGGGATCGCCGGCCCGGCGGTAGCCGCCGCTGCCGCGCCCGCTGGTGACGCCTTCGACGCGGAGGCCAGCGTGCTGGCGCCGGACGAGGTAGCCGGCTGGCTGGCCGAGCACGCCGCGGCCGCGGGCCGGGCCGGCCTGGCGGTGAGCGGCAGCTGGGGCCGCGGCACCGGCGACATGGACGGCCTGGCCATCGCGGCGCCGGACGGGGCGGCGGCCTTCATCGACCCAGTGGCGCTGACCGCTCAGGATGAGGCGGCGCTGGCCGCCTGGCTGGCTGACCCGGCCCGGCCGAAGGCCGTGCATGACGCCAAGGGGCCGATGCACGCGCTGGCCGCCCGCGGCTTCGAGCTGGCCGGCCTGACCAGCGACACCGCGCTCGCCGCCTACCTGGCGCTGCCCGGCCAGCGCAGCTTCGACCTGGCCGACCTCGCGCTGCGCTACCTGAACCGGGAGCTGCGCGGCGCGGGAACCGCCGACGGGCAGCTCACCCTGGACATGTCGGGCCCGGCGGAGGCGGCGAATGCGCTGGCGCAGCGGGCTCAGGCCACCGCCGGGCTGGCTGATGCGCTCGATGCCGACCTGGACAAGCGCGGGGCGACGACGCTGCTGGCCGAGGTCGAGCTGCCGCTGGTCGGCGTGCTCGCGCGGATGGAGCGGGCCGGGATCGCCGCTGACACCCACCACCTGGCCGACATGTCGGCCAGCCTGGCCGGCGAGGTGAAGGCGGCTGAGCAGGCTGCGTACTCGATCACCGGGCACGAGTTCAACCTCGGCTCGCCCAAGCAGCTGCAGGAGGTCCTGTTCACCGAGCTGGGCCTGCCCAAGACCAAGCGGATCAAGACCGGCTACACGACCGACTCGGAGGCGCTCACCGGCCTGCTCGCGCAGACCGGGCACCCGGTCCTGGAGTACCTGCTCCGGCACCGGGATGTCGCGAAGCTGAAGAGCATCGTGGACACGCTGATCCCGATGGCCGGCCAGGACGGCCGCATCCACACCACCTATAACCAGATGATCGCTGCTACCGGCCGGCTCTCCTCGACCGATCCGAATCTGCAGAACATCCCGATCCGGACGGAGGAGGGCCGCAGGATCCGGCGCGGGTTCGTGGTTGGGGCCGGCTATGACTGCCTGCTGACCGCCGACTACAGCCAGATCGAGCTGCGGATCATGGCTCACCTGTCCGGTGACGAGGCGCTGGCGGCCGCGTTCACCTCCGGGCACGATTTCCACGCGGCCACGGCGTCCAGCGTGTTCAGCGTCGATCCGGCCGATGTGACCGGGGAGCTGCGCAGCCGGATCAAGGCGATGAACTACGGGCTGGCCTACGGCCTGTCGGTGTACGGGCTCTCCCAGCAGCTGCACGTCAGCCCCGATGAGGCCCGGGCCTTCATGGACGAATATTTCCGGCAGTTCGGCGGGGTCCGTGATTACCTGAACGAGATCGTGGCCAGGGCCCGGGCGGACGGTTTCACCCAGACCATGCTCGGCCGCCGGCGGTACCTGCCCGACCTGACCTCCGACAACCGGCAGCGCCGGGAGATGGCCGAGCGGATGGCCCTCAACGCGCCGATCCAGGGGTCGGCCGCCGACATCATCAAGGTGGCCATGCTCGCGGTGGACCGCCAGATCCGGGCCCAGGGCCTGCGCTCGAGAATGCTGCTCCAGGTCCACGACGAGCTGTTGTTCGAAGTAGCGCCGGGGGAGCTCGGCCAGCTCCGCGAGCTGGTCCCGGCGGCGATGTGCGGGGCATTCGAGCTCACCGTGCCGCTGGATGTGTCGATGGGCACCGGGCAGAGCTGGGCCGAGGCGGCCCACTGAGCGACCCGGCCGGGCCGGATTTACGGGCGCGGAGCAGCCTGATTAGGGACCGCAGATTGACCGGTAGGCCTCGCTCTCATATTCTGATCGTTGCGCTGTGTTTCTTTTTGCAGTCCGCCATGGTCAGGCAGCCCGCGGGCCGTCTCAAGGCAGGCCGCGGCCGGTCGTAGCTGACCAGGCACGTCCAGTCATCCCGGCAAGCCCATGGTGGGTGCATCACGCAGAGCGCGCGTCCACAAATCCCTGTCCGTATCCGGAGCCCACCTACACATGACGACGAGCAGCACCGAGGCCAACTCGACCCCCAAAGTAGCGGTCAACGACATCGGTTCCGAGGAGGCCTTCCTCGCCGCGATCGACGAGACCATCAAGTACTTCAATGACGGCGACATCGTCGAAGGAACCGTCGTCAAGGTCGACAGGGACGAGGTCCTGCTCGACATCGGCTACAAGACCGAAGGCGTCATCCCGTCCCGCGAGCTGTCGATCAAGCATGACGTCGATCCGCATGATGTCGTCAAGACCGGCGAGCACATCGAGGCCCTTGTCCTGCAAAAGGAGGACAAGGAAGGCCGGCTGATCCTGTCCAAGAAGCGGGCCCAGTACGAGCGGGCCTGGGGAACGATCGAGAAGATCAAGGACGAGGACGGTGTCGTCACCGGCACGGTCATCGAGGTCGTCAAGGGCGGCCTGATCCTCGACATCGGCCTGCGCGGCTTCCTGCCCGCCTCCCTGGTGGAGATGCGGCGCGTCCGCGACCTTCAGCCGTACGTGGGCAAGGAAATCGAAGCGAAGATCATCGAGCTGGACAAGAACCGCAACAACGTGGTCCTGTCCCGCCGGGCCTGGCTGGAGCAGACGCAGTCGGAGGTCCGCCAGAACTTCCTGAACACGCTGCAGCGCGGCCAGATCCGCAAGGGTGTCGTGTCCTCGATCGTCAACTTCGGCGCGTTCGTCGACCTGGGCGGGGTGGACGGCCTGGTGCACGTCTCCGAGCTGTCCTGGAAGCACATCGATCACCCTGGCGAGGTCGTCGAGGTCGGCCAGGAAGTCACCGTCGAGGTGCTCGACGTGGATATGGACCGCGAGCGGGTCTCGCTGTCGCTGAAGTCCACGCAGGAGGACCCCTGGCAGCAGTTCGCGCGTACCCACCAGATCGGTCAGGTGGTACCGGGCCGGGTCACCAAGCTGGTGCCGTTCGGCTCGTTCGTCCGGGTGGAAGAGGGCATCGAGGGCCTGGTGCATATCTCCGAGCTCGCCGACCGGCACGTCGAGATCCCCGAGCAGGTCGTGCAGGTCGGCGACGAGATCTTTGTCAAGATCATCGACATCGACCTCGACCGGCGCCGGATCAGCCTGTCGCTGAAGCAGGCGAACGAGGGCACGATCGGCGAAGCGGTCGGAGACGACTTCGACCCGACCCTGTACGGCATGCCTGCCACCTACGACGATCAGGGCAACTACGTCTACCCTGACGGCTTCGACTCGGAGTCGGGTGAGTGGCTCGAGGGCTACGACACCCAGCGCGAGGAGTGGGAGCGCCAGTACGCGGAGGCCCGCTCGCGGTACGAGGCGCACCAGCAGCAGGTCGTTGAGGCTCGCAAGTCGGACGCGGCCAGCGCGCAGCAGCCGGCCGCCGATGAGCACCGTGAGCAGCGTGAGCCTGAGCAGGAGGCCGTCGGCACACTGGCCTCTGACGAGGCGCTGGCCGCGCTGCGGGACAAGCTCTCGGGCGGTCAGAACTGACCGCTGATATTCCGGCGTTCTGATCGTGACGAGTTCACCGCGGATGACGCGGGGGACTCGTCACGATCATGTAAGGGCACTTCCGGTCAGGATCTTTCCTGGCCGGACTGACGTGGTCGGGTAGGGACGTGCTTCGGGTAGGACTGACCGGCGGGATCGGCGCTGGCAAGAGCGAGGTGTCACGCCGCCTGGCCGCGCAGGGCGCCGTGGTCATCGACGCGGACGCGGTCGCCAGGGAGGTAGTCGCCCCGGGGACACCCGGCCTGGCGGAGATAGCGGCCGCGTTCGGTCCCGAGGTACTGAGCCCGGATGGCAGTTTGGACCGGACGCTGCTGGGCGATGTCGTCTTCGCGGACGCCGCGGCGCGCGGCAAGCTGAACGCGATCATCCATCCGCGGGTCGCGCAGCGGATGGCCGAACTGGACCAGGCCGCGGGCCAGGGCGCGATTGTCGTGCACGACGTTCCTCTGATCACGGAGAACGGGCTGGCTGGCTCCTACGACGTCGTGGTCGTGGTCGATGTGTCGCCCCGGATCCAGCTGGAGCGGCTGACCAGGCACCGGGCCATGACCAGGGAGCAGGCCCAGGCGCGGATCGCTGCCCAGGCGAGCAGAGATCAGCGGCTGGCGGTGGCCGGCATTGTGATCGACAACTCCGGCTCGCTGGCCGAGCTTGACCGGCAGGTCGGGGAGCTGTGGGCGGAGCTGCGCCGACGCGCCAACGCTCCCCGGGACTAGCTAGCTCCGCGGGATTAGCTAGCTCCGCGGGACTAGCTACTCAGGGGACTAGCTACAGGTCGGCGGCCAGGATCGTGAACGCATCCGGGTGTGCGACGACCGCGGTGGCCGGGACCTGCTGGCTGCGGGTCGCGACCGACGCCGACCTCGGACGGCTGGCGGCCCTCGATGCCACGGTCTTCGGGGCGCCCCGGCGGAATATTCTGGCTAGCCTCTGCAGTTTCGCTGAGCGGGTCGTGGTCGCCGAGGAGCACGCCGCGATCACCGGTTTCGCGGCGGCTTGGCAGAACGAAGGCACCCTGGTTGTCGGGCCTGTCGTCGCGGCGGACCTGCCGACTGCAGAGGCGCTGATCACCGCGGTGGCCACGGATGCGGGCGGCTCGGTCAGGCTGGACATCCTGGGCAGGCACGCCGGCCTATCGGAATGGGCTGTCGCAAGCGGCCTGGCCGCGGGTAACGAGACCGCGCTGATGGTACATAACGGCGAGCTGCCGGGGGATCGCGCCAGGCTGTTCGCTCCGGTCTCGGTGGCGATCGGCTAGCCGCGTCGCGGCTGTGGCTGGCGCACGCTCTGTCGGACCCTCGCCATACAGTGGACTTCGTACAGTGGGACTGTCAGAGGGCACGAGCAGTGCAGCAAGCCAGAGC
>Ga0181532_10003471_pt1 | contig 14135 bp, 8 predicted proteins | sample PEATcosm2014_Bin_33_FD_119768 | JGI IMG/M metagenome (GOLD analysis project Ga0181532, IMG submission 119768) | Peatland microbial communities from MTU Mesocosm Facility, Houghton, MI, USA - PEATcosm2014_Bin11_30_metaG | ecosystem: Environmental > Terrestrial > Soil > Wetlands > Peat | place...
ACTGTTGGCGAACAGTGTCCAGAGCTGACGTCCGATGACGACACCGATCGGGATCCCCACTACCGCACCGATGACCGCCGTGACGGTCGCCTGCCACGCGACTGCGGCGGAAAGCTGTCGGCGGGTGAAGCCGAGAGCCTTCAAGAGCGCCAAGTCCCGCCGGCGTCGGCGCACCGAGGCGGCAAGTGTCAGCCCGAGAGCGACCAGGGCGCCTGCGGCGAGACCGACAGCGAGGATGACCGGAGTCGAGCCGATACTGCGGTAGTTCACGATCTGTGCCGGATGCTGCACACCGAGGACGGCGACGTCGTCGCCCTGTGCGTGGGGGTCAGCGGCGAACACCTTGTCCGCCTCGTTGGCGATGCCTTGCATGGCGGCTCGCCCGGCGGCATGGCTGACACCGTGGCGGATCCGCACGAAGACCAACTCGGGGCCGTTGAGGTTCGGGTCCCGGCTCCCAACGGCTTGTTGGAACGCCGGTGGGAGGATCCTTTCCGACAGGAGAGCGCCGGTGCCCATGGAGGTGTGGTCCGCGACCAGGCTCTCATAGCCCACGGCCGGGAACGTCGCTGTGCCGACGATCACCAAACGTGTGGGCGGCACGTACAGCGGCGCCGCTGCGGCGTTCCCGTAGCTCACGAACACCGCCTGGCCGACGCGCTTGTGGAGCACGGCGAGGGTGGCCGCGCCCATGACGATCTGGTCGTTGGCCTCGAGATCGTGCCCCGACAGGATCGGCGGGGAGACGACCTCGCCGAGTGAGCGTGCGAAGAGGACCGGCACGGACTGGCCGTCGATCTCGACGTTGTTGTAGTCGAAACCGCTCCATGAGGCGACGTCGGTGTCGTGGCTGAGGAGTCTCAGCGTTTGAGGAGGCACGTCGTTAGTCGGGTCGAGGGCGTAGCTCCAGTTCCACCCGTACAGCGCCGGATGGGAGACAAGAGTCTTGAGGCTGCTGGCAAATGAGAGTGCCGCCACGACGATGACGACCGCGAGCACGGTGCCGGCCAACGCCGAGCGCACCGGCACCGCCGTGCGCCCCTGTCCTGTCTCGAGAGCGAAACGTATCCCGACCACGCCAGCCACCGGCATCCCCGCAGTCTCGGCGCCACGGGCGATGCTCGAACTCCGAGACGCGCCCAGTCGGTCCCTCCTCGCCCGACGCCCGGAGAACGACAGCGCGACCGTTGCAGTGCCGAGCACGCCAATGAGCACGGCCAAACCGATACCGAGCACCGTCCAGTCGAAGGCCACACCTCGACCGGGGTAAAAGGGACGCACCGGTCCCAAGGGAGCCAGTGGAGACAGTCCCACAGCCACGCCGAGGGCCACGAGCGAGCCCATGACCACGCCACCGACGATGCCGATCAGCCCGTCACTGGCTGTGGCGGAGGGACTGGCTCCGAGGGCGCGCATCACGCGGCGGTCGTAGTCCGTCCAACGCAGCTGACGAGAGATGGCCTGAATCCCGAGCACCAAGCAGACCAATGCGGCGATCGCCCCGAACCCCGCCAGAGCGACCGACTCCGGTTTGATAGCGAGCTCCACCTCGCTCACGATCCGTGAGGTGAGGTGGAACTCGGCGGTCGCGTCCCGCGGGAGCAGGCGGACGATCGCCTGCTCGACGGAGGCGACGTTGCCGTGGTCTAGCTGCAGGTCATAGGCCTCCGGCTCTGCCACCTGCGGCGACACGGCCACGATCTTTCGCACGAGCGCCGGGGTCACGAGCACAAAGCCGTAGGCACGGTCCACGTCGTCTTGGACCACGGCGTTGTTGAAGACGACGATGCCCACCAACCTGAGCTGGAACCGCAGACGCGGCGCGACGCTCGCGGTGCCAAAGCCCGCCATTTCCGACTGCGCGTCGGTGTAGAAGCCAATGGGCACGACCTGGCCCAGGTGCACACCGAGCAGGCTTGCCGCGCTGGCGGTCATGACGATCTGGTCAACCTCGTCCGGGTCCGCCATCCGACCCTGCACTACCGCCGGCCGGTCCTGATCGACGAACACGCCGTCGGGACTGGCCAAGACCAAGACTTGAGCCAACGCGCTGAGACGAGGGGCACCATTCTTGGCGAGGGGCACGAGTTGGGGCACGAAAACGGTCCTGACCCGTTTCACGTCTGCCAGGTGAGCGAGTCTCGCCGTCAAGGGTGCAACCGCTTGACCGCTGCTCGGCGCGAACACCGACACGGTCAGATCGGACGGATTGGTGCTCGCGAGGAAGGTGGGATACGAGGACTGGGTACGTCTCGCGCCGGCGATCGACGCCATGGCGATCCCGCCGAGCAACCCGACCAGCAGCACCACGCTCATGTAGCCGGCCCAGCGGCGACCGAGTGTTGCCCGGAACCGGTACCAAGCGACGTGAAGAACCGGGTTCATCTGAGCTAGCGGTCGCGAAGACCCACGGGTCGTGGTGTGATCCCCAAAGCTTGGACGCGCGAGGGTCGGTGCTCAAGGTGGCTGCCCGCACTCGGCTGACTAGTAGTACCACTACCTCGCAAAGCCATATCCGTTGCACCAACCGGCGCAGGTTGGCTATTAGTCCCTGGACACTGCTCCCTCGACCGAGGGGCGTCAGTCGTCCCGCCCTGCTGCTTGACGAAGTGTCTCGACGACGATGTCGAGAAGTTCAGGGTCGGCGAGCACAAGGCTGGCGGCATGCTCCTCGTCGAACCACCCGAGCTCGTCGTGCTCTTGAGGTGCACGGTTCTCGGGATCTCCCGACCAGCAGGCGACGGCGAAGACCCGGGCGTCATAGTCAGCCCCGGTCAGCCGAGCGACAAGACGAACGTTGTCAGGCATGACGACCACCCCAAGTTCCTCGCGCATCTCGCGTGCGAGGGCATCGAAATCCGACTCGCCCTCCTCGATGTGCCCTCCGGGGGCATCCCAGCAGCCCGGGGCCCATACACGCGAGGCATTTCGATGGACCAGCAGGATCCGCCCAGATCTCACGAACAGGCCACAAACGACGTTGTTGAACCCCGTGGAGTCGGTCATTTGAGCATTTTGGACGGAGATGACCGTCGCCGTGCGGCTGCTTGATTACCGCGCTACGAGCTCGTCTATCTCTGCAGCCGCCTTGGTGAGACAGCTCTCCAGCGAGTCGATGTCGGCGTAGGCATCACGCAGGGCGCGGGTCCAGCGACGCGCTATGTCGATGTAGTTGACAGCGGGCGTGACCAGGACATCCGCGACGTCATCGATGAGCTTGCTTGCGACAGCAGCGAAGTCTCCCCATCCCGAGGCCCGCTCCCGGAAACGCGCGTCTGCCCAGACGCTCTTTCGCGTGGGATTCATGTTGCCCTCGAAGGCAGAGCGGAGGAGAAAGGCCTTTCCGCTCGCCCACTCCATGAACTCCCAGGACGTCTTCTTGTCACTGGAGTTGGCGTTCATCACGAGCGACCATGTCCACAGGTTCGAGCTGCGCACGCCGCTCGGCCCTAACGGAGGGAGGGCGTAGCCGACCTTGCCGCTCACGGTGGAGACATCGGGATTCTCGAAGTACGCCACGTAGTGGTCCGAGTCGACTATCAGGCCGTAGTTCCCGTTCGCGAAGTCGATGGCGAGCTCGTACCAGCGTTGGTTGGGCCAGTCGACCGGGCCCGCGTCGCGAAGGGCGGAGAGGATGTCGCTGGTCGCGCTCAGGGCCGGCGGTGAGGCGATCGCACAGGTGCCTGACTCGTCGAAGTCCCGGCCTCCGTAAGACCACAACTGGCTCGCGAAACCCGTATAGACGGTGTGCCAGACGTCGACGCCGCGCTGGCCGAAACCGCGGCATGGTGCAGCCCTGTCGGCAATCTGACGGGCGACGGCGAAATAGCCTTCCCACGTTGTCGGCACCTCTGCACCCGCGCGCTCGAGCGCCGCGGGCAGGTAGGCGAGGTTGTACGACTCACAGTTGACCGGTATTTCGAGGAGCGGTCCCTCGCCGAGCGGGTCTCCGAAGCGTCCGCTCCAGCGATTGCAACCTATGAGGGTGGTAAGGAAGTCCTCGGGGTCGTAGCCGGATGTCGCGTGCTCGAGGAAAGCGTCGAGCGGCTCGACACGTCCGGCACCGAGGTGCTCCCACATGAGCACCGGTCCCGACATGTAGACATCAGCCGGGTCCTCGCCCTCGAGATAAGGCGCCAATTCGTTCGTGAAGTAGTCGTCGTTGTCGACCAATTGCACGTTGACCTGGTGCCCTGAAGCCTCCTCAAATTCACCGACGTGACGGGCGACACTCGCGCAGAACGCGTCCTGATCACATCCGAGGAACCTGATGCCAGCCATTGACGCAGCCCCCTTGGTCTCGTCCACCTTTGAGCCTGGCGGAAGGACAGGTGCCGACCAGCCGACGTGACCGGGCGCAATCGGATCTTCGGCGAGTGTCGCACCGAGCCAGGCTTGCAGTGACGCTAGTCGTTCATGACACGACGAGCTCGCCCGTGCGCGCCACGCAAGCTGGACCCGTCTTAGGTCGTGGCGAATCGAGCCGGCGGTCACAAGTGAGCTTGCTTGGGCTCAGAAACCTCTCGTGATTGTCTGCAGCGCGACGGTCGGCTCAAGCGTTGTAGTGGTAGGGAGGTCTGATGGCGGTCGGAGGTACTGACAAGGGGACTTCGAGCGGTCGCACTCAGTCTCACGGGACGCGCTGAGTCGCGAAGGGCACGTCTTGCGATGCCGCCAGTTGCCACCGTCGGTCCAGCGACGCGTGGACGAGGACGAACCAAGGAGGAACACCATGAAACTGAAACTGCGTGACTACAGGCGAGTTGTCCTCGGAGTCGCAGTGGTTTGCGGAGCGATCCTGCTGCCGACAGCCACCCTGGCCGCATCGGCAACCGCGAACGCTCGGGCCTCGATACAAAGCTGTGGAGCTGCCAGCACCGAGGTGTGGGCAGCGGTCGAGGGCGACGGCACCGCAGGCACGATCTACTACGAGCTCGAGTTCAGCAATGTGGGGCGGCAGCCATGCACATTGCGCGGCTGGCCGAGTGTCTGGGGTGTCAGCGCGACCGGCGCCCAGATCGGTGATCCCGCTTCCCACCGCGGAGTCGCGACCACCGTGGCACTCCAGCCGGGCGGTACCGCCCACGCCATCCTCGGTGTCGTGGACACCGGCGCATTGTGTGCAGGCCCGGGCGTCACAGTGGCAGGCCTGAGGGTCGTCCCACCCGGTGAGGCACTTCCCCGGCCCGCAGGCGAAGCCGATGAGGTGGAGAACTTCTCGGTCCAGGTCTGTCCCCACGAGTCGTCCATGAACGTTCTCGCCGTCCACTCCGGAGTGGGGATTCCCAACTACACCTTCTCTTGAACCTGTGGCGGCGGGCACCACAGCGGTCCCAACGAATCGCCCCCGGGCGGCACTCAGGTCCGGCGCCGATCGCCCTGCCCAGGCGGACGGCGGGAGCGAAAGGCGCCCCAGATCTGACGAACCGCCAGTGATGACCGGCACCGTGTTGCTACGACACGGTGCCGGTCATCCCCACCCGAGCTCCTCGAGTCGGCCGTCTCCGATACCGAAGTGATGCCCGACCTCGTGGATCACCACCCGGCGCACCATGTCGACGACTTCCTCCGGCGTCTTGCAGGCTCGGCAGATCGTGGCCATGAAGATCGTGATGCGATCGGGAGTCGTTGCCGAGTAGTGCGCTCCCCGGCTCGTCAACGGGACGCCTTGGTAGAGGCCGAGCAGTCGACCGGGCGGGCTGTGGTCGTCCACCATGACGGCGACGTTTTCCATGGCGGCACCGAGCTCTGCAGGTATGCCGTCGAGAGCATCGGCCACCAGCGTCTCGAACTGCTCGACCGACATGGTGACCATGCCCAAGATCATGCCAGCACGTCGAGCCGTAGCAGGCCGATGCGAAGACCAGGCGGGCGGCTCGACCCGGGTTCACAGCACGCGTGTTGTGCCGGGACCGGTCCGGCGCGCCGGTTCGAGCGGCCGAACATCCCAGAAGAGCGTCTCGGCACTTCACACCTGCTCGGAAGGGGAGGGTGCCGGCCTGGTCGTTTCCTTCGTTGTGTCTGCCGCCCCGTACGGCGGTGCAGAGCTTGCGGAGGCGCCCTAGTCGCCGAGGCTACGGAACATGAAAAGGCGCCCGTCCTCGTGAGGCATCGACTCCACGAACTCCCAACCCTTCTGCGACATGTCGTTCAGGAGGTTCTCGACAGCCAATCGGCCGAATTGGCCGCCATGGCTGAACGGGTGGTTCAGAAGCTGGACCGTGTACTTGTAGCGCCCACGGACGTGAACCACAGGTTTGGCTAGTGGTTCTGTTGTTTGTCGCCGGAGCTCCTCGGCCCACCGTTTCGTGATCTCCGCCTCGTTCGCGATCACCTCGGCCTGGTGTTTAGCGATCTCCTCCGCTTGCCGCGCGAAGCTCTCTGTCATGACGACAGGATACCCGGGGACAAGCAGCGCCTCGGCTCGTGAAGCCAGTGCCCGACGTCCCGTCCTCAACGCGGGACCACCAGGTGGCGGCCATGATCCAATGCCGCGACGCGACAGCCCAAAGACGCCGGCTAATTCGTCTTCGCTCCTTTGGCTATCTTCGGTGTCGGCGGCAGAACTGCCGAAAAGAATTGTATTTCAGCAGGTCACGGACCTGTCGAGTGACCTCGTCAAGAAGAGTCTTGTTCTTGGCATTATGCCCGCGCCGTCGATCTGCCCATGAGCATGACTCCTTATGGGTAGGGTAGAGGGTGAAACAGGCTCGGATCCATAGGAGGCGAATCGTCTAATGGACGCCATTACGTCTGTGCCAGTTCCGTATAACGAGCCCGTACGCGAGTATCCACCGGGCAGCCCACAAAGCGACTCGTTGCACCGCAGAATCTCCGAATTGGAGCGTGACCGGCGTGAGCTGACGCTGACTGTCGGCGGCAAGCGGCGGATGGCTGGTGGCAGCCCGTTCACCATCGTTCAACCGCACAGACGTAGCCATGTGCTGGGGGACTCGGCGCAGGCGACCGAGGCGGACGTGGCCAGCGCCGTGCGTGCCGCCAAGGAGGCCGCTCCCAGTTGGCGCGATCTGCCCTTCGACGAGCGTGCGGCGGTCTTCCTGCGCGCAGCAGATCTGCTGGCGGGTCCTTGGCGGGACACCTTGAACGCGGCGACCATGCTCGGCCAGTCGAAGTCCGTGCAGCAGGCGGAGATCGACTCAGCGTGTGAACTGATCGACTTCTGGCGGTTCAACGTGCACTTTGCCCGGAGCATCCTCGCTGAACAGCCCAGCTCGGCACCCGGCGAGTGGAACCGTACCGACCACAGGCCCTTGGACGGTTTCGTGACGGCGATCACGCCGTTCAACTTCACCGCGATTGCCGGCAATCTTCCTACCGCCCCGGCGTTGATGGGCAATACGGTGGTGTGGAAGCCCGCCTCCACGCAGCTGTTGGCCGCCCACTTCCTCATGTTGCTGTGGGAAGCAGCCGGACTGCCCCCCGGTGTCATAAACCTCATCACCGGTGGCGCTGCCGCGATGAGCAACGTGGCCCTGACCGACCCCGAGTTCGCAGGCCTTCATTTCACGGGGTCGACGTGGACGTTCAACTCGATGTGGCGGATCGTCGGGGAGAACCTCGACCGTTACCGAACTTACCCGCGCCTTGTCGGTGAGACCGGCGGCAAGGATTTTGTGGTCGCACACAGCTCTTGTGACCAGGCGTCACTGGTCACTGCGCTGGTACGCGGGGCTTACGAGTACCAGGGCCAGAAGTGCTCGGCCGCCTCCCGTGCGTATCTACCCCGGTCCCTCTGGGACAACGGGCTGCGCGAGGCACTGGTCGACACGACCAGGACCATCTCCTACGGCGACGTGACCGACTTCCGTCACTTCGGCGGGGCGGTCATCGACGCCCACTCGTTCGCCGAGCACAGTGAGCTGTTCGAGCGGGTACGCCACGAGAAACAGGTGGAGATCCTCTCAGGTGGTGTCGCCGACGATCGTGAAGGGTTCTTCGTGCAGCCGACCATCCTTCTTGGCGACGATCCCCGTCATGAGATCTTCACGACCGAGTACTTCGGCCCCATCTTGGCCGTCTTCGTCTATCCCGACCACGACTATTCGAGCGTCCTCGACCTCGTCGACACGACGAGCCCGTACGCGCTGACCGGTTCGGTGTTCGCCACTGACAGGACGGCCATCGACCAGGCGCAGCGCGCGCTGCGCTTTGCCGCGGGCAATTTCTATGTCAACGACAAGCCCACGGGTGCGGTTGTCGGTCGCCAGCCTTTCGGAGGGTCGCGTGGGTCAGGGACCAACGACAAGGCCGGATCGAAGCTGAACCTGCTCCGTTGGACCAGCCCGAGATCTATCAAGGAGTCATTCGTTCCGCCCACGCAACACGGGTACTCGCACATGGCGTGACGAGCCCTCAGCCGGCTCCGGCAGAGGCGTTCTGCGCCGGGGCACGCCCGGGCGCCGGCACCGGCCAGGGCACGCCATCATCGTTTGGACGGCGTTGCTCGGACGACCCTCGGATCGGACAGGAGTCGGTTTCACCGGGTTCGGTGCCGAGTGAATAATCTCGTTCGGGGCCGGACCCATCCGGAAAGGAGGATCACGTGGCCGAGGTAACCGTCGACGGCGACGAGCTGGTGGTTCGCCTGAGGGCGATCGAGAAGATGGAAGCCGTTCACGGGGAGGTCAGAGTGCCCCTCCGGTCAGTCACAGGCGTCGAGGTGCTAGACGACGCCATTGGAGCGGTCCATGGGTTCCGTGTCGGTACGGGCATTCCGGGATCGGTGGCCATCGGCACCTTCACCTCCCGCAACGACAAGATTTTCGCGGTCGTACATCACGACACCCCGCGCGGCGTCCGGGTGCGTCTTGAAGGTGCTCAGTTCGACGAACTGATCGTGGGTTGTGATGATCCCGACTCAGTGGCCTCGACCCTGCGTCCGCCTGGCTGAACTTAGGGGTCGTTGCGTCCAGGCGAGAGAAGATCGAACTTTCTCGAGCAGCTGGTCTGGCCGTCAGCGCCAGCTGCGGCCGCCTCCGGTCGCCGTCACAATCCTGGTACGAGGGTCGAGATCTTTATCTTCTTGCCGAGCCGCGTGAGGTAGACGTCACAGTGCGCAAGCGGATGCTTCAATCCGCCGGGGCAGTTTCTCTCACAGACTGAGTCAAGGTCGTAGCAGGCTCCGGTGTAGTTGCAGCAACCTTCGAGCTTGACGGTGCAGATGAGCGTTGAACAAATGGCCTTTTCTGCCGTTGACGTTATTGTGTCCTTCGCGATATCCGCGCCGAATTCACTCTCCTCGCCGAGATTCAACAGCGACGCACCCGTGTAGGCAGCACCCATTGTCGTCAAGGCGAGATCATTCTCGAAGCCACCGCCGACGGCAGCGGAAAGAATGCCTTTCACCAAAGGCAGTGCGAGCTTGATCGTCGTTATCGAGGCTGCCTCTCCAGCTACAGCCAGTGGTGTGAGGACCCCGATCATGACCGCCAACGCCGCACTGCACACCTCCTCGCAACTAGCGGCTTCATCGGCGGCAGCGGTGCGCTCCGGCTCCTGGCGGACGTCCGATCGGAGCCGAGGTTCCTCGCGGGTGGTGTCGGCGGCGCCCGTTCCACGCGCCTTGTTGTCCAACGAGGTTGTCTGGGCCGCGGCGCCGCTTGGCATCGCGGGACTGGAAGCGACGTCGATGGAGACCACTTGGCCGGCTGAGTTCGTGGCCACGACGGACGTGATCTTGCCCTTGGAGTCGAAGATCGCAGCCGATGCGGTGCCTCCGGTGTTGGTCAGGGTGTACATGAGCAGCGCATCCGGGCTCGCCGACGACTTGCTCGTGAAGCTCGTGTTGGTTCCGATGAACGAAATCGCCCCGTTCTGCTGCAGCCCTAGAGCTGTCGGCTCGCCGCTCTGCGAGAAACCCTGCGTCAGCAGGTAGGAGTGGATGCTCAGGTAGGCCGGCAGCTTGTTCGCGTAGTTGAGGCACAGGTCGTTGGCTGTGCACTTTTGCTTACAAGGACGACAGACCAATTTCTTCGGCCGCGAGCCTGGCGAAGGCGCATCGCAGATCGTGCACGTTCCGCACGTTGGGCACTGGACTCCCTTGTTCCCCGTGGAAAGCAGCTTTGCCGTGAGATCGAGTGCCCGCCCGAGGCTTGATGCCACCGAGGCGAAGAGCCCAGCACTCATGCCCGCTGTCAGCGTCTCTCTACGGCTGAGGACTGTTTGCAGAGAAGAGGTCACAGGAAACAGACCTTCGCCGGACAGCGGAGGGCTTGGCTCGTTCAGCGGCTCAGCGGAGTCTCCGCAGGACGAATGGGCACCCGCGCCGTCGGCGTATCGCCTGGCAAGACCCCGGATGGCTTGCGGTCCGACAACTAGTTCCTCGGTGCGGGAGCCGGATTCGCTCAGCACCACAGCCGCCGGAGTGGCGAGAACGCCGTAACGGATCATCAGCGCGTCATCGACGTCCAGCAGTGACCGATCAGCGGGGAAGCCTGCCAGGAGATCACGGTTGAGATCTGCTGGCCCGCGGGTGACCAGGAGAAGCCTCTCTGTCATCTGTGGCCACAAATCCTGCAAGTCGGGCAGCAGTGATCGACAGGGACCGCATGCTGGGTCGATGAACACGAGTATGTTGCGCGTGCCGGCGGCAAGGGTCTCCGCGAGGGTCGTCACTCGGTCGTCGAGCAGAACTACTTGTGCAGACCCGGGATCGAACGACTGAGCGGGGCGCGGAGCGAACGCGCCGGTCTCTCCGTCCAGGGCTCCCGTCACAGTCGGCGCACTCCTTCGCCGCAGTGTCCGGCCGCGCACAACGGCCGCGGCGAGAGACGTGGCGGCGAATGCCCCAGCGACGGCGATCCGGACATTTGTGCCGGCACCGGTCAGGTCGCTCACGAGCAGCCAGATGCGTGCCTGGTCGGACGGCACGGCAATGAGTGCCGAAGCCGAGATGAGGACCATGTTGCGAACGACCGTGGACCAGCCGATCCTCGATGAATGAAGACGCCCGAAGCAGTTGCACGTGCCAGCAAGCCCTTGGCTTATGTTCCTGACCACCAGCGCGGAGAACAGCACGAGGAGCAGGCATGATACGGCCGCGGCGATCCGCGAGGTCCGAGCGACGAGCAGTGCTCCGGCGACTGTCAACTCCAAGGCAGGCAGCGCCTGTACGGCCAGCTTCAACCGGGGGCTCAACCGGAAAGTCTCGAGCAAGAGAGGAGTGCTCCGAGGGCTCAGGAGCTTCCCGAACGCTGCGGCTGCGTACACCATCGCCAGGGTGAGCCGAAGAACAACCCCGAATGTCGCCACTTGTTCCCCCCAAAGGCCGACTCAAACAGTTCGCTGTTGTGCTGCTCGCATCTTCGATGTGCGTAGAGGTGATCTCGGCAAAATGCCCGCCACGGGTCCTTGTCGCCACACGGGCTGCCACACTGCGCCAGCCCGTGCTCACAGGGTTCCCAGGGGTCATCGTATACCTGGACATTTCATCCGGAACGTGTTTGTCCCGCGCTCGTCGGTTCAAGAGATCGCGTGTGCTCCAAGCGGGCGGCTTTCTTGTCGCCAGGTTGCCGACTTTGACCACCACATCGCCGTGTCAACCCCGGGGGGGCAGTCGTCCGCCCGGGACCGAGCCAACACATGGATCGGTAGTATCCAGCAGATGGTGGGGGTGTGCGGAGAGTGTGGATCGCCGGCCCCGCACGAGGCGAGATTCTGCGCGAGTTGCGGCGCAAGGCTGGTTGGCGAGAACAGGGACGATGTCCGCAAGACAGTGACGGCACTGTTCTGTGACCTTGTGGGCTCGACCGGTCTTGGTGAGAGGACAGACCCCGAGAATCTGCGGGCGTTGCTAGAGCGTTACTACGCCGTGATGCGGACTGCCCTCGAACGTCACGGCGGGAAGGTGGAGAAGTTCATCGGCGATGCCGTTGTGGGCTTCTTCGGTATCCCCACCATCCGGGAGGACGATGCCGTGAGGGCGGTGCGAGCCGCTTTCGACATGCACCGGGCACTTGTTGAGATCAACCCGGAGCTGTCCGAACGATGGGGCATCGAGCTAGCCGTGCGCATCGGGGTCAACACCGGTGAGGTGCTCGTGAGCGGGCCGGCCGATCACACCGTCGGCGACGCAGTGAACGTCGCCGCCCGCCTCCAACAGGCGGCCGGTGCGGGCGAGGTTCTCGTCGGCGAGACGACGTGGCGTCTTGTGAGGCAGTGGGTCGCTGGGGAACCCCTCCCGCCCCTCGAGCTCAAGGGCAAGGCCCAGTCCGTGGCCGCGTGGCGCATACGTTCGGTGGCCGGCGTGACCGAGGAGCCGAACGTCTCAGCGAGCTTGCGCGCCCGGCTTGTGGGCCGTGACCGTGAGCTAGCCATGCTGCGCCAGTGCTTGGAGCGCGCGGAGGCGGACCGCAGCTGTCAGCTGTTCACGCTCCTCGGCGCGGCAGGGGTGGGCAAGTCGCGGCTCACCGACGAGTTCCTGACCGATCTCGCGCCGAACGTGCGGGTGATCCGCAGCCGTTGCCTGTCCTACGGGGACGGGACCTCCTTGTGGCCTCTGCTGGAGATGTTGCGGGCCTCAGCCGGGTTGACCGGTGCGGAGGACGACCACGAGGGCCGAGCACGTATGAGCGCGGCTTACGGCGACGCGCCCGATGCGGCGCAGGTCACGTGGTTGCTGTCTCCCCTGGCCGGGCTCGGTGGAGCGCCGGCGGCCATCGAGGAGGTGCAGTGGGCCGTTCGTCGTTTCCTCGAGGCGCTTGCCCGATCGGGCCCGGTCGTCTGGGTGGTCGAAGACCTCCAGTGGGCTGAGCCCGCCTTTCTGGCCATCGTCGAAGACGTTGTGGACTGGACCCGTGACGCGGCGCTCGTCGTGCTGTGCCTGGCCCGGCTCGAGTTCCTGGACGATCATCCGACCTGGGGCGGCGGGAAGCTGAACGTCACCAGCATGTTGCTCAGACCCATGTCCACGAGCGAGTCAGCGCAGCTCGTCGACGAGCTTCTCGGTGGGGCGGGCCTGCCCGCAGGGGTGCTCGACCGGGTCGTGTCCGGATCGGGAGGCACTCCGCTGTTCGTGGAGCAGCTGTTGGCCATGCTCGTCGACGACGGTCTGCTCCACCACGGCGTCGACGGCTGGAGCCTCGTCGGCGACCTTCGGAGCGTGACCGTGCCGCCAACCATCGGAGCGCTGCTCGCAGCTCGCATCGAGCGGCTGTCCAGCGGGGAACGCCTTGTGCTCGATGCGGCCTCGGTTGTGGGCCAGCTCTTCTACGCCGGCGCGATGTCAGAGCTGACCTCGCTCGATGCATCCGCGGTCTTGGGTCACATCCGCTCGCTGGTGAGAAAGGAGATGATCCGCTCCGCGCGAAGTGACCTGGCCGGTGAGGACGGGTTCGAGTTCACCCACATCCTCGTGCGCGACTCGGCGTACGGGGCGCTGCCGAAGGCGCGCCGGGCCGAGCTGCACGAGCGTTTTGCGCGATGGCTCGACAAGAGGGCGGACAGTTTTGCCGGTGAGGCTGACGAGTTCGTGGGTCATCACCTGGCAGAGGCCGTAGTGCTCCGGCGGTCGCTGGGCGCCGGTGATGGAGCCACCGATGAGCGCGCCCAAGAGGCGGCGACGCGTCTGGCAGCGGTCGCGTGGCGACTTATGGGCACCGACCTGGTTTCGGCTGCCGCCCTTTACGCCCGTGCCGCGGATCTCGTCCCGGGCACCTTGCTCGGGCTGGACCTGCGATGTCGTCACGGCATGGCTCTGTACCGGGCCCAGGAGATGGGAGCCTCCCGAGCCGTCCTGGACGACGTGCTGCGCGAGGTCGAACAGTGCGGCGACCGGAGCCTGTCCCTGCGGGCCCGACTGGCGTGGCTGGAGGTCGCTGGGCACACCGAGAGCGACCTCACGACCGCCGAGATCTCGGCCGCGGTGGCGGATGCTCTAGCGCACTTCGGGTCAGTTGGTGACGACGAGGGACTGGCGCTTGCCTATTCGGCACGGCGCACCGTCTTGAACCTGGAGGGACGCTGGGATCCGATGGTGGAGGTCTGCGAGCAAGTGATGTACCACGCCGCGCGTTGTGGTGACCGGCACCTGGTCGAGGAGGCCCGAGCCTTCCGATACGCGGCACTGATCTACGGACCCTGCCCGTCCCAAGCGGCGCTCGATCTCATAGGCAGGG
>Ga0181532_10003472_pt1 | contig 14133 bp, 15 predicted proteins | sample PEATcosm2014_Bin_33_FD_119768 | JGI IMG/M metagenome (GOLD analysis project Ga0181532, IMG submission 119768) | Peatland microbial communities from MTU Mesocosm Facility, Houghton, MI, USA - PEATcosm2014_Bin11_30_metaG | ecosystem: Environmental > Terrestrial > Soil > Wetlands > Peat | place...
AAGCAGGAGTGGCCATCGTGGAAGCGCGAGAGGAATAGCCACCCGGCGCCGATCGCAGGATTGGCTAATATCAAAGTGCAATTGATTCGGTTGTGCGCCGCTGCTTCACTGTATCTGCTATTAGTGGAGGAACTTGGTATGCGTTCGAGCCCATTCGACTCCGCGGTTGCTGGCGAGAGCGTGCTTATCACTGAAACCGGCATGGAGCCTCTTGAGCTGCTGGGTCGCGTGGGGAGCACCTCTTTCGTTATAGCCGACTCGCGTCGGCCCTTTTTCCCCGAAAGCCTCAATCCTTATGAACTTATGTCTGCCGCCCTCGGCTCCTGCACCGCAATGATTCTTCGTCTTCATGCAAATCAGATGGGTCTGGCCCTAAGCCGGATTCAAGTAAGTGTGTCGCATCACTCTGGCTATCCCGAAACCACGGCGCTCTTCGAACGAACGATTATCTTGGAGGGTTCCATAAGCGCGGAGGATAAGCGCCAGTTGTTAGAGGCCGCTCAACGTGGTCCGGTCGATCTAAGTCTGAGGGGTGGTGCTGAGATACGTACGACCCTAAGCACCGACAATTACCTTGCCTCTCCTCCGGCGACTTCTGACTATTTGAGCGACATTAGTCAGGCGGTTGCCGCCGGGCAGGGGACCTTTTCTCACACGGACTGAAGAAAATTGGCGCTTCAGACGCGGCAGATCACGGGTTTGGTACTGCCGCACAGACGCCGTGTTAGCTGGCGAAAGGCATGCTGCACGACGTGGCGCTTTACGGGCCGGACAAGTGCTGTGCCGGGCTATTCCCAGAGGAGCAGTCGTCATGTTGAGACACACAAGAGTAGCGGGATCATTTGTCATGCTTGCCCTCATGCTCATGGTGGAAGGCACGACAGGTGCGAACGCAGGCTCCAAATTACCAGATCCCATCAACGCCGGTGTCGCCGAAAAGCTTTATAGGTTAGATTGCGGTCACTCGCTGGCAAACGACGAGTCGGTATGGACGCCAGGCGAAAACGTCGGACGCGATATCGAATTCTCCTCTACTTGTTGGCTTATAAAGCATCGAAGCGAGTGGCTGCTTTGGGATACCGGTGTTCCGGAAGCTTCGCTCAACGACCCCCGAGGTTGGTCCACTTTACCCAAATTGATTGTCTATCACCTCGACAGGTCACTGACAGATCAACTCGCCGAAATCGGACTGAAGCCCGGCGACGTCGGTCGTGTTGCAATATCGCACACACATGGAGACCACATAGGTAACGTGGCGTTGTTCCCCAACTCCACAATTGTGATGCAGCGAGCTGAGTACAGCTGGATACATTCCCCCAACGGGCCCAACGACAACGTAAATCAATTGATGGCGCTGGCGCGCAAACTCTTGGGCACGCCGAAGAACCTTCAACTCATCGACGGTGATACCGATGTATTCGGCGATGGGAGCGTCACTTTGGTTTCCACGCCAGGGCACACTCCAGGCCACCAGTCGCTGCTGGTCCATCTTAAGAATTCCGGCTTCATCATACTGTCCGGCGACGTTGTTCATTTGGAAGAGAATTTCGAGAAGAACATTGTTCCGTCCCTCAATACCAATAAGGCAGAATCAATCGCGTCAATGGAAAAAGTCAGGCGGTTGATCGCAGCGTACGAGGCGACGTTCTTTATCAATCATGACAAAAGCCAAACCGACCAGCTAAAGCTAATCCCTGCATTCTACGATTGAGGTGTGGCGATAGGCTGCATGGATCATGTTTCCTGCGATAAGATCATTGCTTTCTGACTGATTCGCTCTGTCGCGATGACCCCGGAGCACGCTAAATCATGCATGTATTCCTCCTCATCACACAAGGCGCGCATGCTACCGACGCCGCGCTGACACTCAATCGCGTGGCGCTCGGGACGTTCTTCGCGATCAGCGGTTACCACAAGCTATTCAACGCTTCCAGGCACGCGGCACTGACACGCACGCTGCAAGACGACGGTGTGCACGCCGTGCCGATCATGCGATGGCTGCTGCCTAGCGCGGAGTTCGGCGGCGGATGGGCGCTCATCATCGGTCTATTGTCCGTGCTCGCGGCGTTCGGGCTGTTCGTGATTTGCGCGGGGGCCTTTGCACTCGACGCCGTCAAACGGATACGTGCATGGCGGCCAATTGATCGCGCCGATTGGCTCGGCGACCTGCTCTACGTCCCCGAAGCGCTCTACTGCATCGGGCTGACCGTCGTGATGCTGGCGGGGCCGGGACCGTGGAGCGCTGATGCGACAATCGCAGCACTCGTCGCAGGTTAGCAACCACCGTCACCCAACCACAATCCGTGTCGTCGATGGAAGCAAGCTCTCAGATGGAAGGCGCCCCGATTGTCGGCTGCGGCGCCTCTATCTAGCCGCGCTTCCAATGGCTACCGTGAAATTGGCGCGCCATTTGATTGGCAAGAGCGTGGTTCATGACACCGACTCTGGCAGGTTGAGCGGGCGTATTGTCGAAAGGGAAGCCTATCCGGTCGGTGATGCAGCCGGATATGAGCGGCGGCCTTTGCGTCGGCGGCACGGTAGATGGTTTTTAGCTCCGGTTTAGCGATACTATCGTCTAATAGGTCAGCCCTCAGCTATCTGATCTGATAGGGAAAAGGTTCTGTGCATCGCCTGCTCGCGATCCGAGAAGTTGGGGTTCGCCGATGAAAAAAACCTCATAAGACGGAGTCACCTCGATGGAACACCGCGACCTGTCAGAGATTGCGACCTCGAGCCATCGGGCACGTTTATGATCACCCTCACGATCAACGGCGAACGGCGAGACGTCGACGTTGTCCCCGATATGCCGCTTCTTTGGGTGCTCCGCGACGTGTTGGGGCTGACGGGCACCAAGTTCGGGTGCGGCATCGCCCAGTGCGGCGCCTGTACAGTCCACATCGCCGGCAAGCCCGTCCGCTCTTGCCTTCTGCCCGTGGGCGCGATCGGATCTCGACCGATCACCACTATCGAGGCCGTCGGCGCTACCCCCAACGGTGCAAAGGTGCAAAAAGCGTGGCTGGACCTGGAAGTCATCCAGTGCGGATACTGCCAGTCGGGCCAGATCATGTCGGCGACGGCCCTGCTCGACGCCATCCCGCAACCCGATGACGCCGACATCGACGCGGCCATGGCCGGCAACATCTGTCGCTGCGGGACCTATGTGCGCATCCGGCAGGCGATCAAGCTCGCAGCGGCAAAGGCGTGATCGACATGCCCGACGATCGCAGGTACATGAACTCCCTCACATCTCCCTCGGTTCCCAATGAATCCCCGGACTTGTCGCGCCGGGAATTCATCGGGAAGGCGGCCGCCGCGGCCTTCCTGTTCGGCTTTTCTTTGCCGCAGCGCACGATCCGTGCCGCCGCCGAAGCCGCGATCTTTGCGCCGAATGCCTTCATCAGGATCGACAGGCAAGGGGAAATCACGCTGATCATGCCGCAGGTCGAGATGGGCCAGGGCACCTACACCTCCATCTCGATGATCCTAGCGGAGGAGCTGGACGCGGACTGGAGTCGCGTGAGCGTCGAGCATGCACCGGCCGACGAGAAGCTCTACGCCAACCCGGACCTGACCATCCAGGCGACGGGTAACTCCAACTCGATCCGCGCGTTCTGGAAACCTCTACGCCAGGCCGGCGCTGCGACGCGCGCATGCTTCATCGAGGCCGCCGCGCGCAGCTGGGGCGTCTCGGCCGCGGAGTGCCGGACGGAGAGTGGCAAGGTGATCCACAACCAGACCGGTCGCACAGTCGACTACGGCGCGTTAGTCGGCCGCGCCGCCGCGGTTACGCCGCCGAAGGACCCTCCACTCAAAGACGCCGGCGCTTTCCGCTTGATCGGCCGATCGCTGAAACGCCTGGACACTCCGGACAAGGTCAATGGTAAGGCCAAGTACGGCATCGACGTCCTGCCGCCGGGAGTAAAGTTCGCGACTCTCGCGGCAAGCCCAGTGCTCGGCGGTACGGTCGCTCACGTCGACGATCGACGCGCCAAGGCAGTTCCCGGTGTGCGCCAGATCGTGGTGCTGGATGACCTGGTCGCGGTGGTCGGCGACCACATGTGGGCGGCGAAGTGCGGGCTCGAGGCACTCGACATCAGCTGGAATGATGGTCCGAACGCCGAGGTGTCCTCCGACCTGATCTGGTCACGGCTACGCAGCGCCAGCATTCGGGATGGTGCGGTCGCGAAGGAGGTCGGCGATGTCAACAAGGCACTCAGCGCCAGCGGTGAGGCTTCGAACGAGGTTGTCACCGCGGCCTATGAGATGCCGCTGCTGGCGCACGCTACCATGGAGCCCTTAAATTGCACGGTGCACATCACGTCGACTTCGGCAGAGGTCTGGATCGGTACTCAGGTCATGGAGCGCATCCACGCCGCAGTGGCCAAGGCTGCGGGGCTGCCGGAAAGCCAAGTCATCGTACACAATCATTTGATCGGCGGCGGCTTCGGCCGAAAGCTGGAGCCGGATATGGCATATAGCGCCGCACGCATCGCCAAGCAGGTCGACGGACCCGTCAAAGTCGTGTGGACCCGCGAGGAAGACATCCGCCATGACCTCTATCGGCCGGCCTACCGCGACCTCCTCTGGGCGCGCATGGAAGGCGGGCGAATCGTCGGCTGGAAGCACAGAGTATCGGGGTCGGCCGTGATGGCACGTTTTCTGCCCGCCTTCTTCCAGAAGGGCGTGGATCCCGACGGCGTCGACTCCGCCCAGGATATCCCCTACGACATTCCCAACTTGCGTGTGGAGTTCAACCGGGAAGAGCCGCCGGGAATCATCACCGGCTTCTGGCGCGGCGTCGGCCCAAACAACAACGTGTTCGCCATCGAGAGTTTCATCGAGGAGCTGGCACGCAGGGCGGGCAAGGATTCGATCGCCTTTCGGCGTGCTCATCTCGACAAGACTCCGCGTCTGCGAGCGGCGCTCGACCTCGTGCGGGAAAAGTCAGGGTGGGACACGCCGCTGCCGGCGCGCTGCGGACGCGGGGTGGCGGCGCAGATATCGTTTGCCAGCTTCATCGCAACGGTTGTGGAATGCGAGGTGGACGAGGCCGGCGAGGTGAAGCTGCGGCGCGTAACGAGCGCAGTCGACACGGGAATCGCGGTCAATCCGGACACGGTGATGGCCCAACTCCAGGGCGGCCTGATTTTTGGCTTGACGGCTGGCCTCTACGGCGAAATCACCCTGAACAAGGGTCGGGTCCAGCAGTCGAACTTCCACGATTACCGGATGCTGCGCATCGACCAGGTGCCCCAGATCGATGTGCATCTGATCAAGAGTGGTGAGGCGCCGGGTGGTATTGGCGAGACCGGCGCGACCGCCTCGATCCCTGCGCTGAGGAACGCAATCTATGCGGCGACCGGCGTGGCGCTACGGCGCATGCCGGTCGATCGAAATCTCCTGGCCACGAGCGCGCGCTCATGAAACCGATCTCGCGGAGGTTCAGGATCTGGCTAATCGCCGGTCTGGTGGTCCTCGTTGGCGGAGGGGTCGCCGCGTGGATGATGCTGCCTCCACGCGCTCTGAGCTTTGCAGGCGGCCACACTGTCACGCTGACAGCCTACACAGGCCCTACTCCCGTTGGAGTCCCCGCGGAGCTCCGTTCGGCGGATCTCATCACTCGGGGGAAATATCTGTCCCAGGCCGCGGATTGCGAAGTTTGCCATACCACTGAGGGCGGCCAACCTTTCGCCGGTGGGCGAGCGTTCGCGACTCCGTTTGGCGTGATTTACTCGCCTAACATCACAGCGGACCGCGAAACCGGAATCGGCGCCTGGACCGATGCGGACTTCATCAGGGCCGTGCACAAAGGAATCGCCAAGGACGGCCAGAGGCTCTATCCAGCATTTCCCTACGAATCCTACACGCTGCTCGCCGACGATGATGTTCGCGCGATCAAGGCTTACCTCTTCAGTCTGCCTTCCGCGCGTGCCACAGCACCACCCAACGGTCTGAAGTTTCCTTTCAATCAGCGCTGGCTGATGGGGATCTGGTCGGCCTTCTACAATCCAGACCAGCGATTCCGGCCGCTCGCGGACCGCAGCCCCGAATGGAATCGTGGAGCCTACCTGGTCGAAGGCTTGGGCCACTGCGGCGACTGTCATACTTCGAGAAACTTAGCTCAGGCGCTCGACAACCGGGACAAGTTCGAAGGTGCGGTGACTGATGGCTGGCAGGCCTACAACATCACATCGGACCCGGTCTCAGGCCTTGGCGAGTGGAGCGATGCTGAACTGATCGAGTACCTTCGCGCCGGCCACGCTGTCGGGCGCGGCTCAGCCGGTGGGCCGATGGCGGAGGTGATCGATGTATCCTTGAGCAAGCTGGCGCCGGACGACCTGCGCGCTGTGGTCACCTACTTGCGCAGTATCCCGGCGATCCACACCCGCGACCTGCCCGCGCCCAAGGACAGTCCGGCCTCGGACATACCCAAACGCATCGAGGCAGGTGTTGATCCGCGCGGCAAACAAGTCTTCGAAGGGGCCTGCGCCAGCTGTCACGGCTGGAGTGGGGTCAGCCCGCTGACGAGCTCTGCGACGCTCACTGGGGATCGGGCGATCAACGACTCGAGCGCCATCAACATCGCCCAGATCGTTCTCTCCGGCGAGCGCCGGAGCACGCCGGAAGGCGTGTTGCTGATGCCCGCCTTCGGTGCCGCCTATTCCGACACCGAGATCGCCGCCGTCGCAAACTACGTCACCGCCCGCTTTGGCGCGGCGCCCTCTCACCTCACGGCCAAGGACATCGCCGAGTTTCGACGGTCGTCCTCCCAGTAGCCTCAGCTCGGCGTCCACGAGGAGAAACCGCCATGTTAGCTGCGACAGAGACTCTCCATGCCGTTGCTCAACCCCGGGGACCATTGAGACCGGCGTTATTGCCGCGGCCCCACCGCTATAATTTGAGTTGACGATCGTTGCCAATAGGAGTGTACCTGTGATCGTCATGACCTTTCCCAGAGCTGTGCGGCTCATCGAGCATACTTTGATTCCGCTGAAAGACGGTACGACGCTGGCGGCGCGCATCTGGTTGCCGGAGGATGCTGAGCAGAATCCAGTTCCTGCAATCCTGGAGTATCTCCCGTATCGCAAGCGCGACGGGACTTACGAACGAGACGCGCTGACTCATCCCTATCTCGCAGGACACGGCTACGCGGGCGTGCGGGTCGACATTCGAGGTAGCGGTGAATCGACCGGCTTGCTAGTCGACGAGTACGCCAAGCAGGAACAAGACGATGGCGTGGAGCTAATCGCTTGGCTGGCGGCACAACCTTGGTGCAATGGCGCCGTTGGAATGATGGGAATCTCTTGGGGTGGGTTCAATGGACTTCAGATCGCGGCGCGCCGTCCCCCGGCACTCAAAGCAATCGTAACCATTTGTTCAACCGACGATCGGTACGCTGACGACGCGCACTACATGGGCGGCACGCTTCTTACCACCGCCGGACTTGAGTGGGCCTTTTTCTTTTTCGGGTTGATGTGCCTTCCGCCCGATCCAACACTGGTCGGCGATAGCTGGCGAGCGATGTGGTTGGAGCGCCTGCAGAACATACCGCTGTTCTTGGAAAATTGGCTGCAGCACCAACGACGCGACGCGTATTGGAAGCACGGATCGGTATGCGAGGACTACGCAGCGATCCAGTGCCCGGTCTATGCCGTCGGTGGTTGGACCGATGGTTATAAGAATGCAATCCCGCGCCTTCTCGAGCGACTGAAGGTGCCCCGCAAGGGTCTCATCGGGCCATGGGCACACGCCTATCCGCACTTTGCACTTCCCGGACCCCAGATCGGATTCCTCCAAGAAATCCTGCGGTGGTGGGATCACTGGCTGAAGGGCATCGATACGGGCGTGATGAATGAACCTATGCTGCGCGCGTGGATGACGGAAAGTGTGAAACCTGCGACCCATCACGACACGTTGCCGGGCCGGTGGATTGCAGAAGCTTCGTGGCCGTCGCCGGGGATAATGCCGCGGCGGCTGTTTTTGACCGATGACGGGCTGCGAGAAGCCGCGGCACCTTTGATGGCACGCGCCGTCTGCTCGCCGCAGACGGTTGGTAAGTGCGCAGGCGACTGGGTTCCATTCGGTCGTGGGCACGATCAGGCAAACGACCAGCAAGAAGACGACATGCGCTCCTTGGTTTTCGAGACCGGGCCACTCGATGAGCCGATCGAGATCCTTGGCGCTCCGATCGTCATGCTCGAGGTCGCGTCCGACCGGCCGATTGCGAATCTGGTGGTTCGGTTATGCGATGTGCACCCGTCCGGTGAATCGCTGCGTGTCAGCTATGGTGTGCTCAACCTCACTCATCGCGAGAGCCACGAACAGCCCGACCTGCTGGCCATAGGTGAGCGCTACCGAGTGCGCATCCAGCTCAATGATGCAGGCTCGGCATTTCCACCCGGTCACAAGGTGAGGCTTGCGATATCTACGGCCTACTGGCCGATGATCTGGCCCAGTCCGGAAACGGCGACTGTGCTGATCTTTGCGGGCACGCTCGATCTGCCGCAACGCTTCTCAAACGTCGCGGACGCCAAGCTCTCGCCTTTTCCTGAACCCGAGACGGCATCACCCGAGAAGCCAAGCATCGTTCATCGCGATGGTGTGCGGCTTGAACACATCGACCGCCTTGGTCTGGAATTGGGCACACAGTACAAGTCGGAGTATCACATCGAGGAGAATGACCCGCTCAGCGCCGTTGCCGAACTGCGCAATACCCAGACTCTATCGCGAAACGAATGGCAAATCCGGGTCGAAACGCAGCTGCGGCTGTCATCCACGGGCAATGCTTTCCTTCTGCAGGGAAGTTTGCGCGCATGGGAGGGCGCGAGCGAAATGTGTCGTCGCGAATGGGATCGCACCATTGCCCGAGATTTCTTATGATCGATCTGAATAAAGCATGTTTGATGTAGTACGTAAGTCTTTCGGGTCCGAAGAGGAACAGGGCCCGCAAATTCGCGCAAGCATGATGGGATGGACGCGGCTGTGATGGGCAGATTTAATTCATGCGCTAGATCACGGTTGTAACGACAAGAAAGCAGGGAGCAAGGGTAGCGTTATGATAAACGGGATCAACGATGAGCTCATTCTTGCGGCCCGTCTTCTTCTCGCGACACTATTTCTGATTTTCGGCTGGAGAAAGCTGAGGGACTATTCGGGCACGGTAAGTCAAATAGTGCAGCTTGGGGCTCCGATGCCAGTACTCGCTGCTGCCGTGGCGATCTTCATGGAGCTTCCGGTTGCGTTCGCGGTCGCCGTTGGAGCGTTCGCACGTCCATCGGCGTTACTTTTGATTTTATACACGCTGGGAACTGCGCTTATTGGGCATCGCTATTGGACAGTAACAGGTGCGGATCGAGTCGCCAGCATGGATGGCTTTTACAAAAACCTCAGTATTATGGGAGGTTTTTTGCTGTTGTACACTACTGGTGCGGGAAAATACTCAATCGACGCATTGTGCGGTATCGCCGCTCCATAACCTGTGTGCTATTGGGCCGACGATGCAACGTTACGTCGCGTAAAGTCGGAATCGTTTTGGAGGACGGATTCTCGTCGGCCGCGGTCCCAATTTGGCCACCCGTCGATGAGAAGCAACTGAAGCAAAAGGAAGTCAGAGAGGAGCCTATGAAGTCCGAGAGGGATGGTATCAACCCAGCGGCCAAGCCAAGCGGAACAGGTTGCGTCGAATGCTTGGCTATGGGCGGATGGTGGTTGCATCTTCGCAGATGCGCGGAATGCGGTCACATCGGCTGCTGTGATAGTTCACCAAATCAGCATGCATCGAAACATAAGGCCGCTTCGGGTCACCCGATAGTTACGAGCTTCGAGCCGGGCGAGCGGTGGTTTTACGACTATCGTACAGAGCAATTCTTCACCGGCCCCAAACTTCACACTCCTCACTCGCATCCGTTGGATCAACCGGTGCCGGGACCGGCCGGAGCGGTGCCTTCAAACTGGCAAACGCTGCTTCACGAATAGGGGGGCGGGTCGATCGAATGCATGGAGCGCGAGGCGAGCGTTGCATGGCTGTCGGAATGAGCACCAAGGCAGACCACGCTGGATGGAGTGGTGTCGTTGCGCATACGAGGGCGTGCAAATGGCGGTAACATCAGCGGCTTCAATGCCCAGGATCGAGTGGCAATGGGCCTGGCTTGTACCTTCGCTGTTCCTTTGCTTGACCGCTCGATACCGCGGCGCGATTTTTCCAATCCGTGAGATTGACCCCAGATCGTATCGCAGGTTTTTGAGCCCGTCGGTACCCACTTTTTTTGTAAAGATTTGGACCCATACCCTGGCGGTGGTATAACGCACATCAACCGCTGATGCGAATGTTTCTTCCCGCATGATGGAGGTTTATCCCGGGTCGAAAAGCGCCGGGAATCGCATGAACTTAAAGCACGCGATAGTCGGCTAGGTTCTATGGTTCCTCCTGCCGACAAGTTGACGGATAACGGCCTTATCGGACAACCGGCTGCAAACGATACCAAAGTCATCCGCGATACGTTGGTCCGTTTTGGCTTTCCTCGTCAGGCTGAATCGGCAGCAGGTATGAATACGAAAGAACCAGATCAGCGGATGAGCACTGTTTGTCTGGATTGGAGCCCTCAATGAACAGCGTACAAATCGAACAGAAGAGCTATGAGATGCCCCCGCGAGAGGGGATCAGTATTGCGCATTTTCTCACCGTCGCCGACATCGAGCGATCGGCTCGCTACTACGAAAAGGTCTTCGGCGCTCGCGTTCTGAGCCTGGGTGACGGCAACGCGCCTGCGTACCTTCAGCTTGCGAATATTTGGATGATTCTGAACGTTGGAGGCGGGCCGACCCCGGATAAGCCGACGGTAACGCTCAGCGTCCCCGACCCGAATCACATCAACAGCTTCATGAATTTCCGCGTTGCGGATATTCGAGCGTGCTATGAATTATGGAAAAGTCGAGGAGCCCAGTTCATCACCGAGCCGATACCCAAGTACGGCGAGATACGCTGCTACATCCGCGATCCTGACGGCTATATCATCGAAGTCGGACAGAGCACAGACCTCACGTACGGTTAAAGATCGTCCGGGACGTAAGTTTGCTGGTCGCCTGTGACATCAAGCATTGTTCTTCATCGGTAAAACCGGATGCCGGAATCTTCGGTGGTGGCACGCCAACTTTCCTTCCTTCTTTGCCGGTTGAGCGGATAAGCGGGGGATTCATAATCACGATGTCGAATGCATATCCAGGGAAACGACACATGTGCGATCTGCGGCATGATTCCAGAGCGACACGGGTAGGCTTGCTCGTTGCAACTCTATTGGCAATCTTTGGCCCGCACCTCGCATCAGCGCAGGGACATCCTTCCGGAACGAGGGACGCCGAGCTGGTGCAATCGCTAAAAGGCTTCCAAAGCGGCAACGCCGAAGTCAATGGTATCCACTTACACTATGTTGCCGGAGGTACCGGAACACCGCTCATCCTCCTGCCTGGCTGGCCGGAGACCTGGTGGGAGTATCACAAGATCATGCCGTCGCTTGCGCGACACTTCCATGTCGTCAGTGTTGACATTCGAGGCATGGGTCTGTCCTCAAAACCGGCGGACGGCTACGACAAGAAGACTATGGCCAAGGACATTTACGAACTCGTGCGTCATCTTGGATACGACAAAGTCGATATTGCCGGTCACGATATCGGCGCCATGGTTGCGTTCGCCTATGCGGCACAATATCCGCAGGCAACGCGCAAGTTAGTCATCCTGGACGTTCCACACCCGGACGACGCTTGGATGAAGATTCCCATGTTGCCGGAGCTGGGAAAGTTCGGCACGAAAATCGACGATGCGCATCCAGGCTACCCCTGGTTTTTCGCGTTCCATCAGGTCAAGGGTCTGCCCGAGCGCCTCCTGGCAGGCCGAACTGACATCTACCTCAACTTCTGTCTCGATTATCTCACTAAGGACTCCGGCTCGATCGACGCATTCGATCGAAAGGTATACGTGATGGAATACTCTGTTCGGGCCGGCGATGCCTGGTTTCAGGCCTTTCCGCAAGATGTCCTGGATGTAAAGCAATACCCGAAACTCGAAATGCCCGTGCTTGGCCTTGCGTCGATTGACTATGAGTGGCTGAAGGCCTCTCTCGCACCGAAGGCTTCGAATGTCCGCATGGTCAAAGTTGATAACAGCGGACACTTTTTCCCGGAGGAACAGCCGGAGGTCACCGCAAGAGAACTCACCGACTTCCTCACAGGGTCGTGACAGCCGTGGGAGCATTCTGTGCCGAACCTCGTGGCGCGGCGCTCCTTCTTCCGCTTTTCGATGATGGTGATATTCAGATAAAAGCCGAGGGTAAATTGGCCGCCGTGCCATTGCTTGCGCAGAGCGGGCAAATTCGGCAGTGCCACGTCCGCGAATCGAGGGAGATTTCCAATGTGGTCGAAATGCAAGTGCGATGGCAGCGCAATGATAGGCAGAGCCGTTAGTGACGCAATAACCTTGCGAATGTCGCGAATGCCGGGGCCGGTATCAAAGAGGAGGGCCCGTTGCGATCCCACGATGAGATAGCTGAAGTTGCATTGCCCGTAGCGGGGCTCGCCGATGGCGTAAGCGCCGTCGCCGAGGGTCGCGACGACGTAGTAGTCATCGAACCATCGCAAGGGACCCACGGGCGCGATGGGACCCGTGGCCATCTTGGGCACCCCGGCTTTTAGATACCGTCGCCAGGCGACGACTTCGGGCATTCGCCGGACGATTAGGGCGGCGCATGCCACGGCGACGGCGATGAGGATGATGAGCCAGCGACGAGCAGTGCGACGCATGAAGCTTAGGTAATAGTCTCAGCGAGAATAAGTTTCAAGGCCCGGACGCCGTGATACCAGGCAAGAATCATGACGATCGGGAGTGCGAGCACCATGACGATGGTAGAGACGCGCAGTACCTCGTGCGGCCAGGCAAATGCATCGATCAGCAAGGCCGCGGAGCAAGGCAAATGCAAACGCCACGTAGGCCAAGGTCCATTGCGCAACCTTGTTTTCCTTAAGGTTATGCCAAAAACCTGACGATAGCGTTCCTTCTATCGGTGGAACGTGCTGCACTTGGGGCGGGCAGTGCAAGTGTCTTCCCTACGGCCTCGACCAGTTGGGGAAGCGCAGTCCCCATCGCGCCAGCGGAGGCATCCAACCAGTGGGAGGCGCTGAGGAAGTATTCGAGGCTCGCGGGTAACGGCGTGGCATCGAGGCGAAAGACGAGCAACGGGCGCTTCTTGGAACTCGCGCGTTCTACCTCGCGCAGCACATGCTGCGAGTTCGCCGAGTGGGCCGAGAGCACGACGATCAACAATCGTGCCGCACTGAGCGCATGGACGATGGCGTCAGCGTAGAAAGCCCCCGGCGTCACGTCGCGAGGGGCAATCCAGCAACTGATGCCCTCACGCTCAAGCGCGACAACGATGGAATCGGCGGCAGCCTTGTCCGCGGAGGCGTAGCTGATGAAGACTTTGCTCTCGGGAATGGCGGAGGAGTTGGCGCCTGGTGTCTGCGCCGCCTGCTCTTTCGCTCCTGCTCCCTCTGACATGCCATTTCCCCGCGCTACCACCGGACATGTTCAGGGATGCCCCATGCGTTGGCAACTTAGGCCCAAATGGATGTTTGAGTGTCCGGTTTGGCGAGACCTTTTGAGTCCCTCGGGTGACGGTTGTTGGCCCGACTGCTGCCGTGGCGCCTCGGGCGCTTAGCGGCCACCGAGCGCGAAGATGTGGCGCCGGTCAAAATTTGCGCTGGAATCCCTTCTCCCGCATCCTAATGTCCCGACGGACAAGAATTCTTTGAGGGGGTCCTCGTGGGCATCGAATTGGGCGACGCGATTGCTCTCGGCGGCACGCAGTTTCGCCCGTGATGGAGTCGAAGAACGCGGTCTTCCTGAGCTACGCGTCCGAGGACGCGGAAGCAGCGCGGAAGATTTGCACGTCGTTGCGGGATGCGGGCATCGAGGTGTGGTTCGACCAGAGCGAGCTACGGGGCGGCGATGCCTGGGACCAGAAAATTCGCCGTGAGATCCGAGACTGCGCGCTCTTCGTTCCTATCATTTCGCAGAATACTCAGGCGCGCATCGAAGGCTACTTCCGGCTAGAGTGGCACCTCGCGGACCAACGCACTCACCTA
>Ga0181532_10003473_pt1 | contig 14132 bp, 10 predicted proteins | sample PEATcosm2014_Bin_33_FD_119768 | JGI IMG/M metagenome (GOLD analysis project Ga0181532, IMG submission 119768) | Peatland microbial communities from MTU Mesocosm Facility, Houghton, MI, USA - PEATcosm2014_Bin11_30_metaG | ecosystem: Environmental > Terrestrial > Soil > Wetlands > Peat | place...
CTGGAAGCCCAGCGGCAGGAACGTCGAGGGGTTGAGGTAGTTCTGGTTGAGGAATACTGACTGCGGGAAATTCTGCGCCTTAAACTGCTGTTGGTTCGGCAAATAATCAAGAGCGGCCAGCACTGCGGGGTTAGACGTAGGGGAACAGGGAGAGGCGACGCTACCACTGGCGGAGGGCAGAAGCCCCTGAAAAATGGGGATCGCGTTTAGGTTGCTAGGATTACCGGCTCCGGCGCACAGGCCGGTGCCGCCGAAGGCCAGTTGGCCGCTGGTCGAGCCGTCGGACGCATCGCCGAGGAAGTAGAGGCCGAGCAGCGGGTGGTCATAGAACATTCCGAACGACGCGCGAACTACGGTCTTGCCGTCTCCTTTGGGATTCCACGCCACGCCAATACGCGGCTGAATGTTGTTCCAGTCGGTTTGGATGCCTTTCTCCAATCCCAGTTCGTTATAGGCGGCAAGAGCCAGTCCTTGCAGCGGCTTGAGTTGGGGCGGGAATTCCACGTCGTAGCGCAACCCATAGTTCAGGGTCAGGTTGGGAGTAACGCGCCAGGAATCCTGCCAGTACAACCCCAAGGGCTTGTTGGAGAATGAGTCGCTGGGACTGCCGAGGCCCTGGATGAAGTCTCCGGGAAGACCGGCGCCGTATGCCTGAAGAGCAGAAAGGCTGGGGAAAGATGCAGGAAAGCCGAAGGGAGCCACGCTGAAGCTGCCGAAATCGTACACCCCGCCGTAGTTCACCGTGAACGTGGCCGTGATCGGGATGTAATTGAAGTCGACGCCGAATTTGGTGGCGTGCCTTCCTATGCTCCACGAGAAATCGTCCTTGAACTGGTATCGATTTTCGACGCGCTGGATATAGGAATAAGGCTCGCGGCCGAAATAAGCGAAGCCCGGGATATTCACGGCCGGGTCGGACCCTCCCGGGATGGCGGTATTGTAGTAATAAGACAACCCGCGGCGTGCGTACTGGAAAAGGAATTGATTCACTTTGTTGTTTCCGAGGGTCCAGGTGTCTTGGGCAACGCCGGCCACGTCACGGTAGGTTTGCTCGGAAGTGCGCGAGTAAGCGTTTTGCCCGAAGGGCTGGTCTTGTCCGCTGACTTCAATACCCGTCACGGTACTGGGACTGACGTTGGCACGCAGCGTAAGGCGATTGTTGTTATTTATATTGTGATCGAGACGAAGCGAGTAGAGGCTCGTTCCTTCAAACACCGGAAAATTGCCCTCTTGCGAACCCACGCTTTGAAATGACGCCGGTAGCCCCGCGCAGATTGGAGCCACGACCACATTGCAAGTGGTCGGGAACTGTAGCGGTCCAGATCCCGGTGGCGCGAATGGGAGCGTGGAAAAGGCTCCTTGATTGCCCGTGGTCGCAAGCAACGAGGAACTGCCGATGAGCCAAGTGTAGAACCGTACTGCCTGGGGTGCGGGTCCGGCTTGGGCGAATGGAGTAAGAAAGGCTACCTGGGCCTGACTCGCAACCGGTATGGTAAACGTGCCCGGGGGTAACAGGGGGTCGAAGATTCCAGTGGCATCAAAGGACTGCTGACCGAAGTTGTTCACGCCGATGCTGGAGAATCCGGTCTCATGGCGTCGCGTGATTTCATAGGAAAAGAAATAGTAGGTCTTATCTTTCTTAATCGGCCCACCGAAAGCCGTGCCCGCCTGCACGCGGGTATAGGCGGGATTGGGAGTTGTGCTGAAGGGATTGACGGCCTGGAAGTCGCGGTCGCGCAGGTATCCGTAGACGTCTCCATGGAATTGGTTCGATCCGGAGCGGGTGATGATATTGACCACGCCGCCCGAGGCTTGGCCATATTCGGCAGCGTAGCTATTGGTGATGATCTGGAATTCCTGCACGGCTTCCTGGGAAACGGTGGAGCGCACGCCGTTGGTGGAATTGTCGATGTTGTTGGCGCCGTCAAGATTCACCAGGTTGGAGCGGGCGCGCTGTCCGCTCATGTTGAGGCCGGAGGTGGGCGCGGCGCCGGTATTGGGAGCGCTGTCGCGCTGCACCTGCGAATCGGTCAATGTGAACTGGATGTAATTGCGGCCATTGATCGGCAAATTGTCGATGCTTCGCTCGCCGATGGTGTCGGTGCTGGAACTGCGCGAGGTTTCCACGATTTCGGCCTGAGAGTTGACTTCGACAACCTCCTTGCCGCCCGCCACTGTGAGCGTGACCGGTAACTCGGCCATTCCGCCGACGGTGACGGCAACGCCGGTGAGTTCGGCTTTGGCGAAGCCGGGGGCATCGACGGTGACGGAATATGTGCCGGGAGCCAACTGCCGCACGCTGTAGTCGCCCTGACCATCGCTGCTGGCGGCGCGCTCCAGACCCTTGGCGACATCCCTAACGGTGACGGTGGCGTTGGTCACAATGTTGCCCTTTGGATCTTTCACGCTGACGCGGAGGTCGCCGTTGTCGGCACCCTGGGCAAAGGCAGATTGGCGGACGAATAACAACAAAACCGCGAAACAGAAAAGACGCAGAGTCGCTTTCATGGGGGCTCCTGGCATCTTCCGCGTCGTGGCGGAAGACGGGAATCAAACTGCGCGGTTCTTCGCGAGATACTTGAACTTCGAGCACGTCGTTAGGATGGGATACCGCTGATATGTACATCAGAAGAGGGTGTCTAAGCAAGCAATAAGGTGGATTCCCTGGAAGCGGAGGGAACAAGGGGGACAGTTTCTTGTTCGGGTAGGTGCCTCTGACTTTGCCGCCGCATTGCGTTTGCGCGCGCGTTTCTTTAGATTCTTGAAGCGAGGTACTCCTTAGAGGGATTAGTGTCGTGCCAGAAATATTTCTTGTGCCTTCTATTGTGACTGTTGAAAATTTCAACGGACATTCCATGACGGGCGACCTGCTGCGGGTGATGGTGTGTCCACCGGGCAGCGCTGGATGGGATACTTCCGCAAAAGCCGCGGTATGGCAGGAACTTGGATTCCAGCACGCTCCCGATTTTGCGGCGGCACAGAGCCAGCACGAGATTCTATGCCGGCTACTCCGCGAGAGTGGCGCCGAGGTTGTGAGTCTACCCGCGGGTAAATCGCTTACGCTCGATGCCGTGTATGCGCACGACGCGTCGCTGGCCACGGACCATGGTCTCGTCCTGATGAATCCAGGAAAGAAGAATCGGGTGGCAGAGGCGCAGGCGCACGCAAATTTTTGCGGACAACTGGGCATTCCGGTTGTCGGCGAGATAGTGTTGCCCGGGACCTCCGAATCCGGCGACATCGTATGGCTTGATTCGCAGACACTGCTTATTGGAGACGGCTACCGGACGAATAAAGCGGGGATCGAGCAGATTCGGACGTTGCTGTCGGCGAAGCATTCTCCGAACCAGGTTGAGGTGATACCGGTGCCGCTGCCCTACGGATCAGGCCCTTCCGCTTGTCTGCACCTGATGTCGCTGATGAGCATGCTCGATGAACGGACCATTCTGGTCGATCTGCCGTGGCTGACGGTGGAGATTGTCGAATTGCTGAAGACGCGCGGATTTCGACTAATTGAGATCGAATACAGCGAGCGTGAGACGCTTGCCTGCAACGTGCTGTCGTTGGGTAAGGCGCGCCTGATTGCGCTCGAAGAAAACGTCAAAACAAATCAGCGCATGCGCGATGCTGGCTTCAATGTACGCACGTTTCCGGGATCGGAGATTTGCGTCAATGGCGCAGGCGGGCCAACGTGTCTGACGCGGCCGTTACTTCGGAAGTAGTGATCGGAGGGACATCGCAAGCAAGGGTGAGCCTGGTTACTGCGCACAGGAAGCGTCGGTGGTAGTATGAGCGTCCTTAAGAAAGGAACATCGCAATGAGGCGATTCGCAGTGGTCGTTCTAGTGTCGTTGTTCGTCGCCGGACCGTTGTTTGCTAAGACCCACAAGGAGATGTATTCGGTGTCATGTGGTGTGCTGTGGCCTGCGGTGAAGGATACCCTCCGCAACTCGGGGAAGTACGGGATCCTGGGGATCGACAATGCCGAGATGACCGCTTCGTTCGTCATCGGGGGGACGCTCACCGGCAAGCGCATTAACTCCGTGGTGCTGAATGCCAAGGGGGATGGCTGCGAGATGCAGGTCCAGACCGCCTTCAGCGGGCTGGTGAACAACGATGAGGGTGATTTCAAGAAGCGGGTGGATGAGTCCCTGGCCAAGCAACCGGCCTCGCCGTCGGCCGCGCCCGCAAAGCCGGACAGCCCCTCCAAGTGACGGACTCGCCTCTTCCCAAGGCCGGACTCTACGTGTCTCACAACCGGCCTTCTGAAGTCGGCTATGCGCACACGAAATCCCTTCGCGGCCCTTACTCACTAGGAGCACGGGGCCCCAATCCGCCCGTCTTGGTAGAATCAAAGGGAAATGCTTTTGCCGTTCGTCCGCGAACTTTTCGCGGAGGTGGAACAATTACCTGCTTTCACGCGTGCCGCCTCCCATCTTCGGGAGAGCGCGGGGCGGATCAGTGTCACCGGACTCTCCCCGGCCGCTAAGGCGCTGATCGTCGTTTTATTGCGGCGTACGGTCGAGCGTCCGTTCGTGCTGGTGGTTGCCGACAACCGCGCTGCCGAAGAGTTGCTGCCCGTATTACGTACGTTCTGCGAACTGACGGGAGCGGCGGATCCAGACTCGGTCGTTAATCTGCCGGCTCGCGATGTGCTGCCCTTCCAGAATCTGTCACCGCATCCGGAGATTCAGGAAGAACGCGCCACGGCATTGTGGAAGATGGCGACCGGCCGCGTCGCCATCGTCATCTCCCCGGTAACTGCGACCACAATTCTTCTGCGTTCTCCCGAGTACTATGCCGACCTGGCGCGGGTTCTGCGTCGCGGTGAGACCTTCGATCTGGACCGGCTGCTCGAACACCTGAACACGGTCGGCTACACCGCAACCGATGTGGTGGAAATGCCGGGCCAGTACGCGGCTCGCGGCGGCATTCTGGATGTGTACTCGCCGGAAGCGGACCGGCCAGTGCGCGTTGAATTTTTTGGCGATGAAATCGAGTCCATGCGCAAGTTCGATCCGGCGAGTCAGCGATCTTCAAACCCAGTCGACGAAGCGCTGCTTCTGCCTTTGACTGAAACGCCGGTCACGGAAGAACTGCTCGGTTCGATCAACGCGCGGCTCTCGGGGAAACGTATCACGGGCGCGCCGGAGGTTGTGGAGCAGGCGATACGCGACTCGGGCGCGGGAATTTTTCCGGGATGGGAGTTCTACGCTCCAGTGGCGGGAGCTGACCGCAGCATTTTCGGGTTGCTTCCGGAAGCGCAGGTGATTCTCGACGAACCGGAAGCGCTGGCGCTGGAGCTCGACAAAGTCTGGGCGCGGATCGAAGAAGCGCACGAGCGCAGCGGGGTAGGGAACCTGGTTCGTCCCGCCGATCTTTATCGGACGCCGGAAGGCTGGCGAGCAGAAACCGCAGCTCTCCCCGGAGCCGATCTCGAATATCTGGCACTGGCGCGCGAAGGGAGGACGGAAGCCACGTTTCTCTCGCAGCCCGCCACGCGCTTTCACGGTGCGGTACCGGCGATGATCGAACAGGTTCAAAAGCTGGTCGGAGGCGGCACGCAGGTAATTCTTGCGGCGCCGAACACTGGGGAAGTCGAACGGCTTGCCGACATGTTCACCGAGTACAACGCTTCGTATCGTCTGGGAAGCCGCACGCGGAGCGGAGAAAGCTATGCGGACGAGACTTCTTATTTCGCCGGCGAAGTGCTCACCACCACGCTGCTGAAGGCGTATCTTCCCGACGGCTTCATTTTGCCGGAAGCGCATTTCGCAATTTTTGGGGCACGCGATCTGTTCGATGAATCGGACCTGGTGGCGTCGCGGCCGCAACGCCAGAAATCGAAAGTCTCGGCCTTTCTGTCTGACTTCCGCGATTTGCAGGTCGGCGACTACGTCGTTCATGTGGAGCACGGCATCGGGCAGTACCAGGGACTGAAGGAAATCAACCAGGGCGACGGCGCGGCGGAATTCATGCTGCTCGAGTATGCCGACGCTGCGCGGCTCTATGTTCCGCTTACTCGCCTCGATCTGGTGCAGAAATATCGTTCGTCGGAGGGTGCAAAACCTGTCCTGAATCATCTGGGCAGCGCCGCCTGGGGCAAGACGAAAGCCCGCGTGCGCAAGGCGATGAAGGACATGACCGATGAGTTGCTCAAGCTCTACGCGCAACGCCAGTCGGCGCGCGGGCACATCTTCCCCGCCGACACCGAGTGGATGAAGGAGTTCGAGGACAGTTTCGAATACAACGAAACTGAAGATCAGGCGCAGGCTATCGCCGACGTCAAGCGCGACATGGAGTCGCAACTCCCCATGGATCGCCTGCTCTGCGGCGATGTCGGCTACGGTAAGACCGAAGTTGCGATGCGCGCGGCTTTCAAGGCCCTGAGCGACAACAAGCAAGTCGCCGTGCTCGCGCCTACAACTGTTCTTGCCTTCCAGCATTACGAAACCTTCAAGCAGCGATTCGCGCCGTTTCCGCTCACCGTCGAGATGATTAGCCGTTTTCGGACCGCCAAACAGATCAAGGAAATCCTGCAGAAAGTAGAAGCCGGCAAAGTAGACATCCTGATCGGGACCCATCGCTTGCTCTCGAAGGATGTGAAGTTCGCCGATCTCGGCCTGTTGGTGGTGGACGAGGAGCAGCGCTTTGGCGTCAGACACAAAGAGCGCATCAAGCAGATGCGCACCGAAGTGGACGTGCTCACCATGTCAGCGACGCCGATTCCGCGCACCCTGCACATGTCGCTGGTAGGGCTGCGCGACATGAGCGTGATTGAAACGCCACCCAAGGATCGCATGGCGATTCAGACCGTGGTTGCGAACTGGGACGAAAAGCTTATTCAGTCCGCCATCGAGCAGGAACTGGACCGAGGCGGCCAGGTTTATTTCGTGCACAACCGGATCGAGACGATCTGGGAGATTGCGGCCAAGATCAAAACGATGGTTCCGAATGCGCGCATTGCGGTTGGCCACGGGCAGATGGGTGAAGGGGAGCTGGAAAAAGTGATGCTGAAATTTATGCATCACGAGGCCGATATCCTGGTTTCGACCACGATTATCGAGAACGGCCTCGACATCCCGCTGTGCAACACGATCGTCATCAATCGCGCCGACCGACTGGGGCTGTCGGAACTTTATCAACTTCGCGGACGGGTTGGCCGCTCGAACCGGCGCGCGTACGCCTACCTGCTTCTGCCCCCCGAAATTGAATTGACGCCCATCGCCCGCCGCCGTCTTGCCGCGCTCAAGGAATTCTCCGACCTCGGCGCCGGATTCAAGATCGCTGCCCTTGACCTCGAACTACGAGGCGCGGGGAATCTTCTCGGCGGCGAGCAGAGCGGCCACATCGAAGCGGTGGGATTCGAACTTTATACCCAGATGCTGGAACGCGCTGTCCGTGAAATGAAGGGCGAGGCGGGCGTCGAGGTCACGGAAATTCAGCTCAATCTCGGTCTTAACATTCGCATTTCGGCCGACTATATAAAGGAAGAGAACCAGCGGCTGCGAATGTACAAGCGTGTGGCCGGAGTGGAGACCGAGTCGCAGTTGCACGATGTGCGCGCAGAGTTGATCGATCGCTACGGCGAGACGCCCAGGGCTGTCCGCAACCTGCTGGCCTATGCCGCGCTCAAACTTCAGGCGATGCGGGTCGGCGCCAACGCGATCGAGCGCAAGCGCGAATTCGTGAGCATCAAGTTCAGCCAGACGGCTGCGATTGATCCGGGTAAACTGGCGCGCTTTGTGGCGTCGCAGCAGGGTACGCAATTTGCTCCGGATGGGACGCTCAAGTTCTCGATCAAAATTGACAGCGCCGAAGGAATATTGCAAACCCTGCGCGATCTGCTGGAAGAACTGGAAGCTCGCGAAGAAGCGGTGGGCCAGGTATAAGCGCCAGCAGTTACAATGATTCCGCAAGGAGTCCGATGCACGACCGACGAACCAATCGCGACCGCCGCAAGATTCGGAGAGTCCGCAAAGCAGTTTTTCCCGCCGCCGGATTAGGCACGCGCTTTCTTCCAGCCACCAAAGCTCAACCGAAAGAGATGCTGCCACTGGTTGATAAGCCCATCATTCAGTATGGCGTGGAAGAGGCAGTGGCGGCGGGATGCGACCAGATCATCATTATTACAGGGCGCGGCAAGAGCGCCATCGAAGATCATTTCGACGTCAGCTACGAGCTGGAAAAAATGCTCGAGGAAAAAGGCAAGTACGATTTGCTCAAAATCGTGCGCCAGATTTCGGACATGATCTACGTGGCCTACGTGCGTCAGAAGGAGGCGCTGGGCCTGGGACACGCGGTGCTTACCGCGCGTGAATTGATTGGTGACGAACCTTTTGCCACCCTGCTTGCCGATGATGTCATCGACGCAAAAGTCCCGGTGCTCAAGCAGTTGATGAGCGCGTTTGACGAGAAACACTGTTCCGTGATCGCGACGCAGATCGTCGACGGGCCGGCAATTTCTTCTTACGGAGTGCTGAAGGCGCAAGAGGTCGCGGGCTCCGGCGGCAAACTCTACGAAGTTCTCGACCTGGTGGAAAAGCCGAAGCTCGAGGATGCGCCTTCGAATCTGGCTGTGATCGGACGCTACATCCTGACGCCGACGATCTTCGAAACGCTTTCGAATATCAAGCCGGGCGCGGGCGGCGAATTGCAGCTCACCGACGGCTTGCGCGGCTTGCTGCAGCGCGAGAAGATATACGCCTACGTCTACGAAGGCCGTCGCTTCGATACTGGTGACAGACTAGGCTTCCTCAAAGCTACGGTTGAGTTTGCGCTCAAACGCGAAGATCTGGGCGAGCAATTCCGGGAATATCTGAAAAAGCTGAAGCTGTAAGTGCTATCTGGGGCCGCACTTCTTCGTCCATGCTGCGCTCACTCTTCCATCGCCGAATGCATCTTCTTTGATTTTTCTTCCACGCCGCGCGCAAGTTTCTCTTTATGCGTTGCCAGTTTCTTCGCGATCGCAGAATCCGCGAGCGCGAGTATCTGCGCCGCCAAAATCCCTGCATTCGTCGCGCCGGGCCTGCCGATGGCGACCGTAGCTACTGGAATGCCCGCCGGCATTTGCACAGTCGCGAGCAGGGAATCTATGCCCTGCAACGAAGTGGAAGGAATCGGAACGCCGATGACGGGCAGGGTCGTGTGCGCCGCGATTACGCCGGCCAGGTGCGCCGCTCCGCCCGCACCCGCGATGATCACGCGAATGCCACGCCCAGCGGCCTTGCGCGCATAGTCTGCGGTGCGATCGGGCGAGCGATGCGCCGAAGTTACATCGATCTCATACGCAATCCCGAACTCGTCGAGAGTTTTCCCGGCTTCGCGCATGATCTCCAGGTCAGAGTCACTGCCCATTACGATTGAAACGAGTGTCTTACTCATGATTGATTTGCGTCCATCTCCGTCGAAGTTATAGATCCCAAGTCACAGGTCAATGGAACGCTAGCTTTTCTTCAGCGCCCGTGCCGCAATATCTTTGCGATAGTGCGCGCCCTCAAATCTGATCTTGGCACAAGCCTCATAGGCGCGCTGCACCGCCGTTTGCAACTCCGGGGCGCGTGCCGTTACCCCGAGCACGCGGCCGCCTGAAGTGTAAAATGTATCATCACGTTTCGACGTGCCGGCATGGAAGATTTTAACTCCGTCCAACTTCGCGGCATTTTCCAGGCCGGTAATCCTCTTCCCCGCCTCATAGCTTCCGGGATAGCCGCCTGAAGCCATCACCACACATACGGCTGCATCGTCCGACCATTTGAAATCGCCGTCGCTGGTGCGACCCTCGATCGACGCTTCCATCGCCTCGACCAAGTCGCTCTCGAGCCGCATCAGAATGGGCTGCGTCTCCGGATCGCCAAAGCGGCAATTGAATTCGAGCACCATGGGGCCGCGGGCGGTCATCATCAGGCCGCAGTAGAGAACGCCTTTATACTCCGCACCTTCGGCCTTCATGCCGGCGACCGTCGGCCGCGCGATGTGAGCGAGCAGCCAGTCGCGCATCTGGTCATCCACGATGGTCCGCGTAGTATAGGCTCCCATACCGCCGGTGTTCGGGCCGCTGTCGCCGTCTCCCACGCGCTTGTGATCTTGCGCGGCCACCAGAGGCGCCACCCGCTCGCCGTCGCTCACGACCAGAAACGAAAGTTCGTCGCCCTGGAGAAATTCTTCGAACACCACACGCGATCCCGCCTCGCCGAGCATCCTGCCGCTGAGCATTTCATTGGCGACGGTCGCGGCCTCATCCTTACTCTTAGCGATGACCACACCCTTGCCGGCTGCCAGTCCGTCGGCCTTCACTACGATCGGAGTATGAAAGTGCGGCAGCGCGTCGCGCACATGTGCCGGAGAATCGCAGATCGCATAATGCGCCGTGGGAATGCGGTGACGTTGCAGGAATTCCTTGGCAAAGCTCTTGCTGGTTTCAAGCTGTGCAGCGGCTTTGGTCGGGCCGAAAGTGCGCCAGCCTCGTCGCGTGAATTCATCCACCAGGCCGAGCATGAGCGGCAATTCCGGTCCGACAATCGTAAGGTCGGGTTGAATCCGATTCGCGAGCGCGCTCATGGACTCAAGGCTTCTCACGTCGACCGGGACGCACTCCGCCTCTTCGGCGATCCCGCCGTTTCCCGGCGCGCAGTAGATTTTCGTGACTCGCGGCGATTGCCGGAGCTTCCACACCAGGGCGTGCTCGCGTCCGCCGCTGCCGATGACGAGGATTTTCATAGTCGAGAACATTTAAGGGTAGGGGCGAGAGCAGATGATGTCAAACGAGAGGGCTGATTGCAGAGGTCAGAGGTGAGATTGTAAAGGTGAAAACCTGAAACGGCAAAGGGTGAACCTCTGCAATCTGACCTCTGACCTCGACCTCCGCAATCTTTCGCTCAACTATGTTTAATCCCGCCGTATAATCTGCTCACGTGATCACAGTTTCCAAAGAGGACTACCTTAAAGCGATTCTCGAGGCCGAGAGCGAAGGGGAAACCGTCATTTCTGCGACGCTCGCGCACTGGCTCAAAGTTTCGCCCCCGGCCGTAACCATGGCCGTGCGCCGCCTGAAGAAGGACGGCCTGGTGCGGGTAAATACCGACGGGCGCGTTCGTCTCACCGCTGCCGGAAAAAAGATCGCCCGCAAGCTAACGGTTCGCCACCATCTGATCGAGCGCATGCTCGCCGAAATTTTCGGAATGGAATGGTACAAAGTTCACGACGAAGCGGAGCGTCTGGAACATGCGGTCTCGCCAGATTTCGAGGCCAGGCTACTTGCCAAACTTGGGCGTGGAGTCGCGTGTCCGCACGGCAACCTGACTGAACTGGAGAGTCCCGCCAGTCGGCGCCGTCGCGGCCTACTGTTGCTGGCTCAGGCCGAACCGGGGCAGAATGTTCAGGTGAGCGGCATCTATGAACGCGATCGACACCTGCTTGAGTTTCTGGAACAGCGCGGCATCCGGCCCGGAGCCAAAGTCCACGTCGCGCACCGCAATTACGACCACACGCTTACTCTGACCACCGGCGCCGGCCGCGTTTCGCTCGGTGTATCCGCCGCGGAAAAGGTTTGGGTAAAATCGGCGGACGGGAAGAGTAGTCACAAAAACTGAGGGTTCGTCCCCCATTCCTCGGCTGATCGCTGCCGTTGCATTCGAAAATCCGCGGCCGCACAATCACCAAAGTAATTAACCGTAGTTTACTTCCTGAGGTATACTTGCGCTAATTACATCGCGCCACCGCCGCTGTTTTTGCACTGCATCAATTGAATGAAAGAAACAAAGACATTACCGGAGCTGCGAAGGGGAACCGTACCCCGATCCAACCTCCCGAACAATCAGCCAACGTCGGACGCTGCCGTCGTCATCACCCATGAGGATATCGATCGAGCGCACGATCGCGAACGGGTTTCGGCGACACGGGCGCGGCACGGAATCCGGCCACGGTTGCGCTTGTTCTGGTTGCTGATCGGCCCCGGCATCCTGGTGATGCTCGGAGAGAATGACGGCCCCAGCATGTTGTCGTATGCGGCGACCGGTGCGCGCTTCGGCGTCGGTTTCTTCGTGCCGTTTATTGTGCTTACCTTCGCCATGGCTTGCGTGGTGCAGGAAATGACCGTGCGTTTAGGCGCGGCCACCCATCGGGGACACGCGGAGTTGATCTTCGATCGCTTTGGTCCGTTTTGGGGTTGGTTCTCGATGGTAGACCTCATGGTAGGCAACTTTCTGACGCTAGTTACAGAGTTCATTGCCATCCGCGCCGGGCTGGGATTTTTCGGCGTGCGGCCGGCGGTTGCGGTCCTTGGCGCTCTGGTGGTGCTATCCGTCGCGCTCATGACGCACCGGTACTGGACCTGGGAACGGATCATTTTAGGTGCTGCCATGTTCAACCTGGTGTTCGTGCCGGTGGCGCTCCTGACCCATCCGCACTGGGGTTCGGTAGGTCGCGCATTGGTGACTTGGAGACCGCTGCCCGGTGGGCTGACGCAGGAGACAGTCCTGATCCTGTTGGCGGACATAGGAGCGACCGTCACGCCGTGGATGCTCTTTTTTCAGCAAAGCGCGATTGCCGATAAAGGCCTCACCACCCGCGACATCCGCTTCGGACGCGTGGACACGGTGCTGGGGGCGGCTTTGGCGACAATCGCCGCGCTGGCGACGCTGCTGGCGACGGCTCCGCTGTTTGCGCACCACATGTCCGTGGCGAACTTCGAAGCCGCCGAATTCGCCCAGGCGCTGCAGCCGTTTATTGGACACTGGGGAGCAGCGCTTTTCGCCCTAGGCATGTTCGAGGCGGGGATGGTTGCGGCAATCACCATTTCGACTTCATCCGCTTACGCTTTCGGAGAGGTCGCGCGGCGCCCGCATAGTTTGAATCTCCCCTTCAGACAGGGGAAGTCATTTTATCTCGTTCTGCTGCTCGAAGCTGTGGCCGCCGCGGGGCTTGTCCTGATCCCCGGAATTCCACTGGTATACATCGTGCTGCTGGTGAATGTGATCGCCGTGCTGGCAATGCCTCCAGCGTTGCTTTTTCTATACATGCTGGTGAACGATCGTGAAATCATGCGTGAACTTGTGAGCCCGCGGTGGGCGAATGTGCTGGCTCTGGGGGTCGTGACCATACTGGTCGGGGCCGGGCTCTTGTTTGGAATCAGTGTGATTGCGCCCAATGCGCTGGCGCTGGTTGGAGGCAGGTAAATGGAAAAACAATACGACTCTCCGCCCGCCGCCAAAGTGAGCGCTGAAGTCAGTCGCGAAGAGCTCCGCGCGGTGATGACCGCACTTGAACCCGACCAGCTCATTTCCACCAAGGAGCACCATCATTGTCCGCGGCGGCAGCTCACGCGGACCGAGATGATCCTTTTCTGGGCGCTCAGGATTTACCTGGTCTTCATGTTCGGCGTGGTTCTGTATCAGATTTGGACTGGCGTCCGGTAGAGCGGATCATTCAGCGCTCCGGTTACTGCTTTTCAGTTGCAGAAGATCCCATTGGTTGCCGTACAGGTCCGCGAAAACCGCTACAGTGCCATAGGGCTCTTCGCTCGGCGGCCGTGTGAACTTTACTTTGCGCGCGATCATTTCGTTGTAGTCACGCCAGAAATCGTCGGTGTGCAGGAAAAGAAAAACCCTTCCGCCGGTCTGGCTGCCGATACGACTTTCCTGCTCGGGCGTTGCTGCCCGGGCCAAAAGCAAGCTTGTGCCCCGCGAGCCCGGCGGAGCGATCAGCACCCAGCGCTCGTTCTCGGTCAATCGATTGTCTTCGACCACTCTGAAGTTGAGCGTGCCCGTGAAGAAGGCAAGCGCTTCATCGCATTCCCGGACGAGCAGTGCGACATGGCCCAAGGTCTGCATCATGCTAGGTTCTTACTTTAATCAATCCGGGCGGCATTCCGCATCCCGTCACCCGGCCAAGCAACGACGTTCGAAACGAATTACACTATATGGATACGAGTCTTATTGCTCTCTGGTCCTGTGCCGGAGCTAGTGAAAGAAGGCAATCATGTCATCAAATAGTTTTGGCGCTCGTGCAACTCTCAAAGTCGCCAACAAAGAATACGAAATTTACCGCCTCGACGCTCTCGACAAGCAGGGCATCTCCACCCGGCACTTGCCGTTCTCGTTGCGCATTCTGCTGGAGAACCTGCTGCGCACCGAA
>Ga0181532_10003475_pt1 | contig 14130 bp, 13 predicted proteins | sample PEATcosm2014_Bin_33_FD_119768 | JGI IMG/M metagenome (GOLD analysis project Ga0181532, IMG submission 119768) | Peatland microbial communities from MTU Mesocosm Facility, Houghton, MI, USA - PEATcosm2014_Bin11_30_metaG | ecosystem: Environmental > Terrestrial > Soil > Wetlands > Peat | place...
CTTGGTGAGCGCCTGCTCAATCAGACTCTCGTCGCAGTTTCTTGAGATGGCTATTTCGCTGACCAGTAAATACCGGGCGCGCTCCAGCATCTTTTTTTCGCGGAAGGAAAGCGATTTATCCTGTGCGAGGATGAGCAGGCTTTTCAGCACTGCGGCCACTTCCGTGAGCGACCCGGTGCGCATGCGATCGGAATTCTCCTTGAACCTGTCTTTCCAGTCAGCCGCGTTAATGCACTCACCCGAGGAGAGGTAATCGACGATCTTCTGCACCTCACCATTTCGCACTACCGGACGCATCCCCACGCTATCCACGTTGGCGAATGGCACCATCACCTTTAAACTACTGGCTGCGATTTTCAACAGGTAGAACTTCTCGACCGTGGCACCCATGGTCCGGCTGCTGATTTGTTCAATAATTCCGACGCCGTGGTTGGGGTAAACGACCTTATCGCCTATCTGGAAAACGCCGTTACCGTTCATGGAGGGGCCCTCGCCCGAGGGAAGAGAACTGTCTTTAGTCTAGCCGAGCGCTGCTCCGAAGGCAATGGAGAACCACCGACGCGGGCGGGCAGCCATTGACCCCTGACGATCTCAGCCATCTCTAGCTTAAGTCATTTCGACTGATGGGGTTGGACCCGGGTGGTTTGGATCGACTGGTTGGCGAGCGAATTCGAACCCCTGTGCCAGTACCCGTGGCCGAGGGTTATAATGCCCTAGGCAATGACAGAACAGATCAAGAAGAAGCTGCGGGACGAACTGAACACGCTCGAGCATGAACTGGCCCACGACATCCCTAGGGAGCTCAAGAAAGCCGTCGCCATGGGCGACCTCAGCGAGAACGCCGAGTATCACATGGCCAAGCAGCGGCAGGAATACCTGAAGGCGCGCGTGCGCCAACTGGGCAAGCGTCTGGCCGACCTGTCGCTGATCAACATGAACAATATCCCCAAGGATAAAGTTGGCCTGGGCTCGACCGTGACCATCTTCGACGGCACCAAGAATGAAGAAATGGAATACCAGCTGGTGACCAGCGAAGAGTCGGACGTCACCGCCGGCAAAATCTCGACCACGTCGCCGATCGGGCGCGCTTTGCTGAATAAGAAAGTTGGCGACACCGCCACGGTCGTTACGCCGGGCGGAAGCCGCGAAATGGAAATCCTGAAGCTCTCGACCATGCACGATCTCGCTGAAGCCAAGCTGGAAGCGGAACTGGCCGTTCTGCCGGAACCGGAACGGGAAACGGAATGAGCTGCAACCTCGTGTGCGGCACTACTGTCAGGAGCGCCACATGACGGGGCGCTACATGAGTTGGACCAGCGGATTCGGTCGCGCCTGCGGCGTTCTGCTCGACGTTATTGTGCGCCTTCTCGCTCTCTCGCGCATCAATCCCAACGTGCTGACCCTAATGGGACTCGTGGTCAACAGCTACGCCGCGTTCTTGTTCGGATATGCCAACGGCGACAACCAGCGCCGCATGTTTTTCTACGCTGGCCTCGTCATCATCGGATCGGGGTTCTTCGACTTGGTGGATGGTCGCGTCGCTCGCCTCTCAAACCAAGTAACCCGCTTCGGAGGCTTTTTCGATTCCATCGTCGACCGGTATAGCGATGCGTCGCTCTTCTTGGGGATGCTGGTTTTTTACGGCCGCGGCAATCGATTCTTCTATGTCGTGCTGGCTGCGCTGGCCATGATCAGCGCCATCATGGTGAGTTATGCGCGCGCGCGCGCCGAGTCGCTCATTGGCACCTGCCGCGTCGGCTTCATGGAACGCCCCGAACGTCTGGTGCTATTGATTATCGGCGCCCTGTTCAATGTGATGGCCCCGGTGCTCTGGGTGATCGCCGTGCTTTCAACCATCACCGTAATCCACCGCGTCTTCTACACTTGGCAGCGGACGACGGAGATGGACACTCCCGCCAGGGCCGCATAAGTCTGGCCTCGAAGAGGAAGAGAAGGAACAGCTTCTTGACGGATGCTAGACTAGACGCCGAAATTTCCTGCGGAGTTTGAACGTGCCAACCAACCCTATTCTGGTCGTACACGGCGGTGCCTGGGCCATTCCCGACGACATGGTCGAAGCGCACCTCAATGGTGTGCGCAATGCCTGCGCCACGGGCTGGCGCGTGCTTGAACGCGGCGGCTCGGCTCTCGACGCGGTCGAAGAAACCGTCGTCGTTCTCGAAGACGACGAAACCTTCGACGCCGGCCGCGGCAGTTTCCTGAACCGCGACGGCAAGGTGCAACTCGACGCTTTCATCATGGACGGCGCGACCTTGCGCGGCGGCGGCGTCGGTTGCGTCGAGCGTCTGCGAAATCCGGTGCGCGCCGCTCGCAAAATACTTAGCGACAGTCCGCACGTCTATTTCGTCGCCGAGGGCGCCGAGCGCTTTGCCGCCGAGCACGGCATCCCCCTCTGCCGCAACGAAGATCTCGTCATTCCCCGGGAGGTCGAGCGCTTGCTCGAATACCAGGCGCAGGAGTCGGCCCACGGCAACGATCTGTTCGCGTCCGAAATTTCGCAAGACTTGCTTTCTCATGACACCGTGGGAGCCGTGGCGCTCGGCCGAGATGGCAATATCGCCGCTTCGACCTCGACCGGAGGCACGCTCAACAAAGCCCCCGGTCGCCTCGGTGACTCGTCGCTCATCGGCTGCGGCTGCTATGCCGATAATCTCAGCGCCGCCGCTTCCACCACCGGATGGGGCGAACCCATCATGAAGCTGGTGCTGGCGAAGTGGGCGGCGGATCGTGTCGAATCCGGCAGTTTGCCCGAGTGGGTCGCGAAGGAAGCGATGAACTACCTGAAGCAGCGCGTCAACGGCCACGGTGGAATCATTCTGCTGGATTCCCAGGGCCGCTTCGGAATTGCCCACAACACCCCGCGCATGGCCTGGGCGCTGCACACGGTCGAAAAGCAAGAAACCGGAATCATGCGCAACAGCTAACCCATCTAAAGATTCGAGTAATCAAGAGCGCCCCGGTTCTCCCCTGTGTTCCTCAGTGCCCCGAGCGGTGAAGTTGTGCATTTGGCTGGGAACTAGATCCAGGAACGAAGAACCGCGCTTAGAATTCCACATGCGCGCGGAACGACGGCACCACGACCGGCCCACGGTCGCGGTTGTAGCCCGGATTATTGACATGCTGCACCCCCGGGGCGATATAAATTCCACGCCAAACGTGTGCCGTGTAATACGTTTCGACGATGTTCTCCCGCCCGTAATTCAGTCCTCCATCGCCCAGAAGGAATCCCAACCCACCGTCGGCGAGGTATACCTGGTGATCTTTCTTGATCCCGTTCGACACGAAGGCAAGGCCGGCACGGTCCTGCTTGCGATGCCACAGAGCGCCATTCACCCCGACTCCCTGGTTGAACGTCGAATCAATCTCGGTGTAAGCAAAGGACTCGGTTTTTCCGTTATCCCATCCCCAGCGGGCATAGGCCGTGACGTAGCGCGCGAGATTCTGTTCCAGATTGACACCGAAGCCATACTTGCGCGTGATGTGCCACGAGTGGTTGGTGATTTCCGGGACCGTCTCCGGTACCAGGGACGAATGATCTAGAAACTGCTGATTCGCAATCCGGTAGATACCCATATTGGCGTAGTTCGTGTACGCCAGCAGCCGCACGACACCAGCTTTTTTCGGAATGACGCCATGGCGCAGCTCATATTCCCAGTTTTCCGCATGAACCTGCCACGGCCGCCACACCAGATCAATTCCATTCGCGACCAGCGGCATGAGCGCTTCGGCGAAGCGGAAACCCCAGTTGCGGTCCTCGTAATCCGCCACCACGCCCACGGTGTAGCCGCGCGTATCGGCGGCATAGTCCCACGCGCCGTTTTGGTCCACCGACCAGTTGCAGAATTGAAGATGCGTATCGGAGCCTACCGAATTCACATCAAAGAAGTCCGGCAGGGTGAACTTGCCAACCCGAATTTCCAAGCGCCGCCGCGGTAATTCGTCAAACAGCGTCAGAAAAGTGCGCTGGTTCTCGACCTTGTCTTTGCTCAGCGCGAACACTTTGTGGATCATGCCCTGCGCCAAATACGGCTCCTTGCTCAACAGTGGGTTGCGCACGATGTCCAGATCCGTATTCCCGGCAAGGCCTAAGCCGGTGCTAAGCGCCGCGCCGCCCGCCTCTTCGATATACACCAGAAGCTCGGTGGAATTGTTGAGCCGAACGCCGGTGTAGAGCGTCATCACTCGCGAGGTGGCTTTGTCATAATCCGGACTGAGGCTGTGCGGCCCGCTGTAGTCGGCGTGAAAGTCGGGATGAGTCTGAAAGATGAAGTTCGCCTGTCCCGTGAGCCAGAAGCGCGTGCTCTTGAAATGCGGGAACATCGATTCGGAATCGGCATCGGCATCGCTGGGCGGGCTCGGCGGATCGCCCGCATTCGGAGAGGCGGGAGCGGCGGTTGGAGTGGAAGCCGAGGCTTCCCGCGACTGCGCCCATGCGGCAGCGGCGCCCAGCACGAAAGCGAGCGTCAGAACCAGCCCAGCACAGCGCCGTAGGCCGGCCCGGCGGTTCATAAGGAGACGGTCCACAATGAAAATGAATTTCAATTTCAATTTCATGAGATCAAACTATCGGCCGGCTGCCGCGTCCGGCAACGCTTCCACTCACCCCTCGCTGTGATTACAATCACGCTGGCGCGTACTTTTCAGCAGTATGCGCCTAGTCGGTTAAAAGAACGTTACAGGTGCGGTCCGAGTCGAGTGTCAGTCTCCCCCTTGCTTCCCATTGAATTCGGAGTTGCCGCCCGCCGTCGTTGCCGGTGACCACGACCCAGCTCATACGCGGAGATTTGCGTTCTGCACTGCCTTCCAATTGCCGGAAACCGGCGTCTTCGTATTGGATCGCACGCGTGAGCTGCATCGTCGGCATCGCCATCGCTTCCGCGAACACAGTCATGCAGGTCATTTTTCTTTTCCTCCTTTCCGCAAAATTCAGCCTCGCAATTTGACCTCACGCCGCGCTGCAAGCTTACGGAACGGATCTTTTACGCGCGACCCACGCCTCGCGACCGATGGTTAACGTGAGCATATCACAAAACATTAACTATAGTTAACGTTGCGCGGTCGCCCGCCCGTGAGTGAGCCGGCATGGCCGCTTCCTGGTCTCAGTTTTTCGGGGATGGAAGAAGCAGAGGTGAACCGACAGGGAAGGTGACAAAAAACTATCGTCTCACGTCTACTGCTTCCATCCAGCGGGCCGCCGACTCGCAGGCTCGTTGATTGTGTTTCTCATATACCTCGTCTAAATTGTCACAGAGCAAATGCTGCTTCCGTGCTGATCTTGTTTTTGTATACCATAGGGGGGTATACTACGGTCAAGAAAAAAATGCATACCGTCGAAGAAAAACCCAAACTCATTCTCCGGATCAAACGCATCAAAGGCCAAATCGCCGCCATCGAGCGCGCCCTGGAAGCGGACGAGGATTGCTCCGACGTGTTGCAGCTCATCACGGCCGCGCGCGGCGCCATGAACGGATTAATGGCCGAATTGCTCGAAGGCCACATTCGCTTTCACGTCGTCAACCCTAAGCAGCTGAATTCCGAGCAGGCTCTCGCGACCGACGAGCTCATTGAGATTGTGCGCTCGTACCTGAAGTGATCGTGCTTCCGCCGCGAATGGAAGCAGCGCCAAAGGGCCGTCCAGCAACGAAAAAGGACAGCCCGGAGCCCCCCAAGGCCGTCCTGATAAACCCTCCCGGTTAGAAGGGCAACTGGTATAAACATATCCGCGAGACATTGCGGGAATATTGCAATTTTGTGAAAGTCCGATGAATTCGAATCCGCGTCCCCAGGCTCCATTACTCGATCTGCGAAACGTCCGCGTGATGCGCGGAGACGTGACCGGCGGAGGCGTGGCTACTGGACCAAAGATCGTCCTCGACGACCTCAACCTTCGCGTCCGGGTGGATGAACATGTGGCCGTGCTCGGGCCAAACGGTTGCGGCAAGTCCACCCTCATCAAGACCATCACCCGCGAGTGCTATCCGATGGTCCGCAAACGGTCGAGCATGACCATTCTCGGCGAGAAGAGCTGGAACATTTTTGAGCTGCGCTCGCTGCTCGGGATCGTGTCCAACGACCTGATGTCTTCATGCACTGGTCGCGCCAGCGGTCTCGACGTAGTGCTGTCGGGCTTTTTCAGCAGCACCCGCATCTTCCCGAATCACATCGTCGATCCTAAACAGAGAGAACGGGCCGAGGCCGCGTTGGCCCAGCTCGCGGTCTCGCATCTGGCGGAGCGTGCCGTCGAAGAAATGTCATCGGGCGAAGCCAAACGCGTCTTGATCGCCCGGGCGCTGGTGCACAAGCCCCGCGCTCTGTTGTTCGACGAACCCTGCAATTCCTTGGACATTCTGGCGCAGCGCAGCCTGCGAGAAACGATGCGCTCCCTTGCAAAGTCGGGGATTGGAATCATTCTCGTCACTCATGAACTCCCGGACATCGTTCCCGAGATCGAAAGAGTGGTGCTCATGTCGAACGGCCGGATCGTGGCCGACGGACGCAAGGAAGACGTCCTACAGGCCGAGAGCCTGAGCAAACTATTCGGCCTTAAAGTCGAGTTGGGGCCCCGCGACGGTTATTACCACATTTGGTGAGGCGACAGAAAGGTCAGAGGTTAAAGGTCAGATTGCAGAGGTGAAGACCAACGGCGAACGATACCGGCGCTGCGAGGCTCTTACCTCTGCAATCTGACCTCTCATCTCGGACCTCCCACATGCCCGCCGCTGTAATATTGATTGAAACGGTGGAGGACTCATGGCCCGCAAGACAGAGCAATCCCGCAAGCTGCAGAAACGCGCCGAACAATTGATTCCCGGAGGCGTGAACTCCCCGGTGCGCGCTTTCCGCAGCGTGGGATGCGATCCCCTGTATTTCGTCCGCGGCCAGGGTTCGCACATTTGGGATGCCGACGGCAACGAGTATGTGGACTACATCGCCTCATGGGGCCCGCTCATCCTAGGGCACGCAGCGCCCGCCGTCATCGAGGCCGTGATCGCGGCGGCGCGTAATGGCACCAGCTTCGGGGCTTCCACTCCCGCCGAAGCTGATCTCGCCGAGCTGGTAATTTCCGCCTTTCCGCACATGCAAAAAGTTCGCTTCGTGAGTTCGGGCACCGAAGCGACCATGTCGGCCATCCGCCTGGCCCGAGGTTATACGAAGCGTAAGTATATTGTGAAATTTGAGGGCTGCTATCACGGACACTCCGACGCGCTCTTGGTGAAGGCCGGATCGGGCGTCGCCACGCTCGGCATTCCGGGTTCGGCGGGCGTTCCGGAAGAATTCACGCAATTCACGCTCGCGCTTCCATTCAACGATACCGCTGCGATCGAGCAAGCTTTCGAGAAATTCAAGCACCAGATCGCCTGTGTCATCGTGGAGCCAGTCGTTGGCAACATGGGATGCGTGCCTCCGGCTCGCGGATACCTTGAAGCTCTACGCAGCATTACGGCGCGGGATAAGTCTTTGCTGATTTTCGACGAGGTCATGACCGGCTTCCGCCTGGCCTTTGGTGGGGCGCAGGAGCTCTATGGGATCAAGCCCGACCTCACCACCATGGGCAAGATCATCGGCGGAGGTTTGCCGGTGGGCGCTTACGGAGGACCGAGCGAAATCATGGATCTGATCGCACCGCTTGGCCCGGTGTACCAGGCCGGAACGCTTTCGGGGAATCCGCTGGCGATGGCTGCTGGTTATGCCACGCTGGGTTACCTGCGCGAGCACAAAGATGTCTACGCGATCCTCGACCGGCTTGCCGGAGTAGTGGTCGCGGGGGTAGCGGCCGCGGCGCATGACGCCGGCGTGATCATGTGCGACAACCGCGTCGGCTCGATGTTTACCTGGTTCTTCGCGAAGGGCCCCGTCACCGATTGGACGTCCGCCTCCAAGTCCGACACGGAAGCCTTCGGACGTTTCTTCCGCGCAATGCTGGAGAACGGCATCTACTTACCGCCGTCGCAGTTCGAAGCGGCATTTCTGGGAGCGGCGCACACCGAACGCGACGTGGAGCAGACGATCGCAGCAGCGAAGCAGGCGTTCGCGAGGGTGGCGGCTTAGGGTGTTGGTGAAATATCGATTTAGCAGCGGTTACCCTACTTGAGTCGGCCTTTATCGACAATCTGCGGCGGATACCATCGGGCTCTGAGGGTTGTATTGCACCCGACAGCAAGGGTCCGATTTTGGCCAGAGCAGCCGAACGCCGTCCTCGTCGTCACCTCGGATGCCAGCGTCTGCCCACAACGCGTATTCACGGCCCGCGGTGGAATCAGCGACCCTGTATTCTGCCTTCCATGTTAATTGCCCGCCCCATTTTGTCTGAAGTGCGTGCCCAGCAACCATTCTTGTGTCTTGAATGGTCCCTTGCACTTGCGCCCATTTCACCTCTCGTGGTCCTCGGTGCAACAAAGTACGTAGCGCAGCGGCAAGAACAACTGCTAGGGCGCACAGCACCGTACTAGGCACGTCTATCGTCCATTTGCCGCAACGGGTCATGGCTTTGCCAGCCTGAGAAGAACGCATTGTTCCGTGGTCCACGCTAAACATTGTAGTTGATGTAACCGAGGCGTTTACGCTAACTGGTACAGATTAACCGCTGACAGCTCTCATTTCTTCCATCGTCACAAAATCATATCCTTGATCGCGATACCGTCGGATCAGATTCTCCGTCGCAATCACAGTCTGCGCGCGGTCCGCACCCGGGGCACGATATCCGCCATCGTGCAGCAGGATCAGATCGCCGCCGCGCATCTGCCGCTCGACTTTCTTCTCGATCACCGCAGCCGGCGGAGCATTCCAGTCATAGCCGGTCACGTTCCACATCACCGTCTGCATTTCGAATTCACGCGCGACCCTGATCGTTGCCGGCCGCCTTCCCCCAAACGGTGGACGAAACAGAGTTGAATGCTCGCCAATTGCGTCCTGCAAAGCCTGATGGCAGTCGGCAAGCTGTATGCGCGTCTGCGCTTCCGATTCAAAAATGAGCAACGGATGTGTGAACGTATGATTGCCGATGACGTGTCCCGCCTGCGCCACCGCGCGCGCGATATCGGGACGCTGCCGCACAAAGCGGCCGATCATGAAAAACGTCGCCCGCACGCTGTGCTTCGCCAGCACTTCAAGCAACTTCAGCGTATGCGGATCGTTCGGCCCATCGTCATAGGTCAGCGCGATTTGCTTGCTCCCGCGGATCCCGCCGGTAAACGTTCGCCCATACCACTGGCCCGTCGGCGCCATGGATTGATACCCCGCCGCCGAAGCAGCCACGGCGGCTGTGAGTCCAATGAGAGCGGGAAGCATGATCGAATTGTAAATGCAGGTCAGAGGTTAGAGGTCAGATTGCAGAGGTGAAAAGCCAACACGTCGTGGTTCTGATTGTTATCTCTGCAATCTGACCTCTGCCCTCTGACCTCTCCACAATCCACAATTGCGTCCGGAGGCGAAGCAATATATTCTGCTCAGCAGTTTCCACGACAGTCGCCAATCTATGGCCAAGCTTTTCGAACTTCCCCGTTACATTGCGGTCGAAGGTCCCATACGCGTTGGGAAAAGCACTCTGGCAAGGGTTCTTGGAGAGCGCCTGGCGGCCCAGCGGGTTATCGAACCGGAAGACAATCCATTTCTGAAGGCGTTCTATGGAGGCGAACCCGGCGCGGCATTCCAGACGCAGTTCGCATTCCTGATTCGCCGCTTCGAGCAACTGCATGCGCTCGATCTGGGCCCACGTTCAAATAAGACAGTGGTTTCCGATTACATCTTTGAAAAAGACAAGCTCTTCGCCTGCCTCAACCTCGCCGATCAGGAACTCGATACCTACAATCGCTACTTCAATTACTTCCGCGAGCAACTCCCAACGCCCGACCTCGTCATCTATCTGCAGGCCACTCCGGAAGTACTGAAGAAGCGTCTGAAGAAAAGGAACGCGGCCGGCGAGAAGGCCATCAGCGAGGATTACCTGATGGAAGTGGTGAAGGCCTACGAACACTTCTTCTTTCACTACACGCAGTCCGATCTGTTGATCGTGAACACCTCAGAAATCGACTTCGTCGACCGCAGCGAAGACCTGCAGGAGTTGCTGAAGAAGGTCTCCGCCCCGATCAAGGGCACGCAATATTTCCTGCCGTTGGGGAGCGAGGAAGCGGCCAGCGCGTAGGACGGGTCGCTGGGCTTAACGCATTGCCGAACGATAAGACTCTGCTCTCCGGCCGCCGTATTTCAGTTGGGCAGCGGCTTTTGAGTGGGCTGGAAGCGGGCCGGCCGGTCTTCACGCTGCTTGAAGTGAACCAGCCACGCCGCCTGTTCATGCCAGCGTCCCAGCCCTTCGCACGTCATTTCGAAGTTATCCCGCATAACGGGGTGAAAGATAAGGGCTAATGCGGCGAATCCGCCGGTGGCGATCCCGTCGACATCTTCGGCGCGCGCGTCAGGCGCTCCGAGCGATGCTCGTCCACTCCAAGAAACCCTGGGTCTCTTCCGAAATCGAGGCCACATAGTTGTAGTCCCGGGTTTCCCTGGTGGCAGGATTTCCCATTTCATCGACCCGCTCGTGCACCAGGTGTTCGATGGCCGCAATCCGCGAGACGTCGTCGACGAGTTCTTTGACGCGCTCGCCCGACCTCTCAATTACTTGCGCATACGGACAGCTAACTCCCGCCGCAACCGTCGGCTTGACTTCATCGATTCCCGGGGGTTGCCACGGTTTGACGGATACGAGAGGCTCGGAAGATGCGAGTAGTGGATCGACGCCGGACAGGGGAGTGGCGTTGTGCGGCGCGGTTTCAGTGTCATTCTGATGGGCGGGTTCGCGTTCGCGTCGAGCGATTGTGGCGATCAGGTCGCGCACTTGGGGAAGGACTGGGCTATTCGCGGAATCCTGCATGAAAGCCCTGAGTACTTGGACACCATATTCCGTTTCTCCAAGATTGAGCAGGGCCAGCCCCAAGCGATGAAACGAGTAATTGTTATCCGGAGTGGACTTCGGACGTTCATAAAACAGCCGGGTTGAGCATCTCACCCTGGTTATTGGCGGTCAATTACCTGAGGACAGTCGCTGCTGGCTCCCGGCATTTCTTAGCTTGCCTGGCCATGTGAAAGCGGCTGCCAGGCAAATCCGAAGAGCGATGCCGCATCGACTTCAGCGTTTAGTTGGCTATCGGCTTTGTGGCGGGCTCGGTCGCTGGCACCTTGGGTTCGTTCGGCTTGTCCACCATATCCACCGAAAACAGCATGTAATGATCGTAGCTGTGGCTGCGGTAATAGCGGTGCTTGCGATAGTCGAGGTAGATTTCCGCCTTCGTTGGCAGCCACAATCCCACATTTTTCTTGAACTGGACCGGGCCGTACTCCACCACCTGTTGCTCACAACGCAACTGGATCTGCGGCATGGGATCTATCAGTTCTGACTCAATTCGCACGATTTCAAATTTGTCCGCCATGATCCAGGCGCGGCCCTTCAGTCGCAATGAATAAGTTTCGCCACCTATGTTGTACTCACTGATCAGGGCGGGCCGGTCTGCTCGCTGCTTGAAGTGAACCAACCACGCTGCATGCCCATGCCATTTTCCCAGTCCTTCGCATGTCATCTCGAAGTTGTCCCGCATGTCGGGATGAAATACCAGGGCCAACGTGGCAAACCCGCCGCTGGCGATCCGGTCGGGAAAGTCGGCACGGGCCATGCGCTCTAACCGGTTTTCGTCCACCGCAAGGTACCCCGGTTTTTCCTCCGAGATGGACGCGACATAATCGTAGCTTCGGGTTTCCTTGGTAAGGGAGTTCCCCATTTCATCCACCTGCTCGTGCACCAGGTGTTCGATTGCCGAAATCCGGGAGACATCATCTACCAATTGCTTCACCCGCTCACCCGACATCTCGATTACGCTGTCGAGGGGGCAACTGACCCCATCGGCAACAGACGGTTTTTCCTCATCGATTCCAGCGGGGCGCCACGGATTGACGGAGACCGGGAGTTCAGGAGTGGTGAATATAGGGTCGATGACGGGCGCAGAGGTCCGCACGATCGCAGTACCCGGGCCAGGAGCAGCGTCGGGCCGCTCGAGCTTGGCGATCAGGTCGCGCACTTGGAGGACGGTGGGGTCGGTGGGCGAATTCCGGACGAAACTCTCGAGCGCCTGAATACCTGCTTCCTTCTTCCCCAGATTCACCAGGGCCTGTCCCAGAGCCAGATTTGCGGCGTTAGCCGCGCCTTTCCCTTTGGCGATGGCCAATTCCGCTTGCTGCCGAGCCTCATCATATTTCTTCAGTTTCAGGTACGCATTGGCAAGCAGGCTGTGCGCCGTCCAATTGTCGGAATTGGCGTCCACCGCCTTTTCCAGCGTCGCCGCCGCCCCGGGATAGTCTTCTTGTACAAGCTCTACTTGGCCGAGGAGGATCAGCGCCCGCACGTTGTGGGTACTGAGATTGGCAGAGGTTGCGAGATAGCTCCGCGCCTGGGTGAGGTCTTTTTCCTCATAGGCGACGTAGCCCAGGAGATAGTTGATATCCGGATTCGACGGTGCCAGCTTGTACGCCGCATCCAGGCTCTTTCGCGCTTCCTTGAGATTCGCGGACTTGAGCGCAGAAACGCCATGCTTGAGCGCCCCGCGAGCTCTAGCAGGAACCGCCTCATCGGAAACGTTGAGGTCCACGGCCTGGGGATCACGATGCAGGGAGACTTCTATCCGAGTCGTAATGAGCGTGTTACTGGCTTGTACTTCCTTGCGCTCGCTCAAATATCCGACCGCGCTCACTTCGATTTCGTACTTGCCGAAAAGCAGACCAAGTGCCGCTTCCGATTTTTCGTCCGTGGTCTGCCAGACGACCGTGTTATTGATCTGGTTCGTGATCTTTATGACCGCCTGCCGGTCAAGGTGGGTCTTGCCATTCTCCGCGAACACAGAAAGCAGCACTAATGCCTCGCCGTCGCGGGCTTGGTACGTTGCCTTTGTCTCCTGCTCTATCCTTTGCGTGGACGCGGGGAGCGCCTGTGCCGACGCAAGGCCCGCCAGAAGAAGAAGATGAAAGAGGACTACGGTTCCAATAAAACAGGGACCTGCTACCCAGACTATGTTTCTGCGACTCATCAAACCACCCGCTTAAGTTTCTCACGTCGATTTCGAGTGGTCAACCTTCGCAATCTTAAGCAAATAAAGGGCTTTCAATTACCGGCTAAGCCCCCGACTCCCCCGACGAACGCCTATCGACCAACGACGGTTTTGCAGCTATAATCGCGGCAGCGTCGTCCCCAAGACGCGTACAGGCTCTATCCGCCCAGTTTGCGGAGGGGCACTGGAGGACATCGTGAGTCTCACGCCCATCGGCGGACCTCGCCGCAAGATCACCACTGCGACCATCCGCGAAAAGAAGCTTCACCACGAACCCATCACCTGTCTCACCGCCTACGACTACGCTACCGCGCGCCTGGTGGATGAGGCCGGTATTGACATCGCCCTGGTCGGCGACTCGCTCGCCATGACCATGCTTGGCTACGAGAACACGCTCTCGGTCACGGTCGACGAGATGCTGCACCACGTGAAAGCTGTGCGCCGCGGCGTCAAAGACGCGCTGCTCATCGCCGACATGCCTTACGGTTCTTATCAGGCTGACCCCAACGAAGCCATTCACAATGCCGCACGCTTCGTGAAAGAAGGCGGCGCCGAGGCGGTCAAGATGGAAGGCGGCGAGCGGCGCGTGGACGTAATCCGCCGCGTGATCGATGCCGAGATTCCGGTCGCTGGGCATATCGGTCTCACGCCGCAATCGGTCAACGTAATGGGTGGTTACAAAGTTCAGGGCAAGACGCTGAACGCCATCGAGCAGCTCATGCGCGATGCGGTTGCGCTCGACCGCGTCGGTGTGGCCTGTATCTACCTCGAAGGCATTCCGCGTGAGGTCGCGGCCATGATTACCGCCGAGGTCGAAACGCCCACCATCGGCATCGGCGCCGGTCCCGATTGCGATGGCCAAGTGCTTGTCTTCCACGATCTCGTCAACCTGACGTTCGGACATCCGGCAAAATTCGTTCGCCGCTACGGAGACGCCGCTGCGCTGATCACGCAATCTGTGCTGGCCTTCAAGGCCGACGTGGTTTCGCACCAGTTCCCGAACGACGCTGAGTCCTACCAC